>Ga0164294_10000034_pt1 | contig 154576 bp, 140 predicted proteins | sample GEODES005metaG_FD_111479 | JGI IMG/M metagenome (GOLD analysis project Ga0164294, IMG submission 111479) | Oligotrophic lake water microbial communities from Sparkling Lake, Wisconsin, USA - GEODES005 metaG | ecosystem: Environmental > Aquatic > Freshwater > Lake | place: USA: Sparkling Lake... | reverse complement strand
GACCGTCGGCAAAGATAATTTGGGCAATAAATTCACTGGCGTGCAGCGCACAAATTTTTCTTCAAGCCTCGATAATCTTTTGTTTTTGAATGACGGTTTAAGCGTAAGTTACACAGCAAATTTGCACGACGATCACCTGATTAAAAACCTCGAAGCCTTTAGCAGCGGCATCTCTATCCCATTCAAATCCAACACATTTTCTTACGATTTTTCGCGCAGTGAATTCAAAGGAACAAATGCCGGATCATATACCTCGCTTGTCACAAACGGCTTCTCACAACAAAATAGACTCAGCCTCGATCGAGTTTTACTCAATAAAGCTGACTTGAGAATCTCGATAAACGGCTCGCTTACTTCCAAAAGTGCGGCGAGTTATCAAAATGGCGCCAAGTTGAGTAATTCCGAGCGCAGATTAACAATTTTAAACTTAGGATTTTCTGCCTCTTCATATTTTAGCAACGGCATCAGTCTTTATTTTAAGCCTACTTACATCCGCGGATTAACTGCGCTTAATGCCAAAAAAGATCAGCAAAATATTTCCTCCTCAACTGCTAAAGCCCAATTTGAAGCTCTAAAATTTTACGCCTCGTCTGCAAAAAAATTTACGACTATTCCACTGACTTTCAGCACTGAAATGGACAGCCAAATTTCCAAACAAACACTTTTTGGCTCTGAACAATTCGCCGTCGGTGGCTATTATTCGGTGCGCGGCTTTAAAGAAAATTACGTCTCTGCTGATTCTGGCTATTATTTCAGAAATAAAATTAGCTTCAGCCCTGGATTTAAAGTCACCTTTGAGCCTTTCTACGACTACGGTTATGCTAAAAACAAATATAATGGCTCGAGCGGAAGATTATCTGGAACCGGGATCAAAACTATTTTTTCCAATCCTTATTTTAATGCTTCAGTGACTTATTCGAAGGGCTTAAGCAAGTCGCAACTCATCTCTTCGAATGTTAAAGAAAATAAGTTGGTTTATTTTGAAATTAGCGCGAGTTGTTGCTAGCTTCTTTGACTTCTAAAAACGGAGGGATCTAAGAAGCTCCTTAAACACTCAAGATTTCAATGTTCTTCAACTCAAACCTTCTCTCTCAAGCGCAAAAAATTTTACGCATTTTCGAGGAAAAAAAGTTAAAAATCACCATCGCCGAATCCTGCACTGGCGGTCTTTTATCGGCTTTATTGACCGAAATTCCTGGAGCATCAAAAGTACTTGAGCGCGGTTTCGTTACTTATTCAAATCAGGCAAAAATCGACCTACTCGGAGTAAAGAAAGAAACACTAAAAAACTTTGGCGCAGTAAGCGCAGAAACCGCTGAAGAAATGGCTCAAGGTGCATTGAAGAATTCACAAGCCGATGTTGCAATTTCCATTACCGGAGTTGCAGGACCAGAAGAAAAATCGGGCTTTGTACATATCGCAGTTGCAAGTCACAGCCATCCAATTGTAAACCGCAAATTCAACTTTGCTGGCGATAGAAACGAGGTTCGAAAAGCCTCGGTGATTGCCGCATTACAACTACTCACATGCAAAAATTAGAGAAAATTTACGAAGGCAAAGCCAAACAACTTTTTACAACTTCAGACGAAAATCTTCTTATCCAATTTTTCAAGGACAGCGCCACTGCTTTCAACGGAGAGAAGAAAGAAATTATCGATGGGAAAGGTATTTTGAATAATGTGATTTCAGAATATTTAATGCATGAACTCGCAACCGCCGGAATTCCAACTCATTTCGTAAAAAGATTAAATGAGCGTGAACAGTTGATTAAAAAAGTTACGATTATTCCACTTGAGGTAATCATCAGAAACATTGCGGCTGGATCAATGGCTAAGCGCCTTGGTATTAATGAAGGCTTAGAATTATCGGCACCAGTTTTTGAAATTTGTTTTAAGGATGATGGACTAGGAGATCCGCTAATTAACGATGATCACGCCATTAATGTGCTAAAAATTGTCACTAAAAAACAACTCGAGGAAATCAAGAACATCACCGCCCGTATCAACGAAATCATGTGTAAGATTTTTATCAATATCGGCATTCGCTTGGTTGATTTTAAGATTGAATTTGGATTTGATGCGCAAGGTTCAATCATTCTGGCTGACGAGATCAGCCCAGATAGCTGCAGACTTTGGGATCAATCAACTTCCGAAAAACTCGACAAAGATCGATTTAGGAGAAATCTTGGCGGATTAGTCGAGGCCTATAAGGAAGTAGCTTCACGTTTAGGAATAAAATAGCATGAAAATCAGAATTCTAATCTCTCTAAAAAAAGGCGTACTCGATACGCAAGGCAAAGCAATTGAGAGTTCTTTGCAAAAAAATCTTGGCTTTGCACAAATCTCGCAAGTTAGGCAGGGCAAGGTTGTAGAGCTTGAAATTGCCGAAAATGATCCAGCAAAAATCAAACAAATCGTTGACGAAATTTGCGACAAGTTGCTCGTCAATAAAATCATCGAAGACTACAGCTACGAGGCCATCTAATGAAATCAGCAGTAATTACTTTTCCCGGCTCAAATTGCGATCGCGACGCCGTTGATGCTTTACAAAAAATCGGCTCACGTGTGCAAAGAATTTGGCATCAAGAAACCAAGCTTGATGACGATCTAGATTTAGTAATTGTTCCCGGCGGATTTTCTTACGGCGACTATTTGCGCTCTGGTGCGATGGCCGCGATTTCACCGGTTATGATGGAAGTAAAAAGACTTTCCGAAAAAGGCGTTAGAGTTCTTGGTATATGCAACGGCTTTCAAATTCTCACCGAAGCTGGGCTTCTTCCTGGGGTGCTTACGCGTAACAAAAAAATGAAATTCATTTGTCAGACTATGAATTTGCGCGTTGAAAATAAAAACTCCGCCTTCACTAATAAATATAGTGCGCATCAGCTTATTCGCGTTCCAATAGCACATATGGATGGAAATTATTTTGCTGATTCTGCAACTCTAAAAAAACTCGAAGACACTGATTCAATTGCTTTTCGCTACATTAATGAAGATGGCAATCTTACTGACGAAGCCAATCCAAATGGCTCTCTTTTGAACATCGCTGGAATCTTTAACGAAAAGAAAAATGTTCTTGGCATGATGCCTCACCCAGAAAGAGCAATCGATATAGATAACGGATCGAGTGACGGATTAATCTTATTTAACAGTCTTCTTAACTGATTCTGTAAATGGGCAAATAAATTTTTGCTTTGTTTCAGAGCCCCATTCTCTATTTTCTTTTCTAGCTCTCTGCTCATCGCTCTTATTATCTCCGCGCACATCATCCGCCCTATCATACATTAATTCTTCTTTCGGCTCTTCTTTTGCTTCTTCCACCACCTCGTTTTCTGCGTTTTTTGGCTTTTCTGCGCATTTCTTTTTTACCTCAATAAAATCATTTACTAGCGCATTACGAATATTTTGTGCGGCAATTTTAGTTAGGTTTAATCGCACTGTATCTTCAGCAACGTAGGTGCCGTAACGGTTAGTACTAACATCGTAACTATCATTTACCGCGGTTGTGCCTCTTGAAATTATCGCGCCATTTTCAAGATTTTTAAGTTCGTAAAGAACGTCAATATTAACGCGGTTACGACCCGAAGCACCAGTCTGAGTAATTAAGGCGCCAGAAACTGATTTACTCGCTCTTAAGATTAAAAAATATTTCGGCTCTGATTTTATGTAGTCTGGATTCAGCAGATCGTAAAGATTATTTTTTAATTCCTGACTTAGGTGATCTCGATCTTTTTTTATTCTAATCGAGGCAAGATCTTCGGCATAAGAAAATTTATTATCTCCATCGCGATAAATTATCTGAAATCCGCATGAGCAAAAACTTGCCAAGAGAATTAAGCAGAAAAAATTACGCATATTTTAGAGCGGCTTTAACAAAAGAAACGAAAAGTGGATGGGCCGCAAAAGGTTTTGATTTCAACTCAGGATGAAATTGCACGCCGACAAAAAATGGGTGATTTGGAATCTCGACAATCTCAGGCAATTTATTGTCAGGCGACATTCCAGAAAATTTTAACCCGGCTTTTTCTAGTTTATTTCTAAAATTAACATTCACCTCGTAGCGATGACGATGGCGTTCAGAAATTTTATTTTTGCCGTAAATTTTTTCAGCAACCGAGCCTTTTTCAATCACGCATGGATAAGCGCCAAGTCTCATTGTGCCGCCCATATCGCTACCAGCTTTTTTGGTTTTTTTGCCGGATTTATCTTGCCATTCACTCATCATTCCAATCACGAAGGTTCCTTTTTTAGCGAACTCACTCGAAGTTGCATCCTCAATTCCAAGAACGTTGCGGGCATATTCAATCACCGCCATTTGCATGCCGTAGCAAATTCCAAGACATGGGATTTTTTGTAAGCGCGCTTGCTTGATCATGTCGATTTTACCCTCAACCCCGTCTTCACCAAAGCCCCCAGGAACAAGAACTGCGTTGATATTTTTTGGTAAATCATTTTTGCCTTTACGCGCATTGACCCAAGTAATTTTTGCCTTGGCTTGCATTGAAAATGCAGCGTGATCGATAGCTTCAATTAGTGATTTGTAAGAGTCTTTGTAGTCGGTATATTTTCCAACAATGGCAATATTTACCTCAGCCTTCGGATTCTCAATCGCGTTTTTGATTTTGATCCATTTGGTCAAATCGGGCTTCTTGCTATAATCAAGTTTAAAGAATTTGAGAATTTCGGTGTCTAGTCCGTTTTGATGATAGATCAGCGGAACTTCGTAGATGCTTGCGGCGTTTGGTGCGGCGATCACTGATGAAATTGGCACTGAGCACATTTTAGCAATTTTTTCTAAATGCGCTTTGGTGGTTGGTCTTTCGGCACGACAAAGTAAGACGCTTGGCTGAATGCCAATCGAACGTAATTCTTTTACTGAGTGCTGAGTTGGTTTTGTTTTGAGCTCATTCGCACTTTCAATGTAAGGCAAAAGAGTGAGGTGAAGAAAGGCGCAGCGATCTTGACTCATTTCGTAACCGAGCTGACGAATAGCTTCAAAAAACGGTAGCGCCTCAATATCACCAACCGTTCCGCCGATTTCGCACAAGATAAAATCTGTGCCTTTTACGTCGTTTAAAATGAATTCTTTAATGAGATCGGTAACGTGCGGAATCACTTGCACCGTGCCGCCGAGATAGTCGCCCTTGCGTTCTTTCGCTAAAAGTTTTGAGTAAATTTGACCAGCAGTGACATTGTCAGACTTTTTCGCATCTACCCCGGTAAAACGCTCGTAATGACCAAGATCAAGATCGGTTTCCGCACCATCTTCCGTAACGAAAACTTCGCCATGCTGAGTCGGGCTCATAGTGCCAGGATCAACGTTTAAATATGGATCAAGCTTACGTAATTTAACTGAATATCCACGCGCTTGCAACAATGCAGCAAGCGAAGCCGAGGCTAGACCTTTACCCAAAGAAGAAACGACGCCGCCAGTAATAAAAATAAAACGACTCTCAGAATTTTTGTTTGGCATTCTCAATAAACTTACTATTTCCCGATCATAATTCTGTCGACCAACTGCTTAATTGTCGGCATGAAACCGTTGGCATAAAATGGATCAGTTGCAAAACGGTAAGCACTGTGACCAGAGAACATTAGTTGGTTTTCAATATCGTTACCCTTGCGCACATCTTGCAAAGTTTTCTGAATACAAAAACTACGCGGATCAGCTCTGCGATCTGTGGTGTGATTCATTTCTGCCTTATCAGACCAATTACTAAAACGGCACTGACTCAAGCAGCCCATGCAATTAATTTGATCAGTAACAATTTGTGCAGATTTAGATTTATCGACGAACATCAAAGTTTCATCTGGCGTTTTCATGCCTTCGGTGTGACCAGCAGCAATCCATAGATCAACTTTCGATTTATCTTCTGGCTTGATGAAAACCACGCGGCCTCTTTGACCAAAAGGAATTTCACAAGTGAAGCTGTCTACGGCTTTAGCGCGATACTCAACTTGTCTAATTTCACGACCTTTCAACTCACGAATAAAATCATTCTCAATTGCAGAAGAATAAAAACCTGTAGGGCTGAAGCGATTCAAATAAACATCACCCTCTTTTAAGGTAAGAAGCTTTTTCTTCCAGGCATCTGGCACTGGATATTCTTGCGTAAAAATTGGACGAGTACCGAATTGAAAAACGATTGGCCCAATTTCTGGATTATCCAACCAATGCTCAAACTCTTCCAAATTCCAAACGCCGCCAGCCATCACAATTGGCACGTCATTTAGACCAACAGAATTCATGAAACTGCGAATCTCTGCAACTCTTGGATAAGGATCTTCGTAAGCATTCGGATCTTCCGCATTCGACAAACCATTATGACCACCAGCGCGCCAAGGACATTCGTAAACTACGCCACCAAGAAGATCGACAGCCTTGTGATAACTTCTTTTCCACAAAGCACGAAACGCACGCATCGAAGACACAATCGGATAATAATAAACGTGATATTTTTCAGCAATTTCAGCAAGACGGTAAGGCATTCCAGCACCACAAGTAATGCCGTGAATCAAGCCTTTTGAGCCCTCAAGAATTCCGTGCAAAACACGCTCAGCTCCACCCATTTCCCACAAAACATTCATGTGGATGCGACCATTTCCGCCAGAAATATCGTGAGCAATTTTTGCTTGCGTGATGCCGCCAGTGATTGAATCAGCAATTAATTCTTCGTGTCTTTCGCGACGAGTGTGAGTCTTGTAAATCAACGGAACATATTTTCCATTTTCATCAATATTGTCAGCGTTAACTCCTGAAAAAGTTCCAACAGCGCCAGCTTTAGCAAAATGGCCAGCAGTTACGCCAGTAGTTATTCCAACACCTTTTCCACCTTCAATAATTGGTAAAGTTTCAGCGCCAGAAATGGCAAAGTTTTTGATTTTTTTTAGCAAAGGAGACTCCGATTTGAGGGGGGAATTTTGTAATCAAGAAATATGGCGCGAAGCTAGGAATTAGCTGGCAAAATATCAATTGGAAATTTTCAATAGCTGCGCAACTAGTAACCAACAATCAGCAACTAAATTTAATGCAATTCATCGACGAAGTAAAAATCAATCTCCAAGCCGGAAATGGCGGAAATGGCGCCTCAAGTTTTCGCCGCGAAAAATTCGTACCCCGCGGCGGACCAGATGGCGGAGATGGAGGACGCGGTGGCAGTATCATTTTAGAATGCGTAAAAGATCTAAATACTCTGATCGACTTCCGCTTCAAACAACATTTCGTCGCTAAAAACGGCTCAGCTGGAAAAGGAGCCAATAAGAATGGACTTTCTGGCGAAGATTTAATTCTGCGCGTTCCGGTCGGCACCCAAATTTTTTCCGACGACAAATCCGAATTAATCGCCGATTTAACTCAAGACGGAGAACGCTTCACCATCGTTAAAGGCGGCCGCGGCGGACTCGGAAACGTAAATTTTAAAAGCTCAGTCAACCAAGCCCCAACCTTTGCCCAAAAAGGCGAAGTCGGCTCAGAACTCTGGGCCAGACTCGAATTAAAACTTCTCTCTGATGCTGGATTGCTTGGAATGCCAAACGCCGGAAAATCAACTTTCCTCGCCGCAACCACTCGCGCTAAACCAAAAATTGCTGACTACCCTTTTACCACTCTCAAGCCACAACTTGGTGTTGTTTACGTCGATGAATATGAATTTGTTTTAGCTGATATTCCCGGCTTAATCGAAGGCGCTTCCGAAGGTCGCGGACTTGGCGATCGTTTCTTAAAACACGTCGAACGTTGCGGAGTTTTACTACATTTAATCGACGGTTCCGCCGAAGATGTTGTTGAAAATTACGCAACAATTCGTGGAGAACTTGCCGGCTATAGTGAAGAATTAGCGAGTAAAAAAGAGATCGTCGCCCTCAATAAAATTGACATTCTAGACGCTGATGAGTTGAAGAAAAAAATCGCCGCATTAAAGAAATTCCTAAAAAAATCCGGGCAGAAACTTCCAAAAGTTTTCGCTCTTTCCGCCGCAACTGGTCAAGGAACTACTGAGATTCTGCGCGAGCTCTACCGAAAAATAAAAGATGAAAAATAGCACAGCATTAATTACCGGAGGATCGAAAAGAATAGGTCGCGAGATCTCGATTTTCCTAGCTTCACAAGGCTACGATCTTGTGATTAGTTACAATGAATCTAAGAACGAAGCAGAAAAATTAAGCAAAGAAATCGTCAAAAAATTTGGCGTAAAATGTGAAATTTTTAAGGCTGATTTACGCGACGAAAAACAAACAAAAGAGCTCGCAAAATTTGTTAAAAAGAATTCTGCCAAATGGAGTTTGCTAGTTAACAACGCGTCAGTTTTTCAAAAATCTAAGTTTCTTACCGCAGCAGAATCTGAGATGTCTGACAACTTTAATATTCACTTCTTTTCGCCGCTAATTCTTGCCAAAGAATTTGCGAAAAATGCGCCAAAAAACGGACAAATAATTAACCTCACTGACAAAAATATCACTCGCTACGAAACCAGTTATTTTTACTACTTACTCAGCAAAAAATCTTTGGCTGAATTAACCAAAATGCTCTCAGTTGAACTAGCGCCAAAAATCAGAGTTAATGGAATTGCGCCAGGTTTTATTTTAAATCCAATCGACAATTCAAGCGCAGATAATTTCGTCAAAAAAATTCCCCTGCAAACCAAAGGTGAAGTAGAAAATATTGTGCAAGCAGTTGAGTTTTTGCTAAAAAATAAATTCGTCACCGGTCAAATTTTATTCGTCGATGGAGGAGCTTCACTAAACCATGCAGGATAAATTAGGAATATTCGCCGGACGCGGGAAATTGCCGCAAATGCTGATCTCAGACTGTCAAAAAAAGGGCCGCGAATTTGTCTTATTTTTACTCGAAGGAGAAATTTACGAAGAAGATTATTCTGCCTTCAACCCAACAAAATTTGGTTACGGCGAAGTTGAGAAATTTTTAAGCATTCTTCACGAAAATAAAGTTAAAAACTTGGTCTTTATTGGCGGCGTAACTAAGCCCAATTTCTCTGCGCTTAAAGTCGATAAAACCGGCGCGATTTTACTCGCCAAAATTCTCGCTAATAAAATTCTTGGTGACGACGCTGTGCTACGTACCGTAATTAATTTCTTCGAGAAAAAAGGCTTAAAAATTCTGCGAATTGATGAATTGCTCGACTGCGTGGTATCAAAGAAATCAATACTCGGCAAGCATTCTCCCAGTGCAGAAAATCTTGCCGACATTGCACTTGGAATTTCTGCAGTGAAGTATTTTTCAAAATTTGACGTTGGCCAATCTCTCGTTGTTGCGCAAAAACAAATCATTGCAATTGAGGCTCTCGAAGGCACTGATGAAATGATCAAAAGATGTAAAAATCTGCGCCAAAATTCTGTGCTCGTAAAAATGAAAAAATTCCAACAAAGCAGAAAAGCTGATTTGCCAACAATCGGAATTGAAACTGTAAAAAATTGCGCCGAAGCCGGAATCAAAGGAATCGCCATTCAAGCCAATTCAACGCTGGTTTTAGAAAAAGAAGAACTCATTAAAGTGGCTGACGAATTAGGATTGTTCCTAACGGTAATTTGAAGACCCTTCCCAAATCCTCGCCTGTGCGGTGATTACTGGGAAAGTGCGGTGCTCTAAACGTCATCCTCGCGCAGGCGGGGGTCCAGGAATTTTTACAAATGCAACCAACTCAAAATTTTTCTCCAGAAGTAAAAAAAATATTCGAAATCTTTGGCGCCGACATCCGCTTGGTTGGAGGATGCGTACGTGACTTGCTCTTGGAAAAAAAAATAAACGATTTCGATTTCGCGACAAAATTCCTTCCCAGCGAAACAACAAAAATCTTAGAAAAAAATAAAATCAAAGCAGTGCCGACCGGCATCAAATTTGGCACGATCACCGCCGTCGTAAATGGTCAGAATTTTGAAATTACCACTTTACGCAAAGACAATGAAACCGACGGACGTCACTGCGCACCAGAATTCGTCGATGATTATTTACTCGATGCCTCACGCCGAGACTTCACGATGAACGCTCTCTACATGGATTCTCTAGGCCAGATCACCGATTACTTCGACGGAATTTCCGATCTCAAAAAACAAAGGCTTCGCTTCATCGGCAACGCAGAAAATAGAATAGAAGAAGATTTTTTACGCATTTTGCGCTTCTTTCGCTTCAGCTGTGAATATGCTGCAGATCTTGATTCTGAAGGACTTAAGGCCTGCACAAAACAAAGAAAAAATCTTAAAAAACTTTCGCGCGAAAGAATCCGGCAAGAATTTTTAAAACTTATTTTTAGTCAAAAAAAAGAGCGAGTAGTCGCGATTTTAAAAATTCTAGAACAAGAAAAAATTGCTGAAGAAATTTTTTCTTCACCCCTCGACATCTCTGCATTTGAGAGACTTCAAAGCGAAGATCAAAAATTAAAAATCGCCACCCTTCTTCTAAATAAAAACTTTAAACCCGAAGAAATTTGCGCAACAAATATTGAGAAAAAACTTTTTAACTTTTTGCTTTCAACCTCTCCAAGTCTAGACTTAAGGCTGCTCCGCGCTTTTAACAATGACGAATTGGTTTGGAATTTTTGTCTTTTTATTGCGGCAAAAAACAATCTTCCTCTCCCAAAAAAATTCCAAAAATTACCAGAATTTCCAATTGAGGCCAAGGATCTAATCGAGCTTGGCTTCAAGAATAAAGAACTTGGAGACTCCTTGGATAAATTAAAAAAACTTTGGGCAGAAAGTGATTTTGAACTCGGTAAACAATCTCTTTTGGACAGTCTCCTTTGAAAATCGTTTTAGTGATTTTCAAAGAGAGTTAATCAACAAATAAAATGAAAAAATTCGGCGACCTCTTCTCTCTCATTCCATTTTTTAAACCTTATCGACGCGAAGTTTTTTTTGCGTTATTAGCCCTGCTAATCACTGCGCTAATGGTTTTATTTTTTGGCAAAGCCCTCAAATATTTAATTGACCTCGGCTTCACCAAGCAAGACTCCTTCTCGCTAAATCTCGTTTTACTAATTTTCGTTGGCGCCGTTTTAATAATGGCCGTTGCTGGATTTTATCGCTCTTCGCTAATCAATTCCGCCGCCGAAAAAGTAATCGCCGATTTGCGCAAAAAAGTTTACAACCACATTATTCGCGTCTCCGCCGAATTTTTTGAAATCACCAAAACTGGCGAAGTAATTTCCCGCCTTACTGTCGACACAATTGTGCTCTACAACATTCTCAGCAACACCCTCTCCTTCTTACTGCGCAACAGTTTGCTTTTCCTTGGTGGAATCTGCTTTTTATTTTTAACCAGTTTCAAGCTCAGCGTAATTTCTTTGGCGTTAATTTTAGTCGCAATCTCGCCGATTATTTTAATGGGTCGCCGCGTAAAAAATTTGTCGAAAGAATCTCAAGAAGCATTAGCCGCAGTCGGAGCTCATGTTGAGGAAAGCATCAACGGGGTAAAAACAATTCAGTCTTACCTTTGTGAAGAAAAAGAGGCGCGCAATTTTTTTAGTTTTGTTGACAAGGCGCTCGAAGCCGCACTGAAAAAAATCCGCGTAAAATCGCTAATGATTGCTTTTGTGATCACCCTCGCCTTTGGCACTGTCGCAGTGTTGCTGTGGGTTGGTGGCCAAGATGTTTTAGCAGGAAAAATCACAGCCGGCGACCTCTCTTCATTTATTTTTTACTCAATTATTTCTGCTACTTCTCTAGTTGCGCTTAGCCAAATTGCCGGACAATTACAAAGCGCATCTTCAGCAGCAGAGAGAATTTTTGAGCTTTTGCAAATCGAGTCTCCAGTCAAAGAAATAGCAGATCCAAAACCATTTTTAAGCAGCGAGAAAGTTACGTTAAAATTTAACTCGGTGAATTTTTCTTACCCGAGTCGAAAAGATTTTTTGGTACTGAAAAATTTTAATTTCGAAATCAAACCCGGAGAAAAAATTGCCATTGTTGGCCTTAGCGGCTCGGGCAAAAGTACTCTGCTTCAACTGCTTCTGCGCTTCTACGACGTGGATTCGGGGGCGATTACAATTAATGATCGCGACCTCAAATCACTCTCCTTCAAAGATTTGCGCCAAAATTTTTCTTACATTTCACAAGACTGTTTTATTTTCTCGGGAACGATTTTTGAAAATATTGCCTACGTAGATAAATCAATCACCGAAGCTGAGGTAGAAAAAATGATCAGCCGAAATTCAGCGCTGCAATTCATTAATAATTTACCGAAAAAATTACACACATCCGTTGGCGAAAAAGGAATTAAGCTTTCTGGCGGTGAACGCCAGCGCATCGCCTTTGCTCGCGCGCTAATCAAGAACTCTCTGGTTTTACTTTTGGATGAAGCAACTTCGGCGCTCGACAATCAAAATGAGCAATCGATCAATCGCGCGATCCTCGATTTCGCGCAGGATAAAACCGTGATCACCGTCGCGCATCGTCTTTCTTCGATTGTGAATTCTGAGAAAATTATCTTTCTTGAAGGTGGAGAAATTATTGAAACAGGCTCGCATCAAGAATTGATGGCACTTGGCAAATCTTACAAAAAAATGTACGAATTGGAAGAAGTGGTGGGTCGGTCTTCACTTCGAAATTAAATGCACATCTTCTGATTCCAACCTACGTAGAAGTGTCATTGCGTGGGCCGATGAGCAATGAAGATTAATAGTTTTTTAACGTCGTCTCTGCCCATTAAAGCATCAAGAAGTATAATTTTTTACATCTCTCGCCAAATGCAAAGAACCGCATATTACAACGCGGGAAGGGTTTTTAGTAATGCCGAGCAAAGCTTTGGATAAGTCGCCGGCGACAGAAATTTTTATTCCGATTTCTGCGCCAATTTCTGAAATTTTTTCAGCTGATTCCGGATTTGGCTCGCCACTAACCCTTACTGCAAGCAGTTTGGCGACGTTACGAAATTTTTCTAAAAATTCTTTTTTGCATTTATTTTTACTGAATCCGCAGATGACTATATTTTCTTTTTCGTCTTTTTGTTCAGTGATCCAGCGCGCCAAGGCGAAGGCTCCGGCTTCATTGTGAGCACCGTCGATCCAGAGCTCGCTGCCTTTTGGTAATAATTTTTCTAAACTATTTTTGATTCGTTCTAAACGACTTGGCCAGGTTACGGAGGTGATTGCCTTTGAAACAGAAATAAAAAAATCCCCGTCATTCTTAGCAGCTAATTCGTCACCGATCTTGGGAGTTTTATTTCCAAGGCCATTGACGCTGATCGCTAAGCATGATGCGGCGATTGCAGTCGCAAAATTGATATATTGGTGAGAGCCTGGCAATGCTGGCTTGGGAAGATTTTCAAAAAAATAATCTTGGAAGTGAAAATTAAAACTCTTGGCGAAGACCCCAGAGGAAACACCTGCTAATTCAGCATCTTCTTCATTCATTTCGACAAAAAAATCTTCGTCGTAAAAATAAGCAGGAATTTTCTGATCTGCCGCCAGAATTTTAATAATATTTTTCGCCGCCGCTGGTTGTGAAGCCACGATTAATGGGGTTTCTGGACTTATGATCATTGCCTTTTCTAACGCGATTCGCTCGATTGAATTTCCTAAATATTCAACGTGATCGAAGGAGATTGGCGTGATTACCGTCAGTAATTTTTTTTTAATAATGTTGGTCGCATCAATTCTGCCGCCCATTCCGCATTCAACAACCAAAAGGTCTGCTGGCACTTTGGAAAAAGCTAAAAATGCACCAATCGTAAAAGCCTCAAAAAAAGTAAGAGGGGTTTCGCCCGCAGCAATTCTTGTTTCTTCCATTATTTCGAAGAGGAAATTGTCAGAAATTTTTTCGTCATCTAAGACAATTCTTTCGTTGCAATCTTGAAGATGAGGAGAGGTGTAGAGATGTGTTTTCTTGCCCGAACAAGAAGAAATTTTGGCGATTAAAGCAGCGGTAGAGCCCTTACCATTAGTGCCTGAAATGTGAATTACAGGAGGAAGTTTTTTGTGCGGATTATCGAGTTTTTCGAGCACAATTTCCATGCGCTCGAAAACAGTTTCGTAATCAATTTGTCGTTTGCCAAGAGTTGAAGGAATCGGCCAATGCGGAAGGTAAACCAATTCCTATTGAGAGATAACTTTGCATTCACCGTTGGCGATGTAGGCATCAAGAGCAATGGTAGTGATTTCTTTGTAACGGGAATCGCCAAGAATTCTGATCAAAGTGCCAATTGGTCCTTTGGTTTGAATATTGAAGTAAATACCAGTTTGTTCGAATTGAGCTGGAAAACTTTCGCAATTTTTTCCTTCGCAACGAGTGATGGTTTCGTTCTTTTTGTCTAACGTCAAAATTGCTTTATTCTGGCGCTTAGAACATTCGTGCTTGTCGCAAACGAAACCGCTTTTAGGGGTGCATTCAATTTTTTGCCAAGCCTTGGCTTCTTTAAAATATTTTTCTGCTTGAAGGAAAAGCTTGTCGAATTCGAAAGAGCGAATTTCTTCGCGATTGTCCACTTTATCCACGCTAAGCTTAGTGTTTAACTCTGGTTTGATCGCATTTTCTTTGGCAAAAACTTGTGCAGCAAAAAGAGAAAGAAAGGCGAAGAAAAATACTGATTTACCAAGAGATTTAATTTGCATTGGATTTGTTGTTAAGGGTTAGGAGAGGAGCTGGCACAAAACAGCTAAGGATTGTCATTGGCAAGTAAAATTACCCACCGATTGCTAAGCTGTTCCTTATTTTGTCGAGCAAACAATTAATTTATTTAGTAGCAACGCAGAGAAGCCGCAAACAATCCGCGAAAATTGGACTCAACAACATTAAAAAATATTTGCGCTGCGATTGTTGCATCCAGGGAATTTTCACTTTTTGCTAAAATTTCTGTATCGGTTTCTAAGAAAAATTTGTCTGCAGTTGCAATCGTAAAATTTTCACCACTAACTGCTTAAGTCAGCATTAATTTCACTTGGATAATTGGCAAATTTACAGCCAGTAAAAATGAGAAAAAATTAATATTTTTTTGATATTTTTCCCACTTTTTTTTACAAGCCTTGAGGCCTTCTTTTTATTGGCTGAATAGGGATTTTTTTTAAATTTTGGCCTCGAGGCCAAAATTCAGTTTTTATGCTTCGAATTTTACTAATTCTCGCCCCATTATTTTTTGTCAATTCCTGCATTTCTTTGAGCAGGTCAGACATTATTAAAAAAGACAATTCAGAAGTAGTTTCGCTGCTTTCATTAGAAGTGATTTACGACGGCGAAGTAGAAAAAAGAAACAGTGGATTTGCTGGTTTTTGCCAAGTCAATTTTCACGACGGCAACTTCGATAATGTTAAATTTCGCAACGAGAAAAACTCTTCGATTTATTTCTTAAAAAATGAGCCCGGAAGAACTATTCTCTACAACATGAAGTGCCTGCGCCACATCGTTCCAATTCTTTATTTAAAGAATCGTAAAGTTGATTTGAGCAGCTGGGGATTCTGGGCGCATAAAGGTTTTATTAACTACCTCGGACACATTACAATCACTTACAGATCTAGCCGTTTTGGTCCAAGAGATTTATTTGCGCTGGGCGGAATAAGCAATGACAAAGCCGGGAAAATTGATGTGAGAATCGAGGACAATATCGACGATGCGATTGTTTTTCTGAATCATCATTATCCCGAGTTAAGAAATGTTCCGATTACTAAATCTTTACTAATGGATATTGCAGACATCAAACCGGATGTAAAACCTGAGCCTTACAGAGCTGGGATGGAAAAACGAGTGGTAATTCCGCAACCAATTCCAGCGGCACAACAAACTTCAAATCCTTACAATATTAATCCTTACTACGCGCCATTTCAACAATCAGAGCCACCTTATTCAAACCCTTACAAGATGGTGCCAACGCAATAAATTTTTGCGATTTTTCATCTGCAATCCTCGCGAAAGCTGGGTGATTAGGGTTAATTAAAAATTACTTCGAGGGCGTTGTTACGAAGCCCAGCTTTCACTGAAATAAACAACAGAAGATTCGAGGCAATATTGCGGAAATTAGCTGCCTAAATTCTTGCTAGGATGACTCGATAAAACTCAAGAAAGAGCAAAGAATCTTAATTCTTTATCCGCTTCATCATCACATCAGTGTCATCGCGCAGCAGTTGAATGTAAACTTTTGTGGTGCCCTGACTCTTGAATTGCAGCTCGTCAGCGGCCTTTTCTGAAACATCAATTATTCTCTCTTTTGAAAATGGTCCGCGATCATTTACGCGCACAATCGCCGTGCGACCATTGCGTAAATTGGTTACGCGCACCATTGACGGCAAGGGTAAAGTTGGATGAGCTGCTGTCATTGCTGCAGAATCGTAGATCTCGCCATTGGCCGTGTATTTACCATGAAAATCTATGCCATACCAAGATGCGATACCAACCTCTTCGAATGCTTCGTAATTTTGCGGAAAGTAGGAAGCGCCAGAAACTTCGTAAGAATCATAAATTTTTAGCTGTCCAGAGTTGCCACTTGAATAAGTGTTAAAATATTGCTTTTCGATCTGTTGCTCCAAATTACTTTTCGGAACCCCAACTTGCATTGACTCAGAGGGCCTAATGTAACGAGCATCTATTCTATTGGCATGCTCCTCAAATCTAACATTGCGTCGATCATAATCGTCTCCGGCGCAAGAAGTAAAAAATACCAGCGCTAGTAAGAAATTTTTTCTCATTCGTGAATTTGTTTAGGATAAACTGGGCGCGGGGAGCCCGACAAAGCTAGGTTTAGGGGTCTCTTAAATGCAAATTTTTCCTGCAGGGTCTGAGAAAATTCTTTTTTTGAGATCAAAAAAATGCCATATTCAGCGAAAAGATTGGCGATCTTTTCATGTCCGAAGAAGCTTATTAAGCGGTGCCGCGCTGTTAGGAAAATCTTTTTCTCAATTTGAAATTCTGACTCTTTGCAAATCTTCTCGAAATCACGAATTGAACAAAAATGAATATTCGGAGTTTCGTACCATTCAAAGGGAATAACCTTATTCACCGGCATCGTACCTTTGCATAAAAGATGTAAACGATTTTTAAAATGTGCAAAATTTGGCAGTGAAACAATTGCGAATTCTGCAATGCGCAACATCTCGTGCAGAATTTCTTTTGGTCGGTGCGTTGCTTGAATTGTTTGACTCAAAATTGCGTAATTAAAGCTACGATCTGGATAAATCTCTAAATCGTTTTCAGCATTACCGTGAATAACTGAGAGGCCACGCATCAAGGCTTTACTGACTTGTGTTTGCGAAATTTCTAAACCACGCCCGTCGATGTTTTTCTCTCTGACAAGAAATTGCAAAAGCTCACCGTCACCGCAGCCAATGTCTAAAACTTTTGATTTTGGCTTGATCAAATCAGCAATAATTTCGAGATCATATCTGATTTTATGTTTAACAATATTTTGTCCAACTTCTGGCATAAATTTAGTGGTTTTTCTTGTACTAAAAAAACTATTTTCTCAACTTTAAACCCCTTTCACGTCGATTAAAAATTTCATGTTAAAAGATCTTCGCAAAGAAATTGATGCAATTGATGAGCAGCTAATTTCTCTATTTAAACAAAGAATGAAAGTGGTGAAAAAGGTTGGCGTACTGAAGAAAAAAGATGATATAAAATTTTTTATTCGCTCGGCTCGCGAGGCTGACATGATTAAAGATTTACTCAAAAAATCCGGCAAAAATTTACCAAAATCTTTAATTGTAGATATTTGGCGCAAATTAATCACCGCCGCGAACATGCATGAACAGCCGCTTCGCATCGCCTCTCAACATCCAGAGCAAGAAATTCTTCTGCGCGAATATTATAATTCCGAAGTGCCAATTACTCATTTCAAAAAAGCCAAAGATGTAATTTCTGCACTTGAAAATGAAGAAGCTCTGATCGGAATTTTCGCATTACCTCCGCATCACAAAGAAGAGTGGTGGAAAATTCTTCCCGAACATTTACGCGTTTTTACACAAATCCCTTTCGTTGAAAAATCTGAAATAAAACTAGTCGCCATCGCCGCCAAAGAACCTGAAAAATCGAAAAATGATATTACTTTGGTTTGTGACAAAAATGGCGTGACTGAGATTGATGGATTCCATCTCAAAAACTCCCGTAGAATTTTAGGCCACTATGCCAAACCAGCTAATCTGTAGTTATTTCTTAAGCACGATCAGAAGATCTCCTGATTTTTTTTAAATCGCTAAACGGATTTTTATCTAACTTAGAAAGGTTTTAAATAAATCTGCGCTCTTTCCTTAAAATTAATCATCTCAATCTCGAAGGAAAGCCCCCCAGAAAAATACAAAGAAAGCCGCAACCATCGAGTTGACAACCTAATCTCAATCTCAAGGATGCCGCTCTCTCGCTTTTTTCCTTTTTAAAAACGTCATGTTTTTGAAGAATTTTTTAGGGCAAACAAGACATCCTAAAAGACCAATGGAAGCAGTAAAATCAACACATTTAGACAATGACTAAACGCGTAAATGCTAAGAAAAAATTTAGCAGAAAACTTGGCGGCAGCCTTTGGGGTCAAGCAAAAGATCCTTACCTAAAACGTAACTACAAACCTGGACAACACGGCGCTTCATCAAAAGGCAGAACCAGTGACTACGGAACTCAGCTTAAAGCTAAGCAAAGAATGAAGTTCTATTACGGCAACATTTCTGAAAAACAGTTTTTTAACACTTTCTCTCTTGCTGAAAAATCAAAAGGTGACGTTAGCGAAAACTTCGTAGGTCTTTTAGAATCAAGGCTCGACGTTATTGTTTACCGTGCAAATTTCGTACCAACAGTTTTCGCGGCGAGACAATTTGTCAGCCACAAACATGTTACGGTTAACGGCAAAATCGTGAATATCGCTTCTTACAAAGTTAAGATCGGAGATGTTGTTCAAGTGCGCGAAAAATCTCGCTCACTAGCTCTAGTCTTAGACGCTCAACAAAAAATGGAGCGCGACATCCCTAGCTACATGATGCTCGATAAAGATGCGCTTTCTGCAAAATTGACTGAAAAACCAACTTTCGCCGAAGTGCCTTATCCGATTGAAATGCAACCTCACTTCATCACAGAATTTTACTCGAGATAAAATCTCTTGAGATCGTAAAATTAAAAAAGCCCGGCTTCGAAATTTTTTTCTGAGCCGGGCTTTTTTGTTGGATAAATTTTAAGGATAGAGATTGGTCGCTTTTTTATTATGTAAGCATCGAGGTCAGATCTTACGTGTTATTAATGTTTGTCCGTAATGCTTTGATGATAAGGTTCAGTTACGTAATTAGTTGGCGGAACGTAATATTGATCAGCATCATAACCATAATAAGGCGTAGGCGTAATTTCGTAAGGGTTAGAATAATTTCGTGAACCGCCTTGTTGTGGCGGATACTGTTCGTATGGATTTTGTTGGTAAGGCTGCTGCTGATAATTAGGCTGCTGGTAAGGTTGTTGTTGCTGATCTTGACGATAATAATTTGGATTAACTTGGCGGCTCGGTGCCTGAATTGGCGACTGCATTGGCGCTTGAGCCGGAACTTGATCGTAACGATCGTAAGCAGGAGGATTCGAACCACATGAAGCGAGACAAAGAAGCAGGTATGTAGCGGCGATACGCTGTATTTTCATTTATTAATTTGTCTTTAAACCGCTCAATTACATGCGGCGCGGCAACCTATTCACGAAAACCCTATAATCAATATGACGACAAATTCTGATCAAAAATTTATTTCTTACGCACTCAAATTGGCACAAAGAAATCTTGGCGGAACCTCACCAAATCCAGTTGTGGGTTGCGTTATTGTTCATGAGGGAAAAATAATTTCTTCCGGCATAACTGCTCGCGGAGGCAGACCGCACGCCGAAAAAATCGCCATCGACAAAATCACCGACAAAAAAATTTTAGAAGAAGCAACTATTTACGTAACGCTCGAGCCCTGCTCTCACTTTGGTCAAACCTCGCCCTGCACTGACGAGATCATTAAAAATAAATTCAAAAAAGTTGTAATCGCAACGCAAGATCCTGATTCACGCGTCAATGGAAATGGAATCGCTAAACTACGCGAAGCCGCAATTGACGTGACTTGCGGACCATGGGACAAAATTTTAGAAAAAGAAGCACAAGAAATTAATCGGGGATTTTTCACCGCCAAAAAACTAGGCAGACCCTTCGTAACTTTAAAACTCGCCACAAGTTTAGACGGCAAAATCGCTACCAAAAATTTCGACAGCAAATGGATCACCTCTGACCGAGCACGCGACTTCGCTCATTTTCTTCGCGCCAAAAATGATGCAATCTTGGTTGGCGCCAACACTGCAGCAAAAGACAATCCGCGCCTTGATTGCCGGCTTCCTGGCCTCGAAGAATTTTCACCAAGAATAATAATTTTAAGTCACAAAAATTTTAGCGGAGAGCTAGAAGATATTCTAAAACAACTTTGCTTAGAAGGCGTAAATTCGCTTCTTGTTGAAGGTGGTCAAAATGTTGCAACACAATTTCTACAAAAAAATTTAGTCGATGAATTGGTCTGGATTCGTAATAAAAAAATCATCGGCTCTGACGGAATTTCTGCCATTGGCGAAATAAATTTAGAGAAAATTTCTGAAGCTCTAAATAATTTCGAACGCCAAGAAATTCGTGAAATGGATGAGGATGTGATCGAAATTTTCAGAGCAAAAATTCTGTCATAATTTTGAGTTACTGCCGCCTAGGCAGTAATTTATCTTTTTTTGGATGCAGAGAAATCAAGGGCTCGTAAAAGGTTGTGCGTTAAAAAAAATTAACGCGCAAGATCCACTTAGAAAAAAGCTTCAAGGATCAAAACAGGGTAATAATTTATTCCCAAGCTGCCAAAAATTCTTTGAAATGCTGTTTTTCTTCCGATCTTTCTTCCAAAAATTCGCGTAAATTTTCCTTACATTTGAAGAAGGAGTCTTTCGAGAGAGTGCCGTTGTGATGTTGGTAAACTAGGTAGAGCAAGTAAGTGTTAATCACGTCAGTTTCACAATAATCGCGAATCTCTTGCAGCTTACCGTCGTCGAACATTTGAGTGACTTGCGAGCCATCAACGCCGAGCTTTCCAGGCAAGCCAAATGCAGCACAAAGTTCGTTCATTTTAACTTTTGCGGAAGCGCCAAAATCAGAAAAAGCATCAACCAAATCACAATGCCAATCCAGAGAATAGCGTTGAGAATAATTGTTCCACTTGTCACCTTTTTTATAGAGCCACGAAGCCTCAACTTCATTTTTCATCGCTGCATATTTTAGCACCGGAAGGTCAAAACCTTTGCCGTTAAAACTTACTAAACGGGAAAAATTTTTTTTGAGATGAGCAAAAAATCCGCGCACTAAATCAGCTTCCGAGCTAATTAAGTCGCCACCGGAACGAATATCAATTAAGCGGTAAAATTCTTGTCCGCTAAAATCGCGTACAATCTCTGCTTCTAAAAAACTAATTGCCGCAACTTGATGAAATGGTTGGCGCAAAAAAGAATTTTTTTGATCGGTAAGGTCGAGATGGTATTTTACCAAACCCTCGCGCAATTCGCTCATCGAGCCATCTGGCGAATCTAGTAAATTTTTTGCCGCGTTTAGGTCGGGAATTGTTTCAATATCGAAAACAAAAAGATTTTGATGTTGCATTTGAGTAGGGCCCAATTGGAATTAACTTCACTCTTCTAAAATTCAAAAACACATAAAAACAATGCAAGCAATTGTTCTAAAAAGCCCTGGCGGCAGCTTTAAAATCAAAAAAATTGAAGATCAAAAACCAAAAAAAGGTGAAGTATTAATTAAACAAACTGCGATCGGCGTAAATTTTTCTGATGTCTGTTTTCGTCGCGGTCAATTCAAACTAAGTAAAGTTCCAGCTATTCTTGGCCTGGAAGCCTGCGGAATTATTGAATCGGTTGGCGAAGGCGTAACCGATTATAAAGTGGGAGAGCGTGTTGCCTACGCTACTGGTGGCATTGGCGCTTACACTGAAAAACGCGTAATTAATCAGCATCATCTAGTTGTTCCGCCGAAAGAATTAACTGACGTACAAGTCGCGGGCTCTTTGCTTAAAGGCTTAATGGCGCACACCTTGCTTCATCGCGTTTACATCGCAGCGCGCGTTAAAAAAGTTCTCATTCACGCTGCCGCTGGAGGGCTTGGTCACTTAATGTGCCAATGGGCGAAGCATCTGGGTTTAGAAGTATTTGGCACTGTTGGCTCAGATGAAAAAATATCTTTTGCCAGAGGAGTTGGCTGCGATCACGTTATTAATTACAAAACCACAGATTTTGTTGAACAGATTTCTAGTATTACCAATCACTCTGGCGTTGGTTTGGTTTACGATTCGGTTGGAAAAGATACTTTAGAAAAATCTTTAGAATGCTTGTTGCAGATGGGCATGTGCGTAAGCTTCGGCGAGTCTTCAGGCACTACAGAAAAACTCGATCTCAATCGCTTACTTCTCAATTCACTCTACATAACTCGCCCTACTCTAGCGCTTTATAAAGCAAATCGTATTGAGCTTGTTCTTGCTGCGAACGAAGTTTTTGCCGCCTTAACTAAGGGGATTTTGAGGCCAAAAATTACCACTTATCCATTCCAAGATGTGGCCAAGGCACATAAGGACTTAGAAAGTCGCAATACAATGGGATCGCTGGTTTTAATAGTTTAAATTATGCAACATCTGATCTCACTTCCCTTTTCCAGGTAAGGCGCAGCGCGTTAAGAATCGCGACAACATCAATCACCTCTTGCAGCACGGCACCTGCAACCGGCGTGATTAAACCTGCGGCAGCGAATCCCATTCCAACTACACTAAATAACATTCCGCCAACTGCGCTTTGCAACGCGATTCTCCGCATTGATCCACTGATGTGAATTAGCTGGTCGAGCTTAAGTAAATTACTTTCCAAAATGACTACGCCAGCAGATTCAGAAGTAACTACATTTTGTTTACCAAAAGCAATTCCAACCGTTGCCGCCATTAGCGCTGGCGAATCATTAATTCCGTCGCCCATGAAAAGAGTTGGCGCTTGTTTGGTTTCATTTCTAACAATTTCTAACTTTTGCTCGGGAGTTTGCGAAGCGTAGTAATGCTTGATGCCAAGAGCCTCGGCAAGATAAGTAACTTCCGAATCGCGATCACCAGAAAGCAAAATAATTTTCTTAAAATTGTGATTCGGCCCAAGATGTCTGATGAACGGATTGCTCTCGTTACGCGGTTGATCACGAAAATATAAAATCGCCGCCGGCTTTTCATCGACAACGACTACACATTCGAGCCCAACTTGCGTTGGCGGTAATTCTGCAGAAATTTTTTTGCGGCTAGTGACTAAAATTTTATGCTTTAAGACATTTCCTCTCAAGCCTTCTCCCGAACTTTCTTCTAAATTTTCTACTGCGACTAAAAGTAATTTTTCTTTCTCGGCAGCTTGCAAAATCGCACCAGCTAAAGGATGACGAGAGTAGCGCTCAAGACTTGCGGTCATTTGCAAAATTTGCTCACGTTTAAATTTTGTAAGCAAAACAACTTCCGCTAATTCTGGTTCACCGTAAGTCAATGTTCCGGTCTTGTCGAAAATGGCTGTAGAGCAGGTTGGAAGTCGTTCGAGCACCGTTGGATCTTTAATAATTATTCCGTGTCGCGCCGCAATCGAGATCGCGCTGATGATGGCAATTGGAATGGCGATCAAGAGTGGGCAAGGTGTAGCAATAACAAGAACCGCAAGAAAATTGGTTAAACTTCCGCTAAAAAATAATGTCGCAAAAGCAAAAGCTAGAGCGATTGGTGCAAAAATTGTACCGAGCTGATCGCCAAGCCGGCGCAGGTTAAGACGCTGCTGATGAGCGTCCTGCATCACCTCAACAATTTTAGCGTAACGTGAATCTTGCGCTAATTTTTCTGCACGAACTGTAAGCAATGAATCACCATTAATGGCGCCAGACAAAACATACGAACCAACAGTTTTAGAAATTTTATAAGGCTCGCCGGTTAAGTAAGATTCATCCATCGCCGAAGAGCCGGTAACTATCACCGCATCAACCGGACAAGTTTCGTGCGGATAAATCACGAGCAGATCACCAATTTTTATTTGCGCAATTTCGACATCTTCAACTTTTTCTTGGCATTGCAAATGTGCCGTTGATGGCATGCGCTTGGCTAAAGCTGCAAGCACAAATGACGCGCGACGCGAGGCATATTTTTCAAGTGCCTGACCACTCACGATCATAAAAATAATTAAGCCAAAAGCCCAATACTCAGCTAGGTAAAGAGAAACTATTAACGAGATTACAGCAATTAGATCGGTGCCAAAAATTTTTTGAAAATTTTTTTTAAGCAAACCGTCCTCGGTAAAAAATTAACGGCTTGGAATCATTTATTTTTCCAAAATCGAGCACTTCACCGATGATAATGTGATGATCTCCGCACTTGATTACGCGATGTTTTTTGCATTCAAAAAAAGCCAAAGAATTTTGGAAAATTGGATTACCCTTCTGGCCAAAAAAATAAGGTTCCACCCCCCATTTTTTAGAATTTTTTGGTGTAGCAAATGCGCTTGCAAGAGCTTGCTGATCTTGACTTAACACATTCAAAGAAAAGTAACGATTCTTCTTAAAAAATTTGAGATTTGCCGAATCATTATAGATGCAAAATGAAACCAGCGGCGGATCTAACGAAACAGAAGTAAAAGAATTAATCGTCATTCCAAAAAACTCAGTGGCGAAAATTTTTTTAATTTTTTCTAAGAAATTCTGCGTGTGAATTTTGCTCTCAAACTTTTGCGCAAAATAATTTTCCTGCAGAAAATTCTGCCAAAATTCCTCAAATTTTCCGACAAGATTTTCTTTAACAAAAAAATTCTCTGCCAAGAAATTCTTACGTCTAGCGCAGGCAATGATCACGCCAGTTGAGAAAAGCCCAAGAGTTTCGCGAAGTTTTTTTGAATCCATTTTTAAAATTTATCCTCAGTTCTTTACGCACCAACCGGGCCTTCACGGAAGTGAAGCGATGCTTTTTGTGGTAATATTTTGAAACGACTTGGCAAACTTTTAGTTAATTTACCTTGGAGAAAGTCGAGTAGATCGGGCCAAATACCGCGATTGTAATCCAGGCAATCATGCTCCCCATAACAATTGTGATTGTTGGCTGGATCATCGACACAAGGCGGTCGATCGAGTCATTAATTTCACGATCGTAGAAGAATTTAATGTTGTTCAAGGCGCTTTCCATATTACCGCTTTCTTCACCAATTTTAAACATCCGCACGACGAGATTGGGGAAATATCCAGTATTTGCGATTGCTTTGGAAAGGGCCTGTCCGTCTGAAACTTGTTGCCTCACTGCGGCAATACTTTTCTTGATCGCGCTATTTTTGATCACGCCACTTGATGATTCTAAACATTCTAAAACGCCCAAGCCGCTTTTGAAAGTCATCGAGAAAAACTGACAAAATTTTGCCGCATCAATCTTGTTAATAATTGGGCCAAAAATCGGAAGTTTGAGTTTTAAATCATCGATTATTACCGCCATATCTTCGGAAGAGCGTCGCAGAATTTTTACTGTTGTCCAAATAACGGGCGGAGTAAGAATAATAAAATACCAATTGCTTTTGATGAAGTCAGAAAACTTCATCAATGCTACCGTTAGAAATGGAAGTTTGATGTCTTGCGTCGCCAAAAAACCTGTAACTTTTGGCACTACAACTGAGGTCATAATTCCCAAAATACCAAACATGAGGACGATACCAAACATTGGCCCGGTAGTTGCCTTTTTGGTTTTACGTTTGATGTCCATAGTCCACTTAATGTCTTCGATAATACTACTGAAAGCGCTGGAGAGGTTACCGGTTTTTTCACCCATCGCAATCAACCCAACATAGGTAGTGCTAAAGACATCCGGGCGCTTACCCAAACTCTCAGAAAACATACTGCCATTCTTGATCGATTCTTCAATTTCACTCATCAGCGCTTTAATTTCTGCGGAATCTGCGCTTTCAACTAAATCACGAATTGAGTCTGCGATCGGCACACCGGTTCTTTCAAGCTGCTCAAGATGCACAAAAATCATGATTAATTCTTTCGCCTTAATACCAGAGCTAAACAAACTAATTCCACCGGCTTTTTCTTCTTTAAATGAGATCAGCTCTAATCGAGTTGCGCGCAGTAAAGCTGAAAGCTCCCCTGGATTTTCTGCCGCCAATTTTCCTGAGACATATTTACCTTCTTCATTGAAGGCCTTGTAACGATAGCGATGCATGTTTTTGGATTAACGTTTTTTCTTTAATTTATTCAGAATCATCTCGCGTTTAACTTTCGAAATGTGGTCGACAAAGGTAATTCCATTGAGGTGATCGACTTCATGCTGAATGCAAGTCGCGAGCAATCCAGACATCTTTTCTACTTTCTCTTTTCCAAACAAATCGAGATATTTTACTGTAACTTCTTTTGACCTAACCACCTCTGAACGCGCATCCGGAAAGGACAAACAGCCTTCATTGTAAGAAGAACATTCTTTCGAAAATTCGACGATTTCTGGATTGATAAAATAGCGTGGATTGGTGTTGGTTACATGCACATGATCACAACCGTGATGGTCATGATGATGGTCGTGCTCTTGCGTTTTGTAATCGACATCGATTACTAAAATTCTTTTTAAAATACCAACTTGAACAGCAGCTAGACCCACTCCTTCCTCGGCATACATCGTACTCACCATGTCTTTCATGAAATTACGAAGAGCGTCATCAATTTTATCAACGGGCTTGGAAACCTGCTTCAGTAAAGGGTTAGGAGCGATAATAAGAGGAAGTACTTTCATTTTTTATTCAATATTTTCACAAATAACTTTGAGGGCTTCGGGATAAATTCGATGTTCTTCTTCGAGAATTCTTGCTGCAAGAGTTTCTTTTGAATCGCCTTCTAGCACTGGCACAGAAGACTGGCAGATGATCGGTCCAGAGTCCATTTCTTCACTTACAAGATGCACTGTGCATCCAGAAATTTGCGCACCAGCTTTGATCGCATCACCAACCGCATTAGCACCTTTAAATTCCGGAAGAAGTGAAGGGTGAATATTAATCAGGCGACCAAACCATTGCTCTACAAACTCCAGTGAAAGCAGACGCATGAAACCAGCGAGGCAGATTACTTTGGCGCCAAATTTTTCAATTTCTTCACTCATTTTTTTGTCAAATTCTTCACGCGTAGAAAAATTTTTGTGATTGATTACTGCGGTTGGAATTTTTTTCTCGCGCGCAAATTCTAAGCCCGCCGCATCTATTTTATTCGACAGAACCAAAACTATTTCCGCTGGAAACTCTACATCCTCACAAGCCTTTACAAGTGCTTTCATGTTGCTTCCACGACCCGAGATCAAAATCGCTACTTTAACTTTTTTTGTCATAAATTTTTATTTTGAGGCGTTAAAATTTGTAATTGCAAAAAGCAAAGCAAGCCCAGCAATCCATTTTTGAAGCGCTTTGCTAGAGCTCGCAATGAAGTTTTAGAGATTGGTTTCTTTGGGCAAAATGAGTGTAGATAAAATTTCGTACCAAGAATCGGGATCAGTCGAATTACCGAATCCAGAAATGTACAACTCATCTTCAGCGCGCGTCATTCCTACGTAAAGCAAGCGCAAACTTTCTTCCGCAATTTCTTTTAAACGCACCTCGCGATGAGCTCTAATTAATTTATTTTCGTAAGATTTTTTTGCGCACCAAATCGGCAATCCATCAATCCAAAGGATTTTTTCTTTTGCACTTGGCGATCTTCTTAAATCGTAAGAGCAATCTGGAAGCACAACAATCTTGGCTTGCAAACCTTTCGCGCCGTGAATTGTACTTATTCTAACTCGATTAGTTTCCACCGCAGAAAGAGAAATTTCTGGATCAACCTCTTCAACAAATTCCAAAAACTTTTGTAAATTTGGTGAAGAATTTTGACAGAAATTAGAAACCGAAATAATAAATTTATCGAGCATTTCCAAGCTCTCGTGACCAAAATAAGAAAGAAAATTTTGCCGCTGATTTTGCTCGTACAAAATAAAATAAAAAAATTCGAAACAATTTACTTGCTGCGACTTCGCAATTAATTCCTCGAGTTTTTCACGAGTTGTTGAGCCGATCAAGGCCTTGTAAATCGTAGTCTCATCCGCATTTTTCTTCAGACAAATTTTTAGCACTTCATCTTCGCTAAAATCAAAAATTGGCGATTTAAGCAGACAGGCAAGATTTAAATCATCCTGCGGTAAAAGCACGAATCTAGCAGCTGCAAGCAGATCTTGGATCAATAAACTTTTACTAAATCTTACGCGCGAAATACTGGTAAAAGGAATTTGGTGACGATGAAAACTTTTTACCAATTCATCAAAAAAACCGTTGGTACGAGTACGCAGCAAAATCATGACGTCGCCGTAATTCACTTGCCTCTCTTGCGCCCAAATCGTGATTTTTTTAGAGATAATTTCCGCCAAAATTTCCTGCTCACTATTCTCGGTTTTTTGGTAATTAATTTGCCACTCGTAACTAGTTTCTTGTTTTTCTATTTCTTTCTTAGCTTTTGGCCAAATCTCTACCAAGCCTTTACCTTCGCGGGTTACAAGATGTCCGCTAAATTCACTCGCCTTGCTAATCGCCGCTTTTCTTTCTGGATCTAAAAAAACTTTATCCACCGCCGCAAGAATTTCCGCGCGCGAACGAAACGAATGATGCAGCTCAATTTTTTTGAATTGATCGCCGAATTTATTTTTAAAATAAGAAAAAATTTCACTGCTAATATCAGGCTCAGCACCTTGAAAGGAAAAGATCGACTGCTTCTCATCACCAACAATAAAAATACTTCTCTGCTGATTTGAAAGGCTAAGCCCAGAAAAAAAATCTTCGCACAAAGCCTTAATAATCGACCATTGCTGGCGATTAGTATCCTGCGATTCATCGATTAGAATGTGGTCAAAGCTGCCATCCATTTTCATTTTTACCCAGTCAGAGAAATCTGGATTAGCCAATAGTCTGTTGGTCTCGATAATGAGATCATTATAATCGAGAAGGGCGCGCTGCTGTTTTAATTTTGCGTAACTGGCAAGAACGTAATTCGTAAATTCAAGAAGTAGTGCGGTGTCATTTGCCAGGTTCAGAGAATTTATTTTATCACTAAATTGCGAGATTAAGTCGCATTGCTTTAGCGCTATATCCATCAGGCTTTCTGCGGTTTTGCCGCGAATTTTTCTTGGCTCGTTTTTATCAGTAAAAAATGCTGATTGGTAAGTGGAAAAATTTTCTAACTTTGGCTCGTTGCAGAAAATTCTAATTTTATTTGCGATTTCTTGATTAGTCGCAAGCTTACTATTTTCAAGGTCTAGAGCCAGTTGTAAATTTTCTGCGTGATTTAATTTTTGTAAAAATTTCTGAAAAATTTCCTGCTCATTATCTTGCGGCGAGAGAGAAAGTTTTTCATAAATTTCTGTGACTTCAAAATCTAATTTCTCTTTTTTATCTAACAGTCCCGAAAGAAGATCGGAGAGGCTTTCATCATGAAGATTGGCATTAATTCTGACGACTAAATTTCGCAGCGCTTCATCTTCCAGCGCATTTCGCAAAACTTCTTTTTGCGCTTGCTGCATCAGTAATTTTTCTCGTGAATCTTCGAGAATTTCAAAACTCGGTTTTACCTGCGATTCGAAAGGGAAAATCTTAATCAAAGTTTGGCAAAAAGCGTGAATTGTTTGCACCTTAACCCGCGCCTCATCGTCAAGAATTTTGACAAAAAGTGTGCGTGCCTTTTTCAGCAGATCCGCGCTTGGAAATTTTCCGCTCAATTCTTGTAGTTTTTTTTGGAGCTCTTCGTCGCTTACCAATACTAGCTCGGCGAGACGAGAATTAATGCGCTCTTGCATTTCTGCCGCCGCAGCTTTGGTAAAAGTCAGACAGAAAATTTTATTCGGAGAAACATCCGCCAGCAACAAACGCACAACGCGATCAACAAGAATTTTTGTTTTGCCCGAACCAGCCGAAGCAAAAACCCAGCAAGAATTTTTTGGATCAGAAGCGATTACGCCGTTATTCATTTTTGAAAATTGGAACTTATTTGGGCCCGACTAGCTTGCTTCTAAGCCCATTGGTCAAAAACCTAAACACCTAGACTACTGCCACAATGCCTTTCTTCAACGCAGACGTTTTATATCAAAATGTTCGCAGCATTAATCAATGCAGCTTCTTTTGTTACCTGGCTCGATAAGCCTGATAAATTAAATTTTTCGACGATAAGAAATCGCTTCCAGTAAATGATGTGAGTTGATTAATTCTACATCTTCTAAATCTGCAATTGAGCGCGCAACACGCAGAATTCTGGTGATTCCGCGCATTGAGCTGTGAGATTTTTGCACAAAATTTTGGAGAATTTTTTGCCCTTCTTCATTAAGAGCGCAGAACTTTTCTAGAATTTCTCCGTCAATTTCTGAGTTGGTTTGTTGCTTCTGTCTTTTTTTCTGAATCTCGCGCGCCTTTATTACTCTTGCTTTAACCACTTCAGACCTTTCGCCATTTTGTAATTTTTTCTGAGAAAAAATATCTACCGCGCCAACATTTATGATGATGTCGATGCGATCTAGAAACGGGCCAGAAATTTTATTTTTGTAATCCTCTCCGCAAATCGGCGCTTTTTTACATTCGCGCGCGGCATCGCCAAGGAAGCCGCAACGACAAGGATTCATCGCCGCGATTAATTGAAAATTTGCTGGGTAAGTTATGTGTGAATTAACGCGTGAAATGCTTACATTTCCGGTCTCGAGTGATTGACGCAGTGAGTCTAAAACTTGACGCGGAAATTCTGCCAACTCGTCCAAAAATAAAACTCCACGATGTGCAAGCGAAACCTCTCCTGGCTTTGCTTTAGCACCACCGCCAACCATTGCTGGCATTGAACAAGAATGATGAACTTCGCGATAAGGTCGCGCGGTAATTAATTTACCGTCGAGCAATTTTCCGCTGACACTCGCAATCATGTTGATCTCAAGAATTTCTTCCAAATCACACGGCGGTAAAATTCCTGGCATGCGAGAAGCAAGCATTGATTTGCCAGTTCCTGGAGGTCCAACCATTAATAAATTATGACCACCCACCGCAGCAATTTCGAGTGCGCGTTTGGCTATTTCTTGACCCTTAACATCAAACAAATCTGGATAATTTTTTTCTGTAAAAATTTTTGCTGTCTCTGGTCGTGCTAAAACTTGCTCACCTTTAAGATGATTTATCAAAGTTAAAATATCGGGAGCAGCAATAATCTCTAAATCTCCGGCCCAAGAAGCCTCGCGTCCATTTTTCTGCGGACAAATTATTCCGCAGTTAAATTGATTCGCTCCAATCGCTGCCGAAATTATTCCGCCAACAGAAGCGATAGAACCATCGAGCGAAAGCTCACCTAAAACAAAAAAATTCTCGATTGATTCCGGCAATAACACGCCAATTTCCAACATTATTCCAAGTGCAATCGCGAGATCAAAATGACTTCCCTCCTTCTGCAAATCAGCCGGTGCGAGATTAACGGTAATTTTTTTGTAAGGCCATGAAAGCCCAGTAGAAGAGATGGCAGCGCGAACACGCTCTTTCGATTCGCCGACAGCTTTGTCGGGCAAACCAACGATCGTAAAGCTCGGCGCACCGGGAGAGATTTTTACTTGGACGTCAACGGGAGCGACCTCAACTCCCAAAAAGGAGAAAGTTTTTATCTTGGCAACCATGGTGAGTGGCGATTTGGGTTTGTGTGTGTGGCACGAAAAATCTAGCTAAGCCGCCTCAGCTATTTTGGATTTTCGCGCAACGAAGCGCAGAAAATTCAGAATAAATGATTAACTTAGTTAGAGATTTTTGGTTGGGGCGGCAGGATTCGAACCTACGATGGCGGTATCAAAAACCGCTGCCTTACCGCTTGGCTACGCCCCAGCATTTCGAGGGAGTTCAATTTTTAAGAAGAGCCTTGTGGCAAGTCAATTAGTTTATAATTGACTTGAGAATTCAGAAATATGTAGCGTCGATCATCCTAAAGCTTTTAATAAAATAAAAATTTTCCCCAACATGAGTGACTTTCAAGAAATCATCAAATTATCAGAGGAGATTACCAAAAACTCTGATTTGCTCATTAATAAAGTTGTCGAAATGAGTTATAACGCAGCTAATGCTGGCGGGATTAGTCCGTTTATTTTTGGTTTAACGGTTTTTGTTTTGGCTTGCTTCGTTGGTTATTTCGTAGTCTGGAGAGTAACCCCAGCATTGCACACGCCTCTAATGGCCGTAACCAACGCGATCTCAGGAATTATCATCGTGGGTGCAATCATCGCGCTTGGTTCAGCAAAAAGTTTTGATCTTATCGCCATCGTCAGTTTCCTTGCCATCATCATCGCCTCGATCAATATTTTCGGCGGCTTCCTTGTGACTTGGCGCATGCTTCAAATGTTTAAAAAATAATGATTAGCAAAAAACTTACCAACAAAATCACCTTAGGCCCTCTTCCGGCTTCTAAAAAAATCTACGTTCAGAGCGAAAAATTTTCTGATGTGAAAGTCGCGATGCGCGAAATTGCTTTAACGAATGATACTACATTCACGGTTTACGATCCATCCGGAGTTTATTCTGATCAGAATTTTTTTGATAAAATCGATTTGAATAAAGGCCTGCCAAAACTGCGCCAGCAATGGATCAAAGAGCGTGGTGATGTTGAAGAATATCAAGGTCGAATCGTAAAGCCGGAAGATAATGGTGTGACTGCGCCAGGAGCAAAACCATCTGCACCAGAATTTGATTTATCTGAGTTCAAACCACTCCGCGCCAAGGCCGGAAAAAAAGTTACTCAACTCGCTTATGCCCGCGCTGGCATTGTTACCAAAGAAATGGAATATATTGCGATTCGTGAAAATATGAATCGTGAAAAAATTGTCGCTGCAACAGCAAAAATCTCTGGCGAAACTTTCGGAGCAAAAATTCCGAAATTAATCACCGCAGAATTTGTTCGTGATGAAATTGCTTCGGGCCGCGCGATCATTCCAAATAATATTAATCACCCCGAATCTGAACCGATGATTATTGGTCGGAATTTTTTGGTTAAGATTAATGCTAATATCGGAAATTCCGCGATCTTTTCTGGCGTTGAAGATGAAGTTGAAAAAATGATTTGGGCCACTCGTTTCGGCGCAGATAATTTGATGGATCTTTCAACCGGTCGCAACATTCACAACATTCGCGAATGGATCATCCGTAACTGCCCAGTGCCAGTTGGCACGGTTCCAATCTATCAAGCTTTAGAAAAGGTTGGTGGGATTGCCGAAGATTTAACTTGGGAAATTTACCGCGACACTTTGATCGAACAAGCTGAGCAAGGTGTAGATTATTTTACCATTCACGCCGGAGTTCGTTTGCAATATGTTCCGCTCACCGCCAATCGCGTGACTGGCATTGTTTCGCGTGGTGGTTCAATCATGGCAAAATGGTGCTTATCGCATCACAAAGAAAATTTCCTCTACACGCATTTTGAAGAAATTTGTCACATCATGAATAAATATGACGTGGCCTTTTCACTCGGTGACGGCTTGCGCCCTGGATGTATCGCCGATGCGAATGACGAGGCGCAATTCGGCGAATTAAAAACCTTAGGCGAACTTACCCAAATCGCCTGGAAACATGATTGCCAGGTGATGATTGAAGGCCCAGGACACGTGCCGATGCACCTCATCAAAGAAAATATGGAGAACCAGTTGGAGTGGTGTCACGAAGCTCCTTTCTATACGCTAGGGCCCCTAACTACAGATATCGCACCTGGCTATGATCACATTACAAGTGCGATTGGCGCCGCAATGATTGGCTGGTTTGGAACCGCGATGCTTTGCTACGTAACTCCAAAAGAGCATTTAGGTTTACCAAATAAAGAAGACGTAAGAGTCGGTGTAATCACCTACAAAATCGCCGCTCACGCCGCCGATTTAGCCAAAGGAAATATCGCAGCTAGAGCTCATGATGACGAACTTTCAAAAGCTCGTTTCGACTTCCGTTGGGAAGATCAATTCAACCTTTCACTCGATCCAGAAAGAGCAAAATCATTCCACGATGAAACCTTACCAGCAGATGGCGCAAAGGTTGCCCACTTTTGTTCAATGTGCGGCCCGAAATTCTGTTCAATGAAAATTACCCAGGATGTTCGCGACTACGCAAAAGCTGAGGAAGCGAAGAAAGGGATGGAAGAAATGAGTGAGAAATTTAAAGAACTCGGATCGGAAGTTTACGTAAAAACCAAGAAGGCTTAACAAGTTTCTCTGGCGCTCCTTGCTTGGCCTCACTTTCTTTTTCAAAGTAGGCTCTCAGTCCAAAACACTCTTTGAAAAAGAGCGTGACCGGCGATTTCTATCAAAAGAACTAAAAAATATAGAATATGCCAACTTACCATGAGCAGCTAACTAGCTTTAACAATTGACCTGTTTGCAACAAGATCGCAAACATAACTGGAGGCGACACAAATCATAATTGCCCGAGATGTGGCGGTGACTTTAAAATTACGTACGAAGCTAGATTGATACTGGATAAAACATCATTCTCTGAGGAAAAAAGATCTTTGGTAAGTCATATAATCAGAGACAAGAAGCTAACTTTGCTAACCACAGATGAATTAGAGAAAATTTTAATAAATTACCAACTACCGAATTCAAACGAACAAATAAACAACACGATTAAATTCCTAGCAAAAGAAACAAAATATTTTGGCAATTATTATACCGAATCAGCTAATGTCCGAAGCTTATCCGGCATCATGGGGTCTGCAAACAAAGCCAATTATTACGCGGTATTATCTGAGATGCGCGAGCAAAAAATAGCTGAAAGAGTTGTTACGGATGTCTCTGGCCTAACTGATGCTGGCGGTATCAAGCTGACCATGAAAGGCTGGAATTTGTACGAAAAAATTTGCACTTCTGAAAGCAAACAAATCTTCATGGCGATGCAATTTAAAAAAGATCGCGAAAGTGAATCAGATAAAAATTTTCTCTATCAACTTTATCCAAAAATTTGTGATGCCGTTCAAAAGATTGGCTACAAACTAATCAAAATTGATGACGTTGCTCACTGCGGAGAAATCACAAAACAAATAGAGATTGAAATCAGAAGATCTGCATTCGTCATTGTCGATTTAACGCACGACAATCCAGGGGCTTATTGGGAATCTGGTTTCGCTCACGGAATAGGGAAAAAAGTAATTTATATTTGCCGTCAAAATGAGATTTCAGAGAAAAAAATCCATTTTGATGTCAATCATTACAACATCCATCCCTGGATAGACTTAGGGGATAACATAGATTTTTTAAATAGTTTAAAAGCAGTGATTGAGGTGGAATTTTTGTTAAAAAAACTAAATCAAAATTAATCATCCTCCGCGGGGGTGTTTATCTGACTCAGTTCCAACGTTTAGTTCAGAATTTCAACAGAAAAAAAGATTGTGTGGAAGCTTTCCGAGACCACGTTCGACATCGAAATTTTAAATAAATAATTTTTAGCTTCCTAAGTAGGACTGCAACGAAATAGCCAGGAAGATCTACTAACTTACTCAAAGCCCGCTGTTTCTGGATCCCCGCCTTCGCGGGGATGACGGGTGGGAGTCGGTATAATAATTTTATGAAGACTGCACTTCGACAAGCTCAGCATGACTCACAAAACCATTCATAAGCATGAATACCGAGAAAAAACCTTCGAAAGCAAATCCATAAAAATCTCAGATTAGAAAAGGTTGGAGAGAATCTTTTGAGGCTGACAAGAGAACACTCAGAAAAAATGCTGATAAGAGAGAGTTCATAAAAAATGAGAAAATTGATCGCATCACAAACTAGTTCGACAAAACCGAGCGGGTTTGGGAATAAAATAAACTAATGCGCTAGTTTGATTCCGATAAATTAATCTCCGATTTTCCACCCGTCATCCCCGCGAAGGCGGGGATCCAGGAGGATTTAGTAGCTTACTCAAATCTGGCCGTTTCTGGATCCCCGCCTTCGCGGGGATGACGGGTGGAAGTGCGGGGTGACAAACTAAAAATAAATACTCTAAAAATTTTGCCTCGATTGAAATCTGATCCAGCGCTCAAAAAGTAAACAACCTAAAAACTAAAAACATGACTACGAACGAAACAAAAAAAGTGATTCCAGAATTCAAGCCGGTAAAAAAACTTTCTCCATTTGTTGCAGATCCTCATAATACTAGGGGCGGAAGAAGTGGCGGTAAGAAGGTTGTTGCTACTACGAATGTTGTTGGGGTTAGAAAATCTAACATCTCGTCTAATCTTAAAAAAGGCGGCAGCGGAGATCGTTAATTTGCAATGAGCAGAAAATATTAACGACCAAACCTAGCAAAAACAGGAAGCGTAAGCTGTCTTGAGATATCTAAAAAAAACAAAAAAATCACCACGAAAGAGCAGAAGAAAACTCGAAATTAAAGCATGATTCTGGGCGACTGACAAGATTATGACATTCGATTTTTCTTTGAGTTGGCAAGCAATACTATCTTCGACAAGATCCCCCATGAACAAGGATGAAAGATTGTGAATTTTATATTCCTGCCAGATTTTAAGTTATTCCGATATTTCTTCTGGAATTCCTTTTGGGATTTCTTCTGTCGTCTTTGATTTGCCCGTTAATATTAACACGCATCACCTGGCGCGGGCGCCCATCGGTTAAATTATCGATCTTTCGTATCTCATCAATAGCTGGCATTTTAATCATGAATTATTCCTTACCGTCAACATCTGAACTGATAAAAAAATATGGCTTAAACGCCAAAAAATCTCTGGGACAGAATTTTATTCTCGATAAAAATTTTACCGACAAAATCGCTCGATCTGCGGGCGACTTGCTCGATTCAACGGTGATTGAAATTGGCCCCGGGCCGGGAAGTCTCACGCGCTCTATTCTGGATGCCGGCGTAAAAAAACTAATCGTAGTTGAAAAAGATGAGAGATGTCTCGAGCTACTAAAAGAATTTCAAGAATTTTACGGCGATCGAATCGAGATCGTTAATGGCGATGCGCTGACTTTTGAATTACCCAATCACCCATCAAAAATAATCGCTAATCTTCCCTACAATATTGGCACAACTTTGCTTTTTAAGTGGTTGAAAAATACCTCACAAATTGAGTCGCTACATTTAATGCTGCAAAAAGAAGTAGTGCAGCGAATCGTCGCCAAGCCAGGCGAGAATCATTATGGCCGACTTTCGGTAATGGTGAATTTTTTGTGCAAAACGCGAATGGTTTTTGAAGTCGGTTCGAAAGTTTTTACTCCGCCGCCAAAAGTTACTTCGGCGATTGTCGAAATTATTCCGCGTGAAAAACCGCTTGAAGATGTTGATTTTTCTAAGCTTGAGAAGGTTGTTGCTGCTGCTTTTAATCAGCGCAGAAAAATGCTAAAATCGAGTTTGAAAGCGATTTTTCAGAATCCAGAAGAAGTTCTAAATGAAGTCGGAATCAGGCCAGATTTACGTCCAGAAGAGTTGACGATCGAAGAGTTTTGTAGATTGGTAAAAAAAATATAAATTTCCTGAAATCCTCGTCTGCAGAGCTTTTAAGTAAGTATCTAACACAGTTGTTTAGACCCTTAAATGGATTAGATTTCGGATATTTAAACCTACTCCATTATTTAAGGGGCTAAACACCTAGATGTCTCTGGCCTGAAAATAAAAGCAAAGCCAGAGACAATAAAAATCCGTAATTCGAAGGTGGTTACGATTATTAATTAGATCAATTTTTCAGCTTCAACGAACTTAAGTCCGAGAGCCTCAGCGACTGCTTTATAAGTTACTTTTCCATCGATCACGTTAAGACCAGCAAGCAAGTGTTTATCTTCACGCAGAGCTTTTTCATAACCTTTAGAAGCGATCGCTAAAGAGAATGGAAGCGTAGAATTCTCAAGAGCTTGGGTAGAAGTTCTTGCAACTGCGCCAGGCATGTTGGTAACGCAATAATGCACAATTCCGTCAACTATGTAAGTTGGGCTAGAATGAGAAGTTGGTTTAGAAGTTTCGAAGCAGCCACCTTGATCGATTGAAATATCAACCATCACAGAACCCTTCTTCATTTTCTTCACCATTTTTGCGGTGATTAATTTTGGAGCAGCAGCGCCAGGAACTAGAACCGCGCCAACTACAACGTCAGAATCAATCGCATTCTTTTCGATATTTGCAGTCGAAGCGTAAAGAACTTGTGCAGAATTTCCGAAGATATCGCAGAGGTAACGGATACGTGGAAGTGATTTATCTAAAATCACAACTTCAGCGCCCATTCCGATTGCAACCTTTGCTGCATTAGCTCCAGAAACGCCACCGCCAAGAATCGTAACTTTACCACGAGCGACTCCTGGCACACCGCCAAGTAATACGCCGCGTCCGCCATTAGCTTTTTGCAAAGCCGTTGCACCAGCTTGAATCGAAAGTTTTCCGGCAACTTCAGACATTGGAGCAAGAAGAGGAAGTGAGCGATCGGCAGCAGTTACAGTTTCAAATGCAATCGCCACGCAGCCTGATTTTATTAACATCTTGGTTAGATGAGGCTCGGCAGCTAAATGCAAATAAGAGAAGATGATTTGACCTTTACGGATCATGTCACACTCAACTTTTTGCGGCTCTTTTACTTTCAAAATCATTTCGGCTTTGCCGTAAACATCTTTTGCAGTCGCCACGATTTTTGCACCGGCAGCAACATATTGCTCGTCAGTAAAATCGATTGAAGCACCCGCGCCTTTTTGTACCAAAACTTGATGGCCAGCGAGAACTAATTCATGCACACCAGACGGTGTCGCACCAACGCGATATTCGTGATCTTTAATTTCTTTAGGGATTCCGATTAACATTGTTACTCCTTTGATTTGTTGATATTAAAAACTTTGATTATGTTACTCTCACTTGAGGTCAGGCTGGCATGCAGCTCAAACTCAAACTGAAAATTCTTTTGTGCATCAATGATTTCTTGCGGCAGATTTTTTCCTTTTAAAAACAAACAATATCCATCTTTTTTAAGAAATTTTTTTGAATATTCGAGCAATCCAGTTAGTGGAGCAAGCGCACGCGAAACTATGCAATCAAACTCAACCACTTCCATTTCTTCAAGTTTGGCTTGCTGAACGAAAACACGATTCGGAGAAAATAATTTTGCCTTACGCAAAAAATCGGCTTTGCGAAAAGATTTTTCGATTAAGTGAATTTCGTGCAGACCTAAAATCGACAAAACCATTCCTGGAAATCCGGCACCAGAACCAAGGTCAGCAAATTTAACATTCTTACTTGGCATGAAGCGCATCAACTGTGCTGAATCTAAAATGTGACGTTCCCAAATATCTAAGATCGTCGATTTGCCGATGAAATTGAAATTATGATTTTCTTGCAAAATGGCCGAAACGTAATCTTCAAGATTCTTCTCCTGAGCTGGTTTGAGCTCGCAAAACTTTTTGATTTCGTTGAAGGCGGAATTTTTTTTCAGTTCGATCTGCATTATAAAAAAACTTAGAGCCCAGCCCAAGGAAAAACCGGGAAAAATGAAGGCGCGGCCTTGTAGGAAAGGCTCTTAAACTTGCAATTAAAACTTCGATTTCTATCCAGACGCGCCCCTTATTTGTGTCGCTTTTCGACAAGCTCAGGGCGACAAGTCATGCTTAAGTTTGTCGAAGCATGATATCCGTTTTTCTTAATCAAACTCCCATCAATTTTATGAAAATTTCTCCAAAAGTTAAAAAGATTTTGTCGCACTACGAGTCAGACAATCCTGGCACCAAAGCAAATTTGGCACGCATCTTGATGCATGGTAAACTTGGTGGCACTGGCAAGGTATTAATCCTACCGGTTGATCAAGGTTTTGAGCACGGCCCAGACAGAAGTTTTGCGGTCAATCCTGCTGCCTACAATCCTCACTACCACTTTCAACTTGCAATCGATGCTGGTTTAAACGCTTACGCCGCGCCTCTTGGCATGATCGAAGCTGGCGCTGATACATTTGCTGGAGCGATCCCAACAATCTTAAAGGTGAATTCTTCCAACTCACTTCACAACGGCGGAACGGCACCACATCAAGCAACAACAGCTTCAGTAAAAGATGCTTTGCGTCTTGGTTGTTCAGCAATCGGCTTCACAATTTACCCATCTTCTGACGCAGCTTTTGACATGTTCGAAGAAATTCGTGAAATGTCTGAAGAAGCGAAATCTTACGGGATTGCAACAGTAATCTGGTCTTACCCACGCGGCGGCGATCTTTCAAAAATCGGCGAAACCGCAATGGATATTTGTGCTTATGCAACTCACATCGCAGCCTTACTTGGTGCTCACATTATCAAAGTTAAGCCACCAACCCAAGCCCTAGAAAATCTTGAGGCAATTAAAGTTTACGAAAAAATTAAAATCCCGGTCGCAACTCTTGAAGAACGCATCAAGCACATCATCAAATCTGCTTTCGATGGCCGTCGTATTGTTGTCTTTTCTGGTGGCAATGCCAAAGGCGAAGATGAAATCTACAACGAAATTCGTCAAATCTACAAAGGTGGCGCGAACGGCTCAATCATTGGCCGCAACACCTTCCAACGTCCAAGAGAAGAAGCTTTGAAGATGCTAGAAAATATCATCAAGATCTACTTAGGAAAATTCTAACTTTAGGGATAAGGGGTTTAATCGCCCCTTACACCTTATGTCTCTCCTCTCCCTCAAGAATCTCTCCATATCTTTTGCCAATCAGCAAGTTGTTAAGGCTTTTTCCTTCGATCTTTCTGCGCAAAAAATTACCGCATTAGTTGGGCAAAGCGGCTCAGGAAAATCACTCACTGCCCTCGCCATTCTTGGCTTGTTACGCAAGGCAAAAATCTCCGGCGAAATAATTTTTGCAGGAAAAAATCTGCTCACATTAAGCGAAAAAGAATTTTGCAAAATACGCGGCAAAGAAATCGGAATGGTTTTCCAAGATCCAAGTAGCTCACTTAATCCTCTGCACAAAATCGGTAAACAAATCGCCGAGGCGATCACGATTCATCAGCCAAAAATTTCAAAAAAAGATTTACAAAATCGTATCGCTGAGTTGTTGAAGATGGTTGAGTTAGAATCTCTCAAAACAAGGCTCGACAACTATCCTCACCAATTTTCTGGCGGACAAAAACAGCGAATAATGCTGGCAATCGCCCTCGCTAATAATCCAAAAATCTTAATCGCCGATGAGCCAACAACGGCGCTCGATGTAAAGATTCAAAACGAAATTTTGGATTTGATTTTATGTCTGAAAAATGAGCTCGGACTTTGCGTTTTATTCATCACTCACAATCTGCGCGCGATAGCAAGAATCGCCGACGAGGTGGTTGAAATAAAAAATGGAAAATTGATCAAAAACCCGCTGGTTGAGCGAAGTCGAAACCAAGGGAGGGTTTCTGCCGCTGACCTTGGTTTCGATTCCGCTCAACCGGCGGTCTGCATGTCAGAAACGGTGAGCTGTGTGCTTGAGGTAAAAAATCTTTCGGTCGCCGTAAAAAAATCTCAGCTACTTTCTAACATAAACTTCTCCATCAGTGCCGGACAAAATCTCGGCATTATCGGCGAAAGCGGATCAGGAAAATCAACATTGGCTCTCGCCTTATCCGACCTGATTTCGTCAGATACTTTAACCCAAGGCGAGATAAAATTCTTCGGCGAAAAAACTTGGGCAAAAAATAATTTTGAATTGCGCCGCGAAGTACAAATCGTTTTTCAAGATCCCTTCGGAAGCCTTAATCCCCGCATGATTGTGAAGGATATTATCGAAGAAGGTTTGGTGATTCATAAACTTGCCAATCACTCGCAAATCACCACTATTTTCAAACAAATTCGTCTTCCTCTTGATCTCCAAACTCGCTACCCTCACGAACTATCCGGCGGACAACGTCAACGCGTTGCCATCGCCCGCGCTTTGATTTTAAATCCCAAAATTTTGATTCTCGACGAACCAACTTCCGCCCTTGACACATCTACTCAAAATGAGATCATCAATCTTCTCTTAGAAATCCAACAAACTCACAAAATTTCTTACATTCTGATTTCGCACGACCTCGATATCGTGGCACAAATTGCCGATCAGACTTTAACTTTAAACAAAGGCAAAATAATTGGCTAAAAACTATACCAAGCTTATCTAGGCACTAAGCTAGTTTGCCTTGGGTTATTTCTCCCTAGGTTATTTTTATTTTGTATTTTTTGCTTAAGTAGGTTGCGATCGATTCTCTTTCTTCAGTGGTGAGGGCGCGACTATAAATTATAATCTCTGCAACATCTCCATCTAAATAACGTCCGGCACCTAGGGTTTGAAGAGATCCAATGGTAATTCTGGTTGGAGCTGTGAGCGCTGAAGTTGTGGCTGATGAGGATGAGGCTAAGGCAGTTTTTCCTCCATCTGCGTATAATTTTATAGTTCCACTAGATTTAGTTCTTGTAAAAAAAACCATATGCGCTCTTCCATCGTTATATTTTCCATCATGATAAATTGTCGTATCTGGGTTTCCGGTTCCAGCAAGAATTCTTCCACTTTTCTGGATAGTAAGACCAAAATCATTATCCACTCCGCCAACTTCAGCATCAACTATTCCAGTGCCACCAAACCAATTAGTACCGGTAAATGTGGAGCCACCAGTCGTTTTAAAAACGGCTATTATTGTAAAATCTTCACTTATCTCTCTTGAGATGTATAAATAATCGTCAAGGCCATCAAACCTTACTGCCGGAATCGCAACATCAAAAATATATTCTTTAAAAAGTGGCCTAAGACTTATTGTTCCTTGAATTGCGCTGTTCTGAGTTGTGGATTGCTTGCCATTGTCATACCAAGTTGCAATTGTTGAACCATCTATTTGCGCATCACTATCAAAACTAGTTTTAAGAGAAGTTTCATGCCACGACATTAGATCTTTAATTCCAGCAACTGGTGAAGATTGGGTGAGAGATCTTGCCGACATTAATCCCGACTCTTTAACTAACCTTGTGGATTGAGTGATTCCAGCAATCAAAATCCCGATTACTAGAATTACGATTGAAATCTCAATCAAGGAGAAGGCAGAGTTTTTTTTCATTATCGCAGTAAGTTACCTTTGGTAATTGAAAACATTAAGATTTTCTAATTTCATCAAAAAATTTATTCGTAATAGATAAACTAAATAATTTGATAAAAACTACTGACCTATTTTGTCAGTTTCGGCCAAATTAAGTGTGCGCTTTGTGAACGCGACTTAGTTATTTTTTTACACAAAATAATCCAGTATTTAACTCGATGAAAAAACCCGAATTGCTTTTACCAGCTGGAACTCTTGATCGCCTAAAAACTGCAATTCTTTACGGCGCCGATGCTGTTTATTGTGGCACACCAGACATGTCTCTTCGCGTTAAGTCTGGCTTCACTTTAGAGGATGTTGTTGAGGGCATAAAATTCGCTCACTCTCACGGCAAAAAAGTTTACCTAACTCTCAATCTTTTTTCTCACAATAAAGACATCGAGAAACTACCTCAATTCATCGAAACCGTTAAAGCAGTAAAGCCTGACGGGCTGATCATTTCTGATCCCGGCGTTTTTCAGTTTGTTAAAGAGCATGCGCCAGACTTAGAGCTTCATATCTCTACACAAGCTAATGTTTGCTCTTGGCTCACTGTAGATTTCTGGGAAAAGCAGGGTGCTAGTTTAGTTGTGATGGCGCGCGAAGTGTCTTTTGAAGAGCTCGCAGTAGTTCGCGAAAAATGTCCGAATATTAAAATCGAAACTTTCGTACATGGTTCGATGTGTATGACTTATTCTGGTCGCTGCTTGCTTTCAAATTTTATGGCTGAACGCGGAGCCAATCAGGGCAGCTGCGCTCATTCATGTCGCTGGGGTTACAAACTCAAAATCAAACTTAAAGACAACACCGAACACGAAATCGAAATCAACGAGACTAACAAAGAAATGTTCGATTTTTTTCTCGAAGAAGAAATTCGCCCCGGCGCCTTAATGCCTTTCGAAGAAGATGTTCACGGCTCTTATATTTTGAATTCGAAAGATCTTTGCCTACTGCCGAAACTCGACGAATACATCAAGCTCGGACTTGATTCCTTCAAAGTTGAAGGCCGCAACAAAACTGAATTTTATGCCGGAAGTGTCGCCCGCGTTTATCGCGCCGCGATTGATGATTACATGGAAAATCCTGAAACTTGGAATGCCAATGATTACATGGACGAGATTAACTCCGTCGCCAATCGCGGTTACACTTTAGCCTTCCACGACGGCCGCCTGACTGATCTCGCGCATGATTATGAAAGCACAGGGTCAACTTCTTTTTATGAATATGCCGCGCGAGTTATTGGCTGGGATGGCGACGACCTAATCATCGAAGGAAAGAACCGCCTGGATGCCGGCGATGTGTTGGAATTTTTATCACCCCACCAACGCGAACCAATTTTACTCAGAATTTACGAGTTCAAAAAAATCAAACAGACCCCCGAAGGAAAATATTTTGATCACGAAATTTCTGACAAACTTCATGCTGGCCAGAAGCCTTTATTCCGTATTCCAGCAAGTGACTTCCATCTCTTCAAAATAGAGAAATTAAAACAACTTCTCCCGCCGCTTTCCTTGATTCGTAAAGAAAAAATGAACATCGAATCAGAGAAGTTGAAAGTGGAATCACGTCAACTCTCACATCAGCTTGAGGCTGGTGAAGTACGCGAAGAAAAATATGAGACTAAACGCAAAAAATACTTCGCCGCACTCGAAGTTGCCGATCCAAATTCCCCTGGACAGATCTCACCAAGAACCCCCCGTATCGGCCAAGAAGGCTGCTGCGGCAAGGGCTGCAACGGCTGTTTGATTTTCTGGCACGACGATAAATACAGCAAAGCGCGCGAAATTTTGAAAACAAAAAAAATCGGGGAAATGTTATAAATAAAAACCTTCAGAAGATTTTTTGTTAATCGAATTATCAGTAACGATCTTGATTATCGGCATAATCATCTTGAATAATCGAGAATACTAAACGAGATTTTTCCACGGTGAGAGCGGGCGATTTACTTGTTTAGCGGGTCAGATCTGAAAGGAAGCAGCCCAGGGTTTGTTAGGTCGGGTCGCTCTCACTATTTTTGATTTTTAGCCTGATGTCTTACTTAGTTTTAGCCCGCAAATACCGTCCCCAAAAATTTGATGAACTGATTGGCCAAGAGGTTTTGGTCACCACTTTGAGCAACGCGATTAAAAATAATCGACTGCATCACGCTTACATTCTCACTGGAATTCGTGGAGTTGGAAAAACTACGACAGCACGAATAATCGCCAAAACTCTGAACTGCGAAAATGCTGATGCGGCTAAGTCAGCCAAGGCTTGCGGCGAATGCGAAAACTGTCGATTAATTACTGGGTCAAAACATCAAGACGTAATCGAAATCGACGCAGCAAGTCGTACTGGTGTCGACGATATCCGCGAAATTATTGATTCGATCGCCTACGCTCCAGTTTCGTCGCGTCATAAAATCTACATCATCGATGAAGTGCATATGCTGAGCAACAACGCTTTTAACGCACTTTTGAAGACTCTCGAAGAACCACCAGCTCACGTAAAATTTATTTTTGCGACTACAGAAATTCGTAAAGTTCCAGTGACGATTTTATCACGCTGTCAGCGTTTTGATTTACGTCGTCTTGATGAGAAAGAAATCGCCTCACATCTAAAAAATATCTTAGCACAAGAAAATTTTGAGGCTGAAGAACTGGGATTAACACTAATCGCCAAAGTTTCTGAAGGATCAGTGCGCGACTCACTTTCTCTACTTGATCAAGCTCTTGCCAATAATAATCACCAAAAGTTTTTATCTGCCGATTTGATCGAAAAAATGCTCGGCTTGAACGACAAAACAAAAATCCTCGAACTTTTTTCTGCTTTGCTGCGTGGTGATTTTTCAGAGAGCAGCCAAATTTTTAATGAGTTTTATTCGCGCTCGTCTGATGTCTTACAGCTTCTTCAGGACTTACTTGCAATCACTCACAAAACCACGTCCGCCAAGCTTTTGAAAGATTATAAACTTGATGATTGCTCAAAATTTCAACAAGATAAAATCCACGAAATCGCCAAAGAAATTTCTCTCAATTCATTGACAAGAATTTGGCAAATGTTGGTGAAAGGCGCATCCGAAATCACTTTTTCTTCCTCGCCGAAAATGATGTTTGAAATGCTAATGATGCGAATTTGTTACCTCGCCGCCTTGCCAGATTTGAAACAAGTTTTACTTATTGTCGACGGCGACAAGAATCCCCAAAAGAAAAATCAGGAGAAAAATATTGATCAAAAAATCGATGAAAATAACGATGAGCTCATAAACGACATCCTCCGCTCGTTCGAAGGATCAAAACTAATTTAAGCAAAAATGATGACTGAAGAAAGAAAAATTAAAGTTCTCTGTGTTGAGGATGAAAAAGATATTCGCGATAATATGGTGGAAATTTTGCGCGATGAAGGATTTGAAGTTGTAGAAGCGGAAAATGGTAAACAAGGTTTTGATATTTTTTTGCAGCAAAAACCAGATGTGGTTGTCTCTGACATTATGATGCCAGAGCTAGATGGATACGGCCTTCTTAACCTAATTCGTGAAAATAAAAATATTCGTAACAACAACGCGCCATTTATTTTTCTTAGTGCCTTGGGACAAAAAGAAAATGTTATTAAAGGCGTTGGACTATCAGCCAATGACTACTTGGTAAAGCCAGTCGATTTCGATTTAATGATCGCTAAAATTAGAGAGAAAACTTCTAACGCTTCGCGCGTTGCTGAGTCGCAAGGTCGCACAATCAAAAACATCAAAGAGCAAATTACTGTTACCCTCCCTGCTAATGTTTTTGCCTATCTTGATATCATCACTCAAGTTTCTGAGATACTAAAACGAGAGCCGCATGGGCCATTACCACACCGCAAATATCTCGAAGATTTTGACAAAATTCACATCAACGCTCTTAAACTTCGCGCCTCGATTACTAACTCTTTAGACGAATCAGTAATTGATTACAAACTCAATGCAGAAGAAGAAATTCTTCCACTTTTTACCTTCTTATCGGAATTAATTTCTGGCTTGAGCAACAAATTCAAAACTCGCATCGATCTAGAAAAGGATGGCGACGAAAACTTATCAACTCGAATCAAAATTGATCGCCTCACCTTACTTGATTCATTACGCAAAATTTTTGCCGGCATGTTTAAAGCCGATCCTGAAGCTTTAATAAATGTGAGATTAATGCGCGATCATCTTGATCAAATGCTGATTATTTTTTACCTCAAACCCGAAGGAAAAAACATTGAGAAAAATGCCGATCTGCGTAGCGCTATTAATGAACAAGAAGTTAGTAAAATTCTTGATCAACAAAGCTGTCGCTTTGAGATTTCAGAAGGAAACGCCGTGATCATCACCATACCATCTCATCGCTCAATTTTCTAAAAATAACGAAGATGGAACAAGCTAAAATTACTCAACGCGATCTGAAAATTTTTGGCCTAATTTGGTCGGCAATTTTTGTATTTTTGTTTTACAAACAAATTTGGTTTCCAACATTTTTTTTAATATTGTCCCTTGGATTTTTATCTGTCTCAATCCTGCAACCACAGATATTCAGGCAGATCAAACTTTACCAAAATTGGGTAAAGTTTGGAAATATTCTTGGGAAAATTAACGGATTTCTGATCAGCTTTGTTTTATTTTATGGAATCTTTACCCCTACCGCCCTCATCTTAAAATTACTTAAGAAAGATCTTCTCAATAAAAAACTAAACCCAACAGCATCCAGCTATTTTATTGATCGCACATCACAGCCCGGCGATATGAAAAATCAGTTCTAAAACATCTATAATGTCGCTAAGCTTCTTCGAAAAAAATTCTAAGCTAGTACTAATTACAGTTAATCTGATCTTCGCCCTATTTTTAGTTTGGTGCTTCAATCTCAATATTTTTCAGGACACTTCCACCTCAGAAAAATACACTCTTTATGATAAAATAGAATATAATCTGCGCTGCAATGGCAAGCGCCACATAGTCATGCGCGAGAATAAGCCGAATCAAACAAAGTTTAATACTCCTCCTTACGACCCAACGAAAAAATATATTTTTAGAACCGACGAAAATGGCTTTGTTGAGCCAAGCAAAATTCACGAAAATTCTGATCTAAATATTTTTTTTCTCGGTGGCTCTACAACTGAATGCGAGATGGTTGAAGAGAATTCACGCTTCCCTTATTTAGTCGGAAGAATTCTCGAAGAAAAAACCGGCAAAAAAATTAACTCTTACAATGGTGGAAAAAGCGGCAATAACTCGATTCACTCGATCAACAATTTAATCAACAAAGTCGCACCTCTAAATCCAAATATTGTTGTGCGCATGGATAATATTAACGACCTCTCCACCCTACTCTACGAAGCAACTTACTGGAACAAAAACCGCAGCAGATCAAATCTTGGATGTTTTAGCAAAAAAAATTCCAACCTCAGAAATTTTGACAATGAATGGACCGAATCACCTTTCCGCGATCAAATTTCTAGCGTCGCTCATCAAGAAATAATTAAGGCTGAATATCGAAAAATTTTAACGATATTTGTTGCGGTTACTAAAGCGATCGGAGCTAAGCCAGTTCTGATGACTCAGGCCAATAGACTTATCTACGATCTAGAATTACAAATTAAGAAGAATGACCCAGAATTTAATGCAACTTACCGCAAACTTTACGTAGATTTTCAAAACATCGCTCGCCAAGTCGCCAAGGAGAATAACATTTTACTTATTGATTTAGAGCGTGAAGTTCCAATGGAAGTGACTTACTTTTACGACACAGTTCACCTGACCAATGAAGGCTCAAAACTTGTCGCAAAAATCATTTCAGAAAAATTACAAAACCTTACTAAAAAATATGTCTCTCATTAAAGAACTTTGGGCATTCCTAAAAACTAGAAAAAAGTTTTGGCTCTTACCAATTATTACAATCATGCTTCTGCTTGGCCTGTTAATCGTTGTTGCACAAGGCTCCGCGGTGGCACCCTTCATTTATACATTATTTTAGATGTACATTCTTGGCATTTCCGCCTTCTTTCACGACTCTGCTGCCTGTCTAATCAAAGACGAAGAAATCATTGCTGCAGCTCAAGAAGAGCGCTTCACGCGCAAAAAACATGACGAATCATTTCCTAGAAACGCCATCGCTTATGTTCTCTCTGAAGCGGGAATTACGCTAGATCAAGTCGATCATGTCGCCTTCTTTGAGAAGCCTTTTTTGAAATTTGAACGCTTGATTGAAACCTATTTGGCCGAAGCTCCAAGAGGCTTTAGATCATTCGTTACTTCAATTCCAATCTGGCTGAAGCACAAACTTTTTTTGAAAGATACAATCATCAAAGAGCTCGGAAAATCCGTTGAAGCAAAACTTCTTTTCTCTGAACACCACCAATCACACGCCGCCAGCTGTTTTTATCCTTCGCCTTTTCGTGATGCAGCAATCCTAACAATGGACGGGGTTGGAGAGTGGGCCACAACTTCAATCGCTCACGGCGTTGATAATAAAATCACTTTTTTGAAAGAGATGCACTTTCCGCATTCTCTCGGTTTGTTTTATTCTGCATTCACTTACTACCTAGGCTTCAAAGTAAATTCTGGTGAATACAAGGTGATGGGTCTCGCGCCCTACGGCGAGGCAATTTACGTTGATCTCATCAAAAAACATTTCATCGATATCAAAGAAGACGGCTCCTTCAAGCTCAACATGGAGTACTTTAATTACACCGTCGGACTAACAATGACGAATGAAAAATTCGCTGCAGTTTTTGGCCGCAAAGCACGCAAATCTGAATCTGATTTAACTCAGTTCGAAATGGACGTAGCGCGCTCACTACAAGAAGTGACCGAAGAAATAATGATCAAACTAGCGCGCACGGCACAAAAAATTACCGGCAGCAAAAATTTAGTAATGGCTGGCGGAGTGGCTCTCAACTGCGTTGGTAACGGCAAAATTCTTCAAGAAAAAATCTTTGAAAATATTTGGATTCAGCCAGCCGCTGGAGATGCCGGAGGTGCGATGGGCGTAGCTCAAGCCGCCTACTACCAATATTTTGACAAGCCTCGCAACTGCTACAAAACTGGCGAAGACAATATCAAAGGAAGCTACTTAGGCAAAAAATTCAGCAATGAAGAAGTGCGTAAATACCTTGATTCCGTAGATGCCATTTACATTCGCGCTGAAAATGAGGATCAACTTTTAAACTTAGCTTGCGAATCTTTGCAGAATGAAAAAGTTATTGGCTGGCATCAAGGTAGAATGGAATTTGGCCCACGCTCTCTTGGCGCAAGAAGTATTCTTGGAGACGCGCGCAGCGAAAAGATGCAATCAAAAATGAATCTAAAAATTAAATATCGCGAAAGTTTTCGTCCTTTTGCTCCAGCGGTTTTAAGCGAAAAAGCTTCTGAATATTTTGATATAAATTGTGATTCACCTTACATGCTCATGGTTGCACCAATAAAAAAAGATTTGGTAAAAAAAATGGATGCAGCGCAAGAAAAGCTTTTCGGCATCGAAAAATTGAATGTTTCGCGCTCAACTATTCCGGCGGTTACTCACGTTGATTACTCAGCTCGAATTCAAACAGTTCACCAAAAGACCAATCCACGCTTTCACAATTTACTCAAAAAATTCTCAGAAAAATCTGGCTCGGCAGTTGTGATTAATACCTCGTTCAACGTGCGTGGAGAACCAATTGTCTATGATCCGCAAGATTCCTATAAATGCTTCATGCGCACCGAAATGGATGTTTTAGTAATCGAAGATTTTATTCTTTACAAAGAGGATCAGCCGAATTTCGCTGACAAAGAAGATTGGCAACAAACTTACGAGTTGGATTAATTAATTTTCTTTCGATCTTTCGTTGCTAATCCCCCATGAATCTGGGCACAGGACAGAGCTTTAAGAGTAGTGCTAACTGCTTAATCCTCACCTTTATGGGGATGGCGATTAGAGAATTTTCACCTCTTCACAAAAAATGCACAAACACCAACACAAAAATACCCATTCCAAACCAAAAAAGAAGCAGCTTGGCTTATTCTACGGCACGGCCTCATCCCTTGCCATCATTGCCTTTATCGCTATTTTCTATTTTGCTGTTTTGGTATCTGCCAAGCCGAGATCGATCTTGCTAGTAACACAAAAAATTGAGTCAGTCTTACAAGAAAAATTCGGCCGCGACAATGTTAGCATCGACAGAACTTTTTTGAGCTTCACAAATTATGGCACATTAAAAATCAACATTTCCGGCCTACGAATTCTTTATCCTGACTCATATGGCGCCGGCAAAAAATCATTCATTATTCCCGACTTAGAAACAGAATTTTCTTTGCTTAATTTTTTACGACTGCGCTTTCAGCCCAGCAAAATCAAGGTCTCAAACCCAAATATTTTTCTCGGAGATTGGCAAAAATTCACCAGTGGCAATAAAGATTCATCCACAAAACAAAGTGATTTATCCTTAATCGCCACGCTTCTTTCTTCAATTCGCAAAGGTGAAAATCCGATCGAAAATCTTGAAATAGAAAACGCAAAATTACTCGTTCGCGGCGAAAATTTTGAGCGCGAAATTTTGCTAAAAAAATCCCAAATTCAAGTCATCAGCAAAGGTAATAATTTAGTAATTTTGTCACAAAATAATCTAAGCCTTGATGCCGAAGAAGGTGATGTGACTCTAAGCTCTAACTGCAAAATATCTGAAGATACAATCTGCGATTTATCCCTGCAAAATCTCTCACCAAATTCGATCTCCGAACTTCACCCAAGCCTAGCTGAATTAAGCAAAATAAATGCCGCTCTCAGCGCCAATATTTCTTTCGCTTTTAATAATTATGAGTTCGGTGATTTGAAGTTCAAAATTTACTCCGAAAAAGGCGATTTTGAATTCCAAGATTTTTTCGCAAAAAAAATGCATTTCAAAGATCTCTCTGTCACTGGCGGATATGATCACAAAACCAAAATCCTCGATTTGTCACAAATCGAAACTGACTTTTTAGATGCCGCAAACCCAACAAATAAGCCGCATCTCAGCATGTCATTACTAATTTCTACATTAGAAAACGCGCCTGGCAACAAGTTCGATTTTAACATTCAGTTACAAAATATTTTAGGAGACGAGCTACAAAAATATTGGCCAATCACTCTGCAAGAAAATGGAATTCGTGAATGGGTTACAACTAACATTACGGGCGGAATCATCAAAACCGCCTCAGCAAAATTTACTCTGACGCAAATAAAGGACGAATTTTTTCTCGACAAAATCAGTGCCGAAGCCGCTTTCTCCGGCATAAATCTAAAATACAGTCTGGATTTTCCTGAGATAAAAAATATTGCTGCGACCGCCAACTTCACGCGCGAAAACATGAGAATCGTCATTGCTGGCGGTGAGGTTTTGCAAACAAAAATTTCTGAAGGCTTGGTAGAAATAGACGATTTCGCCGCAAAAACAGTAATGCTAAGAATTTCTGGAAAGGCGGCGGGAAATGCCGCAAACGGATTACAACTTGCTCACAATAATCCAGAATTCACGAAAGAAGTTACCAAATATTTAAATGGAGATGCGCAAAGTGATTTCGACATTCGCCTACCAATCAGCAAAGAGATTACTCTAAATAATTCCTACATCGCGGTTAACTCAGTCATTGCCGGACTAAGAAACGATTACCTTCAAGGCGGGGCGATTATTAACAGCAAAAAAGGTTTCGGCAGCGTAGATTTTGTTACTAACATTGATCTTACTGCTGCTGGACTCTCTTCTAATCCATTCGATCTGAGCAAAGAATCTGGCGTCGAATCGCAGTTAAGTTTGGTAGTTTCTGTGCGTAGCCCGCAAGAAATTCGTATTAAAAATATCGCTTTGAGCAAAAAAGAAAAAACCGGTGAGATTGAAAAATTCAGCGGCGACATCGCCTTTCAAACCTTTCCTTTCCTAATCAAATCCGCAAATTTTAAAAATACTAATTTCGACAAAAATAATTATTTAGTCACTTATCTAAGCGACGCAAAAACCAATTCGCACAAAATTTCTTGGCGCGGAGATCGAATAAATCTTGGCGCATTTTTGAAGCAAAAAGCTTCAGATGGAGATTTCCCTGATTTAACATTGCAACTCACCGCCAATCGCGCCGAGCTATTAAAAAACAAAACTCTGCGCAACTTGTTCTTGTCAATAAATTGCACCAAAGGTCTCTGTTCAAAAGGTCTGCTGAAAGCCAATTACAACAAACAAAATTCACTAAATTTAAGAATAAATAAATCCGAAGAAAATTATTTAGTCACGGGCCGCATCACTGATTTAGGCTATCTCGCCGATGCTTTGGGAATTTCAGATGTTGTTAGTGGAGGCGATGCAAAATTGAAAATTCAGCATTATGCAATCAATAATAAACCAGTACTCAAAGGCACACTGACAATCGATGACAACATCACGATTTACGAAAATGCAGCAGTTAAACGCTTCTCAAGAGATACTTTATTTTCGCAAATCCGCGACACAATTTTTGCCAGCGACAAGACAATTTTCAACTCAGTGAAACTTGAGTTCCGCCTACAGAATTACCTTCTTAGAATCGATTCGCTAATCGCTAATAATTACAAAATCGGCATTACCGCCAAAGGATCAATTAATCTGATTAGTCAAAGCTGTCAGCTTAAAGGAATGATCGTGCCCGGCTTCATTGTGAATAATCTTTTTGGCATCGGAAAAATTCCTTTGGTGGGTGGAGTAATTAGTGGATTACTTACTGGCGGTGAAGGTGGCGGCCTATTTGGAATTCGTTACGAATACGACAAAAAACCAGGAGACAAAGAAGCGAAATTTACCACCAATAAAGTTTCTGCTTTCGTACCTTCGACGCTTCAAAACTTATTTGATTAAAAACTCTAGAATGACTTACCTAATTCTTGGTACCGGCACCGACATTGGGAAAAGTTTTTTGGTAGAAAATCTTTGTCGAATTTTACCACAAGTAACCGCGATCAAACCTGTTTGTACCGGATTTTTAGACTCTGACAAAAATAGTGATCCGACGAGAATTTTAAACTCTCTTGGCTTAGAAATTTCTGAAACAAATCTTAATGAAATCACGCCTTGGCGCTTTTCAGAACCTTGCTCTCCGCACTTTCTAGACGAACAGATTGATTTCTCTGCAGTGAAGAATTTTTGTCAGAAAAAAATTTTAGAAGTAGGTGAAAAAAATTTATTAATCGAAGCTGCGGGAGGCGTAATGACGCCGATTAATAATCAAAAAACTTTTTTAGATTTGGCTACGGAATTAAAAATTCCCGTTTTGCTAGTTGCTGGAAATTATTTGGGCGCGATTAGTCACACACTTTCAGCTGTTGAGGTTCTAAAAGGCAAAGGAGTTGTGGTAGAGAGAATAATTGTAAATGAGAGAGAAGAGTCGAAATGGTCGATTGTTGAAACGCTGAAAAATTTTACTGGAATTGAAACTGTTACGATGCGGGAACTTTTCCTCGATCCTCGCCTAAGTAGAAATAAATTGCCTTCCTAACTCGTTCTCCATGCCCTTCAAGCTGGAATTAAGGAAGTTAAAATCCAGGCTCTATCTCTCTCACGGTCTGAATAAAAAAATCCCTTTCAAGCAGCCCGGGATGAGGAATAGTGAGTTTATCACCAAGACTAATCTGTAAATCGCCAATCGCCAAAATATCAATGTCAATCTCACGCGGCGCCCATTTCTCGCGCTCTTTTCTTCCTAAATTTTTTTCGATTTTTTTAACGATTTCTAAAATTTTTTCCGGCAAAAATTTTTGTGAATCAATGTCTGCAGAGAAGGCGATATTGAAAAATTCAACACTCCATTCCACTGGCGAATTTGGCAAAAGCATTGCCGGATTTCTGAATATTTTTGATTTTCTTGAATTGGTCAAAAGCAGCTCTCTTTCTAGTTCTACAACCGCAGAATCAAGGTAAGATTCTCGATCTCCCAGGTTGGATCCGAGGCCAAAAATAATTCGTTTAACGGCCGTAAATGTCACTGAATCTCACAATGTCGTCTTCACCTAAATATTCGCCGGTTTGCACTTCAATTAACTCGAGCGGAATTTTGCCTTTATTCTCGAGGCGATGTTTTTTGCCTATTGGAATGTAGGTCGATTTATCTTCGGTAAGAATGAATTCATCCTTATCACAAGTCACGTGGGCTGTACCCTTAACAACAATCCAATGTTCCGCGCGATGATTATGCATTTGCAGCGAAAGTGACGCACCTGGTTTTACGGTAATGCGTTTTGCTTTAAAACGATCAGCGTCGTCAATCACTTCAAAACTGCCCCAAGGACGCAAAACTTTTGTGTGTGAAAAACATTCTTCGCGCTTCTGATTTTTGAGCAACTCAAACATTTTTTTAACATCCTGCGAATTATTTTTATTAAGCACGAGCACCACATCTTTCAACGCAATCACGATCAGATTTTCTACACCTATTACAGCAACCAAGCGGCTACGCGAGTTAACGTAGCAGTTCTTGCTGTTCAGAGAAAATGCGTCACCAAGTAAAGTATTTCCATCTTCATTTTGCGGCGACAATTCAGCAACCGCACTCCAAGAACCAACGTCAGACCAACCAATATTCACCGGCACAACCGCAACTTTTTCAGCTTTCTCCATTACCGCGTAATCAATCGAAATATTGGCGCATTGCCCAAAATCTTCCTCTGGCAAGCGCATAAAGTCTAGATCGCGGCGCGCTTTGTTATGAGAGTTGATGCAGGCAATAAAGATGTCGTTGTGATATTTTTGCAGCGCTTCCAAATAAGATGAGGCTCGGAACATAAAGATGCCGCTATTCCACAAGTAATTTCCAAAACTCTTTCCCTCGGCAAGAAATTTTTCGGCGGTTTCTTGATTGGGTTTCTCAATGAATTTCTCGACCGAAAAAACCTCAAAGAAATCCTTAACTTCCGCAGATTTTTTAATATAGCCATATCCAGTTTCAGCCTTGTCTGGCATGATACCAAAGGTAATTAGGTATCCCGCTTGCGCTGCGGCAAAAGAATTTTTTACCTGAGTAATAAATTTTTTTTCGTCACGAATAATGTGATCGGATGGCATTACCAAAATCACATCATTTTTTTGATCGGAAGTAATTACTCCGATTGCTGCAATTGCGATCGCCGGGGCAGTATTTCGGGCACAAGGTTCAAGAATAATTGAATGTGGCTCAATGCCAATTTTTTGTAATTCTTCAGCGGCAGTAAAGCGGTGCTCATTATTGCAAACAACAATCGGCTTTTCGAAATCTTTCGATTTTACACGTAATGCCGTTTGTTGAAAAAGTGAATACTTGCCAAAAAAATCTAAAAATTGTTTTGGATTAAGTTCGCGCGAAACCGGCCAGAGCCTAGTTCCAGAGCCACCGGAAAGAATTACTGGAGTAATTTTCATCAGTTAGTTTGAAAAAAATTGATTGCTCCGAAGCCGGCTAATCCAAGCTTCTTGAGCGATTTGATATTTGTAGAATTAACACCGCCAAGCGCGTAAATTGGCAGCGAGTTTCGATTTTTGGTAATGATTTTTATTAGGCATTGAAGTCCAAGAGATTTTGTCTCTTTGTGACTCGAGGTTGGGAAAATTGGCGAGATAAAAATCATGTCTGGTTTTAGTCTTTGAGAGCCCAGAAAGGATTTCAAACTGTGACAAGAAAAACTGAAAATAAAGTTTCTGGGCTTCAAAAGCGAAAAAGGTAATTTGTCAAAATCAGAAAAATGCACGCCGTCAGCTTTAATTTTTTGTGCCAGAATTAAATCTTTTCCGACCAGAATTTTCAGACCTCTGTTGCGTGCTAAATTAGAAATTTCTTGCGCAAAAACTTCTCTCTCTTTTGGCGCTAGATCGTATTCGCGAATAATTACAACAGAATTTTTTGGCAGATTTTTAATTACTTTCTTAAAGTCAGAAACCTTCCTGCGATCCGTAAAAAAAACAGACTGAAACATGATTGAACGAAACTTAATGTTACTGAATGAAAAAATTAAATTGGCCTGCAAAACCTACAGCCGAGAAAGATCGCAAGTCAATTTAATTACTGTCTCAAAAAATTTTGACGCGGAGAAAATTCAGCAAGCAATAGATTCTGGCTGCAGAGTTTTTGGCGAAAATTACTTAAAAGAAGCCGAAGAGAAGTGGCCAGAAATTCAGAAGAAATTTCCTGAGATTAAGCTCCATTTAATTGGTCATTTACAAAGTAACAAAGCTGCACAAGCCGTTGCGCTGTTTGACTTTATTCAAACTCTCGATAGCAAAAAACTTGCTGAGGTTTTGAAAAAAGAAATCACTAAACAGCAAAAAAATCCGGAGATTTTTATTCAAGTAAATATTGGCGAAGAGTTACAAAAACACGGGATCTCGCCGCATGAAATCAGCGATTTTGTTAGATTTTCTCGCGACGAATTGGGATTAAATGTCACGGGCTTGATGTGCATTCCACCCTCTGAAGAGTTAGCCTCGCCCTACTTCGCCCTACTCGCAAAACTAGCCAAAAAGAATAATTTAAAAAACCTTTCAATGGGTATGAGCGCCGATTTTGAAGAAGCGATTGCACTCGGCGCAACTCACATCCGTCTAGGTACGGCAATTTTCGGATCTAGACTTTTACCAGACCAAAAATAGCTTTCGATTCTTCTTCCCAAAAATCTCAAGAAAGACAATGGCAACACTCAATCAAGAGCAACTCTACAACGAAATCATTGAGTATTACGCCTACGCCGATCACTTAATCAGGGCGGCGGAATGCAGTTCTCACAAATTATCCGAACAGCAATTTGAGATTGTTGAAGAAATTACCAAGCGTCTTGAGGACTATGCTGACAAACTCGCCACTACTTACATCGAATTCGTAAAGCGCGGCCACTCTGAAGAATCTACAGAAATAATTAGATCTACTTTGAATGATATTTCGGCAACAATTGAGCAATGTCGCAATAAAATCTTGATGCTTGTTCAGAACTCTCAATAGATGAAAAATTTCCAAGAAATAATCGATGCATTGGAAGCAGATTTAAAAATAATCGACGCAACAATTTTAGAATTCGCGCAAGGCAAATCCCCTTTAATTCAAGAAATTTCGGAGCACTTAATTTCATCTGGCGGAAAACGCGTAAGACCAATTCTTCTAATTCTTTCTGCGCGAATTTGTGGAGACAAAAATGGTCACGATTTAGCGGCCGCGGTCGAATTAATTCACTCAGCAACCTTACTGCATGACGATGTTGTTGATGTAAGCGAGATAAGGCGAGGCAAGAAAACTGCCAATGCGCTTTGGGACAATAAAGTTAGCATTCTCGTTGGCGATTATCTTTTCTCGATTGCCTTTCAATTAATGGTGCGTGGCAAAAATTTACGCGTGCTTGATTTACTCGCGAAAGCCTCTTCGATAATGGCAGATGGCGAAGTGATGCAGCTACAAAATTCTAATGATGTTGAGCTGTCGCAGGAAAAATATTTCGAGATTATTTTTGGTAAAACTGCAGTACTTTTTTCTGCGGCTTGCGAGTCTGGGGCGCTGATTAACGAAAGGCCTGAGGTAGAAATAGAGATGCTTCGCGACTTCGGAAAAAATCTCGGAATTATTTTTCAAATCATTGATGATCTGCTCGATTATTCTTCGCAAAAAGAAGTTCTTGGCAAAGAAATTGGTGGAGATTTTTTTGCAGGAAAAGTGACTTTGCCAATAATTTTACTTTATGCCAAAGCCGATGAAACAGAAAAAAAATTAATAGCCGAACTCTTCACTAAAAATTTCTCTAGCGGTGCAAAAAATCAAAATGACTTAACGCTAATTTTAACTTTGTTTAAAAAATATGATGGGCTTGGAATGGCTAAAGACATGGCTTTGTTACATCACAAACTAGCCGTAGAAAACTTAAAAACTTTTCCGGATTCTCCATCAAAGCAAGGGCTGTTAACCGTTCTTGATCATTCCCTTTCGCGTATTTCTTAAGTGATGAAATATCTCTACATTCTCACATTGTTATTTTTCTGCAGCGCAGCTTCAGCACAAATAATCGACAGCTCTTTTTACGACTTCACTGTTTACGAAATTCAAGAAAGCGAATTAGATTACAAAACTTGTTACATCGTCTTACACCCCGTCACATCTGATACGGATCATAATTCACGCCAAAAACCTTATTTGATGATTTCGCGCTTTCAAAAAGATCGTAGCGAGGAAGTGAGTGTTTTTGGTGGCTTTGAATACAAACTCGGCAGCAAAATTTTTGTCTTAGTCGACAACAAACAATTCAAGCTCAAAAGCAAAGATGACATGGCTTGGAATGAATCAAAATACAATGACATCAACATGATTGAAGCGCTGTTAAATGCCGTGGCAGTTAAGGTAAGAAGCGATTCGGCGATTGGCACTTACGCTGTGGATGAATATTCGCTGAAGGGAATTACGCGGGCTTATGCCAGAATGCGGGAAATTTGTAAGTAATGCAGTGAGCGCTGCAAAACCTCATCGATCAATGCAATGCCCAAGAAGGGATAAAAGAGACCAGTAGATACGGCGCGTTATAATAGCGCAGCTTATGATTCAGATGACCTAACGATAAATTTCTCAAGAAACTTTCCCGCAAAATAAAGAGAGCCGCAGATTAGTATTAATGCAGGTTCGTCATATTTTATTTTTTTGAAGGCATCAGAAAAACTTTCCGCAGCTTGTGATTTTATTCCGATTTTTTGCGCAACTTCATCAATTTCTAAAGCTTTGCGTGACTTAGACTCATCAGGAATTGTTAGGGCGATTAGTTCATCAGTTACCCCAGAAATTTTCCGTAAAAAACCTTCGCAATCTTTGTCTTTAAGCATCGAAAAAATTATGAAGATTCTTTTATTTTTTTGCGTCTTAAGAAAATCTACCACCGTCTCTGCGCCTTGCAGATTATGACTTCCATCGAGGTATAGTTCAAAATTATTTGGTAAATCAGGCAGGTAAATTTTTTGCAGACGCGCCGGCCAAAATGCTTTTTTTAATCCATTTTTTATTTGTTCTTCGCTTACTGAAAATTTCTTCTGTGCCTTTACCGCAGCAACTGCGAGTGCAGCATTTTCTTGTTGGTGACTTCCAGCCATTCCTAAATCATAAATCGACTCTGTAATTCGAAGTGGCGTCAAACCACCCAATACCCTCCAAACTTCCTCGCTTTGTTTACCGATTACTACCGGACAATTTTTCTTAACAATTCCGGCTTTTTCGGCGGCAATTTTTTCTAAACTATTTCCAAGAAATTCTTCGTGATCAAAAGAGATCGGGGTGATCACTGAACACAAAACTTCAGGTAAAACATTTGTCGCATCAAGCCTGCCACCCATTCCGGTCTCAAGTAAAAGGACATCGGCTTTAACTCGGCTAAAGGCAAGAAATGCAGCTACTGTTGTTCCTTCAAAAAAAGTTACCGGAATTGCCGGCTCTTTCTCTGCCGCCTCCTGGCATTCGCGTAAAATTTCATTTAAAAATTCATCAGAAATATCTGAGCCAGCCAAATTTATCCTTTCATTAAACTCGACTAGATGCGGCGAAATGTAGGAATGAACTCGTAAATCCGCTTCAACAAAAATAGCTCGCAAAAAAGCCAATGTTGAACCCTTGCCATTTGTGCCAGCAATGTGAATTGTGGGCGGTAATTTTAGATGAGGATTGTCTAGTCTCGCTAACAATTCGTAAACTCGTGAAAGTCCAAACTTAATATCACGGTAGCCCTGGGGGCTTGGCCAAAAAGGTAATTTCATTTTATGAAGAATATTTCAGTGAAGAATCTCGCCTATCTTATTGGCGCAGTCTTTTTTCTCAAGTTGGTCACGATCTTCATTCAACCACTTCATCATCCATCCGAAGCGCGTTACGCTTCAATTGCCATGCGTATGGCTTTGACTGGAAATTATTTGATGCCGTTTTTTGATCCGATTACTCCTTTTTTCGGCAAACCTCCACTCTCTTTTTGGGCGAGTGCAATTTCTTTAAAGATTTTTGGCGTCAATGAATTCGCGGGTCGCCTGCCTCATTATTTAGCCCTGCTGTTAACTTGTTTTATTCTTTATCGCGCGATTAAAAAAGATTTTGATGAGCAAACGGCCATTATTTCTGCTGCAGTTTTATCCTCATCTTTTTTGTTTTATGCTCTGCACAGCGTGATGACTGAAGCATTTTTACTGCTTAGCATGACAATGATTACGACTTCCTTTTTACCAACAATACGCGGTGAGCAGAAAGCTGGTTTTATCTTTTTTCTTGGTTGCGTGATAGCGATGCTAACAAAGGGCCCAGTTGGAATCCTGATGCCCTGCCTGGCTATTCCTATTTATCTGACAATGACTCATGAATGGAAAAAGTTTTTTAAAAATTTTCCATTTATCTGCGGAACAATATTTTTTCTCGCAGCATCGGCACCTTGGTTTTTGCTCGCCGAAAAAAGCTACCCCGGATTCTTAGAATATTTTTTCCTCGGCGAAAACTTCGGCCGCTTCTTAAAATCAGGATGGGAAGGAGATCGTTACGGCAATGCACATTACGTACCTTTCGCCATGATTTGGGGTTATTTTTTAATCTCGGCAGCTCCGGCCTTATTGGCTTTATTGTTAAAACCAAAACAAGTCACGGCTACCTTCTCTAAGGAAGCGAAGCAGGATAAAATATTTTTATTTTTTACGATTTCCTTCTTGGCGCCACTTCTACTTCTCACCTTCATGCGCAACATGATTCCAACTTACGCCGTTTATTCTTTGGCTCCTTTTTCTGTAGTGGCCGCGAGAATTTTGACTAAAATTAAGTGGAATAAATTCGTTTATTTTCTTCCTTACTCAGCGATTGCGCTCTACTCATTAGTAATAATCTTAGCCACAATTAAGCCTTCATTCCTGTCGGATAAATTGAATTACCAGTCACATATTATCGACCAGATTCCTCAGAAAAATTTTCAGCTTTACTACCTTGCCGATAGCCGTCCGATCTTTACTCTTTACTGGAAAACTAAAGACACTGTTAAGCTTCTCACTGAAGAAAACTTCTTCGAGATTATTGATTTAAAAAATCCTTTGCCTGGCTACGTCATCGGTGATGGCTATGTCTACGACAACCTTCCTAAAAAAGAACAAGAGGCACTTAAACTAATCACTTGTACCAACCAACGTAAGGCCTGCCTTTATGAACTTCTCTCCTAAAAAATTAGTCAGCATTGTTATCTCGGTTTACAACGAGGAAAAAAATCTGCTGCCGCTCTACAAAGAATTGATCAAGAACTTGGATAAGTGTTCACAAATCGATTACGAATTAATCTTCGTTAATGATGGTAGCGCCGACGGTAGTTTAGGAATTCTCAGTAATTTAGTCGTGAAAGATAAGCGAGTTCGCGTCGTTAATTTCGCCCGCAATTTTGGTCACGAAATCGCGATGACCGCAGGTCTTGATCACTCACGCGGTGAAGCAGTGATTTTCATGGATGCTGATTTACAACACCCGCCACACATCCTGCCAAAGATGATTGAAAAATGGCTGCATGGCCATGATGTGGTGCTCACTAAAATCACAGTAAATGAAGATAAATCGGCATTCCGCAACATGTTGTCGAAAGCATTTTACTGTTTAGTTAATTGGATTTCAGACGTCAGCATTCCAGAAAATACTCCGGATTTTCGCCTCATCTCCGGCGACTACGTGACTACACTTAAAAATATGCGCGAGAATAGTCGAATGTTTCGCGGCATGTTAAATTGGCTCGGAATTTTTAACGCTGCACAGATTGAATTCGTCGCACCAAAAAGAGTTGCCGGAGTGACTAATTACAATTTCGTAAAATCAATGCGCTTGGCGATTGATTCAATCATTCAGTTTTCGATTAAGCCGCTACGCATCTCGATTTATTTTAGTATAATTTGCGCTCTTGCTTCCCTTTCATTCGGCCTAATAACCATCTACGAACACTACGTAGCTCACCAACCAAGTGGCTACGCAACAATCATTTGTTTAATCACTTTTTTCGCCAGCTTGCAGTTCGTACTCATCGGAATCTTAGGCGAGTATATTGGCCGCATTCATATCGAATCGCGCGACCGACCGCTTTATTTTGCCAATGTGATTGAGAAAAAAGATGAAGTTAAGAATTAACGCCGACGATTTTGGCATCAGCCCAGGCGTAAATAACGCAATTGAAAAAATGTTTCGCAAAGGCCGCCTGAACTCTGCAAGCATGATTTGTGGCTGCGGTTATTTTGACGAAGCCGTTGCAATCGCCAAAAGAAATCCTGGCCTGGAAGTTGGTCTACATTTCAATGCAACTGTGGGATCGAGCCAATTTAAAAATGGATTTTTGTCGCTATTCGTAATGTCGATTCTCGATAAAAAATTACTCCAAAAAGAAATCGAAAAAGAGCTCAGAGCGCAAATTTCTTTGCTCGAAAAAAGCGGAATTAAAATCACCCATATCGATTCACATCGACATATCCACATGATTCCAAGAATTTTTTCTGTCGTAGAAAAAGTGGCGAAAGAAAAAGGAATTGAGCGCGTTAGAGTTGTAAATGAAAACCTTCTTACAACCATGTGCATCAAGCATCCAAGAAGCTTTATATGGAACGGAGGAATTGTAAAATGGCTGATTCTGACAATCTTTCGATTGATGGGAAATATTTCTTCAAAGCGTTATTTCTTCAGCATTCTTTACACCTGCGAAATCACCAAAGAACTAATCGATAAAATCAAAGTTCCAAAAAAATTTCGTGATGCCGAAGTGGAGGTGATGATTCATCCTGGCGATCCAAAGATGGATGAGAAGATTGAGAAACTTGAGGAAAGAGAGCATCTTCTTTCGGCAGCGAGAGCATCTGAAGCCTAGACGAAAAACTAACTAATTAGTGATATTAATCTGAATTGCAGCGTCGCTTTGCTTCTCGTAATGAAGAGAAATTTACTGCTCGGAACCAATATTCCTCGGTCTACGATTTGTCTCCCCTCTTTCTGAAGGCGCTACCCCTTTTGGAAAACATGAAATACCACCTTTTCCCTTATCCTCTAAGGAAACGCAGATGTATCCGGTTCCGGTCACTTCACACACCTCGTAATTCTCAAATCCGATAGAATTTCTTTGTAAATGACATTCGGCGGCGAAAGCTTCTCCAGAGATAAGTAGTAATATTAGGAATATTTTTTTCATTGAAATGTTAAGCGAGTTTTTTACGCAGATTAATTAGCATATCTTCGACCATCTTTTTTAAATCATACTCAACCTTCCAGCCCCATTGCTCGCGAGATGCAGAATCGTCAATTGAACGCGGCCAAGAGTCTGCGATCTTTTGACGAAAATCTGGAACGTAATCAATTTTAAAATCAGGAATGTGCTTAGTGATTTCGGCGGCAATTTCAGCGCAAGAAAAGCTAACTCCAGAAAAGTTAAAATTGCTGTGATTTTTTAATTTAGAAAAATCTGTCTCAGCCAATTGTATCGTGCCGCGAATTGCGTCTGGCATGTACATCATGGGCAAAGTTGTGTCAGCGGAAAGGAAGCAAGTGTAGGACTTCTTTTTAATCGCTTCGTAGAAAATTTCGACCGCGTAATCTGTTGTTCCGCCGCCCGGCAAAGTTTTGTAACTAATTAATCCTGGGTAACGAATTCCGCGCACATCGATTCCGAATTTTGCCACGTAATATTCGCAAAGTAGCTCACCTGCTGCTTTGGTGAGGCCATACATTGTTTTTGGCAAAATCACTGTTTCTTGCGGAGTATTATCGCGCGGCGTTTCTGGGCCAAATACTGCGATTGAACTCGGGCAAATAATTTGCCTCACACTTAACTCACGCGCCACTTCAAGAACATTGTGCAAGCCAGTCATATTAACGTCCCAACACAGATTGGGATTTTTTTCGCCCGCCGCAGAAAGAATCGCCGCAAGGTGATAAATTACTTTAATATCGTGCTTCTTAACAATTTCAGCGAGACGCGTCTTATCCAAAACATTGAGAGCTTCATAGGGTAAAAATTCTTCTCCCACAGCAGAGTCTCTGATATCTGAAGAGATAATATTTTTTTCGCCGTAAGTTTTTTTAAGTGCAAAAACAAGTTCCGAGCCTATTTGACCAAGAGCACCAACGACTAAGATTCTCATGGGCTATTTAAGTTCGATTGAATATTTTTTTGAGAGATATTTTTCGACATCATCTATTTCGTCCTTCATTAAAGCTCGATCGAAGATAATAATTTCAGAAATTTGTCCGTTAAAGTTACGCGCATTAGGCGTTCCTGATACCACATCACCTAATTTTCCTATTACCCCATAGATATCAGTTTTTTGAAAAGCTCCATTAGTTACAGATGGTATAAATCCTCCATCACCAATAAAAACCTCATTATTAATCCACAAAGATTCTTTCATCGATTTAAGATTTCTCGAGTAAGACATTATATAGTTTAATTTAGGTTTAATTGTTAGAAGACTGACGTTGGAATCTCCGCCACTTGATTCGACTGACGATCTAAATAAAGACCGAATAGTATTAGCGGGCCTGATTTCAAAAAGGATTGCTGTGCCTTCTTGAGTGTCATTATTATTGTCAGTATCTAGGTCCTTATAGAGACCGAATATATCTGCATCACGTAAATCAGGCTCCTTAGATGTATTAAATACCACAAAAAATGAATAGTTTGGGGAGATACCTATGGAAGAGTCGGAAGTAAGATAATCGTCAGTTAAAAATGATAAGGTAGGAATGCCGTTAATTCCGTTTGTTTTGTAAGTTGGTTTATGACTCTCTTTACTTTGTATAAAGTTAGTCTTTGGTGATTGTTGAGAAGAAATATTGCTCCACTTGTCAACCAAATCACCATCACCCAAAGAGTCATTGACACTAGATGCGGAAGTTGCATCAAGCCAAAGAATAAGATCCTTCATCGAATTAACCGGAGAGCTACTAGTTAAAGAACGAGCCGAACTCAAACGAAACTTTGTAATTAAACCTCGGCTTTCGGTTACTCCGGCAACTAAAATTCCAATAACTAGAATCACAATCGACAATTCTATTAAAGAGAAGGCAGAATTTTTTTTCATAAAAAAGGGTTACAATGTTTTATATAAATCAATTGTTAACCGACACATTTTTTCGTTAGAGAAATTTTCTACAATATTTTTGTGCGCCGCATCTCCGATTAAGTCAGTTTCCGCTTCTGACATTTCCAAAACGCGATCGATTAATTCCGCAAATTTTTGCGTGTCACCAACATCAACTAAAAATCCGGTTTTATTTTCAATAATTGTATCGAGTGAGCCGCCAATTTTTGTCGCAATAATTATTTTACCTAAGGCCTGCGCTTCAATACTGATGCGGCCAAAAGCTTCCGGACGAATTGAAGGACAAACAACAAGATGCGAAATTGAATAAGCGGTTTGCATGTCTTTGCACAAACCAACGATTCTCACCTTTCCCTCTAACTCTTTCTTGACGACTAATTGCTCAATTTTTTTACGAAACGCCTTGTGACCATGATCTGAACCAACCAAAACACAGCAAAAATCATTCTTAACTTTCGTCAATGTTTCGAGTAAAAATTCATGACCTTTCCAGGCTGTAAATCGCGCAGGCATTAGAATAATTTTTTTATCTTCTGGCAAATGCCATTTTTTCATCAACTCAACAACGAGGCTGTTTGAAACTGCCTTTGCATTAAAATAATTCAAATCAGCACCGCGCTGAATAACAGTTAATTTCCCCGACAATTCTCCTGGGTAATTTTTTAACAAATAACTCTTGATGAAATTCGAAACAGCAATGACGCGATCCGCTTTCAACATAATCTCGTTGTAAATTCTTTTTGGCGCAAAATTTTCCCATTTCAAAAAATTTAACGAGTAAGTGCCGTGAACTGTTGCCACTAATTTTGTCTTAGTTTTTTTGCAGGCAAAATAAGCGCTCCACATTGGCGCTCTTGATCTCGCATGAATAATGTCAACATTGTGCTCGGCGATGATTTTTTCTAGTCGCCTAATATTTAAAAAAATCGTCAGCGGATTTTTGCTGTGAACTGGCAAAGTAATATGAGTGATTCCCGCTTCGCGTAATTGGTAAACCAAAACACCACCCTTTGAAACTACAATTGGTTCAAAACCCTCTTTCTTTAACGCCTTAGCAACATCAATTGTGCCACGCTCCACTCCGCCATTTTCTAGCGCAGGAAGAAGTTGCATCACGGTAATTTTTTTTTCGTTTTCCGTCATTTGCTTAAACTAAAATTGTCTCTTCTCGCTTAGCGCCAGTAGAGATGATTGCAGCTTTTACATTACACAATTCTTCAATGCGTTCGATGTAAGCGCGCGCTTTTGGAGGAAGTTGGGCGAGTGATTTAGCGCCAAATGTGGTTTCTTTCCAACCTTCAATTTCTTCGTAAATCGGTTCGATTTTATCCCAAAGGTGGATGGCTTGCGGCAGGTAATTGCAAATCTTTCCATCGATTTTGTAAGCGACGCAAATTTTAATTTTTTCCAATTTGTCGAGCACGTCTAGTTTAGTTAAAGCGATTTCTTTCACTGAAGAAAGTTGAATTGCTTGTTTTACCAAAACCGCATCAAACCAACCACAGCGACGATTGCGACCAGTTACTGTTCCAACTTCTTTTCCTTCGATGCGTAAAAATTCTCCGATTTCGTCGTGAAGTTCAGTTGGAAATGGACCAGACCCAACGCGTGTTGTGTAAGCCTTCAAAACACCAATTGTTTTGTGCAAATCTGCAACTCCAAGACAAGAGCCAAGAGCGACTTGTCCGATCATTGTGTTGCTAGAAGTAACAAAAGGAAAGGTTCCGTAAGTCACGTCTAACAAGGCCCCTTGCGCGCCTTCAAACATTACTGGACCGCAGGTAGAAAGTTTTTCTCCAATCTCAAATGCTGGTTTTGCTAAAGCTAAAATTTGCTCACGCACCGGCGCCAATTCGGTAATAATTTCTTCCACTGTTTTTAGTTCGGCTCCGAGGCTTAGTCTCAATAGATTGTGGTACTCAAGTAGATTTTCGACGCGCGTGCGGAAAATATTTTCGTCGGCTAAATCGCAGATTCTCAATGCTCTTCTTCCCGCTCTATCTTCGTAAGCTGGGCCAATGCCACGGCCTGTAGTTCCAATTTTATTCTCACCTTTTTTTGCTTCGAGAAGCTGGTCTAACTCGCGGTGAACCGAAAGAATTAAGCAGCAATTTTCCGCAATTGCCAATCCATCGGAGCTAACTTTTATTCCCGCTTCTTCGATTTTTTTGATCTCAGAAAAAAGTGCAATTGGGTCAACAACAACACCGCTTCCAATCACTGAAAATTTCCCACGAATTACGCCGGAAGGTAATAAGCTGAGTTTGTAAGTTTTGTCGCCAACCTTAATGGTGTGACCAGCATTGTGACCACCTTGAAAGCGCACCACAGCGCTAAATTTATCTGCTAAAAAATCGACGATTTTACCTTTACCCTCGTCGCCCCATTGTAGGCCGAGGATTGCTACGTTAGTCATGTTTTTTAGGAGTTTTTTTATTTTCTTGGAAATGCTTACCGCAGTAGGGGCAAATAACTTGTCCGCTCTTATTTATCTTAAGATAAACCAATGGATGTTTGGAAGCGACATCGCCACCATCGCACACAACTTTTGTAGTGTCGTTTTCGTGTGAACTCATCTGAAACTGAAATGTTGAAAGTTGTAGTAAGAACAATGAAAAAGGGCGCGCAACCTATTTTCCCTGACCATGTTTTTCAACAAGCAAATACCATTGATTTTAGCGCTAATTTTTTTGCGCTTAAATTACGCCTCAGCAGCTACAACCGATTGGCACAAAAGCGCCTCGAACGCCGCAGAAACTAGACTAATTTCCTCCTTCTACGAAGATGCTGGAAGTAAGAAATTAATCGCCGCAGTTAGCTTTAAAATTAGCTCTGGTTGGAAAATTTATGGTAAGGATTCGGAAGGAATAGGAATGCCGCCAAGCTTTGATTTTACTGGCTCAAAGAACTATTCAACTCATGAAATTCATTGGCCAAAACCTGAATTACACCAAGAAAAAATTGGTAACGAAACGTTTGAATATTCAACTTACCACAACGAAGTAACCATTCCGATTACGATTGATTTACAAAAAGTTGGTGAAGCCACCGAACTTACTCTGTCACTTGATTACGGCTTGTGCAAAGACATCTGTATTCCAGTTAGCGAAAAATTTTCTCTCACGATTCCAGACGAAATCGACAACGCCTCACTAAAAGAAATCGAAAAATTCTACTCAAAACAATTAACCAACGAAACAAATGTAATAGAAAACGAGCAGCCGAAAGTTAGCAGTTTTCAAATAATTGCTTACATTTTTTTCGCCCTTCTCGGTGGCTTAATTCTCAACGTAATGCCCTGCGTTTTGCCGGTATTATCGATTAAATTACTTTCCGTAATAGACAGGCCCAATTCAAGATTAGAGAGCATTCGCTTCGCATTTTTCTCTACCACTCTTGGCATTATTTTCTGCTTCTTAATCTTTGCCCTACTCGCTTGTGCCATTAAATTTACCGGCAACGAACTTGGCTGGGGATTACAATTCCAAAATCCCAGTTTTCTAATTTTTCTAATCATTGTTGTTACTCTCTTCACCGCCAATTTACTTGGGAAATTTGAAATTAGTTTCGAACAAGTTCTTGCCACATTTTTAAATAAAAAAATCGACGAGAAGGAAAAAAAGAAAAATATTTTCATACCAAATTTTCTTTCTGGAATTTTAGCAACATTGCTTGCCACACCTTGTTCAGCACCATTTCTTGGCTCAGCAATTTCTTTTGCTCTTGTCCAAAACTTTGCGATAATTTTTACGATTTTCTTCTTCATTGGAATCGGATTTTCTGCGCCTTACATTTTTTTATTTTTTGCTCCACGCTTAGTTTATCTCTTACCAAAACCAGGAATGTGGATGATTCAACTCAAGCATTTTCTCGCTTTATTAATGGCGGCAACGGTGTTGTGGTTGCTTCACATTTTATCCAACAATCTTGATTTAACCGCCACAATACTGATCTTGTTGCTGGTGGTTGCGATTTTTCTTTCCTTCAAAATTTCTGACAAAATCTTAAAATACGCGGCAATAATTTTGCTTGCTGGATCAGCTTTTGCATTACCAGGAGATTTTCAAAAACGCTCCCAACCCAAAACTGAACATGCTGAAGGACTTTGGCAAACATTTAACGAGGAAGAAATTTACCGCCAAGTGAGAGAGGGTAAAACTGTTTTGGTCGACGTCACTGCTGATTGGTGCATCACTTGCAAATTCAATAAAATCAACGTCTTGCAGAGTGCCGAAATAGTCCTTTTATTAAAACGCGGCGAAATCATTGGAATGCGTGGTGACATCACTAAACCAAATCAAGAAATTATGAAATTTATGCGTAAACACAATCGTTTCGCCATTCCATTTAATGCTGTTTACGGACCAAGTGCTACGAAAGGTTTGCTCGCCGGCGAACTTCTAAACAAAAGCGAATTACTCAAATTAATCAAACAAGCAAAATGACTGAACTGACTAAACTGACCATCCGCCAAACTATTTCCGGCCTAAAAGAAAAAAAATTTTCTGCAGTAGAAGTAACACAAAGCTATATCCAAAACATCGAGCAAAATCGTGGGTTAAACGCCTTTATCACTGAATCTTTTGACCTCGCCTTAACTCAAGCAAAAAAATCTGACGAAAAAATTTCTGCTGGAATTGGCGGTGATTTGGAAGGGATTCCTCTCGCGATTAAAGATCTTTTTTGCACTAAAAATTTGCGCACAACTGCCGCTTCAAAAATGCTCGCTGATTTCACTCCTACTTACGAATCTACTGTTACACAAAAACTCCTTGATGCAGGCGCGGTAACGCTCGGCAAGACAAACATGGATGAGTTCGCAATGGGCTCGGCCAATACAAATAGTTTTTTTGGGCCAGTAATTAATCCCTACAAAAGAAAAGGTTCTGACGAGAATTTAGTTCCCGGTGGCTCTTCCGGCGGTTCTGCTGCTGCTGTCGCCGCAAATCTCTGCGCTGCTGCAACTGGCTCTGACACTGGCGGCTCAATCAGGCAACCCGCTTCTTTCACAAACACCGTTGGCATTAAACCCACTTACGGACGCTGCTCACGTTACGGCATGATTGCCTTTGCTAGTTCGCTAGATCAAGCCGGAATCTTCGCTAAAAATGTTTACGACGCCGCAATTTTGCAGCGCGTAATTTCCGGATTTGACGTCAAAGATTCTACTTCAATTAATCTCGCCGTGCCTCAATTTGAGAAGCTTCTCAACTCCGACATCAAAGGTAAAAAAATTGGAATTCCGCAAGAATATTTCGTCGCCGGAATGCCAGAAGAAATAGTGCAGCTTTGGAATCGCGGTAAAGAAATTTTACAAAAACGCGGCGCCGAAATTGTTGAAATTTCCCTACCGCACACCAACTACGCCGCTGCCGTTTACTACATTATTGCCTCAGCTGAATGCTCGTCAAATCTGGCTCGCTTCGATGGCGTACGTTACGGATTTCGCGCCGAGGGAGACAAATTGTCGCTTGAAGAAATGTATGAAAAGACTCGCGCTCAAGGCTTTGGCGACGAAGTAAAAAGAAGAATCCTCACCGGAACTTACGTTCTCTCCGCCGGTTATTTTGACGCTTACTACAAAAAAGCTCAGAGAGTGCGCAACCTTATCTGCCAAGACTTCGTCGACTCTTTCAAAAAAGTCGACGCGATTCTCGCACCCACAACACCAAGCGCGGCATTTTCAATTAATGAGTCAAAAACCCTGAGCGAATCCGATCCAGTAAAAATGTATTTGAACGACGTTTTTACCATTCCAGTAAATCTTGCTGGCCTGCCCGCAATCTCGGTTCCTGCAGGTTTTGACAAAGACGGATTGCCTCTAGGCCTACAAATAATCACCAAACATTTCGACGAACAAACCGCTTTTAACGTCGCTCTCGCTCTCGAAGAAAATTCGTAATTTTTCTGAAATGCAGGAGCGAAAAAGCTTATTTATGCTCTCTCAACTAACATTTTCTATCGGCTTCATTTCGCTTTATTTCAACACTTCTGGATCTTCGCCTACGCGAGGATAATTGATTTATAATAATCTAAGCACACTCCCCGGCTGCTCTACCCGAGGCCCAGGCCCATTGAAAATTAAAACCTCCAAGCCAACCAGTTACATCCAAAACCTCTCCAACAAAAAATAAATTCGGTACAGATTTGGCCTCAAAAGTTTTGGAAGAAATTTCGTTACTATCGATTCCACCTAGGGTTACTTCAGCTTTTGCATAGCCTTCTGTGCCTGTTGTAACAGGGGTCCAGCGATTTATCAGGTCGGAGATTTCTTTTATTTTTTTATTGGAAAGGTCACTGAGATTTCCTTGATGATTCGCTTGTTCAGCTAAAAAAATCGCCAGGCTTTTTGGTAAAAACTGTGTAAAAAAACTTGGTAACTGTTGTTTTGGTTGCAACTTTTTTGCTTCTTGTAATTGCACAAAAACATCAATTTCAGGCAGTAAATTAATCACGATTTTTTCGCCACGCTGTAAGTAAGATGAAATCTGTAAAATGGCTGGGCCGCTGAGTCCGCGATGGGTAAATAAGATTGCTTCGCGAAAATTTATTTTGCTGCAAGAGACAATTGCATCGACGGCAACACCTGAAAGATTTTTGGTCTTGCATAAAATTTCTTCTGCCAAGGTTAATGGCACAAGAGCAGGAATTGTTTGTTTAATTTTCAAACCGAATTGTCGCGCCACATCGTAACCAAAGCCGGTCGCGCCTATTTTTGGAATTGACAAACCTCCAGTCGCAATCACTAAAGATTCGCTCTGAATTAGCTCGTCTCCAATTTCTATTTCGAATAAATTTTCTGATTTTTTTATTTTGCCAGCAGCGGTTTCGAGCCTTATTTCAACAGCTCCATCAGCACATTCCTTCAGAAGCATTTCAATAATTTGCCGTGAGGAAATGTCGCAAAAAAGTTGGCCTAAAGTTTTTTCGTGAAAGGCGATTTCATGTTTTTTTACCAAAGCAATAAAGTCGTGCTGGGTGAAGCGTTTCAAGGCTGAAACGCAGAAATGCGAATTGTGTGAAATAAAGTTTTTTGGAGCGGTGTGAAGGTTGGTGAAGTTACATCTGCCACCGCCAGAAATGCGGATTTTTTCGCCTACTGCTTTGGCGTGATCAAGAAGCAAAACCTTACGTCCGCGTTGACCAGCGGTTAGGGCGCACATTAATCCCGCCGCACCGGCACCAATAATTACTACGTCGAATTTTGTCACTTATCTTTAAATTAAATTGCGTGCGCACGAATTCTCTCAAATCCTCGCCTGAGCAAGGATAATTTTTTAATTAGTGCTAGAAAACATCGCCGTTCGACGACCCAGAGTGGTGGATCAATTCATCTTGCAGGCGGTGATCCGGGAAAGATAACAACACTTGTTTCGTCTAATTTTTTACTCGTACAACCGTAAAAGTTGCGCAACTTCAACACATCTTTTGCGATTAAATATTTGTAAAATCTTTCCAACTTTTCACGGCGCGGTTTGTAATTTTTTTTGCCAATTTTCATCAGAGCAAAGGCAAGAATTTTTAGAGCAATTTTTTCGTCAAGTTCGCGGAATTTTTCACGTTTAATTAAAACCCTTTTATCTTCAAAAACCACGATTTCTTTGGTCTCGCGCCACATCAACTCATCGAAGAAATCACGCATTTTAGCAATTTCGTCAGAAGAATTTTTAATACGTTTTTGAATCAAATCTTTTTCAGGAAGAGTCTCTAAAAAATTACGGATTTTGTTGCGTAAAAATTTCTCATCGGAATTTGTTTCATCTTCAAACCACCGAACTTTTTTTGCGCGAAGAAATTTTTTTAAATCTTCTTTTTCAAAATTTAACAGAGGTCGTACGAGCTTGATTTCATTGAAATCAACAATCTCTCTTATTGTCGACAATCCATCCAAGCCAGAACCGCGAAAGAGACGAATTAAAAAATTTTCTGCCACATCTCCGCTGTGATGTCCGAGAAATAAAAACTCGATTTTATTTTTTACGCAGAAGTTTTTAAGCAATTCGTAACGCATTTCACGCAACTTTGCTTCGATATTTTTCTTGGGAATTTTTTTGCGCGGAATTGCCAGAATTTTGTGGGAAATTTTTCTCTCTGCTAAAATTTTACTAAGCAATTTAGCCTCTTTGGACGAGCGTTCGCGCATTTTGTGATCAACAGTTACAGCAAAAAGTTTTATCTTTTTTACGAGGCAAAATTCTTGCAAAAGTAAAGTCAAAGCCAGAGAGTCAGCACCTCCGGAAACAGCAACAGCGATCCTCTTGGGAAATAATTTCTCAGAAAAAATCTCTTTAATTTTAGTAAAAAAAACTTCGGCTTTCATGTTACGTATTTTACTAACGTCATTAATTTTAGTCTGCTGTGGCACTAACTCTTATGCTCTTTCTATCTCAGAATATTTAGATCAAGTAAGAACCCAAAATCTAAACTACAACGCCGCAGCACAAAATGCTGATGCCTACGAATTACTTAAGAAAAAGGCTAATTTAGTTACTGCCGTCAAGCTTTACGGTTACAGCGAAAAATCCTTCACTGAGCAAAATCAGGCACTACAAATTGTTCGCTACACTCAAGTTGATTACCAAAAAAACCAAATTGGTTTTTCACAAACTTCTGACTTCGGTCTAAATACCAATCTTTATTACTCGCTAAACAATACCAAATATCACGGCTTAAATGCTTCTAGTTATACGAACCCTTCACTAGCGATTGAAAACTATCAGAGCATTCCAACCTTAGAGCTTACTTTGTCTTTGTGGCAAAACCGTTTTGGCGCTTCAACCAAAGCAAATAAGGACTCGACCTACTTCGCCAACGAATCACAAAAACTCACCGCAAAAGCACTCTCACTAAATGAATTAACTAATTCAGAAAAGGCCTACTGGATGTTGGTTTACACGCGCAAAGCTGTTGAAATTCAGCGTCGCGCTTTAGAAGGTGCTAAGAAAATTTTGGATTACGTCACCAAAAGAGAGAGGATGAATTTGGGTGACAAGTCAGATGTGTTGCAGGCGCGAGCCTCTTTTGAATCGCGACATCTCTTTCTTAAGCAAGCTGAAAATGATGAAAAAATCGCCATCAAAATTTTCAACAAACAGCGCAATGTTGATCTCGATCAAATTCCTGAAAAGCTCGATGATTTTGATTTAAAAAAGTTACAGACCTTTCTCGTGCCAACAATCAAAGCGGCGGATCGCTTTGATGTGAAAGCTAGTGAAGCAACAATGAAAGCCGCCGTCGCCGCTGCAAAACTTGAAGAAGAAAATAACAAACCATCGCTGAATTTGTATGGATCGCACTCAGTCACTCAGATCAAAGATACTCCTTACAAAGCTGCATATAATAGCTTTGCGCCTAATGGGATTGGCTCAAAAATCGGCGTGCAATTTTCGATGCCGATTAATTTTGGCCTTACTTCTGACATTCGCGAAGGCGCAGTAAAATCAGCTTCCGCCGCTAAAATTACTTACCGCCAAAGAATGCTCGAACAAGAAAATGATTGGCAGAGTTTGGTACAAAACATGACGAGTTATAAAGAAAATTTAAAACTCTCTTTAGCCATTGAGGCAGCGCAAAAATTAAAATTAGAAAATGAACGAATCCTTTTAAAACAAGGCCGAACAAATACTTATCAAGTTCTTCTATTTGAGCAGGATTTTTCTAATTCTGAGCTCGCTACTCAGCAACTCGCTTACCGACTTTTGGAAGCAATTGCTAATTCGCGGCTTTATCAGAATTAATATCCTAAACAAAAGATGTCCCATCAACCTGCGCAGGCTTTAATCCACGAGGATTAATTACTTAGTGATGTTGGAAGATTTGTTCAAATTAAAGATAACTTATTCATGAATATCACCGAACTCGCAATAAAGCGCCCCGCCTTCATTACGAGCATCATGCTCACCATCATCGCTGTCGGCTGGATCTCGTTTCGCAGCATGAGTGTTGATCTCTATCCAGACATCGACATCCCAACAATTTTCATCGCCACAACTTACAAAGGCGCGTCACCAGCCGAGATTGAGACTTTGGTTTCCAAACCACTCGAAGATAAAATCGCTACGGTTTCGGGCATAAAACGCATGTCTTCGCGCAACATGAAGAACACCAGCCAGATAGTCATTACTCTGTTTCAGGGCGTCGATATTAAATATGCCGAGCAGCAGATTCGTGATAAAATAAATCAAGCGCGCTCCGATCTTCCGGAAGATATTTTAGAGCCTGTGATTCGTCGCATGGATCCTTCCGATCAACCGGTCGCGACTTTTGCGCTTTCTGCCGATCTCAACGAAGCAGAACTTTTCGATTTAGCCGATAACTACGTGCGCCCAGGAATTGAGCAGTCTAGCAATGTTGGAATGGTAGAAATTCTCGGCGCACGCAAAAGAGAAATTCACGTTTTGCTCGATCAAAAATTATTGCGTAATCGTGAAATTTCTCTTTCACAGGTTAATGCGCAACTCGCCAAATCTGGGCAAAATGTTTCGATCGGAAAGACTGACGAAGGGCCTAATGAGCAGATTTTTCGTAGCGCCAGCGAGTTCAATGAAATCTCTCAAATCAAAGACACAATTGTTTCTTTCTACGCTAATGAAGTGCCAACGCATGTTTCTGATTTGGGAGAAGTTAGCGATACTTTAGAAGACGAAACTTCGCGCGCCTTCGTCAATGGCAAGAAGTCACTATTTATAAGCGTTTATCGCCAATCTGATGCGAATATTATTTCCGTTGTCGATGGCGTGAAAAATAAAATCAGCAAGATGGAGGGTGATTTTGCAACGATGAAAGGCAACCCAGAAATCGTGGTCATGAAAGATGCAAGTAAGTATATTCGCAACAATGTGGAGGATATTTACGAGAGTATTGTGCTTGCGATTATTCTCACCGTTTTAACCGTTTTCTTCTTTCTCGCTAATTCTCGCGCCACCATAATTACTGCGGTTTCTCTACCAATCTCACTGGTCGGATCTTTCACCTTAATGTATTTAGCTGGCTTCTCGATTAACATTATTTCTTTACTCGCTCTGAGTCTCGCTGTTGGCCTACTTGTTGATGATGCGATTGTTGTTGTCGAAAATATTTACCGAAAAATCGAACAAGGCATCCCACCAAAAGAAGCGGCAATAATGGCTTCAAAAGAAATTTTGATGGCCGTTGTCGCAATTAGCGCTGTTGTGATTTCTGTATTCACTCCCCTCTCTTTTATGGGCGGCGTTGTTGGTCAATATCTAAAGCAATTTGGTCTGACGATTTCCTTTGCGATGTTAATTAGCCTGTTCGTCGCTATCTCGATAATTCCAGTACTTTGTGCCTATTTATCTGGCAAAAAAACTCACCATCTAAACGAGAGTAAAATACTGAGAAAGTTCGATAATTTCCAAAAAATGCTCGAAGAAAAATACGAGAAAATCGTGCGTTTTTCGATAAAACATCCTGGAAAAATTCTCGCTGCAACTGGGCTAATTTTGGCACTAAGTCTTGTTGCTTTTAAATTCGTACCAAAAACTTTTTTGGCCGAAAATAATAACGGTGAATTGTCGGTTAGTATCGAATTGTCAGCGGATTCTAGTCTCGATACCACTACCCAATCATTATTAAAAATTGATGAAATTGTCAGGAAAAATCCAGAAGTGGAACTTTCTGCTGGCACCTCTGGCACAAGCTCAGCTCAATCAAACCGTGGAGAGATTTATATCAAACTCAAGCCCGGAAAAATTAGAAAAATTAGCACCGGAGCCTTCAAAGAAAAATTACGCGCACAGCTAAAAGAATTCGCCTACGCCAACCCAATCGTTAAAGACTACGATCCATCGAGCGGCGTTTCGCGTGGTCAGCCATTCAATCTACTTCTAATTTCAACCAAACAAAACTCCTTAGATGAATATGCGACTAAGGTTTTAGAATTTTTAAAAAATGATCCACGCTTGAAAGATGTCGACATCAGCAATAAAGCGTCACGCAACGAATTTCGTGTGCGAATCAAGGATAATGCGGCAAAAACTTATGGCGTAAATCCACAGATTTTAGGCAATGAATTACGCGGCTATGTTGAGGGTTACACGCCAACCAAATTACGTCAGGATGGATTGGAATATGATATTCGCGTGCGTTTAAAACCAGAACAGCGCGATCTACGCAATAATTTTGGCTCGATGTTTGTGCCAAATCTCAATCAAAAATTAATCAGACTTTCTGATGTTGCCACTCCGGAAGAAGGTTTGGAAGATGCAGTCATTACTCGCATGGATCGTGGTCGTTACATTCAAATCAATGCCAGCATCATTAAAGGCGCTGGTCTTGGCGACATTATGCGCGATGTTGAAACAGAATTCCGCGGCAAAGGCGACATGAAAATTCCCGCCGGAATTCGCTACCTCTTTGTCGGTGATTCTGAAAATATGCAGGAAATGCAAAGCTCAATGGGCATCGCAATTTGCATGGCGGTGTTGTTCATCTATTTAATTTTGACCAGCCTTTATGAATCCTTCATCATGCCATTCACAATTTTATTAGCACTTCCTCTCGCCTTGTGTGGCGCGGCTTATTCTCTATTTTTTGCCGGCGAGTCGCTAAATATCTTTGCCATGCTCGGGGTCTTCATGCTTATTTCTGTCTCGGGGAAAAATTCTATTTTGTTAGTCGATTTCGCCAATCATTTAATAGAGCAAGGTAAGTCAAGAACTGAAGCTTTGGTTCTCGCGGGCAAGATGCGTCTTCGTCCGATTTTAATGACTTCATTTGCTTTAATTGCTGGAACTTTGCCGGTAGCGATTGGTCTAAGCGAATCAGCGGCGCAACGCACCTCGCTTGGTGTGGCGGTGATTGGCGGATTAATTTCTTCGACTGTTTTAACTCTGATTGTTGTGCCAGCGGTGTTTAGTTATATCGACCGTTTTCGGATTTGGGCAAAAGGGAAATTAGCGAAATTAGTGGAATAAATGGTTCTTGATCAGCCCTTTTGGATCGAAGCCTGTGATGAGATGACGGAATGATTAGGCTCAGTCTTCATTCATTGCAGTCAGCAATCCAGAAGGTTTTGTCACCATTGCAAAATTACAACTTAAACTGATTCACCACCGCCTTCCTAATTTCCAATACCTGACCAACAGGCAAACTTCCTAACTTAAACTCGTCGTAAGAAATTCTGATAAGCCTATTAACCTGTAGACCGAAATGCTCCATCACTTTTCTGATTTCACGATTTTTTCCTTCGGTTAGAGAAATTTTTAGCCAAGAATTTGAGGCTTTTTCTGTTTCTACTTCAACCTTGATCGAGCCATATCTAACGCCATCAACAGTCACTCCGCGCTCTAGTCTTTTTATTCTCTCTTCATCAATTTTACCAAAAACTCGCGCGCGATATTCGCGAACAAATTTGTTTTTTGGCAATTCTAAATGACGCGCTAAAGCACCGTCTGTAGTCAATAACAGCAAGCCCTCAGTGTTATAATCTAATCTGCCAACTCCAATCACGCGCGGTAAATCTCGCGGCAATAAATCGAAAATTGTTTTGCGTCCGTTAGGATCTTTTGTTGTCGTTAAATAACCAACAGGCTTGTGAAAGATCCATAGACGCGTAGGGCCCTTGGCACTAATTAACTTGTCGTCAATTTTTACCGAATGATCGGTAATGAATGTTGCGGGAGTTGTAATGGTTACGCCATTTACCTTCACGCGTCCTTCCACAATCAACTCTTCAGCTTCACGACGCGAACAACGACCTGAGGCGGCGATTAGTTTTGCAACACGAATACCTTCTGGTTTTTTTTCTTTTTCTGTGCTCATTTTTTTGTTTTGTTTAAAGCTGTAAATTTACCCCGATCTCTCCCAGGCCATCCCCGCAAAGGCGTGAATCAAGAAGGGATTGCAAAGCGCGTAAACTTTCTTAGATCCCTGCCTTCGCGGGGATGAAAAGAGTGAGTTAATACCAACCAATTACTGAATAACCTTTCTTCGCCAAGCAATTACTGATGTAGCGCTGCTTAATCACGTCGGGTTTTACTTTATCTTCACCAACAACTGAAAGGCCACCGATTATTGCACCAGAACCAGCACCAATCGCGGTTCCGATCAAAGTAGATTTTATATTTTTTCCAGAAAATGCGCCAACTGCAGCGCCAATAACTCCGCCAATTAAGGCTTTGCGACTAGCTTCTCGTGCAGCACGTTCGGTTTTTAACTTATCTAAATATTCATTAGCTTCGGATTTGCAGACAGATATTTCTTTTTGTCTTTCTATTTCATCACTCGCCAAAAATTTTTCGTTTTGGTCTAGAATTGGCTTATAAGAAGAGCAGGAAGTAAGAGAGAAAATTAAGAGAATGATGCAGAGAATTTTCATACTACCAGAATGATCCCTTGCCAAGACGCGTATCGCCCTTGCCATGAAGCGACCACACTTTTCCAATCGACTCATAACCAGGATCATAACGATCGTCACCGGGAAGCGATGGCCTCATCTCGGCCATTTGCAAGATACCTAAAATTGACGCGTGACAAAAGCTGTGAGCCTTCCAAAAAATTGCGCCGTAGTCGCTAAAATTTTTCTTGATTTCGTCTCGATTATTCCAGTTCACTGCGGCTAATTCTTTTTTATATCTTAGTCTAATTTTATTGATATCGGGGTTGACCGAGCTGATGTCTGGATCACGACTCCAGGTATAAAAATACATGAATAATCCTCCGCCAAATTGTGATCCTAAACCAGATTCGCAGCCGTGAATCCAGCCAAGTTGAAAACCAGGAGAGCCCCCTCTTGGCATTTTTTTAAAAGTCATGTATCCGTAAGGCTTATACCAGTTTGGAGTAGAGCAAGAAGTAAGAAGTAAAGCTATAAGTAAGGAGCGAAAAAACATTTACCAAATCCCCATAAAACCAACTCCTTTATTGCCAGACCAAAGTGGATTGCTACCAAATACAGAATCTCCTGCACCAGCTTCACCACCACTAATGCCTTTTTGATAAACATCAAATATAGCATTTAATCCACCTGGAGTTGAGTTGGTATTTATCGGAGAAGAGATTCCGTCAAACATACCGCCCCAAGCATTGTTTATATCATTTGGAGACATATCAAACATTGCCTTTGCACCATTGGGATACAAAGAAGAAAGCCCATCTCCAGGGCCTAATACGTTATCAGGACTAATCCCAACAATATGCGAAAAGCACCAATTTCCACCCTTTGAATAACCAAATTGATACTCGGTGTTATCAATCATATTTGGATCATATCGATATTCATAACGTGAGCGATAAAACATGTTACCACGAGAATAGAGAACGCTCGAACATCCATCCTTATATCCAGATTTAAATGCCGGGGTTCCAGGTGGAACTTTAAAATTCGAAAGAGGAGCAAAGCTGCTCTTAAAAGGTATCGCAAGGAGTTTGCAGGAAATGAAACTGAAGGAGATAAGGATAAGAAGTATTAATCTCATCGTTATTTATATCCACCAAACACCGAGCTCCAGGTGCCACTTTTCTGCTTGATCAAATCATAACGCATACAGTACCAAAAGGCATTTCCCCATGCCGCACTATAGTCTGATGAGCTACCCATTTTATAACCGTCGATGGCGTTATTACGATAAAACATTTTGTAAAAAGTATTGCCGGCGCTTGACATTCCAACCTCACAACCATCTTTCCAACCTTGCGCAAATTCAGGAGAACTCTCTTCCATTGTCTGTTTAAATTCTCTACTCGGACGATCAGGAAGATACTTAGCCAAAGAGGTGGAACAGGAAGAAGATAACGATAGGCTAAGTAATAAAAACAAAGTGCGAAACATGATTTTAATAATTTAATGACTAAGCGGAGCAAACTGCATTGAATTAGATCCTACGAATGTTGAGCCATAAGTCATGCACACCCAGTAAGCATTACCCCAGGCAGAGCGATATTGTCCATTATTGCTATGATTGCTATCGCTATAAATAGAAGAAAATGATGCGCCATCCTTAGTTAAATAAACATCTGAATTAAGAAAATTACCATTCGCCAATCCAGACCTGCAACCATCTCTCCAGCCCTCTTTAAATTCCGGCGGGCCATCTGGAATGTTCATATCCATAGTAATTGGTTGATAAAAACCAAAATTTGTTGGCATGCGACAAGAGGATAAAATTAATAACGCTGCAGTAAGGCAAATTTTCCTCATCAAAAAATAGAATAGAATTTATTAAAGAGACTGAGCTGCTTTTTGCTTTTTAAAGCAACTTAAGATGCACCAGCATTTTAAGTGACATCCCAGTCATAGATGTAGGTGCAATGTTCAATAGCATCACCCCATCCAAGACCATAGTCAGCATTTTTTGTGTAACGCTTATAATCAAATCTTGGTTTTAACTCACCGGTTAAGCCTTTACTTACCGCATCCCAAGCCGCAATACAACCATCCTGAAAACCCTTCCCATAATCAGTATCCGCCGGCGGAAAGCCGCGTATGCCCGTGGTCGGACGCGGCTTCATTCCCCAATTCCAACTCTTTGGCATCGGCTCCCATAAGGCGTTACAAGAGGTTAGTAGCAACAGAATAAGAATTGATGGCAGTGATTTCATTTGGAGATTTTTTCTAAAATTCTGACAAATTCTTTGCTCAAAAAATCAAAAGAAAAATCTTTTTCAAGTCTAAAGAATGCTTGCTTAGTAAGGCTGGAGTAAATTTCTGGATTGTCCAAAATTTTTATTATTTTTGCCGCAAGGTCTTCAGGATTTTCATTGGCAAAAAGCAAACCATTTTCTTCATCTTTTATTAAAAGTCTTCCGCCGTCGCTGTCGGAAGAAATCACTAAAGTCGAAAATAAAAATCCTTCAAGAATCACTAAGCCAAAAGGCTCTTCGCGTGATGGCACACAAAAAATATCTACATCTTCGAAGAATTTTTTCTTGTCTAAAACTGTTCCGACCAACTCACATTTTTCAGAAATATCACATTCTTTAGCTAAGTCTTTAATGTTATGCCAGCCATAGCTTCCTGGAACTTCGAAGCCGCCAATTTTTATACGAAAATTCCCGTATTTCTTCTCGGCATTTTTTTGTAAAATTCCGCAGGCTTTGAGCAAAATATCAAAACCCTTTCTCGGCTCAAGACGACCATAAATTCCGATCACCGCCGGCGATTTTAATTTTTTCTCGCGAAACTTCTGATCAATTTTAATTACATTTGGAAGCACGAATGACTTGGCCTCATCGAATCCCGCAGCAACAACCAAATCAGCAATTTGCTGATTAATGCTAATCACAAAATCGCAATGCAGAGAATTTTTAAAACTGATTCCGTGATTAACTCCCACCGATTTTATCGGCAAGAAACGCATCCATTTCATCACGCGATTTGAGTGACAAATAATCACGTCTGGCCTGAAGCAAATGGCAATCCACAACAAATGTAAGAAATCAAAAACCTGCGAAAAATTTCTGAGCTTAAAAATTTTTTTAGCTTGGTAATTTTCATTACCATTCTTAGAAATTAGCAGTGCCACCTCGTGGCCACCTCCTGATAAATTTTGTGTCAAAACTTCCGCGTAATTGCGAAAAACTTGATCAACTCCTCCAATGCCTTGTGCGTGAATTGCGTTTAGAATTCTCATGAAAAAAAATGTTATTGTGACGGGTGGAGCAGGATTTATCGGATCTAATCTTTGCAAGATTCTAGCACAGAGAAATTTTTGTCCAATCACTGTTGACGATCTCTCTACCGGCTTTCGTAAGTTAGTTAAATATGGAGATTTTGTTGAAGCTGATTTTGGCGATCGCGCTAAAATACTAGAGGTTTTTTCTAAATACAAACCGCTGGCAATCTTTCATATTGCTGGCTCTAAGTCAGTTGAAGAATCAGTAAAAAATCCTCATAAATATTACGAAAACAATGTCGCAAAAATGAATGTTTTGCTGCAAGCCGCAGTCGATTCAAAGATTGAGCATTTTATTTTTTCTTCGAGTGCTGCAATTTTTGGCACTTCAGAATTAACTTCCGAAGACAGCGAAAAAAATCCATCTAATCCTTACGGATTTTCAAAATTGATAGGCGAGCAACTTTTAGAAAGTTACAACAAAGCCCACGGACTCAAATACAGCGCCCTGCGCTACTTCAATGTGACTGGAGCTGATCCAGAATTAGAGCTTGGCGAAATAACTAAAAATCCGGCCAATATTTTTCCAATTCTCGCACAAGTCGCTGAAGGAAAACGCGAAGAATTCGTAATTTTTGGCGATGATTACAAAACAAAAGATGGCACTTGCATTCGCGACTATATTCACGTCTATGACCTGGTAAATGCTCATGTTATGGCACTTGAGATGCAGCTTAAAACTGGCAACTCAGTTAAAATAAATTTAGGTAATGGCGTTGGATTTTCTGTCAAAGAAGTCAGTGAGGTTTTTAAAAAAGTGACCGGAAAAGATTTTAAAATCTCTCGCGGAAAACGTCGCGCTGGCGATCCAGATTTAGTTATTTCAAACAACAAATTTGCCAAAGAATATCTGGGCTGGGAACCTCGATTTACAAAGATTGAAGAGCATGTTGAACATGCTTGGAAATGGTATCAAAAAAATAAACACCCGCTCTAAAAGCCATTCCTGTAAAACTTTCGCTAGTTGAGCGGAGTCGAAACCAAGAAAGTTCAGCGTAGATCTTTTCTTGGTTTCGACTTCGCTCAACCAGCGAAAAGATTAAAATTTTTATGAAAAACCTACCAATAATTTTCTGCCATTATGGCTTCAGCAAATATCTTCCCTACGTTTTTGACTGCGCAAAAATTTCTAATCCAAACAAGGAAATTATTTTGCTTGGCGATGAATCAAACAAAGAAGTCGCGCTTCGCTGTGGTGTAAAACATTTTAATCTAACTGATTTTGCTTTTGGTGATGAGTTAAAAACTTTTGACAACACTTACAGACTAATCACCTCGCAAGCATTCGACAGTTACAAACATGGCGAAGATTGGAACAAATTCGTCTTTCGCAAATGGTTCATCTTGTACAATTTTCTAGTAAAGCATGAGATCGAAAAATTTTGGCATTTCGATTCCGACAACATGATTTTTAAAGATCTTGCATTGGTCGAACACAGGTATGCTGACATTGATTTCACCGAACAGTCCGACGGAAATTGCATCAAAGGATATTTCGGAAATATTCAAACAATTCAGCGCTACAATCAAAAAATTATTGAGGCTTTTTCGCGCAAAGAATTCCTTCAAGAAACTGAGCGAGCGATGAAGGGAAATAATTTTCCATGCAGCTTCAACGAGATGTCGGTTTACGCTATTTTTAAAGCGGAAGAAAAAGTAAAAACGACTCAGCTTGCAGCAACAATTGATGACAGTTTCTTTGACGATCTACTTTGTCGCGCCCAAGGAATGAAGATAGAAAAATTACCACTCGGCGAAGATTCTAAAGTAATTCACATGAACAAAGACGGAAGATTTTTTGCCCTCGATGATCGAAGTGGAAAGCCAATCGAAGCCTATCTACTAAATTTGAGTTGGATGCCAATTTACATCTATAGCGGCATTCTAGAACACTTCCGTAAGAACCATAAAAAACCTAATTCTGCCTTCGATCCAAAAAGCAAAACTCTTGCGCAAATTTCTGTTCCACTAAAACAAAATCTAAAGTTTCTTCGTAAAAAAATTAAAAAATATCTTAACAAATGAACAACTTTGGAAGTAGCAACCATCAATATCGCGCACCCCTCAACTTTGATCCAAAAGATAAAAGATTTGATATTTTTGCCGATCATGAATTTGAATTTTCTCCGGTACCAAAAATAGAAATTGTGCGCAATGCTCGCATCAGCAATAACTCTGTGGTTTTCAAATTTTTTAAGATTTTTTGCGACAGTTGCATTGGCGAAGAAGTTTATAAAAAATATCAAAAAAACTTCTCACGTTTTTACTTAAAATTCATCTTTCCGAAGTTTAATTTTAGTAAAAAAAGATTCCTCCTCATCAGTGACGAATGGACTAGCAACTACTATCATTGGCATGTTATCGCTCTAGGACGACTGGTGATTTTAAAAAATGCCGGATTAGTAGAAAATTCATTACTATTTCTGCCGAGAAAATATCGAAATTACGGCATGGTTCTTCCTTCTTTAAAAGCTTTTGGAATCGAAGAAAATCAAATTGTTTTCCTGAGCAGAAAATCGAATATTAGAGTTTCAGAAGTTCCTATTGTTTCTTCTTCTTGGCATCACACCGAGGTATTTAGAAAAATTTACCATATTTTGCGGCAGAACGCTTCATGCATTACGAGTGATATAAATTTTGGCGATAAAATTTATATTTCACGCGAAGGTCAACATAGTCGCTACGCTGAAAATGAAGTCGATGTTGTTGCTTTGCTTGAACGTTACGGATTTAAGAAAATTCGTGCCGAAAAATTTTCCTACCAAGAGCAGATGGCTATTTCATCAAAAGCTAAATACCTCATCAGTCCACATGGGGCTGGCCTTACCAACATGCTCTTCATGCAAAAAGGTGGTTATGTTTTAGAACTCGCAAACAAATCAAAAGCAGTGAAACCGGTAACTGATTACTACAAAATGGCTGACATAATTGGCATGAATTACGTTTACCAAGAATGTGAAATGGGCGAAGATACAAAAAGCAAAACATCAGATTCACACGAAGGCAGTATTCACGTCGACCTCGCTCGATTAGAAAAAAATCTAGAATTGATGATGAAGTGAAAAACTATCCAAAGCCAATAAATTTTGATGCAACAAATTCTGACTTTGATGTTTTTAAAAATATTCCAGAAGGAAATTATTTTGAGGGGTATTTCAAGTCGGAAATTAAATTTTTAAAAAACGTCCGTATCAGCACCAGTTCTGTTGTATTCAATTATTTCAAAATTTTTCGCGACAGCTGTATCAGTGAAGATAATTATCAAAAATATCAGAGTGGTTTTCGATTTTTTTTCAAATTTATTTTCCCGAAATTCAATTTTAGTAAAAAAAGATTTTTGCTCATTACCGACGAATGGACAAGCAATTATTATCACTGGCACGTCTTTGCTTTGAAGAAACTTTTAATCCTTAAGGAAAAGAATCTTCTCGAAAATTCTCTGCTTTTTTTGCCAAAAAAATATCAGAAATATCCATTTGTTTTGCCATCACTTGCAAAATTCGGAATCAAAAAAAAACAAATCATTTTTTTGTGTCGCAAATCAAATATTAAAACAAAGGAGCTGGCTCTGGTTAATGCGCCGAAGCAACATCAGCAATATTTTGAGCAGATTAGAACAACTCTGCGAAATGATTTTGAAGCTAATAAAAAAATTTATGTTTCGCGCGAAGATCAAGTTTTACGTTTTATTGAAAATGAGCAGGAAGTTAGTGATTTAGTCGCGAAATATGGATTTAAAAAAATTATCGCCGAAAAGCTTTCTTACGATGAACAAATAGCTATTTTTTCTAAAACGAAATATCTTGTTAGCCCTCATGGGGCTGGACTTACCAACATCTTCTTCATGCCTGAAGACTCTTCAATTTTAGAGCTAGCAACAGAGTTACCTACAGCTGACTATTACAAACTTTCTGCCCTTTTACGGATAAAATATTTTTACCAAAAATGTAATTTTGGCTCGCGCAGTAAAATCAAAGATCCACATCACGGCAGTCTGCTTGTCGATTTAGAAAAGTTAGAAAAAAACCTAAAATTAATGCTCGCATGATTCACTTAAATAACCGAGCCATTATTGAGATTGGCGGCGCTGATCGTAAAAAATTTCTGCAAGGATTAATCACCAATGACACAGAAAAAGCCTCGGCAACAAATCTTATTTACGCCGCAATGCTCAATGCTGCAGGCAGATTTCTTTACGATTTTTTTATTTTTGATGATGGTGAAAAGTTAGTAGTGGATTGCTTTGCCGCGCGACGTGATGAAATTTTTCAAAAGCTGAATTTTTACAAATTACGCTCGCAAGTCGTCATTAAAAAAAATGACGAACTAAAAGTAATTTCTAATGAAAGCGGTCAAGGATTTCTCGATCCACGCAATCCAAAACTTGGTCACCGACTTTACTCCAGTAAGACTTGCGACTCACTCACAACTTATGATTTTTCTCGCATATCTCTAAAAATTCCCGAATCCGAAAATGATCTAACTTATGAAAAATCTTTAATTCTTGAATTTGGCTTCGACGAGTTAAATGCAATTGATTACAACAAGGGATGCTACGTTGGACAAGAGCTCACAGCTCGCACGCATTATCGCGGCGAGATCAGGAAGAAAATTTTTCATGTTAAACTCGCGAGTAATAAGGTAGAAAAAAACTCAGAGATTTATTGCGAAGGAAAATCAGTCGGCATAATTTTGTCTTCGATTTTCCATGAAAATGAATTACACGCTTTGGCCCTAATCAAGGATCCACAAGATATTGATCTAGCTAAACTCAATTGCTCTGAAACATCCCCTGAGCAAAAAATTTCCGTCATTAGTTAATGTTTCAAATCTACTTACCCATTGCTGAAATTCCGGTAAATATACTTTTGGTATTATTGCTTGGGCTAGGTGCTGGCTTTCTAGCCGGAATGTTTGGAATTGGTGGCGGATTTTTAGCAACGCCATTTTTGATGTTCATCGGCATCCCTCCGGCTATTGCCGTTTCTACCTCCACTAATCAGATCATCGCCGCTTCCGTCTCTGGGTTACTCGTTCAATTTCGCAAAAAAAATGTCGATATTAAGATGGGTTTATTTCTCGTACTTGGTGGATTTTTTGGCTCGACTTTTGGCGTTTCTATTTTTCGAATCCTGCAAAGTTCTGGTCATATCGACATTGTAATCGCTCTCGTTTACGTGATTTTCCTCGGCACTATTTCCGTCACAATGCTGATCGACAGCGTACGCACCTTAATGGAAAAAAAATATGGTGTGACCTGGGACAAAAAAGCCGAACATGGCGAGGGAGGCTTTCTGAAGCGCCTCGAAAGACTTCCTTGGCAAGTATATTTTCCAAAATCCGAGATCACTGTCAGTATTTTAATTCCAATAATTCTCAGTGCCGGAATTGGTATTCTAGTTGCTTTAATGGGAATTGGCGGCGGATTTTTAATGATCCCCGCAATGATCTACATCTTGCGCATGCCTTCAAGTGTAGTTGTCGGCACCTCGCTATTTCAAATCGTCTTCATCGCCAGCAACGCAACTTTTTTGCAAGCGGTTACAAGCAATAATGTCGACATCGTGCTCGCATTTTTAATGATCATCAGCTCAGCCGTCGGCGCCCAAATCGGCACGCGCGCCGGTTACAAAGTCGACGCCGACAGCATGCGTTCTTTTCTAGCGTTATTGCTTCTTGGCGTCTGCGTAAAAATGCTTTTTATCCTATTCACCGAACCTTCTCACCTCTACATAATCGAGGTGTTAAAAAGATGAAAAAACTTACGATTCTTTTGTTTTTTTTAGCGTCAACACCGGTTTTCGCTAATCCATTAATCTCCGGAATCTCTACCAACGAAATTAACATCGACACCAAATTTAACGGCGCAAAAATCTTACTCTTTGGCGCTAGGGGTGATGCAGGAGACATTGTTATTGCTGTGCGCGGCCCGAAGAAAAATTTTCTCGTCACTAAAAAACAAAAATTTTTAGGAGTCTGGTATAATGGCCAGAGAGTGAAATTCAAAGAGAGCTACAGTTTCTATTCGCTCTTCTCAACCTTTAGCAACAATGAAGGAATTGACCAACTCCTAACTGATCTAGAACTTGGTAAAAATAATATAAATTTTTACACCAGTAGTAAGGTTTCTGCTGATATAAAAAATGAGTTTCAGCTTCAGCTCGTTGACCGCCTCGAGCATAATAAGCTTTATTCAAGTGGCGCCGATAAAATTGATTTTCTCAATGAAACTCTGTTCAAAGTTTTGCTAAATTTTCCAAAAAATATTTCGCGCGGCACTTACACGGTAGAAATTTATTTAATCAGTGAGGGCAATTTATTGTCATTCCAATCAATTCCAATCTACGTCAATCAAGTTGGTATCAGCGCTAGAATCCTCGACTTCGCCTATGAAGAATCTTTTCTTTATGGCATTGCTGCGGTGGCTTTCGCGTTAGTGGTTGGTTGGTTGGCTAACTATCTATTCCTTCGTTTTATCGGTAAATAATATGTCCTCAATTATCGTCTGCATCGACACCACTAATGCCTCTGAAACCGCTCTACGCTATGCTTGCTACAAAGCAAAAGACGCAGGATTTACCGTGCAAATTCTCGCAATACTTGAAGCCTCTTACAAAAATCTACCTTTCGCCGCTAAAGCCATCGGCAATGAAAAGAGGCAACAGCTCGAGACTCGCATCAAAAAACTGATCGATGTAGCCTGTAAAGAAACCGGGATAACTCCTGCAATTTCAATACGCGAAGGCGATATCTCTGCCGAGATTATTCGCGAATTAAAAACCACTCCTGATTGCAAAATGATTGTCTTTGGTAAGTCGCAAAATTCACTTTCTGACAACACCGTGTTGCCAAAAATAGTCGGTAAAATCGGCAGCAAAATAAACGTTCCAGTAACCATTGTACCGGAAAATTTGAGTGACGAATTTCTTAAATCTCTAGTCTAGATCTAGAAAAGTTTCGCCGGTTGAGCGAAGTCGAAACCAAGAAAGTTCAGTGTCGACTTTTCTTGGTTTCGACCTCTCTCAACCGGCGAAAAGATTTTTCGCATCCGAGAAAAGTCACAAATACTCTCACAGAATGCTCCGCTCAATCTTCACAATCTCTTTCTTCATTTCTCTCTCGCGCATTCTTGGCTTTGTGCGCGACATTTTGATCGCACAACATGTCGGCGTTAGCATATTATCCGATGCATTTTTCGCTGCATTTCGTTTACCAAATTTCTTCCGCCGCATATTTGCCGAAGGCGCCTTCAACTCAGCATTCGTACCAATCTTCATCGAGAAGCTGCAAGATAAAAAAACTGATGAAGATGAGAAATTTTTTGTCAGAAATATTTTCTCGATACTTTTTTACGCCCTACTTTTTTTCACCATTATTTTCCAAATTTTCATGCCAACTTTCATGAAAATTTTATTTCCCGGATTCTTCAGCGACCCAGAAAAATCTAGTCTTCTCATCAATCTTTCGCGCATCACAATTTTTTATTTAATCTTCATTTCACTGGTTTCTTTATGCTCAGGAATTCTGAACTCACTAAATAAATTCGCCGTTCCCGCTTCTTCACCAATCATCTTAAACGCAACATTAATCGCTTCCGTTTTTGTTTTTGGACCAATCGCTCCAAACTACGCCTATGCACTTTCCTGGGGCGTTTTCATCGCTGGAATTTTACAATTTCTTTGGCTGTTTTTCTTCACCATTAAAGCTGGTTTTTTGGTTTATCCAAATTTTCCTAAGATCAATTCCGACATCAAAAAATTCTTCCGAAAACTAGTGCCAGGAGTGATTGGCGCTAATGTCATGCAGATAAACTTGCTGGTCGATTCAATATTCGCCAGCATGATTTCTGGAGCAGTTTCTTACCTTTATTACGCTGATCGCATCAACCAACTACCTCTGGCGATGATTGGCATCGCGATTGGCATCGCCTTACTTCCCGCTCTTTCGCGCAAAATAAAATCGCACGAATTTGACGAAGCAATTAAATTACAAAACATGGCACTGGAAGTGGGAATGATCTTGGTAATCCCCGCCACTCTGGCTCTCACCGTACTTTCTTATCCTATCATCTCTTCGCTTTTTGAACGCGGAGCATTCACTTCAAAGGAAAGTTTTTTTGTCGCCCAAGCCTTAATGTTCTACTCTTTTGGCCTGCCTTCTTACGTTCTAGTTAAGGTCATGGAGCCAGCATTCTTCGCGCGTGGCGACACTAAAACGCCTATGAATATTGCCTTTATTTGCCTAATCAATAATGCCGTACTCAATGTAATTTTCTTCTCGATGAATTTCGGCTATATCGGCATCGTGCTTGCTTCAGTGATCTCTAGCTATTTCAATCTCACCTTACTCATCACCAGTTTAATTAGAAAAAAACATTTCCGTTTCGAAAAAAATTTCGTCAAAAAATTTGTTCTAATTTTTATTCCCGCTCTTGCCATGGCACTCACTCTTTACTTGCTTCGCGAGTTATTTGCTAAAAATGACGAACTAGGCAGAATAGCAGAATTAGTCATGATGATCTCAGTCGGTTTAATCATTTACTTCATCACCTCCTACTTCTCTGGAAGCTTGGATATCCTACTTAAAGCACACATACTTCGCAGAAAAAAGAATGACGCAATTCCCTCAGTCTAAAAAAGATTCTCTACGCGAACTATTAGGTGATTATTGCACCGACATTAGCTGGGTCTCGATTGGCGGCCATTCACGTCGCAAAGTAACTTTTCAAATTGATGGAAAAAATCGCCTCGGATCTTTCGCCGAAAAGTCTCACAACCTAATTGAAATCGAAGATGATTCCTCGGCTGAAAAAGAAATTTCAGCGCTGATTTTACCACTAAAACATTTTCTAAAAACTCAGGAACAAAATTTTTACTCTCAAGCTACGGTAACCTTATTTGACAATGGCCTAGATCTTGTTCTGACCGCAAAAAAAGAGCCAAATTTTTCACAGATTCAAAAATTAATTGCTTTCGCCAAAGAAAAAAATCTCAACATTTCCAGTCGAGTTAAAGACAGTATATCGCCAATTTTTTTACTCAGAAAAAATCAGATTTTTTTTACAGATTTTAAAATCAATTTAGATTCTGACATCTTCATACAAGCAACCAGGTTAGGACTTGAGAGTATTATTAAAATTATTCGCAGCTCAATTTTGCAACCAATTCATGTCGTCGATATTTACTCGGGATTTGGCGCTTATTCTTTTGCTATTCACGATTTAGTGAAATCGATTTCCGCCTTTGAAGGAAGTCAAAAGATGATTGATATGCTCAATAAAAACGCGGCTGAAAATGATTTAGGAAGTAGAATAAAAGGCATGGTTCGCGATGTTTTTTCTTCGCCAATCACCGCAAGAGAATTAAAGTTGTTTGACTTGGCAATTATTAATCCGCCCAGAAATGGCGGATCTCCACAGATTTTAGAAATTGTTAAATCGTCATTAAAAAATTTAATTTACGTCTCCTGCAATCCAGAAAGTTTTAAGCGCGATGCTAAGATTTTAATTGACGCTGGGTTCAAAATTAAAAATCTCACCGCCATCGATCAATTTTACGCTACCCGGCATTTAGAGCTGGTGGCGATCTTCCAAAAATAGTTAACTCTTCTTTGTCCCCAAAAAAGAGAGGATAAGAAAAATTAAATCAAAATGAAAAATTTAAAAAATGTTCCGGAGTGGAATCTCTCAGATTTTTACTCTTCACCAAAAGACAAAAAAATTTCTCTCGAAATAAAAAATATCGAGAAAGCGAGTGAAAAATTTTCTAAGGATTTCGTTGGTAAAGTTAGCAAACTTAACGCTTCTCAGCTTCTTGCGGCAATTGAAACTTATGAAAAGATTTCCGAACAAATTGGCAAAGTTTCTAGCTACTCTTACTTGATTTACGCTGCTGATTTATCAAATCAGGCAAATATTTCTTTCTATCAAAACACCTCGGAAACGCTGAGTAAATTTGAATCGCAGCTGATTTTTTTTACCCTAGAGCTCAACAAAATTGACGAAAAGAAACTAAAAAGTTCGGAGTTAAAAAAATACCAACCCTTCATTCGCGACAGTCGTGCTTTCAAAAAATATCAACTCTCAAATGAGTTAGAAAAATTCTCTTTAGAAAAAAATATTAGCGGCCGCAATGCCTTTGTACGCTTATTTGATGAGACTGTTAGTAATCTAAAATTTTCTTACCGTGGCAAAGTTTTGTCGTCGCAAGAAATTTTTAATTTACTCAGCAACCCTGATGAAAAAATTAGAAAAGATGCGGCGAAATCAATCGGAAAAACCTTCGAAGAAAATTCAAAAACTTTTGCTTTTATCACCAATATTTTAGCCAAAGACAAGGCGGTTGAAGATGAGTGGCGAGGTTTTGCAAAGCCAATATCAGCAAGAAATCTAAGCAATTTTGTTGAGGATGAAGTTGTTGATCTTTTGGTGCATCAGGTGAAGAAAAATTACGTCAATATTTCGCACCGCTACTACAAGATTAAGGCCAAAATGCTTGGCAAAAAAGTGATGAATTATTGGGATCGTAACGCGCCATTAAGCAAAGCTGAAAATAAAGTTATTCCTTGGGAAAGCGCTAAGAACTTGGTTCTAGAGGCTTACGAAGAATTTTCTCCAGAGATGAGAAAGATTGGTGAAATATTTTTTAAGAAAAATTGGATCGACGCTAAAGTCAGGGCCGGCAAGGATTCAGGTGCATTTTCTCACTCCTGTGTTCCCTCGGTTCATCCTTATATTTTAATGAATTACCAAGGAAAAACTCGCGATGTGATGACCTTAGCGCATGAACTTGGACATGGCGTGCATCAATATCTAGCGCGCGCTCAAGGGGCTTTGATGGCTGGCACTCCGCTTACTCTTGCAGAAACTGCTTCAGTTTTTGGCGAGCAATTAACTTTCCAAAAAATTCTTAAAAACGAGAAAAATTCAGAGAAGAAAAAATTAATCATCGCCACAAAAGTTGAAGACATGATCAACACTGTAGTTCGTCAAATCGCCTTTTTGGAATTTGAAACTAAAGTGCACGCGGCTAGAAAAAACGAAGAGATCTCACTTGAGCAGCTCTGTAAATTTTGGATGGATATTCAAAAAGAAAGTCTCGGATCAGCTTTTAAATTTGACGAAGAATATCGCTTTTTCTGGTGCTACATTCCGCACTTCATTCATTCTCCTTTTTACGTTTACGCTTACGCATTTGGTGATTGTTTGGTGAATTCACTTTATGGAATTTATAAGTCAGGAAAGGTGAAAAACTTCGAAGAGAAATATTTGGCAATGCTTGCTGCTGGGGGCTCTAAGCATCACAAAGAAATGCTTGAGCCTTTTGGATTATCGATTGCTGATGCAAAATTTTGGCAGGCTGGGCTTGATGTGATTAGTGGCTATATCGATCAACTAGATGAGTAAATTTGTGACGAGATAAAATTAATCTCGTCATTCAAATAGTTAAAAAGTTAGTTAGTGAGTGATCGCAATGTTATATTTTTTGCCGAGGTAATCTTCGATTTCTTTGCGACTATTAACCTTCATCGAACCCGAGAAGAAAATAAATTCAGACATGTCGAAATCTGTATTGTCACCATTGTCTGAGGTATGACGCCCTATCTTAAAAGGATCGAGACTAATTGCCGCACCATCATCCGCCTTACTTGAAACGCCGCCAGAGTAAGTTGAATTGCCATTCACGTAAAGCGTAAAACTTCCTCTATAATCCCTTTGTAGGGTAAGAACATAATCTTTTCCTGATAACAGATTATATCCACTATCCCAACCAGGGGCATTAATACTGGGGAAATTTGCACTATTAGACCTGATTTGAGGACTTAAAGATCCATCTGATTGCAGGTGCAATTCAAATAATGGATTTCCCTGCTGAAGAGTGGAGCCGCAATTGCTATTAGGCACACCGGCAATGTTGCAAACTCTATCCACAAAAAATCCTGCACCACTGCGATAACGCATCACCAAGAACAACGTCATGCTGTCATTTGGCGTGTTGCTCATTTGCTTATCCACAGCGAGATATCTGTAGGCGCTGGTGCCATTATTAGTGAATCGCAAAGTAGGAAGATTATTAATGCCATTCTCAACATAGGTCGGGCCGCTTGTATTTGCGCTAGTTCCGCCCGAAGCAACATTGTAAGTAATCTGAGTACTATCCGTCTTCTGTCCAGCCTTGGCGTTCAATTTTATTGAGTTCTGCGGATTAACATCGCCCCACTGCGAAACCACCACACCATCAACTTCATCAGAATCTGAAAAACTTTCATCTAAACTAGTTTCATACCACAAAACCAAACCACCAACACTAGAAACTCTTGATGTTTTGGTAAGTTTTTGGGCAGCTGTTCTTTTGTAAGCAGATAACAAATCAGTCCCCTGTGAAACCACAGCAATCAAGATTCCAATAATTAAAATAACCACAGACAACTCCACGAGAGAGAAGGCCTTTTGATGGTGAGAAAATTTTTTCATGATTTTAAAAATAATAAATTGGATCACTCAAATTAGCCGAAGCAAAACCAGCGAGACGTAATTGGCAGGACTCGCATTTGCCGCAAGCATAAATCTTTTCATCTCTCATAATTGGATCGTAACAGGAATGAGTCTGAGAGTAATCGACTCCAAGCTTAATTCCCGCTTCGATGATTTCTTTTTTACTCATTTTAATCAGTGGCGCGTGAATTTTAAATTCACCCTTCCCTTCAACGCCCACGGCAGTCGCAAGATTTGCCAATTTTTCAAAAGCCCGAATAAAATCCGGACGACAATCTGGATAGCCGCTGTAATCAACAACATTCACTCCAACAAAAATATCAAAAGCACCCACCACTTCGGCGTAGGCAAGTGCGTAAGAAAGAAAGATAGTATTACGCGCTGGAACGTAAGTGATTGGGATCGCAATGCTTGGCACTGTAGGCATCGGAATATCAGAAGTTAAAGCGGATCCGCCAAAAATTCTTAAATCAATTTTGGCAATTTTATGTTCAGCAAACCCACTGAGCTCGGCGATTTTTTTTGCTGATTCAAGCTCAGTTTTGTGACGCTGGCCGTAATCAAAACTCAACGCGTAGATTTCGAATCCAGATTTTTTGGCGATTGCTGCAACCGTTGCTGAATCAAGTCCGCCGCTTAAAAGAAGGATTGCTTTCATTGAATTAATTTGGATTTTTGATTGCAGGTTTTTTATTTGGTAAGCTCGAGATAAACTTAGAGTCAAAAATCTAAAATCAAAAATTTAAGGGTGGTTAGCTCAGTTGGTTAGAGCGCTACGTTGACATCGTAGAGGTCGGAAGTTCGAGTCTTCTATCACCCACCAATTTACAGGTAGAAATAATGGCAGATCTAGACACTATACCAGAAGAAACAGAAAAAGATCTTAAAGAATCCGAAGAACCAGAAATTGCTTCAGCTGAAACTACCTCAACAAAACCAGAAACTACTCCAGCTGAAACTCCCTCAATAGACCCAGAAATTGTTGAAAGAGCTAAAAGAATAGCGGAAGCATATCCAGATTTAATTACATTCGCTCCAGGAGCAAAAGCAGCTTTTGAAGAAATGACTGAAGTCTTAGTCCCAACAGATCCAACAAAAAGCGTAGCTGTTAAAACTAATGAAGAAAAAATTGCTGCTATTAGCGGAATAGGAAAAGGGATAGATGATTCTGGATTAAAAACCTTTGCCAACGCCGCAACGAAAATTCTTTGTATAGATCAAAAAGATCTCCCGGATAATTCAGCGATACTTAATTCTCTAATAAAAGCATTTGGCTTTCTTGGCGAGGAAGGACCTAAGAAAGAAAATCCTAAGGAAGACATTGCTCTATCAATCCTTGAGGCGATTCATAAAGCAAATTCATCATGCAAAGAAAATAAAGCTGCAGTTGATGCAATTGATTCTGGTTTTAAGGAAGCTTTTCCAGGTCTTGTCGAAGAAGAAAAAGCAAAGAGTCTGGGTGAAGCAGTGGAAATTACGCCAGCTCCTGATTTGGCTCTAGCACCTTCTATTAAAAGGAAAGGGGGGAAATTAACGACCGCCTCATCATCATTAACGCCCGAAGAAGAAGAAAGACTATTAACTCCAGAAGAACAGAGAATCAGGGATGAAGAAAAAGCCAATAAAGAAGCCAATCGGGATAGTGCAATGGAAATTATGTCAGATGCATTCAAGGGAACGGCAGCTCTTACTTTGGCTCTAGCAGTTCCTCCTCCACTTGGCGTAGCTCTAGCGATTGGATTTCTTGCTTATACTTGGGATATGGGGCACAAACCTGAAGAGGAGAAGCCAGAAATTTTCAACGGTCCAGATGTGCAAGAATATGCAGAGATTTGGAAAAAGTTTATGCATCCGCCAGAGCGGGAAATAACCGCACAAGATATTAAGAATTTTAACAAGGCTCCAACCATTACCGGCGGAGTTGCATCTAAAGTTATTATAGAGGCCGGAGGAAATCTTAAGGAAGACAAGGAAATTCTAGAAGCTGAAAAAATAGCTTTACAAGCTAGCATGGGGAGTGGGAGTGAGGTGGTAGATAAAGATAATCGAAATACTCCAAATCGCTTAGAATCAGAATCAATTACCCAAGAAGAATCAAAAGAAAAGTCTATTACAGGAGAAGCTCCAGTTCTCGGAGGAGGACAATTAGTTACTGGGGGGGTTAAGGAGGAAGAATTAGAAAAATTGATGGATGAACATTCCCAAGAGAATTCTTTCGCAAAGTTTGTTAAAGAAAAAGGGGGGGAACTTTCCGAAGAAGAATCAAAAGGATTGAGTGGTAATATAGCTTCCATAGATGATTTTGAAGAAGCAGCTTCTGAAAGCCTGCGTTTTACTGCAACAGTAGCAGAAGCGAAGGCAGCGACTCAAGAGCTTGCTGCTTCATTAGAAAAAGGACCTCTTACTTCAACAGAAGGAACAATCCTCCCTGCAGGAAAAGAGTTTCAAGCAATTGTTGAAGATAATCATTTTGGTAAAGAAGCGGCAAGTGAAAAAAAAATATCAGATAGTGATAGTCTATCCAGATATCGAGAATATCACAACAGAAGATCAGGAAGAGAAGAATCTCATGATCCCTCAGTAGAAGAAGGGAAAGAAGCAGCAGCAAGAACAGAAAAAGCAAAAGCAGAAGTAGAAGTAGTGGCTAAAGAGCTTTCTGCTTCATTAAAAAGCAACGCTTCTCTTCAAAAAGTAAAAACAATCGCTTCAACAACAGAAATTCAATTGGGTAATCCAGGGCGTAATAACGACTCAGGAAGATAGATTCTGATTTCTTGGATAAGAATTTTATCAAATATCTTCGCAACAACCTATCGTCGAGCCACTAATAAAAAGCTTTAGTGGCGTTTTGCTGTTGAGAATTTTTTCAACCGAATTTTTGGCGAGGTCAATTCTGCTACTGTAAATTTTTTGCTTTTATGAGTTGAGATAATTTTTTTGCCGAAAGCCAAACATCTTCAATTTTAGAGCCGCAAACCCAATCTCCTGTAGCTCCAAGCCCAAGATCATTATCAAAAAATGGTTCAAATTTTTTAGAATTATTAGACGAAGCATAACGCCAGCGATGAGTGCTTATGTAATCAGCTTTTTCGCAAGAAATTCCAGTAAGTTCTTCAAAGTTTTTTACCAAAACTTTTTCAACACTTAAAACATCATCCTCTAAATGCTCTGAAGCCCATTCATCTTGCGAATGAATCACAAAACAACTCACATTTTTGTCGCGACCAGGCTTGCTGGAGTTAAAGCTAATTAGTTTTATGGGCAGATTCTCAACTTCAGCAGCAATCCAATCTAAGTTTAATTGGTGGTTAAAACCAATCATCGTAACGAAAGAAGGTGAAGTAAAAACAGTCTGCGTCTCGAGATCTTTTGCAATTTGATTACCAAAAAGATTTTTAGTTTGAGCTATTGGAGCTGTAGAGATGATAAGGTCATAAAAACCAAGATCGTTACCGTTTTTATCTTCTAAATGCCTTCCGCCACTCTGCTTGGTTAATATTGGGGCAACTTCGCTATTCAAAGAAATGTCGAGATCATCAGCTAGTTTTTTGCAAAGACTGTTCATGTTTGGAGAGGCAACAAAATAGCTCTCTTCATTTCGACGCGAAGCAATTTTGTTACCAGACTTGAAAGTGATCACATCACCCCGCCATCTAGAGACACATCCTGAGGCAATAAAAGGATCGAGAAATTTTTTAAAATCTTCGCTTTCTGCGGTAAAATATTGAGCGCCGTGATCAAATAATAAATTTCCCGAATAGCGAGTAGACATCCTGCCTCCGCAGCCACGAGATTTTTCGAAGATTTTTACCTCAAAAAATTTTCGCAATTCTTGCCCCAGATAAATTCCGGAAAAGCCAGCTCCAATTATCGCCAATCTAGTCTTATTCAATGTATTATGATTTGGTAATTTGGTTACTTAATCTCCCAAATAATTTCATTACGGCGATTCCAAGGGAAAGTGAATGGATCATCGTAATATGCTAAAATTTCAGAGCCTTTGGTTGTGATATTTTGGTCTTTAATAAAACGATTCAACTCATCTCTTTTTTTGCTGAATTTCTCATCTGACCACATTCCAGGAAATTGAATTGCGATAACTGTTTTTGATTCGGTTAACTTGAATTTAATCCGATCATCTTTTGGACGCGGCAAGGTCTCTAGGCTATATTTTTTTGGCATACCAAATTGAATTAGCCACTTTTTCTCTCCTTCATAAATTTGATTTACAGGGCTAGTCATTGCTACTTTTTCTGAGACATCAACTTGTGAAACCGGCGAAGTCATTGCCACTTTTTTCTCGGCTATATTTTTACCAAAAATATAACGAGCTAAAGTCATGAATCCTTCTTTTGCGGCTTCTTTTCGATTTCCATTCACCTCAACTTCTGCCACCAAGCTTGATTCATATTTTCGAAACTCGATGTCACCAACTCTTTTTATAACCTCGTAAGAAGGGATTTCATAACCCTTATAATATCCAGCTTCTGACTTTGTAGAGCATGATTGCATAATTGCGATTGTGATGATGGTAAACAAACAAAGCTTAATTTTTTTCATAAAAGAAATAATTTACGGAATTAGTAGTTAATTACTTTTTGTTTGGTTTGCACAAAAGACTCAATAAATCTTTGATGTGAATTTCCAAGATCGCAGCCCTATAAAAACCATCGCTCAAACAAGCCATTTTAAAAAAGAATTTAGATTCATGAAAATTCTCGGTATTGAAACTTCCTGCGACGAAACTGCTGTTGCGATTGTTGATGATCAGAAAAATATTTTGGCGCACGCCCTTAACTCACAAATTGAACTGCATAAAAAATATGGCGGGGTGATTCCTGAGCTTGCAGCGCGTGGTCACGTGGAAATTCTGGATGTGTTAATTTTGCAGGCGCTCAAGGAGGCAAATTTAAAATTAGAAGATATTGATGGCTTCGCGGCAACTTCTGGTCCGGGTTTAATTGGCGGAGTAATTGTTGGAATGATGGCGGCAAAAACTTTAGCCTCTGTATTCCAAAAACCTTTTCTGGCGGTGAATCATTTGGAGGCTCACGCGTTAACTGCGCGACTAACTAGCGATCTAGCCAATGGATTAGAATTTCCTTATTTGCTGCTCTTAATTTCCGGCGGACATTGTCAAATTTTATTTGCGCGCGGAGTTGGTAATTACGAAAAACTTGGCGAAACAATTGATGACGCCCTCGGTGAAGCCTTCGATAAAATCGCACAAATGGTTGGATTGCCTTATCCTGGCGGACCAGGAGTAGAAAAGCTCGCACAGCAAGGTGACGAAAATCGTTTTAAATTTTCTCGTCCACTTCTTGATTCAAAAGATGTAGCACATCGTTTCGCTTTTTCTTTTTCTGGATTGAAAACTGCAGTGCGTCGCGAAGTAGAAAAATTAGTTGGCGAAAGTTTTTCTCACTTCACCTCACCACAAAAATTAAATGAAAAAGATCGCGCCGATATTTGCGCATCTTTCCAACGAATTGTCTGCGAAATAATTTTGAATAGATTGAATAACATCCTCACCAACAAACAGCAGCCGACAAAAAATTTAGTAATTGCCGGCGGTGTTGCTGCAAATCGCTACATCGTTTCGCGCTTAGAGAATTGGGCTTCTGCACATCAAATGAAAGTAATCACTCCGCCAATTAATCTTTGCACCGACAATGCCGCGATGGTTGCTTGGGCAGGAGTAGAAAAATTAAAATTAGGCTTTTTCGACGACTTAAATTTTAAACCAAAAGCAAGATGGGAATTAACGTCATGACACTTCAACAACATCTTCGCGAACTTCGTCAGCGCGTAATTTTTTCAGTAATTTTTTTCTGCGCCGCTTTTGTTTTTTGTTATTTTTCTGCGCAAGAAATTTATGAAATTCTTTTGCGACCATTCGTAGAAATTTCAAATCAACAAAATCGTAAACTCATCTACACCAGCCCTGCTGAAGCCTTCGTGACCTATTTAAAACTTTCTTTTTCTTCGGCATTATTCTTTTCTGCGCCAATTTTTCTTTCGGAAATTTATCTTTTTCTGTCACCAGCTCTCTACAAAAATGAGAAAAAAAATATTCTTTTGATCTTTTTTTTCTCTCCATTTTTATTTTTATGCGGCGCAATTTTTGCGTATTTTTTTATTTTGCCAATCGCTTTGCAATTCTTCGCGAGCTTTGAAACTCAAGGTCTCGTAGGCTCATCGAGTTTTTCAATTCAACTCGAAACAAGATTGAGTGAGTACCTAAATTTTGTAGAAAATTTACTACTCGGATTCGGTGTCGCATTTCAATTTCCAATCTTGTTGCTTTTATTAATCAAACTTGATTTGTTGTCGGCCAATGACTTAAGACGTAAGAGAAGATATTGGATTGTAATCATCTTTGTGGTGGCTGCGATCCTTACCCCACCTGACGTTGTGAGTCAGCTGAGTTTAGCGGTTTTGTTGATCTTACTCTTCGAAATTACTATTCTCATTGGTCAAAAATTTAATAAATAATTATCATGGTTGCTAAAAAAACAGTCGCGAAAAAAGTCGTTGCTAAAAAGCCAGTTGCTAAAAAAGCAGTTGTTAAAAAAGTCGTCGCTAAAAAAGCAGTCGTAAAAAAAGTCGTTGCTAAAAAGCCAGTTGCTAAAAAAGCAGTTGCTAAAAAGCCAGTTGCTAAAAAAGCGGTTGCTAAAAAGAAGTAACTTTCTGGATAAGTAAAAAATCTAAAAAGTAATAAGAGGCGTGGTTCCATTAGGGGCCGCGCCTTTTTTATTGCGTGAAATTTTTTGGTCGCAACTTCGCTCGACCTGCGAAATTAAATTCTTTTTGAAACTGCGATTGCGAATCTTGTTGTCGCTTTGATGAAGCCGGTCAGCGGTTTAAAATAAATAAGTTCTGCAGCTTTATTTTCGTAGCCGATGTCGCGATGCTCTAATTCTTCAGAGCAGAATTTTTCGATTTTGGTTTTGAGTTCTTCTTCTTTTTCGAGTGTGTTTAGCTGCGATTTATAATGCTCATCAATCACCTCTTCGACTGCTGTTGTGCAGGCCATTGCCGCACGTTTGTCGAGTAGAGCGGTGAAAAATCCGAGCGCGAATCCGCCAATTCTCCACACTGGTTGCATCACCGTCGGACGAATTTTTTTCTTCCTAATTTCCGCATCAAAATAATCGAAATGCACATCTTCCTGCTCTTTCATGTGCTCAACAATTTTCAACGTCTTGTAATCTTTTTTTAATTTTAGCGCAGCCATTTGCCCGGCGTAAATTACCTTCGCGCCAAATTCTCCGGCGTGATTGACGCGAATTATTTCGTGAATTTTTTTTTGATTGCTAATCATTGTTATTTTCATTTTTCCTTTTGAGGTAATCTTTTTAATAAAGCTTAAGCGATTGGATTTAATACTACTCCGTCAGGTTTTGGATATTGAAGAAACTGTTTTACTCCTTCTTCGATCTCGCCTTTTTTCTCTGAAGAAGTGCCGTGGAATCTTTTATTACTTGCTTCGGCAGCAGAAATTGTCATTTCAGTGGCAACTTTATTTTCTTCTATATTGGCCATATCGATGCTCCAACTAATTATTTTGCTGAGATTTTCTTTATTCATTTCCCACGGATTATCATCTTTTTTTAAATCGGGCGTATTCATACAATTCTTATCAAAATCTATCATCTCTGATGAATTTGTGTGATTGTAAGATTCGACTAACTTTATGCGGTCGAGAGTGGTAAGTTCTTCTCTCCAGATTTTTTCAAAATCAGATCCTGTGTCGACCGCTCTCTTTCCTTCTAGCTTTTTAAAAGCCCGCGCCAACTTATTATCAGAAACTAATGGTTCTTGCATCTCCTCCATTGCAAACAGGGCTTCGTATTTGAGGTCTTCATTAAGGTCTTCATTAAGGTCTTCATTGGGCTTCTTTTCTTCTTCTTCCGGCCCAGGTTCACCTCCCAATACTCCTTCAAAACCATCTAAATTATGATCTTCTTCAGATTCATCATCAAACTCACTGATTTCAGATCCATCGTCTGATTCCTCTTCAACTCGTCCATCTGAAGAAGCTCCAGGACTCTCAGAATAATCTAATACCATTTGTTCTTCCTCTGCTGATCCAAGAAATTCAGGAACGGCAGTTCGCGATGTAAGTTTAGTTTTTGCATTCAGGGTATTAGCAAATTTCTCAACTTTTTCTAGTGTGGTTTGAGCTGCCTCAACGTTAATTGATTTACCTTCGGGTTCACTAATAGGTACGGCAAGCGCAGCAACATCATCCGCTATTTTACGATCTAAATCAGGATAAAGCACATCGAAATGTCCACCAGGATTAAACATGTAAATGGCAGAGGGATCGGGTGCTTCGATAGTATCCAAGATTTGGCGATCCACGGTGACAATTTGCTTTGAATAAAGGCTTTTTACTATTTGCTCTAAATCAGTTTCAGAATACGTTGCTGCGATACATTCAGCATCAACTGATGCCTTATAGCTACGATATTGAGTACGTTCTCCGACATATTGCTGATAATAATCTAAATTTTCTTTTGAGGCTTTCCATTCTTCTTCAGTAATCTCTAAACATTCTTTATCTGAAGGTTTTTCTAGATTTAAACCAAGTTGAGTCTTAACTCTGGCTAAGGACGCTTTGCAGAAGCTTTCATTATAAGGCACCACCAAAAATAACGTTAATTGTTTAACAATATTTTCATCGCCTCGCACTTGTAGCAATTGATTGACATGCTCACGAGTAAGTACTGCATCTTCAGCGCCAATTTGTTCAACAAGATTTTCGCAACCTTTGTTTATTAAATTCTGCCGGAATTGATTCCAATTGTCTTCACTACCAACGCAATCGTTAAGAATCGCAATTATGGGGGAATTAAAATAACAGGCACCGTTTCCTAAAGCTCTTTGCGCAAATTTAAATTTACCACCATAGTCAACATCTTGGAGCGGATAAATCGGTGAGCCGATTGGTAAATTTTCGGTGTCAGCATTATAAATTCTTTCCGCTTCATCCCGATTTTGTGCGTACCATGTTTGCTTGACCACTTCTGACTTAGGCATAATGAAATTTATTATTCATTAACGAAGAATTGCGCGACTCTAAACATTAAACCTAAAGTGAAACACGTCCCCATCTTGCGTAACGTATTCCTTACCTTCGAGCCTTAATTTTCCAGCGTTCTTTGCGCCTTCTTCGCCGTTACAAGAAATGTAATCGGGGTAAGAAATTGTTTCAGCGCGAATGAAACCTTTTTCGAAATCAGTGTGAATTACGCCGGCGGCTTTTGGGGCAGAGCTGCCTTTTTTTAGAGTCCAGGCGTGGCATTCTTTTGGGCCAACGGTGAAGAAGGTTATTAGCTCTAAAAGTGAATAAGAATTTCTGATGATTTGCGCGAGTCCGGTTTCGTTGAGTCCAACTGATTCTAAAAATTCTTTTTTCTCTTCTTCGGTTTCAAGTGATGCAACTTCTGCCTCAATTTGTGCGCAGATTTTTAAAACTTTGTAACCATTTGCGGCGCATAATTCCTCGACTTTTTTAGAATTTTTATTTCCGGCCAGTTCGTTTTCTTTCAAGTTACAGACAAAGAGTTGTGGCTTAGAGCTGATTAGCTGCAACTCACGTAGAATTTTCGCTTCTTCTTCCGATTTTATTTCTACTGAACGCGCTGCTTTACCTTCTTTTAAAACTTCAATTACGCGTTTGGCGATTTCAACTTGAGCAGCAACCTCTTTTTCTTGCTTCGCTTTTTTTTCCATCGAAGGAATTCTTTTTTCTAAACTTTCGAGATCGGCAATAATCAGCTCGAGCTGAATTAATTCAATGTCGCGCAGCGGATCAACCAAGCCTTCAACGTGAGTAATATTTTCATCTTCAAAGCAACGCACGACGTTAATAATTGCATCAACTTCACGAATGTGCGAAAGAAATTTATTACCCAAACCTTCGCCTTTACTGGCTCCGCGTACGATTCCGGCGATATCAACAAATTCAATTTGCGCCGGAATTAATTCTTGTGAGCCAGCGATCTTCGCTAATTTTTCCATCCTCTCATCAGGAACATTCACGCGACCGATATTAGGCTCAATCGTGCAGAACGGATAATTCGCCGCCTGCGCCGCCGCAGTTTGCGTAAGCGCATTAAATAAAGTTGATTTGCCGACGTTAGGAAGTCCGACGATTCCGCATTGAAGAGACATTAGTTTTTGATTTTAGATTTGAGATCTAGGGCACCATAAATCAGAAATCACAAATCACAAATGACGCAAGTGTCACGATTAAAATTGCTGTCAGAAAAATTAATATTTTAAGCCCAGATTGTTCATTAGAACCATTCAGAATTTCGCTAAGCCTTTATTTGAGAGGACTGAACAAATAGAAATAGGGCTAATTTAATAAACCAGAATTGTCACCAGATCAGCATTATTCACATCTTCTACCATCGAAACTAGCACAGAGTCTTTATTAACCTTAATCACCACTCCGGCAAGAAGTCCTGGTGGCAAAGTATCTCCATCTCCTGAGGTAAAAATCATCTCACCAACTTGAATATTGTGATTTTTTGGCAAATATAAAATCTCCATCATACCACTACCGTTACCGGCTAAAATGCCTTTGGCTCTAGCTTTAGAAGTGATGACAGGAATTCGCGAAATCGCATCATTCAACAAAAAAATATGTGATTTATTTTCGTAAACTTCAGCAACCCTTCCAATCACGCCGCGCTTTCCAGTAATAATCTCACCCTCTTTCAAGCCACGATCTTCTCCGGCATCAATAAAAATTTTCTGATTAAAAAGCGGGCGCGATCTTCCAATAATTTGTGCAACTTTGAAATTCGCACTTTTCGATGAGACAAACTGCAGCATTTCGCGCAGGTCCTTATTCTCTTGATGGATGTTTAGTGATTTGATGTAGAAAGATCTGAGTTTTTCTAATTCTTCTTTAAGATTCTGATTTTCTTCTTTGGCTCGCACCAACTCGCCGAAATCAGTAACTAAACTGAAGGCAACGTTGAATGGAAAAGCAGCAAATTTTGCAACGGGCAGAGAAATATTAACAAATACCGAAGACACATCACGCGAAAAATCGTGGTCAACTTTAGAAACAACCAAACAAACCACGCACAAGAAGCTAAAAAAAACAGTTTCGATTTTGTTAAAAACCAAACCGAAACTGTGCTTTATACTATAATTTACTCGCTTGTTACTGAAGTTGAGATGTTGCACTAATCTTGTCTGAAGAGAGTTGCTCTAAACATTTTGGTATTTTCAAGAACCTTGCCGCAACCATTAACAACACAAAGCAAAGGATCTTCAGCAACAAAAACTGGCAGTCCTGTTGCTTGGCGAACAACGTAATCAAGATTTTTCAAAAGAGCTCCACCGCCAGAAAGCACGATACCGCGCTCAACAATGTCGGAAGAAAGTTCTGGAGGAGTGCATTCGAGCGCAACTTTGATTGCGTTAACAATTTGTTCGACTGGCTCCATCAAACTTTCAGAGATTTGTCTTTCGGTTAGGATCATTTCTTTTGGAATGCCGTTGGAAAGATCTCTGCCTTTAACTTCAATAGTAGCACCATCTCCTTCTTGTGGAGGACAAGCTGCGCCGATTGTTTTTTTGATGCGTTCTGCAGTTGATTCGCCGATCAATAAATTATGGTAACGACGAATGTAAGCGATGATAGCTTCATCCATTTTATCACCACCAACACGCACAGAACGTGAATAAACGATGCCGCCAAGAGAAAGGATTCCAACTTCAGTTGTGCCGCCGCCAATATCGACGATCATTGAGCCTGTAGGTTCTGTTACCGGAAGATTTGCGCCAATTGCTGCTGCCATCGGCTCTTCAATCAAGTAAACTTCATTGGCGCCAGCGCCTTCAGCCGCATCTTGAATTGCTCTTCTTTCGACTGGAGTTGAGCCAGATGGAACGCAAATGATAATGAGTGGACCAAGCCAGCTCTTGGCTTGATTCACTTCGCGAATGAAATATTTAATCATCTCCGCGGCGATTTTGAAATCTGCGATCACGCCATCTTTAAGTGGGCGGATGGCGTCGATCTTAGCTGGAGTGCGACCTAGCATCATTTTTGCTGTGCTGCCAAAAGCACATGGGACCAACTTTCCACCCTCATGCAATACTGCGACAACTGATGGCTCGTTTAGAACCACGCCCTGCCCACGCACATAAACCAGAGTATTTGCCGTGCCGAGATCGATCGCGATATCTTTTGAAGTGAATGAGAAAAATTTTGAGAAAGAAAACATGATTAAATTTTATTTAGCTTATCGAGGCAATTAATATAGGCGATTGCTGACGCGGTAAGCACATCAGTGTCCGCGCCACTTGCAGAAAAAATTCGATTATTCTGTTTTAAACGCACAACAACATTTGCTTGTGCGTCAGTTCCTTCGGTCACTGCTTGAACCTGATATAAATCAAGGTTAGCGCTGTGAGGAATGAGTTTTTTGATGGCAGAAAAGATGGTGTCAACCGATCCTTCGCCTGAGTGGAAGCTAGTTTCGACCTCATCGCTGTCAATTTTTATTTTAATCAAAACTTCCGTTGTTTTGCGACTTCCACATTTCACTTCAAGCTCAAGTAATTGGTAGCGCGACTTGCTGTTTACAAGTGAATCATCGACCAAAGAAATTAGATCTTCATCGAGAATTTCTTTTTTCTTGTCGGCCAAATCTTTGAATTTTTTGAAGGCAGAATCAACTGCTTCATCGCTGAGTTCATAGCCAATTTCTTTGATCCGATCTTTGAAGGCCGCGCGACCAGAAAGTTTACCAAGTCGCAATTGTATTTTCTCCAAACCGACAGATTGCGGCGTCATTATTTCGTAAGTCTCGCGATGCTTGAGCATGCCATCTTGATGAATTCCGCTTTCATGCGCGAAGGCGTTAGCGCCTACAATAGCCTTGTTTGGCTGAATTGTAAAACCGGTAATTGTCGAAACTAATTTTGAAACGCGCGAAATCATTGTGGCGTCAATGCCAGTTTCAACTTGATAAAAATCACCGCGAGTTTTGATCGCCATCACTATTTCTTCGAGCGCTGCATTTCCAGCGCGCTCACCGATGCCGTTGATTGTGCACTCAATTTGCCTTGCACCTGCAAGCATTGCCGCCAAAGAATTTGCAACCGCCAGACCGAGATCATTGTGGCAATGCGCTGAAATTACTGCCTTATCGATGTTTTTTACGTTGTTTTTAATTGCCGAAATCAAAGCAAAATATTCGTCTGGCGTTGTATAACCGACAGTGTCTGGAATATTGATGGTGTTAGCTCCAGCACTAATAGCTGTTTCAATTGCTTTGAATAAAAAATCAGGCTTTGAACGTGTTGCATCTTCCGGCGACCAATCAACTTCTGCACAAAGATTTCGCGCCAAAGAAACGCTTTCTTTAATTAAATCCAACACCTGATCTTCACCCATTTTCAACTTGAACTTCATGTGGATTGGCGAAGTAGCGATGAAGGTGTGAATACGCGGCCTTGCTGCAGGCAAGATTGCTTCCGCCGTTCTTTCAATGTCAGATTTTTTAGCGCGCGCTAAGCCACAAATTGTTGAATTTTTAATCACCGAAGCGATGCGATGAACGGCAGCAAAATCACCATTGGAAGCCGCCGGAAAACCCGCTTCAATTACATCGACACCCATTTTCTCTAATGTTTTCGCAATCAGTAATTTCTCTTCCAAATTCATTGTTGCACCTGGAGCCTGCTCACCATCACGCAAAGTTGTGTCAAAAATAATGACTCGCTCTTTAGACATTTTCTAAGAAATTTTGATTGGAAAATTTCTGCCCAAATTACAGGCTTAAACAGCTAATTGTAAACTTCTTTCTCTCCCAAAAAATGCTCAGAAAAAACGACCTTATCGACATCATCTCACCAGGAACGGCATGTACTCGCGATGAATTAGAAAAAATAAAAAATTACGTAAAAAAAATCGGATTAACGCCAAGAATTTTTTTAGAAAAAGAAACAAGAATCAGCAAAAATTTAACTCACGAATTCCCTGCGATTAAAGCCGAAACACGCTTCGAACAATTAAAAAAATCCATAGAAAGCAAAGATTCAAAAATAATTTGGTGTACTCGTGGGGGCTACGGCAGCGCTGAAATTTTACCTCTGCTGCAAAAAATGAAAAAACCAAAAATACCAAAAATTTTCATCGGATTTTCTGATATTTCCGTGCTCAATACTTTTTTAATTCAGCAATGGAACTGGCAAGTCATTAGTGCGCCGATGATGATCCAGCTTGCTTGCGGAACAGTTTCAAAAAAATCTGAAAAAGGAATTTTAGATTTAATTTTTGGCAAAACCAAAGAGTTAAGATATTCACTAACAACTGGTGGACATCAACTAACAGGACTAATCGTCGGCGGCTGCATCTCTGTTTTAACCAATAATTTCGGCACTGAAAATCAGCTCGACTGGGAAAAGAAAATTCTCTTTCTAGAAGATGAGGGAGAAGATGGCGAGAGGCTTGATCGCTATTTCCATCAGATCGTAACAATCACTAAAGAAAAAAAGAAAAAACCGCGCGCGGTAGTCTTGGGAAATTTTCTTAAAGCCAATCCGCACGGTACACCCGAAGCGAAAAATATCGAAATAGCGATCAAAAAATTTACTGAAAAACTTGCCGGAATCGCGCCAGTTTTTCAGGAAAAAACCAAATGCCTCGGACACAGTAAAAACATGCTGCCACTACTCTTGGGAGTTAAGGCAGAAATTACTGCGGATGGATTTTTGATTCAGAAATCAATCCCAGATTTTACATCTGTCTAAAGACTAGAATCTGGGGCTAAAATCTGGGGCGAGAATCTGAGATGTTTGGTCAATTAATCCAAGTACCACCCCTTCTCAATTCACGCCTTAACGGGGATGGCACGTAAAGAACAAAAAACATAACTAATCTTGTGACCAATCTTACACATCTCACCAAAGAAGAATTATTTTCTGAGCTCGCAAAGTTAGGCGAGCCTAGCTTTCGCGCCAAGCAGATTTGGAATTGGATTTACGCTCGCGGCGTTAAATCTTTTGATGAAATGACTAACATCAAAAAAGAATTACGCGCAACTTTGGCGCAAAATTTTTCACTCGAGCGACCGCGAATTTCTAAAGATTTTATTTCTCTCGACGGCACTAGAAAATTTCTTGTAAAATTTCCTGATGACCGAGAAGTCGAGGCAGTTTTCATTCCCGAAGAAACCCGGGGCACTCTCTGCATCTCTTCGCAAGTGGGTTGCACATTAGCTTGCAAATTCTGTCACACCGGCACGCAGACCTTGGTTAGAAATTTAGAATTCCATGAAATCGTGGCACAAATTTTACTCGCCAAAGATTTAATTAATGATTGGGACCAGGGTAATCGTAAACTCACCAACATAGTATTCATGGGCATGGGCGAACCTTTTTTTAATTACGAAAATGTCGCAAAAGCAGTAAAAATTTTAAATGATGAGGAGGGAGTTGGTCTCTCTGCGCGTCGCATCACCATTTCAACTTCTGGGTTAGTTCCAGAAATTTTACGCAGCTCAACTGAGTTAAAAACAAATTTGGCAATATCGCTTCACGCCACGAATGACGAACTTCGAACTGACATCATGGCGATCAATAAAAAATACCCACTCAAAGATTTGCTCGCCGCTTGCAAAACTTACAATCGTGAAAATCCGAACCAGAAAATAACCTTCGAATATGTGATGCTTAATGAGGTGAATGATCACGAAAAACACGCGAAGGAATTAATCGATTTAATTAATAAATTTAATCTAAACGTGAAGATTAATTTAATCCCATTTAATCCATGGGACGGCTGTGGCTATGGGCGCAGTGGCAATAATCGAATTGAAAACTTTCAAAAAATTCTAAAAAATGCTGGGCTAATTTCGCCGATTCGCAAGACTCGCGGCGACGACGTGATGGCCGCTTGTGGGCAGTTAAAATCATTGTCGCAAAGACCCAAACGAACTAATTAAATCTTCCCAAATCCTTGCTGATCAAGTGATGGAGTAAAATAGGCCAACTAACTTTAAGCAAAATTCTCACGAAAGCGGGGATCCAGAAAAACAAAACTAAAATGCAAATTTTTTTCATCCTTCTTTCACACGAACTCAGAATTAATTTTCGCCAAACCTCACGAATTTTGGCGAGTTTTTTATTCTTCTTAATTTTTCTCTCGAGTTTCTCTCTACTCTCGCAAGGTCAAGACAGTTTAGTCATTATTTTATTTTCTCTGCTTTCTTGTTTGATTTTTTCTTCCGCTGAATTTTTGAAAAAAGATTTTGAGTCAGGCGCAAGTGAACAAATTTTAATTTCTTGCGAAAATTTTGAGAGTTTTATCGCCGCCAAAATGCTAGCTAATTGGCTTGTTTGCTGCGTGCCAATAATTGTCGTTTCTAGCTTTATTCGACCCGATCTTTTTCTTCTAATTATTTTAGTGAGCTTGCTCGTTAACTTTATTTGCTGCTTCTGCGGCACGCTTTCGATCTTGGGTAATGCAGCGCCGATGATTGCCGCTCTTGCTCTTCCGCTGATTATTCCAATTCTACTAATCGCACTTGGTGATGTTGTTACTAGCTTAAAATTACTTGTCGGACTTTGTTTTTTCCTTGCCCCAATTCTAATTTTTGCGACCGCAAAAATAGTTAAGATTGCACACGAGTAATCGCCGAATTCAATCTCGCTACCACTTCATAATTTATTGTCTGCGACCATTCCGCCCAATCATCCGCAGTAATTTCAGATTTACCGTCTTTACCAATAATTGTCACCACGTCGCCTATTTTTGCTCCCTTCACATCGGTTACGTCAATCACAATTAAATTCATGGTAACTCGACCAATTTGCGGAACTTTTTTGCCACGTAAAATCATCTGACTTTTTCCCGAACTAATGCGCGCAATACCATCGTAATAACCAATCGGCAGCACGGCAATTTTTGAATCACGCTCTAGAATGTGGGTACATTCGTAAGAAATCGCACTGCCCTTTGGCAAAGACTTCAACTCGGCGATTTTTACTCTCCAGCTTAAAACTGGTTCGAGCTTAACTGATTTTTCTCTTTGCGATGAAGGCCACAAGCCGTAGAGCGAAATACCGATTCTAACCATGTTAAAATCAGGATAATTTTTGCCATAAATTGTTCTGGCACTTGCAGAATGATGAACCAAAGGACAATTCAACTCTTCTTGCCAGCGCAGTAATTCTTGAATTTGTTTTTGGCTGTAATCATCAAATTTAGTTTTATCGGCAGCGGCAAAATGGGCGTAGATTCCACAAAGTTTTAGCGGAGTTTTTTTAAGTAGAGCGGAAAGTTTTTTTAGATCAGAAGAAACGAAACCATCACGCCCCATGCCTGTGTCCACGCAGATATGGGCTTTTAAGTTTTTCTTAGCTTTTTGTAAAATATCGAAGGTTGAAATTGTGACTTCGATATCGTGTTTGATCGCTAAATTAATTTGTTCAGAAGAAATGCGAGACATCACCAACAAAGGCTTTTTGACTCCTTGCTTACGCAAAAGAATCGCATCTTCAAGAGAGAAAACCGCCAAATAATCAACTTCATTTTGAATAGACAACACAACCTCTAAAAGCCCATGCCCGTAAGCGTTAGACTTCAACACCGCCATAAATTTTACCTTTGGCTTCAGCTGTTTTTTGATCTGCGAGATGTTATTTAGAAGCGCCTTTTTATTGATCTCAATCCAAGTCTGCATGGGAGGAATATTAAAAAGTATCGGCGCCGATAGAATGAGAGTTTTTTACAAACCTTGGTGGAAATAGGATAAAGGATGGTGTCGCAGCCCAAAAAATCGATCTTGAATTAATTCTAAAGCGATCTTTTTTGCTCAACAACTTCGTAGCACTCGACGATGTCTTTTTCTTTGATGTCGTCGTAGTTTTCGAAGGCGATGCCGCACTCAAAACCAGTCTTAACTTCCTTCACATCATCCTTGAAACGCTTGAGCGTTTTTAATTCACCATCGTGAATCACGACGTTGTCGCGCAGTAGTCGAGCTCTGGCATTGCGCTTGAGGACCCCATCAATAACGTAAGATCCTGCTACCTTTCCAGAACCAGAAACTTTGAAGACTTGGCGGATTTCAGCGCGGCCTAAATGCTCTTCATTCTGAACTGGGGTTAACATGCCAGTGAGCAATAATTTCAGATCATCAACTAGATTATAGATGATTGAGTAGTAGCGAATTTCGATGCCTTTTGATAGCGCCATTTCTTTTGCTGAAGAGTTAGCGCGAACGTTAAAACCAACAATCATGGCACCAGATGCGGCGGCAAGAGAGATGTCGGAATCAGAAACTCCACCAGTTGCTGAATGCACAACTTTAATCGCAACTTCTTCATTATTTAATTTAGCCACCGTTCCAATGATAGCCTCAACTGAACCATGCACATCGCCTTTAATGATGATGTTCAAATATTTTAATTTTCCTTTACCGGATTCTTTAAAAATATCGGAGAATGATCTGGCAGAATTCTTCAATGCCTTGATTTCTTTTTCTTTGCGCGAGCGGTAAGAAATAATTTCGCGAGCCTGTCTTTCTTCATCAACTTCGAAGAATTTATCCCCAGCATTTGGAGCGCTGTCTAAGCCGAGAACTTCGACTGGAACTGAAGGCGTCGCTGATTTTACTATATTTCCGAGATCGTCAGACATTTTTCTAACACGACCAAAAGAGGTGCCGACAACGATTAAATCAGAAGTATCCAGCGTTCCTTTTTGTACGATTAATGTCGCCACAACGCCACGCGCTGGATCAATTCTTGACTCAAGAACTACGCCACTTGCTTTGCCTTCATATTGCGATTTGAGATCAAGCACTTCCGCTTGCAACAAAATCGCCTCTTCAAGCTTTTCAAGATTTTTCTTAGTCTTGGCTGAAACAGGAATGAACATTACGTCACCACCCAAATCTTCACAGACAACGTTGTGCGCGAGAAGTTCTTGTTTTACGCGCTCTGGATCTGCACCAGGTTTATCGATTTTATTTACAGCCACAATCATCGGCACATTTGCCGCCTTGGCGTGATTGATGGCCTCGATTGTTTGCGCTTTAACTCCATCGTCAGCAGCAACTACTAACACGACGATGTCGGTAACATTCGCACCGCGTGAACGCATTTCAGTAAAGGCTTCGTGACCAGGAGTATCAAGGAAAGTAATAAATTTTCCGCCAACAGCTTTGACGCGAGAAGCCCCGATGTGCTGAGTAATTCCACCATGCTCACGTGCAACAACATTGGTCTCGCGCAAAGCGTCGAGCAAAGAAGTTTTACCGTGATCGACGTGACCCATAATTGTAACGATCGGGGCACGCGCTAAGAAATCATGCTCTTCACCACCTTCTTCAAGAATATTTTCAACATCAGAATGTGAGGTGCGTTTTGCCTTGTGACCAAATTCAGTAATGATGATTTCCGCAGTATCTGCATCAACGGCTTGGTTGCTGGTTACAACCATTCCCATGGCAAAAAGTTTTTTAACTACATCGCCAACTTTTTCAGTCATGCGCTCGGCTAAATCAGCTACGCTAATTAATTCCGGAATAACAACTTCTCGCGAAATTTTTTTGTATTCCTTAGTGGGCGCTTGTTCCTGATGTCTATTTCTTCCCTTTTTGCGCTTATGTCCCGAGCCATCATCATCGGAATTAGTATCGATGACGTAGGTCATTCTACGAGTGTTTACGCGATCTTCTTTGAAGCTTGGTTTCTTTTTAGCCTCTTCTTCGAAGCTCTTTTTTACTGAAGCTGCTGGTAATTTTTTTTGCTTCTTTTTGTCGCGCTCTTCTCTTTCTTTAGAGAGGCGTTGTTGCTCTTGCTTTCTTCTTTCTTCAGCGAGTTTTTCGCGCTCTTCTTTTTGACGGTTAGCAACATCAACGCTTTGTCTGATTTTGCTGCGCACGTCAAACTGATCTAATTTGTAGTCTGGCACATTGCTTTGTTTCACCTCAACCGGAGCTGGCTCAACGATATCTTCTTCAACAACAATTTCTTCCACCTTAACTACTTCTTCGCTTTGAGTTTTCTTATTTGCCCTGCTTAGAATTTCATGAGTTTTGATTTCACTTTTAACATCACCAGAACTTGAAACAGCTCTCATTCTAGCTTCAAATTCATTTTTACTTAACCCAACAGTATCTCGATCTTCACCTGGCTTTGAGTCTCTCTTGCGCCCTTTGATGGTGACTTGAACCGAAGAACCACCGAGTTTTTTTTCGGTGTTAGTTTTTACGGCAAGGCTCTGGTTACTAACTGGAGTTGATAGCTTAAGAGTAAGGCGCGAACGCGTTGTGTTTTGGTTGTTTTCGTCTGTCATTATTTACGAATTTTTCTGAAGAAATTCCTCGGCTCTACGCTTAACTTCGCCAGCAATGTCTTCGTCAAAACCTTCGATTGAAGCAATTTCAGAAACATCAGATTGAGCCAGAGAATCAACTGTTAAGAACCCTTCAGAAGCAAGAAGATTTGCGATCATTTCTTCGACGTCGAGCGCTTCAACAAAAAGTTTAGAAGCTTGATTAAATTCAGCAGTACGACGCGCTGATTCTTGCTCGTCAGTCATTACGTCGATTTTGTAACCGACTAATTTTGAAGCGAGTTTAACATTTTGTCCGCCACGCCCAATTGCTAGACTGAGTTGATCTTCAGCCACTACAGCTTCGATTAAATTATTCTCTTCATCAACAACAACCTTACTAACTTTAGCCGGCGTTAGCGCGCTTATTACAAGCTCAGCTACGTTTGGTGACCATTTAAGAATATCGATTTTTTCACCGCGAAGCTCAGAGCTAACTGACTGAACGCGAGAACCACGAATACCAATGAATGAACCGATAATATCAATATCATCGCGACGAGAATAGATAGCGATTTTAGCACGAGAACCTGGATCACGAGCAACCGCTTTTACTTCAATATTTCCTTCGTAAAGCTCAGGAACTTCTTGTTCAAAAAGTCTCACCAAAAATTGCGGATGAGTACGTGACAAGAAAATCTGTGCACCGAATGGTTCTTTGCGTACATCTTCAATGTAGCAACGAATGCGATCGCCAACGCGGAAATTTTCTTTTGGAATTAAACCACTTTCATGAATCACGGCTTCGTAACCATCAACTTCCATCACGATATTTTTTAGACCAATTTTCTTCACTGAAGCACTAACAATATCAGCAATGCGATCTTTGAATTCGTTATATTCTTTATTCTTTTCTGCCTCTTTAACTTTGCGGATAATCTCGTTTCTCGCAACTTGCGCAACAACGCGACTGAGATCGATCGGAGGCAATTCTTGTACTACGAAATCACCAATTTCTGCATCAGCATTTTCTTGTTTTGCATGCTTAAGAGTGATGTGAGTGCGCACGTCGAAATCTTCAACATCATCTTCGGCAACTTGTAACTTATTAAATAGTTTTATCTGCCCAGTTTTTCTATCAATTCTGCAATCGATATCAAGATGGCTACCATATTTTTTCTTCGCAGCAAGCTTGATGCCCTCCTCCATTGCCTCAATAATTTCTTGAAGAGAAATGCCTTTTTCGTGCGCGATATTTTCAGCGACCAACAAAATTTCTTTGTTGCCCATGATGGTCAAATTACTAGCCATGTCGTATCGTTATTTGTTAATAATTTAAGTAAGAGAGAAGGAAATTAAAGTGCAGCTTTAGTGATGTGGAATAAGGCAGCGCAAGCTATTTAGGCAAAAATTGAAAGCAACTGCTCAATTATTTTTTACCTGCTTTTCAAGTTTTCTGATTTTGTGCTTATCACTAAGGCGCTTGAAAAAACTTTGAACAATAGTCGGAGAGCAAGCAATTATTCCAAAAACGAGCCCAAGAATGAAGCAAACAATCATTACTACAAAAACTCTCGTCTGAATTTCGAACGGTAATGGATGCGTGCTAATAGTAATCAGCTCGCGATTGTCGAGCATAAAAATCACCAGACAAACCAAGAGCAGCAGCAGAACTACAGAGCGAAGAATTCGTAAAATTGATTTTATGAAACCCATTGAGAATTTATTGTTTTTGTAAGAACAGAATTACGTCGGCACGGTCTTGCGGCTTTTTCAATCCTGGAAAAGCCATTTTAGTTCCCGGCACATAATCTTTTGGCTTGGTAATAAATTGACCGATTGATTCTGCGTCCCAAGAGCCACCCTTTGCCCTCATCGCATCAGAATAAGAGAAGGAGGTTGAGGCTCTTTTTCTACCCACAACTCCAAATAAATTTGGTCCAATTTTTGCCGCTTCACCTTTGCCAATAGTATGACAAGTTGCACATTTTTTAAAAATTTTTGCACCACGATCGAGGTCGGCTAACTTCATCAAAGAAGGGAAATCAACTGGCTTTTCTTCTTTTTTAGCCACCGGCTTTCCGTCAGCAGAAAACTCAATTTCAAAACCTCTTTTGAGCATTTTTTTTGGTTGGTAAAGAAGATTAGCGACAATGATTGCAAAGAGCACGATAGCGATCGGCAAGACAACCACTGGTGCAAATTTTTCAAATTGTAACTGAAGAAATTCGATAATTTTTTTCATAATTAATCAAACAAAGTAGAGACTGACTTCTCTAATGAAATGTTGCGGATAGCCTCTCCGAGTAGATTGGAAATGTTAATAATTTTAATATTTTTGACCGACAAAGTTTCTTCCGAGGGCTGAATTGAATCGGTAATGACAAGAGTTTTTAGCTTAGAATTAGCAATTCTTTCCGGGGCCTTTCCTGATAAAACACCGTGAGTAATGTAGGCCGAAACTGACTTTGCGCCCTTTATTAGCAAAGCCTCGGCTGCGTTACATAAAGTTCCACCAGAGTCGATCATGTCATCAACAATAATGCAATTTTTACCTTCAACTTCGCCAATAATATTCATCACCTCGCTAACTCCAGCACGAGGACGACGTTTATCAACGATCGCTAAATCAGCGCCAATTTTTCCAGCGATTGCTCTTGCCCGCACCAGGCCACCAACGTCTGGGGATACTACCACTAAATTTTCTAGCTCAAAATTTTGCTTGATGTCGCGCACAAAAACTGGTGCGGCGTAAAGATTATCGAGAGGAATATCAAAGAAGCCTTGGATTTGCCCAGCGTGTAAGTCCATTGTGAGCACCCGATCTGCACCGGCTGAAGTGATTAAATTCGCAACTAATTTTGCAGAAATTGGAGTGCGCGGAGCAACTTTACGATCTTGTCTAGCATAACCAAAGTAAGGCATTACCGCAGTAATTCTTTTCGCCGAAGCACGACGCAATGCATCAATCACCACCAACAATTCCATGATATTGTCATTGGCTGGAAATGAGGTCGATTGCAAAACAAAAATATCTTCGCCGCGCACATTTTCTTTAATCTCAGCAAACACTTCCATGTCAGCAAAACGCTTAATCTCGACATTAACTAATTTTGAACCCAAATAACTGGCGATATTTTGCGACAAAGATGGATTGCTATTGCAAGCGAGTAACTTCATTTTATTTCAAGAAAATGCTTTAAAAACGAGGCGGCGGACGCTAGTAAGCGACTTCAATTAATCAACTTTTTCTTTAAAAAAATGGCCGAGATCGAACTTTACGACGTAATCAAAATTCTGCATATCACCGCAGTAATTTCCTGGCTCGCCGGACTTTTATATTTACCAAGAATTTTCGTTTACCACACTCAAGTAGCCGTTGGATCCGAAACTGATAAAATTTTTCAAGTGATGGAGAGGAAGTTGCTTCGTTACATCATGAATCCTGCGATGATTTTGGTTTTTATTTTTGGTTTTTACCTCTCTTCAAAAATCGGCTTTGAATTCGTTTGGCTGCACATCAAATTAACTCTCGTCGCAATACTTACTTTCTATCACCATTTACTTGGGCGCTGGAGAAAATCCTTTGAAAAAGGTCAAAATAAACACAGCCAGAAGTTTTATCGCATCATTAATGAGGTGCCAATTTTGCTAATTATTGCTATTGTCGCTTTGGTAATTTTGAAACCTTTCTAAATGCAAAATCTTATTGAAATCACTCCAAAAAAATTCGACGTAATTTTTGATTTGCGTTACGCTTCAGAAAACAATGTTTGTGGTCACAAACTTTATTCTCGTCCTTTCGCTTACATGCATGAAGCCTCTATTGAAGGGATTCTGAAAGCGATTAAGTCAGCAAAAAATTTGGGACTGAAATTAAAAATCTTCGACACATTTCGCCCACTCGAAGTGCAGAAATACATGTACGAAAAATTTCCCGGCGATTTTATTTCTAATCCTGAAGACGGAGCGATCCCGCATTGTCGAGGTGTAGCGATTGATTTAACTTTAACTGATCTTGATGGAAATGAACTCAACATGGGAACAGATTTTGACGATTTTTCTGAGTTAGCTTTTCACAATTGCGAAAAAATTTCTATCGAAGCGCAACGTAATCGCCTACTCCTTCTTGGATTAATGACCGCAGCTGGCTTTGATTTCTACTCGAAAGAATGGTGGCATTACCAACTTTTTAAACCGCGTGAATATGAAGTTGTGAATGCTTCACCGGAATTAATTCAACACTCGTTGCGCTAAAAAAAGCCTGCAGATTCGCGGCTGAAATTTCTTCAAATAAATTCTTCTTTCTCTCCTCATCCAAATGAGAAACCACTTCGTCAAAAATTAAAATTGTCGGCTGATTTTTGTAAGCAGATGAAATCCGCGCCCGCGCCAAAGTGATTCCAAGCATGATCGCTTTTTGCTCACCAGTTGAAGAAAGTTTGGCCGAGATATTTTTCTTCAAAAAAATTGCGTCAAAATCTGAGCGATGAACGCCGAATTCAGTTTTAAAACTTACTAGATCGCGCTCACGATTTTCTTTCATTTTGATTTTGTAAAACTCTTCTAGCTGCGCTGCGCTTTGTTTCGCTATCATTTCTTCAACTTCACCAAGAGCACAAAGTTTTGTCTGCGGAAAATTTGACGCGAAAGATGAAATGGCCTTATTGAAAAAATCTATCGCCTCAATCCGCGCTGCTGCAATTGAAACTCCTAGCTCAACAATTTTATTTTCTACCGCATTCAGCCATTTATCGTCGCGATGTTTTTGTAAAATCAGCAATCTTTCGCGGAGTAATTTTTGATAATTGTTGATTCGACCAGAATGTTCGTGGTCAAGGTCGGAGACGATTTTATCCATGTAATCGCGACGCTCACTTTTGCCTGAAATAAAAAGCTGTTCGAGCTGCGGAGTTAAGAAAACAAAATTAATTAGATGACTTCTAAGATCACTTTGACGCTTTGAACTGACTGGTTCGCCATTAATAAGTAGAATTTTTTTCTTCTGCGCCGCGTCAAACGAAACAGCAATTTTTTCGATGAATTCGTGATTAGAAATTTCGGCGTAAATCGTAAAATTTTTCTCGCTGATTTTTACCATTTCGTCAAAATCACCTCCACGCAAAGAGGCGCTGCGACCAAGCAATGTCAGACTTTCAAGAATATTAGTTTTGCCAGCGCCATTTACGCCAACAAGCAAAACTGACGGGGAAGAAAATTCGATTCTACGCGAGGAGAAATTGCGAAAATTGGAGAGGAGAAGTTTTTGAATTTGGATCATTTTGGATTGCCGCGTCGCTCTAAGAGCTCATGGTAATGACAAATTAAAATGCTAAATTCTGACCGGCATAATTACGAATACCGAACTCATATTCTTAGCCTCAATCAAAGCCGGAGAAGAGCCGTCTTTGAAACGCATTAGCAGCTCATCACTGTCAATTTGACCGATAATGTCGAGAAGGTAACGTGAGTTGAAGCCAGTTTCGATGAGGTCTCCCGAGTAGTTCACATCAAGCTCTTCGTAAGCGAAAGAACCGTCATTAGTGCTAACTTGCAGACTCAATTTTCCGTTTTCCAAAATCATTTTAACCAAACGATGCTTGTCAGTCGCAACAGTTGAAACGCGATCAACGCAATCGAAGAAAGTCTTTTTGTTAATTGACGCAACGAGAGAATTATTCTTCGGCACTACTTTGTCGTAATCAGGAAATTCGCCGTCGATTAATTTAGAAATAATAGTCGCCTGACCTGCCACCACTTTGATTTTCACGCGCGAAATTGCGAAGCGCACTTCCTTCGTTGCCTCGATAATTTTGCGAATTTCAGCAACAGATTTTTTTGGTAAAATCACGCCAAAAGGAGTTTTTAAATCAATGTCAGCGAAAGAAAGAGCGAGCCTGTGACCATCGGTGGCAACAGTGCGCAAACTGAAATTCGTACCTTGTTTAATCGCATGTAAATAAAGGCCATTGAGGTAGTAACGAGTTTCGTCACTGGAAATTGCGAAGCGTGTTTTTTCGATCATTCGCATTAAATCTTCTGACTTAATTATGATTTCTTCGCCCAATTCACCCTCCGATAAATTCGGAAATTCTGTCGCGTCAATACAAGGCAAACTGTATTTCGATTTACCGGATTTAATCTGTAAAATCGTTGGGCTTTCTTGCGAAATCATGATCGCGCCTTCGGGAATTTTACGCACAATATCGAAGAACATTTGCGCTGGAACCGTAGTCACTCCGCTCTTCTTTATGTCTGCTTCAAAAGTCGCGGTGACAAGAATATCCATGTCAGTCGCCGACAAGATCACCTTGTCACCTTCCTGCGTTTTTTGGGCTTCGATTTTAATATTTTGTAGAACAGGAATTGTGTTCTTTCTTTCCACCGCACCACTCACATTTGAGATGGCTTTAAGTAATGACTGCTTTGCTACTTCGAACTGCATGTTTTTAGTTATTTCTATTGATTAACTGACTTTTGGGATAAGGCCTTCACTGATTGCACTAGCTGCTGAGCCGCTTTGCACTGAAGGTTTTCTAATTTCTTTGCCTGCAAGTAAATCTTTAATTTCCTCGCCACTCAAAGTTTCGTATTCAAGTAAAGCTCGAGCCAATTTTTCCAAATCGTCTTTTTTATCGTTAAGGATTTTTTTAGCTTCTGCAAGACCTTCGCTAATTATTCGCTTCACCTCTTCGTCAATGATTCTGCCAGTTTCTTGCGAGTACGGTTTATTGGCGGCGTAAAATCTTGAACCGTCATCTTCGCCGTAATCGATCGCTCCAACTTTATCGCTTAGGCCCCATTTTGTAACCATTGCGCGCGCCATTGAAGTTGCTTGCTGAATATCGGAAGAGGCACCCGTTGTAACTTGCTCGTAACCGAAAATTAATTCTTCCGCAGCGCGTCCGCCGAAGGCAACAATTAGATCATCTTTGAGTTTTGCGCGCGTAACCGAGAAGCGATCATGTTCGGGAAGGCGCATTACCAAACCTAGGGCGCGACCACGTGGAATGATTGTTGCTTTGTGGATAGGATCAGAATTTGGACAGTTAAGCGCGGTGATCGCGTGACCAGCTTCGTGGTAAGCCGTAAGTTCTTTTTCTGATTTTTGCATCACCATCGATTTGCGCTCGGTGCCCATCATGATTTTATCTTTGGCATCTTCGAAATTTTGCATCGTCACCATTTTCTGATTGAAACGCGCCGCGGTGAGTGCCGCTTCATTTACAAGATTGGCAAGATCTGCACCGGCAAAACCAGGTGTTCCGCGCGCTAAAGTTTTCACATCAATATCGGAAGCGCCGACAATTTTTTTAATGTGCACACCGAGAATTTGTTCACGTCCGATGATGTCGGGATTTGGCACGGTAACTTGTCGATCGAAACGCCCAGGACGAAGCAAGGCACGATCCAAAACATCAGGACGATTTGTCGCAGCAATAATTACCACGCCTTCATTGTCAGAAAATCCGTCCATCTCAACAAGCATTTGGTTGAGGGTTTGTTCGCGCTCATCATTTCCGCCACCAACTCCAGAGCCACGATGACGACCGACAGCATCGATCTCGTCGATAAAAACAATGCAAGGTGCAGATTTTTTCGCCTGCTCAAACATGTCACGCACTCTACTCGCGCCGACACCGACAAACATTTCAACAAAATCAGAACCAGAAATTGAAAAGAATGGAACTCCTGCTTCACCAGCAATGGCGCGGGCTAGCAAAGTTTTACCAGTTCCTGGAGAGCCGATTAATAAACAGCCGCGTGGAATTCTTGCGCCAACATCTACGTATTTTTTTGGATCTTTTAGAAAGTCGACAATCTCAGTGAGCTCTTGTTTCGCCTCGTCAATCCCAGCCACATCACCAAAAGTAACTTTGCCTTTGCTTTCTTGTAAAAGTTTGGCACGCGATTTGCCAAATCCAAAAGCGCCGCCACGTCCACCGCCGCCGGCAGCACCGCGCGCAAAATAAATCCATAAGCCAACCATCACAAGAAGAGGAAGCCAGCCAAGAATTCCGGCAACGATCTTGTCTGATTTACTAACTAAAGGCACGGCATTAATCTCAACGCCCTTCTCCTGTAAGGTTGAAACGAGATCGGGATATTCGGGAAGATAAGTGTAAAACTGCGAACCATCTTTCATTTTGCCGGTCAAATCGCTGCCCTTGATGTCGACAGAAATCACTTCGCCCGCATCAACCTTCTTCATAAATTCACTGAAGACAACCTTATTTCCAGACGCGCTATTCGGGTCTTTAATCAAGTTAGAAATGACCATCACCACGGCAAAAATAATCGCCCAAGTTAAAAAGTTTTTTCCAGAATTTTTCATTAAAAGAGATTTTAATTTAGCTTACGTTATTCGTCTTTACCGAGAAGAAGATTTCTATTCACCTCTCCCTTTATTTCCACTCTTAACTCCAACCAAATTCAACGCCGAGCCAGCCAAGATTGTTGAACTAGGAGCGGTAATTCTTTCTTGAAATTGCTCGAGATATTTCAAGGTCTCGATTATTTCTTCACCAGATTCTTTGCTGGAGAATTTTTCGTTAAGTTCACTGGCTTGTCTGATCATTTGCTTTGCGTCTTCGGACTGTCCGTAGGCGATGAATTGATTTGCTAGATCTATGGTCGAGATAGTCATTTGAGGATCAACAAAATCTTGAGATTTGGCGTCTCAAGATCAATCAATTTCACCTCACAATTAGGATGTTTCAGAGCTTTGTAATTCACAAATTCTTTATCTTTTTTGGGAGGATTGAATAGGGGGTTAAGATAGAAAATGAGACGAGAGAGATTTAAGAACGTAACTAACTTGATGCATCCTTCGGTTGAGTGGAGTCAAGACCTGAATAATAAGGCTCTAGAGGTCTCGAATTTGCTTGAACGGCGAAAATTTTACTAACTGACTAAGCTTCTCATCAATTCTTCACTCGGCTTCGGCTTTTTTCCAAACCATGCTTCGAAGCCTACCAGCGCTTGTTCAACGAGCATTCCAATTCCAGTTACAATTTTATTCCCGCGCAGCTCAGCGGATTTTAGCAGTTCGGTTTTCAGTGGTTTGTAAACTATGTCGTAGACGATCGCGGAATGTTTTAAGTTTTTTAAATCGAGATTCAGAGTCTCTTGCTCATTTATTTCTCTGGCCATTCCAAGCGAAGTCGCGTTCACGAGTAAATCACATTCACCGAGTTTTTCTTCGAAATTTTTTCGGCTTAAAAATTCAACATCAGCGAAGTTTTTTTCAGTACGATTGGTTAAATAAATTTTTTTCACACCAGATTTAATAAGTCCGTAAACCACCGCTCGCGCAGCTCCGCCAGCGCCGATAACAAAAATATTTTTTCCACGTAAATCAAAATCTGGCTGCGAATTTTTTAGATTTTGTAAAAACCCAAAAACATCTGAATTGAACCCGCGCAATTTTTTTTCCGCAGTAATCACAACGGTATTTACCGCGCCAGTTAGTTGCGCAGTTTCGTCAAACTCGTCGCAAATTTCAAAAATTTTTTCCTTGTGAGGAAGGGTAACATTAAAACCTGTAAAACCTTGATCTACAAGCTTTTGCACCGTTTCACGCAATTCATCTTTTTGTACGCGAATCGCCTCGTAACTTCCTTCGATTCCAAGTTGTTGTAAAAAAAAATTGTGAATTTTTGGTGAGAGTGAATGCGAAATTGGATCGCCGATTACTGCAGCTTTAATCACGCTTTTTCTCCTTCGATCGAACCTTCTGCTTTTGTTTTCTCTTCTTCTTTTTCTTTTTTTGATTTGTTGCGATCAGGCATATATGGAGCTTGCACTGGAATTTTAGTTTTCTTCAAAAGCCTCTTTTTGAAGATCCTTTCTCTAAAATAAAGAATCTTTTTCGCACGAATTGGCGGCTGAGATTCAATCAAAATAATCTGGTCTTCACGAGGCATCTGAATAACTTCCTGCGGCAAAAGTAGTGCACGCTGAACATCTGAAACGTTTAACGAACGCGCACCAGGATTGAGATCGAGATATTTCGGCTTGTTGTAAGAAACCTGTGTCGCAGTTTTGTTGCCGAGAAGCTGTGAAATTAAATTCGCTGTTTCCATGTTATTCGCGGCGAAAGTTATTCGGTAAGTTGAGTTTGAAAGAAATGAGTTCATTCCACTTTCTTCATAAATTCCTTTGAGCTGCTCGGTATCTTGAATGATTAAAAACAAACGAACTCTATATCCACGGAAGTAGGCAATGCCAGCTTGAAACTGCTCTAGCTTTCCTAGGGTTGGAAATTCATCCATCAACATTAACACGCCAAATTTCTCATTCGGACGCGGCGTGTGAGCAGTAAAAAATGCCGCACATTGCTGATAAAACATGCTAACTAAAGGCTTAAGACGCGTGATGTTGTCTGGTGTTAAACCAACGTAACAAGTATGGGGGGAAAGTTTAAACTCGTGTAAATTAAAATCCGAAGTCGCAGTTGTGGTGTCGATCAAAGGGTTCGACCATAATTCGAGAGATGAGTTGGCTGTAGATGTTACTGAACCACGCTCCTTGTCTGGCTTTTGCAAATAAGAAGCGATATTCATGTAAGAAACTGGGTGAATTTTTTTGCCCATCGTGTCGAGAATAACAGCGAGATTGTAAACCACGTCATCATTTCTCAGTGTTCTCACCACCTCACCAAGACTTGCCGGCTTGTCTTCAGCAACAACTAGGTAAAGCATAATTCCAGTCAATAAAGCGCGCGCTTCGTTCTGCCAAAATTCTTGTTCTGGCAAAAGAAAATTACAAATTTTTTGCACGTCATCAACCATCTGACCGGGCTTGTTACTAATCCAATCCATCGGGTTATAGCAATGCGAAATTCCGTCGGGATCTGCTGGATTCCACAAAACCACTTTCTGCTTTAGATGCTTACGACGCCAGCCAGAAGTTAGTTCGTAGTTTTCTAGTTTGATGTCATGCACAATAACCGATTGCTCCCAAAATAAAAGATTCGGAATTACGAAACCCACACCTTTACCCGAACCAGTCGGAGCAAAAAGAAGGATATGTTGGAAACCGTCGGCAATCAAAAATTTACCCGAAATTTTGCCCATTAAGACACCATGCTTGGCGCGCATTCCCATCTTTTTTATTTCATTTTTAGTCGCCCAATGCGCATTGCCATGAATCAATTCCACCGGCTTAAAAGGACGCCAATCCATTATCGGCGCGCGGAACGTCCAACCTAAAACGAGAAGAATAAAATAAGGCAGAATTGTAGTGACCCACAATTTCCACACAAAGCCGTTATAGCTTGTGGGCGTAATCTTAGAAGCATTATTAAAATAAAATTTCCAGTAAGCAAAAAGAGTGTCGTAGATATAAATAAACTGCTTTAGAAGCGGCAGATTAAGGTAGTTTTTGATTATATCCCACTTGCCGGTAACGGTAAAAATAACGAGAGTTCCGGTGATATAAAAACAACCAGCAAAAACTAATAAGATCAAAAAACTGATGATCACAAAGTTTCTTAGGTGTCTTATAAATGAATTGTCGCTTGTTGTGGACATTAATTTTCGATTAAATTTTTAGCAGCCAAAACCGCTTCCACGCTGATTTCTTCGCCCGATAACATGCGCGCAATTTCTTGTTCACGATCTTGTTTGTCGAGCTTTTTAATTTTGGTTTTTGCTTTGTTGTCAGAAATAATTTTACTAATTTTAAAGTGAGTATTTGCCTTAGCGGCGATTTGCGGCTGATGCGTCACCACTAGAATTTGTAATTTTTCTGACAAAGCTTTTAGACGCTTTCCCACCGCGTCAGCTGTGCTTCCACCAATTCCAGAATCAATTTCATCAAAGATCATTGTTGGCACTGATTTTACATCAAGTAGCGCAACTTTGAGCGCAAGCATGAAGCGAGAAAGTTCACCGCCAGAAGCAATTTTAGAAATGTCGTCGAAGGAGTTTTTGTTGAGAGAAGCGGTGAAGCGAACACGGTCGTAGCCGGTCGGAGAATAGAATTCAACGGGCTCGTTGCAAAGAACATCGCCCTGAACCTGTCTAGGGTTTTCTGGGGTCACATCCACCAAAAATTTTACCTCCCCCATTTTCAAAAACTTCAATTCCGCCTCAACTTTTTCTGACAAAATTTTCGCTGATTTTTTTCGGCGCTGCGAAATTTCTTCAGCAATTTTTTTGTAATCTTTATTTAGCGTTAGGCGTTGATTCTCAAGTTCGTAAGACTCTTCCTCTTCATTTAAAAGTAGTTTTAGCTTCTTCTGCGCGTCGAGAATTATTTGCGGCAGTGAATCGATTGGAACATTGAATTTTCTTGCCAGAGAACGAATAAAAAAAAGCCTCTCCTCGATTTCGTCGAGATTATTTTCGTCAGCAGAAATTTTTCTGACTAGGTCTTGGATAACCAAAACTGCCGAATCTAGCTCATCATTTTGTCGGTCAATTTTTTCACTTAAACCTTCAAAATCTTCGCCAAGATGTCGATTTCTGATTAGAATTTTTTGCGCCAAGATCAGCTGTGAGTTGGCCTCAAGCAAATGTAATTTTAAGTCACTGGAGAAATTTAAAATCTTTTCTTTGCTGATTAAAAAATCTTTTTTGGAAATTAATTCATTTTCTTCATCCGGCTTAAGCTCAGCAGATTCAAGCTCTTGTACCACGTGAGTAAGGTAATCTTTTTCTCTTTCCGCCGCTTCTTTTTTTGCTAGAATCTCGAAAATTTTCTTCTCAATTTCGCGTAAATTTTCGTAAATTTTCTTGAGATTTTTTAGTAAATTTTCGTTGCCAGCGAACTCATCCAGAATAGTTAGGTGAGCGCTTGGATTAAGAAGACCGCGCTGATCGTGCTGACCGTGAATCTCCACCAGAGTCTCGCCAACTTTTGCCAAAAGATTCACGCCAATCGCAACGTCATTCACAAAAATTTTATTAACTGAATTCTCGTTAATTGCTCTGCGGATCCTTAAATGATCTGGGCTCTCAGCATCAAGCAAATCATTTTCTCTGAGAAAGTTTTTGCAGATTTCATTTTTTGAAATGTCGAATTCTGCCGCAACTTGCGCCTTATTTTCATCTGAACCAATCAAGCGAAAATTAGCTCTAAAACCAATGGCCAAGCCAAGGGCATCAAGCAAAATCGACTTCCCAGAACCTGTCTCGCCACTTAAAATGCACAGACCAGATGAGAGGGTAATTTCCGCTTTGTCGATTAGAACAATATTGTGAATTGAGAGAGAGTTAAGCATCGTCGACAGAGATAAATCTAAAATTTAAAATCTAAATCATGTTCACACTTCATCCACAATTAAAGTCTGACACTCACTTCATTTGCAACTTGACGCTTTCTTCTGCGCTCTTGATGAATGACGCGAATTATCTCTGGCTAATTTTAGTGCCGAGAAAACCTGATTTAATTGAGCTTACCGATTTGTCTTTTGCCGAACAAACTCAAGTTTTACGCGAAATAAATTTTGTCGCCGAAATTTTGAAAAAAGAATTTAACGTCGAAAAATTAAATATTGCCGCCCTCGGAAATGTCGTCTCGCAACTTCATATTCACGTCATTGGCCGCAAAAAAAATGACGCAACTTTTCCAAAGCCAGTTTGGGGAAATGCGCCGGCAAAGCCTTACACAGCAAACGAAGCAGAAGCTTTGATTCAAAAACTAAAATCACTTTTACCAAATGAGTAACGAGAACTTAATCAAACAATTACTCTACCGCTCAGTCCACCGCGGCTGTAAAGAAACTGATTTTTTAGTTGGAGAGTACGCCAAATCTGAGCTAGGTAAAATCAACGACCTAGACCTCTTCGGAAGATTCCTAGAAGAGGATGACGTAAAAATTTACGATTGGATTTTAGAAAAATCAGAAATTCCTAAAAACTACAGCGGCATAATTACAAGCATTAAAGAATTTCACAGGATCTAAGCCAAATTCCGCATTAATTGCTAAGTCACTTTCGTTCGACCGACGGGCTTTTTAATATTAATCTGAATTTTGAGCACAGTGCTCAAAATTAGGTTTTACTCAACAACAATGCAGTCTGCACTATTTTTTTTAGTCTGAATGACGTACTGACTACAAAATTTTTCAGCCTCGATTTGGCTTGGAAAATTACCAACCTGCAATCGGAAGAAAATTCCTCTCTTGCCTAAATCAACTTTTTCAATGAATGGTTTTAAGTCAGAAAAAATTGAAGAATAACGCCCGCTGAACTTCTGCCAATGTTCACTCGCCGCATCTCGTGAAGACATTGCGGCTATTTGCACTCTCACTATTCTTTTACCGCCAGATTTCGGCTTTGGCGCTGGCGCGGTATTATCGCGCCTTTCTACTTCTTTTTCTTTTTTCTCCGCTGAATAAACGACGATTTTCTGCTCTTCTTTTGCTTTTGGAGCAGCCTCTTTTACTGGTGGTAGAGCGGGTTCGGGATGGGCACGAATCTTCACATTTTTGCGTTTAGCTGCCGCTTGTTTGTTACCAAAAATATCTTCGTAAATTGCGTGATCGACTTGGATTACTTCATTTTTTTCTTCTTGCGTAACCTTGATCGGCCCTTCTGGCGACTTGATAGTTTCAATATCTGCATCCTTATCTTGATGAACAAAATAATAAGCGCTGACCGTAATGTAGACGAAAATTGCCAGTGAAAATAAAGTAGCGACAGCAAGTAAAACGCCCTTTGCTGAGCCTGGAAGCGCCTGTTTATCTGAAGTTTTTTGGTAACCGAAATCTTCCACTTACATCTCCTCCAGCGCCTTGATGTTAAAAATTTTCAAACCTTCGGCGATTATTTTTCTTGTTGCCATAACCAGTCCTAGCCTGGCTTGAGTTAGCTCGGGCTTGTCAGAAATAATAAATTTTAGACCAGGATTTTCCATTCCCTTATTCCACAAAGAGTGGAATTCGGCCGCCAATTCTTGCAAGTAAAATGCAATGCGGTGCGGCTCAAAATGTGTTACCGCCATTTCAATCACGCGCGAAAAATTGGCAATTTTTTTGATTAGTTCGATTTCAGATTCATCTTTCAACTCACTTAATACTGACCATTTACCACTTACTGCTGGAGCCTGGCGAAGCACAGAACAGCAACGCGCATGCGCATATTGTACGTAAAAAATTGGATTGTCTTTCGACTGCTCAATCACTTTCGCTAAATCAAAATCAAGCGGGGCATCATTTTTACGCGTTAGCATGATGAAGCGCAAAACATCGGCGCCGACTTCGTCAATTACTTCGCGCGCGGTAATAAAATTTCCGGCGCGTTTTGACATTTTTAATGGCTCGCCATTTTTAACGAATTTCACCATTTGACAGAGAATCACTTTTACCTGTGCCTGACCATTTGAAATCGCACTCACTACCGCACTCAAACGCTTGACGTAACCAGCGTGGTCGCAGCCTAGCGGCATAATAAATTTCTTTGCACCGCGCTCAAATTTACTAAGAGAGTAAGCGATATCTCCGGCTAAATAAGTTGGAGTTCCGTCGGATTTTTTGACGACGCGATCTTGATCGTCGCCAAAATCTGTCGAACGAAAAAGAGTTTGCTCATTGTCTTCGTAGCCTTCTGGTAAAGCTCCTACGCCCTTTTCAGTTTTTGGCGCCTCAAGCTTGCCCTCGAAAATCAAGCCCTTGTCGCGCAGAATTTGAATCGCTGATTCTATTTTATTTTTGTCGTGCAGTTCTTTTTTTTCGGAGAAGTAGCTATCATGTTTGATGCCAAGAGCCAGTAAATCTCGCTTGATTAGTTCGATCATCGAATCAACAACAAATTCACGCATTTCTGGAGAATTTTCTGCCAAATTTTCTCCGAATTTTTCTTTGAGTGAAACGCCAGTCGGAATCAAATATTCGCCCGGGTAAAGACCTTCGCTAATTTCAACTTTTTCGCCAAGAGCTTGGCGATAACGCACATGGGCTGATTTGATTAAATTATTAATCTGCGCACCGGCATCATTAATGTAATACTCTTTTAAAACATCGTAGCCTGTTTTCTGTAGAAGAGTTGCAAGCACATCGCCGTAAATTGCGCCACGTGTGTGACCAACGTGAATGGGGCCAGTTGGATTTGGCGAGGCATATTCTAAATTTATTTTTTCGCCCACGCCATTTTTGTCTCGGCCAAGATTTGGAAATTCAAAATTTTCTTCGGTGAGAAGTTGCTCAACTAAGCGGTAAAAAATTTGTGGCTTCAAAGAAATATTAATAAAGCCTGGGCCAGCTATTTCAAACTTCTCTACATCTTCACTAAAAATTTTTTTGATTAATTCTTGTGCCAATTCGCGCGGATTCATTGCAAATTTTTTACTCAAAACCATTGCGGCATTACAGGCTAGATCGCCGTGTGATTTTTCTTTTGCAGGCTCAACAGTAAAATTTTCGTAATCTTTTTTGGAAACTGAAATTGCGCGTTCCAAAGCAATTTGCGTAAGAGCCGAAGAAAAAATTTCTTTGAAAGAAGAGTAAATGTTGAGCACAGAAATTTTGATTTTTGATTTTTGATTTTTGAATTGGCAGTGTGATGCTATCCGTGGAATCTAAAATCAAAAATCTAAAAATGCAGGATTACAACAGCACTCCTTATCTCATTAAACGCATTGCCCGTGAAAATGTATTTCCGCATTGGAGAACATTTTTGATCTCAGTGTCTTTGATGCTGGTGATTGCTGGCACGACCGCTCTTCACGCCTGGTTAATTAAACCTGCACTCGATTCGGTTTTCGTCGACAAAAACGTCTCAGCTTTATGGATAATTCCCTTGGTAGTTTTGTTGGTAACCATAGTTAAAGGCTTCGCCACTTATTTCCAACTTTTGACGATGAATGTGTTGTCGCTTCGCATCACTTCTGACATGCGTATTAAGCTTTATGAACATTACATCAGGTCAGACATCATCAAGCTGCACAGCAAATCTTCCGGAGACATGATTGCCTCAATAATTGGTGAAATTGGTGCAGTTGTTGGCGTGGTCAATACCGCAATTAATGGCTTCGTAAAACAGTTTTTTACCTTAGGAGCTCTAATTGTAGTAATGTTCATGCAGAGCGTTGAGTTATCCTTAGTTGCCTTCATCGGCTTTCCTCTCGCGGCTTATCCGATCTACAAACTTGGCCGAAAATTGCGTAGCCTATCCTATAAAAATCAGGAAATGGCGGGGAAGTTTAATACGCAAATGAGCGATACGCTGCAATATTCAAAGCTAGTTAAAGCTTATGCCTGCGAGGATTTTGAGGTAAAAAGAATGTCAATCATCACCGAGGCAATTTTCAAAATGGGTAAAAAAATTTCGCGCATTTCGCTGATCGCCTCGCCTTTCGTTGAGAGTCTTGCTGGCATCGGAATTGCTGCGGTAATCTGGTATGGCGGCAATCAAGTAATCAATGGCCAAACCACGCCCGGCGCCTTCTTTTCATTTTTTGGCGCAATGATGATGGCTTATCGCCCACTAAAATCCTTGTCGAACATGAACTCTGGGGTGCAAATGGGTCTTGCTGCGGCAACACGTCTCTACACGCTTCTCGACGAAAAACCAACAATCGCTGATCATGAAAATTCTGTCGTGATCGAAAATGCAAAAGGCGACATTGAATTTGAAAATGTGAAATTCGGCTATATCGACGACAAGCTCGCGCTCAACGAGGTAAATCTTAAAATTCCGACCGGAAAAACTGTTGCGCTCGTTGGCCATTCTGGCGGTGGAAAATCAACAATCATGAGCATGATTTTGCGCTTCTACGATCCTAATTCTGGAGCGGTTAAGCTAGACGGGCACGACATTCGCAACCTTACTCTAAAATCATTACGTCGATCAATGTCGGTGGTGAATCAAGAAGTAATGCTTTTCGACGACACCGTTCTCGAAAATATTCGCTACGGCAAAGAAGATGCGACTGAAGAAGAAATTATTCGCGCCGCAAAAATGGCTGAAGCCGATGAATTCATCCAAGAACTTCCGGAAAAATATCACGCCCACGTTGGGCAAAATGGCATTCGCCTTTCTGGTGGTCAGCGTCAACGCATCGCCATTGCTCGCGCCATTCTTTACAACGCGCCAATTTTACTTTTGGACGAAGCTACATCCGCACTCGATCCAATATCAGAAAAATTAATCAAAGATGCTTTGGCGAAATTGATGAAAGGACGCACTTGCGTTGTTATTGCGCACCGCCTTACCACCGTTATGCACGCACATAAAATTGTTGTTATTTCGCACGGAAAAGTTGTCGAAGAAGGTACACACACGGAATTGTTAGCGCGCAACGGGGCCTATGCAAATCTTTATCTAAAGCAGTTTGAGATCGCGCAGGACCTATGAGAATTAACTTAAATTACCTACTGCTGTGTCTGTGTTTGGCGACTTCTGCTCAGGCAAAAGAAGTTAGAGCTTGTTTGAATTCGCATTGCACAAAGATGGACAGCGCAGAGCTTGAAAAAGCCCCAACAAAGAATCTGCCGAAAAAGAAGCCTGTTGAAAAAACTAAGGCAAAAACTCCTCAGAAGAAAAAAGTCATTGAAACAACTAAGGTAGAAAATCCGCAAAAGAAGAAAGCCACTGAAACAGCTAAGACAGAAACTCTTCAAGAAAAAATTCCTGAGAAAAATATCAAAGAAACACGCGCACTAATTTCACAACAACTTTGGCGCGGAATTACTGCGACTGATCTTGAAATTCTAAAAAAAGCCACAGTTGCAATTGAGAGTAAACGTTACGACGAAGCCCTGCATCTTGCCCGGGAAATGAAATCGCAACATGCCGGTGAGAAAAAAATATCTCTAGCAGACGCTTTAACTGACGTGATTTTGTGGAATAAATTTAGCGACAAAATTGATCCAAAAAAAGTTTCCTTCAACGATATTTCACGCTTCGCGCTCGATAATCCTTTTTATCCGAATCTCGACAATATCCGTCGCAATGTTGAACGAGTCGCAATCGCCAATGACATCTCCTACCGAGCTTCGGAGCAATATTTTAACAGCAATCCAGCAGAAAGTCGCGAATCAAAAATTTATCTTTTGGCTTCAAAAATTAATGCCCTTGCCCGCGATAAATCACCTGAATCAGAAAGAGAAAAAGAGCGTAAAATTATTCAAGCATTGATCGTGAATATCTGGGTAAAAGAAAATTTTTCCGCAGCAGAAGAAAAAGAATTTTTAGAAAAATATCATAATCAGTTAAGTGAATTGGATCACGTCAATCGTATTGAGAGATTGCTGTGGGACGGCAAGACTGAAGAAGCTGAGCGCATCAATAATTTTGTTAGCGAAGACTACCAAACTCTCTTCGCAAAAATAACTGAGTTAGAAAAAAATCCGCCAAAACACCTGGATAAAATTTTTCATTCTGTGCCTTGGTCGCTGCAATCTGATGAGCTCTTAACTTTTCGTCGCGTTGCCTGGTATCGCGTCAAAGACAAGGCTGATGATGCGATTGATCTTCTGCTTACTCTGCCTAGTGATTCTAAATTCCCCGAAAAATGGTGGAACCTGCGCCGCCTTTACGGTCGTGAAATGATTAAGCGAAAGAAATACAGACAAGCTTACAAGCTATTTTCTGAACATAATTTGCCAAAAAACTCTCCCGATTTTTGGGAAGCGGAATGGACATCGGGCTGGATAGCGCTACGCTTTCTTGACAGGCCAAAAGATGGCTACATTCACTTTGCCAATCTTTATCGCAACGTCACCCAACCAGTTACTTTGTCGCGCGCAACTTACTGGCTCGGCATGGCTGCAGAAGCTGCGGGAGATAAAAAACAAGCAACTGAGTGGTACAAAGCTGGCACTAAATATCCGATTTTTTTCTACGGCCAATTATCAATTCACAAGCATCGCATGATCGATCCGCTTGGTGCACAGAGCGATATTATTTTGCCGAAAGATCCGGAAATTACCGGCAGCGACATGGCCAAGATTTCGCAAGAGCGCGCAGCACAAGTTGCTTTTTTACTTGCGGTCACTGGCGACAAAGTAAATTCCGGGAAAATTTTTGAATGGATCGTAAATAACGCTAAAACTGACGGGCAAATTAGCGTGGTTATGAAGATCGTAAATGAAATTGGTGACCGTCAAATCGATGCAAAAATCTCACGCATCGCTGCCAAACGAAATGTGTTTTTTATCAGAAGCAAATTCCAGATTGTGAAAGAAATTGCCGATGATGAATATGCTCCTTTGGTGCATGCAATCGTTAAACAAGAAAGTGGTTTTGCTCCAACGGCAGTAAGTCAAGTTGGTGCGATCGGCTTCATGCAATTGATGCCAGGAACTGCAAAATTAGTCGCGAAGGAACTTGGTATTGCTTACAATAAAGATAAACTCGCCACTGACATTCACTACAATGTTCGCCTCGGATCATTCTACATTAAAAAACTAATCACTCGCTTCAATGGCTCAGAAATGCTGGCGATTGCTTCTTACAATGCAGGGCCAAATGCAGTGCAGCGCTGGATCAACGAATTTTATGATCCGCGTAAAGAGCAAGACGTCGACAAAGTGGTTGATTGGATTGAGCTCATTACCTATTCCGAAACTAGAAATTACGTACAGCGCATCATGGAAAACTTAATCGTTTACAAATATTTGATGTCGCGAACCAACTATGACTCAGTGCAATAAATGACCTACGATCACTTCAAAGATGAATGCGGAATTTTCGGAATTTTCGGAAGTTCAGATGCTGCAATAAATACCGCGCTTGGTCTTCACGCTCTACAACATCGGGGGCAAGAAGCTGCTGGAATCGTGGTGATGGATGAAGAAAATTACTCTGCGCATTTTGCCGATGGTTTGGTTGCGGATAATTTTACTTCACAGCGCGTCGTTAAAAAACTCGAAGGCAATTCAGCGATTGGCCACGTGCGCTACTCAACCGCTGGCAAAAAAACCGCACGAAATTTTCAGCCAATTTATGCCGAACTTAGTTTGGGATTTTTGGCGCTTGCTCACAATGGCAATCTCACCAACGCACAAACATTGCGTCGTCGCTTGATTAGCAAAGGAGCTATTTTTCAATCGACGATGGATACCGAGGTTATCATTCACCTAATTGCCCTTAGTCCTAAAGCCACACTACATGAAAAAATAATTGACGCTGTTTCGCAGATCGAAGGAGCTTTCTCGCTTGTGATTATTCACAAAGATGGCATCATCGCTCTTCGCGATCCACATGGTGTCAGACCACTTTCGCTTGGCAAACTTGGCGATGCTTACGTTGTCGCCTCTGAGACTTGCGCTCTCGATATTATTGGCGCGAAATTTGAGCGCGACATCGAGCATGGCGAGATGATTTCGATTGATAAAAATGGCGTGAAATCTGTGTCGCCATTTGCCAAACATTCGTCAAAATTCTGCATCTTCGAATATGTTTATTTCGCTCGCCCCGACAGCGTAGTTGAGGGAAAAGCAGTTTACGAAATGCGTAAAAATATTGGCATCGAACTCGCACACGAAATAAAAATTGACGCCGATGTGATTGTGCCCGTTCCTGATTCTGGGGTTCCAGCAGCGATTGGTTATGCACTTGAATCAAAAATTCCTTTCGAACTTGGCATTATTCGCAACCATTACGTTGGTCGTACCTTTATTGAACCAACCGATAAAATTCGTCACTTTGGCGTGAAGCTAAAACACAATGCCAACCTCGCTGTCGTTAAAGGCAAAAGGGTCGTGCTTGTTGACGATAGCTTAGTGCGCGGCACAACTTCGAAAAAAATTGTTCAACTAATTCGCGACGCTGGCGCAAAAGAAGTTCACATGCTTATTGCCTGCCCACCAACAATCTCTCCGTGTTTTTATGGCGTGGACACTCCGGATAAAAAAGATCTCGTTGCCTCGCATCTTTCGATCGAAAAAATCAGACAAATGATTGGTGCTGATACACTTGCTTATATATCGATTGACGGTCTTTATCGGGCAATTACCAAGACCAAGCGCAACAATGAGAATCCGCAATATTGCGACGCCTGCTTCACTGATCAATATCCAATTCGCTTAACAGACAAGGTTGGGGAAGCCGCTCCACTTTTCGAACAAACTTAATTCAATAAATCATGGAACAGATTATTGGGGTTTTACTTGCTGCCGCTTTTGGCGCAGTATTTGGCTCTTACGCAACTCTATTTGCTTACCGCCTGCCTCGCGGCGAATCATGCTTCGGACGCTACTTCGGACAAAAATCACGCTGCCCGCAATGTAACACAATCATTCGCACTCGCGACCTAGTTCCTCTTTTTAACTGGCTCTTCACTCTTGGCAAATGCAGCAAATGCAGAACAAAAATTCCACTTACTCATCTATTTATTGAATTCTCAACCACCACCCTCTTCGTTTTATTTTACTTAAAATTTTCTTTCTCGCAGGAATTCGTGCTTTACGCAATGATATCAACCGGCGTAGTGATTCTTTTGGCTTGCGATTTCACCCACAAACACTTTCCACAACCAGTTCTGATTTTTATTTTAATGATCAGTCTGGCGGCAAGGGTCTTGCACGACGGAAACGTGATTGATGTAATTTTTTCCGCTGCAGTTGGCGTAATTTTTTCGGCGATTTTTTATCAAGTTTTCTACAAAAAAACTTCCGGGATTTTTGTTAATGAGTCACAATCTCTCGATTACACAAAATTCATCTTAATCAGCTCTGTTCAATTTGATCTGCAGTCATTTTTCTTTTATTTTTTTGCAGTGATGTTGATTCTTACCATTATTCTAATTCTCAAAGTTCCAAACAAAAAAAATCGTGACAATTTTGGCTATTCTCTACTAGTGCCATTTTTGTGGGCGATGTTCTTCTGTCCTTTATTTACTTAATCTCTTAAAACATGACAAACTTCTCTGACTACAAAGTAAAAGATATTTCCTTGGCCGCATGGGGCAGAAAAGAAATTACTCTAGCCGAAAATGAAATGCCGGGCTTGATGTCGCTACGTCGTGAATTTGCTGCTTCACAACCACTTAAAGGTGCTCGAGTTTTAGGTTGCCTCCACATGACAATTGAAACTGCGGTATTGATTGAAACCTTAACCCACTTAGGCGCAGAGGTTAGATGGTCTTCATGTAATATTTTTTCAACATCTGATCATGCCGCTGCTGCAATCGCCGAAGCAGGCATTCCTGTCTTTGCTTGGAAAGGTGAAACCGAAGAAGAATATGATTGGTGCATTCGTCAAACAATCGATGGAAATCCAAACTGGAAACCAAACATGATTCTAGATGACGGCGGTGATTTAACCAAAATGGTTCACGAAGAATATCCAGAAATTTTAGCTGCAATAAAAGGGGTTTCAGAAGAAACCACAACTGGCGTAGCTAGACTTTATCAGATGGAAAGAGAAGGTCGTCTAAAAATTCCGGCAATTAATGTTAATGACGCGGTAACTAAATCAAAATTTGACAATCTCTACGGCTGCAAAGAAAGCGTAATCGACGGCGTAAAACGCGCAACCGACGTCATGATCGCTGGAAAAATGGTGGTAATTTGCGGCTACGGAAATGTTGGCAAAGGATGTGCTGAAGCCTTCAAATCTCAAGGTGCAAGAGTTGTTGTAACTGAGATCGATCCTATTTGCGCACTTCAAGCAGCGATGGCAGGATTTTCAATTTTGCCAATCGAAGATGTGGTTTCTCAAGCTGATATTTTTATCACCACTACAGGCAATGTTGACGTCATCAACATCGAACACATGCGCGCGATGAAAGATTGCGCAATCGTTGGAAATATTGGTCACTTCGACAATGAGATCCAGGTTGAAGCATTGAGAAATTTGAAGTGGACGAACATCAAGCCACAAGTTGATCAAATTACTTTTGCTGACGGCAAAAGAATGATCCTTCTTGCCGAAGGAAGATTACTGAACTTGGGTTGCGCGACCGGACACAGCGCTTTCGTAATGTCTGCGAGCTTTACCAACCAAGTGATGGCGCAAATCGAATTATGGAATCATCATAAAAAATACGAGAACAAAGTTTACATCTTGCCGAAAGAGCTAGATGAAAAAGTTGCACGTCTTCATCTAGAGAAACTTGGCGCTAAGCTCACTAAGCTAAATAAAAAACAAGCAGAATACATCAATGTTTCTGCTGAAGGGCCTTTCAAGACCGAGAACTACAAATACTAAATCAGATGGAAAAATTTCAAATTACCGAACCGGGCTACAAAAGATTAAAAGCCGAGGTCGAAAATTTAAAAAATGTCGAGAGACCCAATATTATCAAGCAAATCGCTGCCGCGCGTGAACTCGGTGATTTGAAAGAAAATGCCGAATATCACACGGCAAAAGATCGCCAAGGTTTTATTGAGGCGCAACTTGCCGATCTCGAAGAAAAACTTTCACGAGTAGAGGTTGTTGATGTAGCAAAAATCGTGAGTGACAAAATCTTGTTTGGCGCAACTGTAAAATTAGAAGATTTGAACAGTGGAAAAAAAATCTCTTACAAGATCGTCAGCGAGTTTGAAGCAAACATCGACGATGGCCTAATCTCAAGTGGATCACCAGTTGCCAGGGCTCTTCTTGGAAAAAAAATTAATGATGAAGTTGAAGTACTAACTCCTGGCGGTGTAATTAATTACGAAATTTTAGACATCAGCTTTATCTAGAATTGAACCAATCTTTTAAAGAAAAAATCATGCTGAGCTTTTTTATAAAAAATTATTTGACACCGCAAAAAGCTTTATCTACTAAGCTTAACATTGAAGCACAGGGTCTTCACTCAACCATTCTTTCGACTCTTTTTTAAACAAACTTGTTAACAAAAATATGAAAAAAACTTTTTCTTCAAAAAAATCAGCTTTCTCACTGATTGAATTATCCATTGTGTTGATAATTATCGGCTTGTTGATCGCTGGTGTAACGGGTGGAGCAAGTCTAATTAAGAGCTCTGAATTGCGCGCAGCAATTTCTGAAGCAAGAGGATGGTCAACAGCTGTTAATGGCTTTTACAATCAATTTAACGCATTTCCTGGCGACTACAACGTCGCAATTGGTTCTAGTCTTGGCGCTACTGGTAATAGCAATTCTCAAATCAATGCATACACAACTGCTAACAATCCATCTGGAACTGCTTCAATAAATACCGCTTGCGCAGCTACCGCTCCAACAGCGGGAGCTGGTTGCTCATACGAAGATAACGTTGCCTGGGTTCAATTAAAAAATGCAGGAGTCGTTGATACAAATATAGTTTCAGCTCCAGCACTCAGCACCACAGGAGCAACATCCTTCGGAGTTACTAATCCTCAATCAAAGATTAAATCCTCTGGCTGGTTATTTGATTACGGTAGTGCCAACGGCAGTACTGCTGGCACCAACCAATTTGGCCAAAATGTTGTTATTCTTTCTGGCGCACCAACAACAACCGCTATGGATCTCAACAATAGCTACGTAAATGGACTTGCAGCAGCAAGAGCAACTGGCGCAATCACTCCAGCCGACGCCCTTTCAATTGACACAAAAGTTGACGACGGAAAATATAATACTGGTAGAATTCAAGGTATTAACCCAGGCGCCGCTTATGGCGCTAGTGGTGGCGACCTTAATTGTGCAGGCAGTTCTACCACCTACAATACAGCCAAAACTACCAAGAACTGTGCCATTTCTTACCAAGTTGATCTTAACTCTTAATTGAGCTTAAAACTTATTCAAACCCCGTCATCCGCAAGGGTGGCGGGGTTTTTTATTGCGCCATTTTATTCATTAAATATTTTTCGATTTATACCTTTGATCGGTCAAACGTAGTCGAAGTCAGGAAGCCCATCATAGTAACCCATGAGGTCTCAACCACGCTAGACCAAAGAAATTTAAGTTCGATTTCTTGAACCAGTTTATAAATGAAAAACGATCCAATCGTCACCGCTCTAATCAAGTTCTTAGTTCCGATAATCTTCCTTTACGGATTATTTTTTTTAGCGGGATTTTTTGCTGAAGGATTTTTTGCCATCATCTACTCTGCAGTTCTTTTTCTCAGCGGATTTATGGTGCTCTCGATCAAATTCTCAGAAAGATTAGTCTCTCTAGCCTGGCTTGAATTCGTATCCTTCTTTATTTCGCTACTGCTGATTTCTTATTTGGTTTCTGTGCTGCTTTTAATCACCGATTTGTTTTCAATTTAGCGGCACCAACAAAAGCCTCAAAAATTTTTTTATCCGCTGTCGAGGTATTAAACTCTGGATGCCACTGCACCCCAAGACAAAAGGGGTGATTAGGCTTTTCAATTGCTTCGATAACACCATCTGAAGCTTGCCCAGATGCCACAAGCCCTAAACCCACCTTTTTTGACGCCTGGTGATGTGAAGAGTTAGTTTTGATTTTTTCTTCGCCAACAATTTTAAAAAGTTGTGAATCTTTGACTATTTCTACTTCATGATACGGAGTGCGGTAACTATTAAATCCTTCGACATGACTTTGTTCGTGATCAATAAATTCCTCTTCATCAGGAAGGTGCTGAAAAACCGTGCCACCGTGCAAAACATTAATTAATTGCATGCCGTTACAAATTCCAAGAACCGGAGTTTTGGTCTCAAGAAATCTCGATCCGATCTCAAATTCGAATTCCTCGCGAACATCATTTAACTTCACCGTTGGATGAATTTCTTCTTCGCCGTAGCGCTTCGGATGAATGTCAAAATAACCCCCGACAATCATCAAGCCGTCAAGATTTTCTAAGTAAAAATCGATCAAATTATAATCATAAGTAAGTATGATTGCCGAGCCTCCAGCCTGATTAATCATCTCAACGTAATTAGTGCATAGGGCGTAATAATTTCTTATTGAATATCCGTTCGGACTGCCCTCTTTATAGTCAGGCACAATGCCAATTAGTGGACGAGAAATTTTGCTCATTTTGAATTTTCAATTGAAGAAGCAAGGGCGGCGAGTCTTGCGATTAGTGAATAAACTTCGGGAATTTTATTTTTCTCTAAACCAAGCGTAATTTGATTTTCTTCCAAATTTCTTAAATCAAAAAAATTAGCGCCAGCGGCATTTAAACTAATTTTTTCGTCGCGCATTTCATTGGCACGAAAAAGATTTCCCACAACTTCGCCGCCGATCAAGTAAATCATTGGCTCGGCGATCTTGCCGTCAATTCTGTCGTTAGTTTTAATGCCTTCTTGAATCATTACTTTTTGCGTTCGCACCGAACCCTTCAGCATGCTCATTTTGTTGCGCTCTTTCTTGTTTATTTCCAAAACTTCTTGTCCGGAAAAAACTGGCCAAACCGCAATTCCGTAAGTTCCGTTGTCGGCTTTAATGTAGCAGTAAGGGTCTCCGTCAATTCCGTATTCAGCATATTTTTTACGTAAATTTTCGATTAATTCATCAACATATTGTGCCAACTTTTCAATTCTCTTTTTCTCTTTAAAATTCACGCCATCACAAGAGCGATGCATTGAAGAAATCAGCCAAGGATCGATCTCTAGAATTCCCGCCAATTCTTCCGCGAGCTGATTGTAAATCGTAAAGTGATTTGATTTTGTGCGAGAATGCCATCCCATCGCAAGCGCTGGAATTACTGGCGCTGTGGCCTTTGCTAAAATTTCTGGAACGCCACTTGTTAAATCATTATTAAGCACAATAAGATCAGCTTCGCCGATGTTTTTTTGCGCCGGATAAACAGCAACTTCACCGCCCCCCTCCAATTCAAAAGAAATTTCGTCGATTACTTCCGGGATCAGCGTACCAATTTTTACTTCGCGCTTTTCCGACAAAATCTCCTGCAGATTTTTGACATTTTGCCAGTAGCGCAAATTGCGAGTGTGACTTTCTGGAACAATTAAAATCTTTTTTGCACTCGGAAAATTTTTCGTCAAAAAATCGTCAGCAATTTTTTTTGCCTTTGCTTTTGAGTCTTTGGAAAGGTTATTGAAACCGGCGGGGAAGCAATTGGTGTCAACTGGCGCAATCTTTGCTCCATTGTGACGCAGATCAACCGAGTTATAAAAAAGTGGTGGAGTAGCAGCAAATTTTTTTGCAAAAAAATCAGAAATTTTTTCACGATTTTCGGAAATTTTTTGCGCTAGTATTTCAGTTATTTTCTGCATCTCTTAGACATTGATTAATCGAAAAAATCTAGACTTCAGAAACTATTCCACAACCCAACCAAAATGCCGCGGCTTTCGTAAAAAGGAGCATTGCCGCTTAATCTTTTAACGTAACCAAATTGCAGCGCAGTGTCTTTGTTGAGATGATACATCAAAGAAAATGTGGCCATGTTGTTAGCATTTTTTGCCGCATCAAATGTGCCGAAATTTGTATTGCTGTTATTACTCTTGTCAGCAGCGCGCACAAGATTCCAATTGATGTTATCTTGAAATAAAAATGAGAAATCCCGATTGATTTTAAACCCGCTTAAGAAAGTGAATCGCGCTTCATCAAATGGATTACTGAATCTTCTGCGACTGAAGAATTTTGAGCGAAAAAAAACAGCGCGCAAAATCCAAATAATAATTTTTTCATGTTTTTAATGCTGATCTGAATCATCACCGGTGTGACCGGGGGAATTTTGTAGAATTAAGCGAAAAATAATTCCCGAAAAAATTCTGACAAAGAAAATGCGCGCTGGAAAAGCCTTTAAAAAACTGAATTTTGGCCTCGAGGCCAAAATCTTAGGAAAACACCTGCGCATTCAGCAGGGTCAATGCTTAAGAGGGGCTTAAATTTTGAGTAAAAAAATTGAAAAACTTGGTCTCAAATTCGCTCGAATAGCAAAATTATTTTGCTCGAAGAATAGAAATTTTTTTGTCTCTTTTTTTAATCAGCCACAACCAGATTCCGGTTATTGAAAAAAGCAGCGGCAAGAATCCGACGAGAAAAACTTCGATCTTGGAAGATAGTCCAAGCACAGTGCCTTCGTGAATTGCGTGCCAAATTTTATTTGAGCTGGGCTCTTTAAAATAAATTAAGTAAATGCCTGTAATGCTTGTGAGAGTAAGTGGAATCAAGAACCAAAAACCCACTGCTCCGTGTAAGCCACGATGAAATTGTCTGCCCTTCGCGGCAAATTTAAAAGTGAAGGCCTGACGTGAGAATTTTTGTTTCGGCCACCAAATTACCAATCCACTCACACACATGAAGAGCATTACAACACCAAAAATTCCGACAATATTTTTGCCGATTTCTTTGGGCAGCAACAAATTCTCGTGAAATTTTTTTACGATTTTAAAAAAGTTTTTGTCCGGATTTCTGATTTCCAAAACATCGAGCGAGACTGGGTCTAGCAAGACTTCAATCCATTCTTTCTTCTCACCATTTTTACTAAAACGCAAACTTGCAGCGGCGGAAATTTTTACCGACTGAAAAACAAATTCCGGCGGTGCAATTTTTTTTCCCGCCTCAATTAATAAAATCTCTTCGGCTTTTTGTCCTTCAGAAAAATTATAATTTTTACGCAAAATCGCGTCAGAAATTTCGCGCTGAAAAACTAAAGTTGCGCCGGTTAAGCCCTGTAAAATCAAAGGAATGCACAGCGCTAAAGCAAAATAAAGATGGAGCTTTTTAAAGAATTTTTTCAAAAATTATTTGGTTAAGTAATAAAGCCAACGTTCAACAACCCGATTAAAAATCCGTAATCAAAGCAGCTTTGAATGCTCTTGGCGAACCAGGAAGAATGTTAGTAGAACTGTGCGCAGTTTGCGCGTAGCCAAGATCAAAAATATTTTCGACATTTATTTGCAAGCGGCGCGAAGGGCTGATTTTGTAGTAAACTGCACCGTCAAATCTGGTAAATCCTTTTAGCCTTACTGAGTTATTAGCATCGGCGAATTGGTCGGATTGGCTAATAATCCCAAGTCCACTAGACCAGGCCGAGGTGAAGTCGTATTTGTTCCAAAGCGCGAAAGTGTTGTGCGGCACGAGAGCAACTTTGCTACCCGCGACATAATTCTTTGTGGCATTAGTAACGACGGCATCTTGGAAAGCGTAGCTAGCAATCGTTTGCCATTTCTCAGTTATTTTTCCGGTTACGGCAAACTCAATTCCCCTGGTGCGCGATTGGCCGGTAAGCACCAAATATCCCGAACCACTTGGATCAGAAGCTGGGGTGTTGCTGCGATCAAGTTGGTAGAGGGCGGTAGATAAATTCAGCCTTGGATTGACGTCCCACTTGGCGCCAACTTCGTAATTATCGATTTTTTCTGGCTGCAAAGAATTGGTTGTAACACTCAAACTATCAAATTGATCGCCAGAGCTTGGCAAATAAGTGACGCCGTAACTTGCGTAAAGCGAAACGGATTTTTGCGGCTTTACCACCAAGCCTGCGCGTGGTGAAATCATGGTGTCGACACGCTCAAAATTTTGATTATTTGCTTTGTCTTTAAGCTTAACTTCAAAACGATCCAGGCGCAATCCCGCGGTTAATTGCACGTAATCGTTGATCTCGGCCTGATCTTGCAAATAGCCGGCAAAAACACGGACGTCGGATTTGTTGCTAATGGCAATGGTGTTGTAAGTAATAGATTCGTAGCTGATTGGATTGCTGAGCGAAACACTCGAGCTGGTCGTTCCTGTGCTGTCAAAAATTCCGTTATTTCTAACTTTGGTAGATTGCTGAGTGGTGATTTCAGTGCCAAATAAGGCGGTGTTTTTGACTGATCCGGTTTCAAATTTTTTAATTAAATCAGTTTGGTTGGTAAAGCTCTCGCGCTCGGTTTTGGCTTGGTAAGCAGTGATGGCCAAGCTGTTTGTGCTGATGGCGCCTGGCACAGAATTGCGGTAAAATTTATGAGCATTGCTGTAACGCGCGTTATTTTTTAGCTGCAATGTGGCGTCAAAATTATGGGTAATAATGCCGTAGAAAGAGTTGTTTTTGCTATTCGATTTATTCTCGTTTGGGTAGCCAAAAGCAGCTGAAGGACTGGTTTTGTAAGGCGCGCCATTTTGTGCAGGAATGCCGCGATCAACAGTGCGAGCATCGTCAAAATGCTCGTAACCAACTTGCAAATTAGTTTCTTCACCGAGCTCAACAGACGCAGTTGGATTAAAACCATAGCGCTCAAGTCCCGCGTAATCGCGGTAGCTGTTAGATTTTTGATACATTGAATTTAAGCGCAGCGAAAACTTTTCATTAACCCGATCGCCAAGATCCATTTCAACACGACGATCTTCATAAGAGCCGCCAGAAAGCATTAATCTGCGCTTTTGTAGGCCATCAGCTTTTTTTGAAATACGATTAATCAAGCCGCCCGGACTTCCTCTTCCAAAGGCCAGAGCATTTGGACCTTTCAGAAACTCAACGCGATCGGTGTTGTAAAAATCACGAATATATTCCGAGTCGTCACGCGCGCCGTCGATGAAAAAATTGGAGGTGGTACCATTAGTGCCGTTGGTCATGCCGCGAATAGTTACTTGGTCGCGATGCCCCTCGCCCATTTGCACATTAACACCCGGAACATAGCGCGCGGCCTCTTCCATTTTAGTAATATTCTGATCGCGAATTTGCTCTTGGGTTACTACTGAAATTGATTGCGGCGTGTCTAGCAAAGGCGTTTCCACTCTCATCGAGCTGCTGCTTGATCCGATTTTATAACCATCAACTCTACCTTCTTTTTCAGCGGTGGCAGTAACTACGACGCTCGGCAATGTTGTGGATTTTTTGGGCTTTAATTCCTTTGCCCAAGATTGATTAACAAAGAGAGAGAGGGAAAGCAAAGACGCAAAAATCTTACCGCTACGCATAAATTCAAATCTAATTCTTAATAATTCATTTTGGCTCAGTGATGAATCCGATATTCGACAGCCCAACGCGTTGTAAGGCTGCAAGCAGGTGACTAACTTTACCGTAATTAACATTTACGTCAGCGCGCAAATGAATTTGTTGTTTTGGATTTTTTTTCGCCAAAATTTTTAACTGCGCTTCGAGCGCGCCAGCAGAGACTTCTTCGTCGTTTAAAAAATATTTTCCGTCTGATTTTACGGAGATTGTTACCGTTTTTTCTTCGCTAATTTGCGCTGCGCTCTCTGCCGGCAAATCAAGTTTGATCACGCTATTTAGCATCGGCGCGGTGACTAAAAAAATTACCAAGAGCACAAGCATTACGTCAACTAGTGGCGTCATGTTTATTTCGGAGAGTGGAGCCTGAAGCTCTTCGCGCTCGAAGTTATTTCGCATCGTTCGACAAATAAACGGTGAGCTGCTCAGCAACGTGGCGAAGATTTTGCACCAAAAGACGATTGAGACGAACGAAAGTGTTATAGGCAAGAACCGCCGGAATTGCAGCGAATAAGCCGATTGCAGTTGCAACTAAGGCCTCGCCCATTGGACCAGCAACGGCGGAAAGTCCGGCATTTCCTTGTGCTGAGATGCTTTGCAGCGCATTGTAAATTCCCCAAACTGTTCCGAATAATCCGATGAATGGCGCGGAAGATCCGATTGAGGCGAGAGCTGTTAAACCCTTGTCGAGCCATGAGCGAGTTTCATCCAAAACTTGCAGCAAATGCATTGTGAGGATTTCTTTTTTTGCTTCGTGTCCGAGATATTGAGGCAAAACTTTTTCTAAATTTTTTACTTCGGTGATTAAAAAATTTACCGCACCTTCAACTGTTTTTAGATTTTCGCTTCCGACTAAATTTTTAGTGGGCCAATTCTGAATTTTTACGTGCTCAGCGTAGAATTTTTTGTAAGCCAAATATTCGCGGCGCAGCAAAAGGCCTTTCCAAAAAATAATGTACCAACTGACGAAGGACATTACGATTAGCAGCAAAAAAACCGCGATTAAAACTGCATTGCCTTGCGCAAAAGCGTGAATGAAATCCATTTTATTTTAAGTAATTGTAAAAGTTTCGTCGATTCGGCGAAAAGTAATTGTAAAACTTTTGCCGGTTGAGCGAAGTCGAAACCAAGAAAGTTCGACGCCGATTTTTTGGTTTCGACTTCGCCGAGCCCGCAGAAATATTTAATTAACGAATTTAGATAATTTTAAATTCAACCGGAACAACCACAGAAGCCTCAACCGACTTGCCCTTGCTGCGCGCGGGAATAAATTTCCACTGCTTCACGGCATCAAGCGCCGCTTCGTCTAAATCGTGCGAGCCGCTTGAGTGGGAAACTTGAACTGAGGCCGGAGTGCCATCCACTTTCACTAAAACACTCAACAAAACCTTCCCCTGAGAGCCTTTGCGTCTTGCCAAGGCGGGATAATAAGGCGCGGGATTATTTAAATATTCCGCGTTAAAAACCGGCTCGCTTTCTGCTGCTCTGGTTGCAATCGCGTTTGGATCAACTCGACCGGAAGTTTCTTTTCCAGCAACTTTTGATTCTTTGCCCTCAAGTTTTTCTTCTTTGCTTTGCTTCTGTTTAAGGGCATTTTCACGCTCAAAATTCAACACAGATTTCTCACGAGAAAGATTTTCATTCTTTTTTTCATTTGCTGAAGGAGCAACAAAACTAACTTGGATTGCCTGCTGGTTGATAACCATCGGATCAGACGGCATTAAAGACCAAGCCGCCAATCCTCCATGTACAAAAGCTGCAGCGACCAGGGCAAAAATGTGCGATTTTTTGTAACTCGAAATAATCATTTTCACTTATTTTTGATTTCTTGAGCCCATGAGAATAATTATCATCTAACTGAGAGTCAATATCAAAACTAATTATTTTGCGAGACACCTCCGATAAATTAATTCTCAATTCTTTACGCATCACCCCTGTAAAAGTTCGTTAATTTGGCTTCGATCTTTCCGCGCCATTCCTGCTTTCGCTATGACGACGTCGAGTTTTACTAAAAAATTGTTGATTTTTTGGGTGAAAAATACCTCGGTACCCACCTTCAAACTTAAGTCAGAAAACATGTCAAAATATCCCAACCCAGCATCTTCGCAAGAAGGCGCCGCAACCATTGCAGAAATCGAAATCGCGCGAGAAATTGGCGCAACAAATTCTCGATATCCCGGCGACCTTTCCACAATTATCGAGGCAAATTCGCAATCCTCGTCAGAAGAAAAAGAGCGCGAAGGTTGGATCATGAGCGTCTCCAAAAGTTTCTGTGGAGCGACTGCGGCACTGATGGCCGCTGAAGGAAAATTTGGTGAAAAAAGAATGAAGGCGACCGTGTTGGATGTCTTGCAGGTGGCGCGAGAACGCCATTCAGACAGAGAAGCTAAAATCACAAAATATGAAAAAGTGCTGACAGAAAAAGGCTGCGAACACGTAACCCTGGAACAACTTCTGAGTCATCGCAGCGGGCTCATTTCGCAATCGAGTTACTTCACCAATGATCCTAAATTTGTAGGCGACAATCCGGGCGTTATCGCCTCTGATTCGGTAAAATTTATGCCGGAAAAAGTTGGAACAACTTTCAGTTACGGCAATCCAACTTTCATGCTGGCCGAAGATTTGATGAGCCTGGTTTCTGATTCAGGGAGTTATCGCCAAGAGCTAAAAACAAGAATAATTGATCGCCTTGGGTTAGCTCACACCAGGCCCGCGGATGAAATGGACGAACCACGAAAAGTTGCTAGCGATGTCGTGAAGATCGCGGGCGTGCTTGATTACGATACTGCCAACATTGAGCCCGCGAAAGAAAGTTCTAGCAGCAATCCCCTCACTCACACTCAAACTGGAGAAATACCCCTCTCCGCTGGCGGCCTCTGTTCAAGCGTTGCTGATTTAGAAAAATTTTCTGCGGAATTGGCGAAGATGATTTGCGGAATGTCTAACGCATTAACTTCGGATCACGCTCAAGCTAAAGAAGTTCGTCAGCTTTACCTCGATGCTTTCGATGCTGGAGAACATTGCGTGCCCGATGGAGGTTCCGACGAAAAAGCAGCTCTCTACGCCGCAAGCTATTCTCTTGGGATCATGATTGGGGCCATTAATGACAAGGCGGAGAAGGTTTCTGGTCGCAATAATGGAAGAGATGAATTTCATATTTGGCACATCGGCCATTTCTCCGGCAATGCCAGCGAAATGCATGCAACAATGCCTTTTTCTTTTGATGATTTTAAATCAGGAAGAGCTGCGGAAAAAAGCGACGTAGCAGTGGAGACGAATTCGGTCATTACTCAAACTGACGTAATTACTAAACATTTGATTCTTACCATGCCCGGCCATGATTACGCTAGCCAGATGGATGAATATTTTCTCGGCAAAACCAGCAAAGACAGCAAGTTTGTTGCTAAGGAAGATGGCGAGTGTTGGCGAAAATACTGGCAACATCTAGATCTCAGCACGGGCAAAAATAATAACTTAACAGCCTGGCAAAATGAACTCGCCGCCGAAGGCAAACTACCAAAAAATTTCGCCGATTTTCACGCAGAAATTATCGCCGCTTACTCACCAGCTCATAAAGCCTTGAACAACTATCTCGTAGAAAATTTCATCGATGAAAAAACTGGAATTATCGATCGAGATGAAATCGCAAAGAAATTTAAAACAGCCGCGGATTTTGAAGGACTTCGCAAAGAAGTTCTCGCTCCACACCTCACTTCTGCACAAGAGGAAACGCAGAAAATTTTTGCACGATCAGAAGTGCAATTAGCAACAGAAAGAGGGGCTGAGGACTTGAAGTCAACAGCGCCAAACTCTTGGGTTGCAAAGGTTGCCACACCGAAAACTAAAGATGACTCCGGGATTACGAGATAATTTTGCCAATGATTTTATTTTAGATTTTCGCCCCTAAGAAGCGCGCCATGAAAATTTCTAACTACCAAATCGAGCCCTACATTCAACGCATCGCGCAAGAAAAAATTGCTGGCTGTTTGTTGTTTGGGCCGGAAGCCGCGCTCGTTAATTATCGCTTTAATCTGATCGCAAAAAAAATTACGCCAAATTTATCCGATCCATTTTTAGTCGCTAATATTAGCAAGGAAAAATTGGTCGAAGATAAAGCGATTTTAGCGGATGAGTTTTTTTCTTACTCAATGCTCGGCGGCAGAAAATTAATTTTGATTCGCGATGCTGACGCTCAAGCTGGCGCAGCCTTAAAGATGCTTTTTTCTGATCAGGATTTCGCAAAAAAAAGCGATAATTTTATTTTAATTCAAGGTGGAGATCTCGATAAATCATCAGTTCTACGTAAGCTTTGCGAAGAAAATCCATGCTTTGCCGCGATCGCATGTTACGAGGATGATGAACGTGTGATAAAAAAATTCATTGCCGATGAACTCTTGCGCCACAAGGTTAAATTCAATTTGGATGTTGCATTAATTCTTTTCGAAAAATTTGGAAAAAATCGCCAAATTATCTTAGCCGAGCTTGAAAAAATTTTAGTTTTTTTAGGTGAAGAAAAAAATCTCACTGTTGAATTGGTCAAGAAGCTGAGCGCTTCCGAAGCTGAGATTTCTGCCAATGAATTCGTCGAAAATTTTGCAGCTCAAAGATTTGATTTGGCCTTACTTATTGCTGAAAAACTTTTTCGCGACGGATTTGAAGCGATTACGCTGGCGCGATTTTTATCTAACTTTTTACAAAAACTTTACCAAGCCCGCATGGAGATTGACTCTGACGGAATTGGCTTTGACGAAGCGGTAAAAAATCAGCGTCTATTTTTTAAGGCCGAAGCAGAATTTCGCTTAGCGCTAAAAAATTTATCGAAAGTTTTTTTGATAGAAAACTTGTCAGAATTGCAACAATTAGAAATTAAGATGAAGAATAGTACTCTGCCGCCAAAGCTTCTACTTACTGCATTCGTACAAAATTTTCTTCAGAATTAAGCCTCAATCTAAGAAAATTTACTTTGCCTGCTTGACAACAAAAATTTGGTTCGTACGTTGCGCCCCCTCTTTTGGTTTAGAGATCTGATGTCTGTCCTTCGCGGCAGTTCTTTTCCTTCTTTCATAAGTTGTTGTTTTACATCGTGAATAGTCGCGTTTATGTCTTTGTTCAAACAGAGGCAAAAAACGGAAAATAAGAAAAATAAAGGCGATAGTTTCGTTCGCAAAAAAACTATCGCTTAAAGTCACGTTAGTGAATTTGAGTTTTTCCTCTTTTATTAGGGGAGAAGTTGTCACTTTTGTAGCGCAAGCGAGCAAAAGTGCTCAACAACAGAAGGATGAGAGTCCTTCTAGTGAGATAGCTATTATCATTATTCTCAACTTGAGAGTTTGATCCTAGCTCAGAACGAACGCTGGCGGTATGCTTAACACATGCAAGTCGAACGGGTGTAGCAATACATCAGTGGCAAACGGGTGAGGAATGTAGAGGAATCTTCCCAGCAGTAAGGAATAACTCTGAGAAATCAGTGCTAATGCCATATATCACCGCTTCGGCGGGAAAGATTTATCGCTGTTGGATGAGCCTCTATCGGATTAGCTAGTTGGTGAGGTAATGGCTCACCAAGGCAATGATCCGTAGCTGGTCTGAGAGGATGATCAGCCACACTGGAACTGAGACACGGTCCAGACTCCTACGGGAGGCAGCAGTGGGGAATATTGGACAATGGGCGCAAGCCTGATCCAGCAATACCGCGTGGGTGATGAAGGTCTTCGGATTGTAAAGCCCTTTTAGTAGAGAAGATAATGACGGTATCTACAGAAAAAGCACCGGCAAACTTCGTGCCAGCAGCCGCGGTAATACGAAGGGTGCTAGCGTTGTTCGGAATCACTGGGCGTAAAGGGTACGTAGGCGGTTTGGTAAGTCGACTGTGAAAGCCCCAGGCTCAACCTGGGAACTGCAATCGAAACTGCTTTACTTGAGTTTGGTAGGGGATGGTGGAATTCCTAGTGTAGGGGTGAAATCCGTAGAGATTAGGAAGAACACCAGTGGCGAAGGCGACCATCTATGCCAATACTGACGCTGAGGTACGAAAGCGTGGGGAGCAAACAGGATTAGATACCCTGGTAGTCCACGCCCTAAACGATGAATGCTAGTTGTCGGGGCCTTAGGCTTCGGCGGCGAAGTTAACACGATAAGCATTCCGCCTGGGGAGTACGGTCGCAAGACTAAAACTCAAAGGAATTGACGGGGACCCGCACAAGCAGTGGATTATGTGGTTTAATTCGATGCTACGCGAAAAACCTTACCAACCCTTGAATCCCATTGACCGGTACAGAAATGTATCTTTGTAGCAATACACAGTGGAGACAGGTGTTGCATGGCTGTCGTCAGCTCGTGTCGTGAGATGTTAGGTTAAGTCCTTCAACGAGCGCAACCCTCATCCTTATTTGCCATCGGGTTATGCCGGGAACTATAAG
>Ga0164294_10000033_pt1 | contig 155859 bp, 126 predicted proteins | sample GEODES005metaG_FD_111479 | JGI IMG/M metagenome (GOLD analysis project Ga0164294, IMG submission 111479) | Oligotrophic lake water microbial communities from Sparkling Lake, Wisconsin, USA - GEODES005 metaG | ecosystem: Environmental > Aquatic > Freshwater > Lake | place: USA: Sparkling Lake... | reverse complement strand
TATCACGGTTAGATTTTCTGAGAAACGGTTTCTGTAGCCTGCCTGCGCAATACTTACCCGTGGCTTCTTGTCCATAAATACGTCACCACTGCTGATGCTTCCCTGGTTCACGTTATTCACACCGTAGGAAATATAGTAGTTCGGGTGGGTGAACGACATACCGATGTTTAGGTCCAAAATATTCATGTCAGCAAAGCCGCCAGCATACTGGGCTAGGGTAGGATCGTTCGCCTGTTCGGTTGTTAGTCTAGTGCCATCAAGACGGATGCTGTTGATGTTCAGTCCTGCACCCATGCGTAGGCCTGCCTTCTCACTCACTTGAATGCGCGTGGCGTAGCTCAAGATCAATTCTGATTCGGTAAAGGCACCGTACTCGTCGTTGAGTAGGTTCACCCCTACGGCATTCTTACCTAGGTCAGAGGATCCACCAAGATTCGCGAAATCAAGTTCTGCAGAGACAAAGTAAGACTTTGGTGCTCCTTCCCAGCCTGCCCATTGGTTGCGAACAAGTCCTTTGACCATCGAGCCTTCGTAGGCCGTCAGGGCAGGGTTGAAATACCCTTGCAAATGGCTAAACTGGGACATGTATTTGCGGGATTGAGCAAATGTTCCTACAGAGAGGAGGATACCTAATGAGAGTAGTAGTAGTTTTTTCATCTTTATTTTTTTGAAGCAAGAAACACAATCGAAATACAGTGGAAATAAACCGAGCTAGCTCGGTGAAACAGTAAATTCTGCTATTATTTCACGGAGCGAAGCGCAGTGTATTTCTATCCTATTTCCATCGTATTTCTTAGTCCCTAGACTATTTTTATTTTCTTAACAAATTCAACATTCCTTTACGCGTCTCGCCTGTTTCGGCTACCTCAATGGTCCAGAAGTAGGTGCCTACAGGAAGCTCTTTACCATTGAAGGTTCCGTCCCAACGTACATCTGGATTTTCCGTGTAGAACACACGATCTCCTCCACGGTCAAATACCTGAAGTCGAACTCCTTGATAGAAGCGTAACTCTGGCACACCCCAAGTACCGTTGAAACTATCCCCGTTTGGCGTAAAGGTATTATAGATCGTTAAGGCGTCGAAGGATAAACGTGTTCTGGTGATTTCGAAGAACTTATCTAGCGTATTTCCATCGCGATCCGTTACGCGAACCACAATGCTAAACTTAGTCTTACCTGGTGCGCGATCTGCACTGCTCCAGAACAAGATGTTATTCTTGATTTCGAAGTACTTGTTATCGTATCCAATTCCAAATAGGCTCACCACGTGGATGTTATCCACTGGGTCATTCACCACAAAGGCACCAACAGGGATAAAGAAGCTTGTGGTGCTACCTACAAAGGTGCTATTGTTGATCGTCACATCTCTAGGTGCTGGCTTTGGTAGTACGGTAACACGCACGACACCATTCACCAAGTACGGATTGTAGTATCCTTTAGGAAGTACTAGGGTTCCTTTCAATTCATACGTTCCACGCTTCAAGATATTTAGTGTTTCAGTCTTGTTCCACACCACCTCGAAGTTTGTTTTCTCACCTGAATAGATGCCTACTTCCACAGTGGTCGGTAGCTGGCTAAGGTGATTTTTCGTTCCCCATGCTAAAGTCACTTGCTTAAGTACGCTCAATTGAATTGAACGAACCTGTACGTGATCTGGAACACCATCTCCATCGCTGTCCTTTGCATCTTTGGCATTGTTCGGATTTGTTCCTTGTCTTAGTTCAACATAATTAGGTACACCATCCCCATCCGTATCTTTAAAGTCACTTGGATCTTTTGGATTCGTTCCATCCAAGAATTCTTCGTAGTCATATACGCCATCACCATCTGTGTCTCGGGTATCATCTCCACGTACGTTTGGATTGGCCGGAGCTAGTCCCATATTCGGGAAGAGGGTCACTTCTACATAATCAGGAACTCCTCCACCGTCGGTGTCCTTGAAGCTTGTAGCACTGTTTGGATTGGTACCATCACGCAATTCGATGTAATCAGGTACCCCATCCTTATCGGAATCTTTGTACTTCAAGGCATCTCCTGTAGCAGTACCCTCAGCAGTTTCTACAAAGTTAGGAACAAGATCTCCGTCGGTATCTTTGTACTTGGTCGCATCCAAAGGATCCGTACCGTCGGTTACTTCCACGCCGTCTGGCACGCCGTCGCCGTCTGTGTCAACTTTCAACGGATCGGTTCCGAGGTCTTTTTCTCTCTGGTTGGTCAAGCCGTCGTTATCGCAATCCGCTGCCTTCCACGCATCCGAAGGGGTAGCGTTTTGACTAGCGATTTTGAAAGAGCAGGCATCTACTGGATCAGTGCCATCAGCAGCTTCCTCGTTATCCTTCACACCATCGCCATCGCGATCTTCGTTAACGTCGGTCACCGAGATGGTCAATTGGCGCTCAAAGGTCAAGCCGCCTGCATCTGTTACTCGAACACGTACGCTGTAGCTATTCTTCGTTTCAAAATCAAATACCGCAGCAGTCTTCAGGCTTGTGCCGTCAACTGTAAAGCTTGCATTATCTGTATCACCTGTTCCACTTACCAAAGCAAATGTGAAGGTATCTCCTGTATCCGCATCCGTTGCGCTCAAGGTACCTACTGTGGTAACAGAAGCTTCATTTTCAGCAACAGTTGCAGGTGCCAAGGCGATTCCTGTAGGTGCAGTGTTGAACACCAAGGAAACGGTTGCTGTGGTAGATCCGCCAGTATTTGTAGCGGTAATGGTATACGTTACTGTTCCTGTCTGTGCTGCGGTCAACGTTCCAGAAATCACACCCGTTGTTGCATTGATGCTCAAGCCAGCAGGAAGTGATGGTGAAATCGTATAGATAGGTGTTCCACCAGAAATGGTAGGTGTCATCGCCGTGATGGCAGTTCCTTGTCTTACCGTTTGGGTAGCTGGAGTATAGCTCAACGCGCTAGGCGCTACTGCGTTAAACACTGCCAGCGTAAAGGTTGTCGTACCTACGCAACCTCCTGCCGTAGTACCTGTTACCGTGTAGGTAGCAGAAGCGCTTACCGCAGAAGGTGTTCCAGAAATTACACCGGTAGTCGTATTGAACGTTAAGCCAGTAGGTAAGGCAGGGCTGATTGAATAGGAAGTAATTGTTCCTCCTGAAACAGTCGGCGTAGCTGCTGTAATGGCGAATGTTCGCTCAAAAATATAGGCAGCGCTGTAGGTGATTGTAGGTAAAGCCACTACAGTAACCGTAGATACCGTGCTAGTAGCGGTTTGCGAACAAGCGCCTGTCACCACCACATAATAGTAATTGGTTCCAGTAGCCGTAGATGGTATCGTAAAGGTTGAAGTAGTTGCCCCTGAAATAGCTGTGCCACCAGTATTGCTCGCAGAAGTGTTGCTATACCACTGATACGCCAATTGGGAACCAACAGCAGACACGGTAAGCGATCCTGATCCTGCACAAATAGAAGCAGTGGCGGCCGGCTGTGTAAGAATTATTACAGAGGAAGTTCCCGTAACAAAATTGGAGGAAGAACCTGTTTTTGCAAAATTGGTAAGGGTTCCATTACGATTTGCTCCCGGAGTCAAATTATTCACGCCAGAAATTGTTGTATTCGACCCTCCGGCTAACCCCTGATTAAAATTGTAATACGCAATAAGACCTGCTTCATTACCGATAAGTTCGGTATTCATTCCAGCAAGAATCTGCTGCTCGGTGCGTACTGTATTCCAAATTTTGACATCGTCTAATTGTCCATTAAAATAGGGATCAACAGAAAATAGGGATCTTCCGAAATAATGCGTGGTCATTGTTCCTAAGTCTGCTGGAGAAAGCACAATTGTTGCGGTGCCGGTTAGAACCCCATCCACATATATTTTTGCCTGATCTGCAACAGCATCTAAAGTTACTGCCAAATGGGACCACTTAGCTGCAGAAATCGCTATGCTTGAAGTAAGCTGTTCTTCAAAAGAGGATGTTTTCTTAATTCCAAACCTTGGTTTTCCAGTAACACTGTTTTGTACCGTTAAGAACATGTAATTGGCATCACTAGTACCAAAATCGAACACCCGTTGCCAATTCGATAAATTCCTCGGATTTACCCATCCTTCAAATGTAAAGCTGGTAAGTCCCGTTGTAATATTTGGTAGAGTTACATGGTCATTGATACCATCAAAGTCAAGTGCATTGCTCGCACAATCAAAGGTGAAGTTTGGCGCAGTTACGGCTCCTGCCGCGGTAGTCACTTCGATGTTTGTAGTGACTGTTGCGTCCTTTCCAACAATTGCCCGAACCTCTGTTGCGGAAACTGCGGTGAAAGAGCGAGCGTTTACCCCTCCAATTTTCACACCAGAGGTTCCGCTCAAGTTAGTTCCTGTAATAGTAACCATCTCTCCGCTCTTCGCAGTAGTAGGAGCAAAGGAAGTAATCGTCGGCTGTGGAAGTTGGGTTACCTGTTGAATTTGGCTAGCAGTAAGCGACTTATCTACAATGATAAACTCATCGATACAGCCATTGAATCCAAACCATCCATCGATAGGGTCTCCCGCCCAAACACCTTCCGTAGTCACTGCTCCCAATTGATTGAAGCTCATGGCAAGGTGATTAATAGTTCCTGTACTAGTCCCTGATAGCACTCCATCAATGTATACGGTAATCGAGCCCGGCGCAGCAGAAAATTCCACCTTATGCCAATTTCCATCGTCAACTCTGTTGGTAGAGGTTACGTTCAAAACACTTCCTTGCCACAAATTGGCATTAAGCTTTCCATCACTTTGAACGTACAATATTGGAACCCATTCTGATCTAGCCGCACCTACAGCAGCATTCTGATAGCCTAAAATAGCACCATACGTCGAGGTCTTAAATCGTAGGGAGATGGTGAAATTAGATCCTCTACCCCGAATAAGGTCACTAGGTAAGGTCAGGTAATTTTGAACCGTTGTGCCTCTAACAACATTGTTGTTTGAGAAACAAATTGATTGGCCACTGGCACCCGCACCATAGGTGGCTGTTCCAACAACAGTTCCGTTCCGACCTGCACCCGTTTGATCTAGGGCATTCCCTTCAAACTTAAGCTCTACTACTTTGTAGAAAAACCCAGCTTCGGTATCGCTACCAGTTGCGTTTTGAACAAAAACATCTCCAGATTGAGCAGCGCCTACTACAGCGGTTATTTGTGTGTCAGAATTGACTACATAGGAAGTCGCATTAACTGTTCCGAACTTTACCGCGGTTGCTCCTGTAAAGTTTGTCCCTGTAATTACCACTGATTCTCCGGTTCCTGCTGTAGTTGGAGTGAATGAAGTAATCACTGGGGCAGGAATGGCTTGGACATTCATGGTAACATTGACATTGGTACTAGATTCCAAATCTCCATCAAATGCAACAACTGACATTACCACAACGTTTGAGGCAATAGTTGAAGGCGTCCAAACCAAATTTTCACCAGAAGCAATTACTTCACCAGCAACCACTGCAACACCTCCTTTGGTAAGGGTTCCATTGGTTCCAATTGATTTGATTTTGAATTTTAAAGGCAAATCTTCGGTATCAGCATCGGTAAAGTTTTGTGCTGCTCCGCTAAGCATCGCATAGGTAATTGGCGTGGCAACAGTTCTATTGCAGTACCAAGACTTGTAACTGAGGTTAAAGTAGGAGGATAAGTAACGATTACTCTAGCTTCCGCAAAGTTTGAGGTGAGACCTGCAGCATCAGTGACTTGAAACTTAATCAATCTTTCCTTTCTCGCAGAATTAGTAGCTGCAGTATTAAATTTAACAGAACGCAACAAAGTTTGATAAACTGCAGGCGTTGCTGTTCCTGTAAATGAAAGTAGACCAGTAGAAGAGTTATAAGAACCAGTAATTCCCGATTGATTGGTCCATGTCAAAACATCATTTTGGTTAAAATTAGTAGAAATATTGACTGTTGCCGATTGAATTTGATCGTTCGTGTCAACATCGGTTACTGGCAATAAACTATGAATTACTAAAGGGCTAGATGAACCTATTGTGTACACCACTCTTTGAAAAGGAACTCCCAAGAGTTCAATTTCACCAATATGCAACAATGGACCACCTCTTAATTGAGGGAAAGTCACTCGATAGGTAGTATACCACTCTTGATTTGCAAATTCGGCGGACTCTGATGGGGAGAATCTTGTAGATGTTAAATTAGTGTTTGCTGAGTTTACAATAGTAGTGTAAGTAGCACCTCCGTCTTTAGAGCCTTCTAGTTTAAAGGTAATTGGATCCCTTTCAGGGGAATCGTTGGCACTTAAAAAAGTTAGTTTTGTAACTATTGTTGCTCCAGAAGCTGGAGTTACTACAAATCCAGAGTTGGGAGGAGCCGCAGTTCCCGAACCCCAGTTTAGGTATTTAGTGGATGTGTTATTATCAATTACATTCGCTACACCTTCAGAACCCGGAGTGGTACTACCTGAAGGCCAAATAAGTATGGCGTCAGATGGGGCGGTAATATCGTCTCTTAACGTACTTGCTCCCGCTCGTGGCGCATCATTTTCTGCAGTTACCGTCAACAATTTATTTAAGGTAACCGTATTGGATCCATCAAGAATTGTGATTTTTACGTATCGAGCCGGATTTGGATTATCGGAAACTGTTTGATAACCAATTTGATTCAAAACTGCATTTACTTGAGCCAATGTTGGAGAACCAACCCAGGTAATTAATAAGTTTTCTCCACTTACTCCAGAATTGGTCAAGGAAGATGGGTATGTTGCAACCGTGGTGGATCCAACCTTAACAGTGTTTGGATTGCCATAGATGATGTTAACCTCTCCAGATCCTGATCCAACATTTTTAACTCCCAATTGATCAGTGGAAACACCTGCAATCGCTGTACCAGACTGATTTACATAAATTAAAGCAAGTGTTTTTCCTGTGAAATTTACCGATCCTCCATTTGTGTATGAAGAATTTGCAACTGGAAAAATTGCTCCTAATTCGGAATTAAGCGCATTTTCACCGAAAGTGATACTTGAAGGTGAAACTAGGTTTTGCGCTATAGCAGGTTGAAAAGCAACAAATCCAAGCACAAGGATAGTTATCCAAACACGCCCTTGCTTTTTAGCGAATGGGAGAATTTCTTGTACTCTCTTTAAAAATTGTTTCATGTATACTAAAATTTATTTTTCTTCGTTTTTACTAAAATATTACTCTCAACGCCCTGTAGATGAAGGCAGTAATCTACTTTCAAAAAACCTTGGCTCGAATTCTTAATTTTTGAAATTTTAAAAATCGAATTATCTCAAACCAAATACTTTTTTATACAAAATTCTTAACAAGGCATTAATAGTCAAAAGTAGGGATTGAATGTGTGGGGATTATGGTTACAGCCAAGAAATGAAATACTCGAAAAATACTCTTTTTTATGTATCTTCTTGATTAGCAGTAGTTAGCCTTACGTCTTTTTCAAAAAATGACATAAGCAGACTAAACCAAGCCTATAGCAGTGAGTGGTCTATTAAATTAAAAAGGATTTAAAAAAATTTAGAAAACCCTCACGAAATTCAGGACTTATCCATAACGGAAGATGTAGTGCTTTCCAACGCAATCAACTTCCCCACTAAATTATCCTCTGGACCCAATCCCATCTTTTTTCGGATTGAAAAACGGGCATTTTCGATGGTGCGGACACTTTTGTTGAGAATCTCGGCAAGTTCCTTTGTGGATAAGTTGAGCCGTAGGTAGGAACATAGCTTCAGCTCAGAGGGCTTCAGCTCAGGGTAAGTCCCAAGTAATTTCTCATAAAAATCTTCGTTATAGGTACTGATACGGTTTTCAAAATCTTGAAGGAGTACATCGAAGGATTCTCGAGCGGGTAAACGCAACTTTTTCTCTTCCCCCATAACTGTTGCATCCTCTCCGCTTTCTTCAATTCGCTTTTTAATTTGAAGCAACTGCAAGGCTTGCGCGGTCAACTCCATGTCTTTGACCTTTACAGTTTTACTCAATGCCTCTCGCTGGGATTCTACAATCAATTTTTCGTTTAAAATCCGCTTTTGCCGATTAAGTACCACGAGCACTACAATAATTAGAGCGAGGATTCCAATTCCTGCTCCCAATAGACCAAGCGTCACTTGCTGATTTTTCGTCTTAAGATTCAAGATCTCATTTTCTGATTTTTCATTTTCAAACTTTTTCTGCAAGGCCTGCACTTCTTTCTTCACTGATTCAGAAGTCAAGGAGTCTTGGATGGCAGCGGCCTTTACGGATTGGGCATAGGCCTCTTCGAAGTTGTTGGTGTCACGGGCCAACCAGGACAACCGCTCCAGCACCAGTCCCTTTTCTCGAGCCAAACCCATGCTGTTGGAAAGTTTTAGCGCTCGATTTAGCCAGTCTTTGCTACGGGGAAAATCCTTCTTCAAGCGGTAGAGATTGCCCAAGTTGAGCGTGGAAAGCAATACTCCGTATTGCAACTTCGAAGATTCAGATAACTCTAAACACTTCAAAAAAGCGGTTTCTGCTTGATCCAGTTGTCCCTTTTGCTCAAATACATTGCCCATGTTTAGGGTGTTTTGGGCAAGTAAAAAGGAGTTATTAATCGAAACCAATAGCTTGTTGGCCTCTTCATAGACATAAAGTGCGGAATCCAAAAGGTTAATCTTTCGGTAGATAACTCCCAGGTTGTTGTAAACCATCGCCACAGCACGCTTGTCTCCCCTCGCCTCAAATACCTTTTTCGCTTTTCCATAATACGCTTTAGCACTTGGTATATCCTCCAGGTCTTTGAAGTAGTTGGCCAAATTATTGTAGATAATCCCAAGGTATTCTGGCTTCTTAGCGGCGAGCATGAGTTTTTCAGCTTCTAGAAAATCTCCGATAGCATCTACATATAACGCGTCTTTTCCCTTCTGAAGGCCTCTGACGGTCAAAAATACAGAGTACAGCGCATCTCCCTCCTGAATGGCAACTTCCAATGCCGGCATCTCTGCTCGGACCGAGTCGTATTGGCCTAAGAAATAGAAAGAGAACTGCTTGGAGATCAAAATTCTCAGCCGCTCTTCTGAGGTTAACTCGCTATCAGTCAAGAGTTGATTGGCAAGTATCCGTGCCGAGTCATAAGATGCTCGGTCTTGCAATTGTTGAATTTTTTCAAGTTGGGAGTTAACGGACTGTGCTAGGCTGGCGGGGGTCAAGAAACCCATAAAAATCATTCCCAAAGCACCAAAAACAAGTATTTTGAAGCTCTTTGCTATTTTTTCTCTTAAAGAATTTACCAAATACATGCGTAATCGCCTTTTTTCCAACTCCGCCAAATAAACTTCAAAAAGTGATATTTCAAAGAGAATTGAATTTTTCTTAGAAGGAAAGGAAATAAAAAAATAATAGAAATACAATGGAAATAAACCGAGCGAGCTCGGTGAAATAGTAAATCCTGCTGCTATTTCAAATTATTTCACGGAGCGAAGCGTAGTGTATTTCTACTGTATTTCCATCGTATTTCCCTTAATCATTTCACGGAGCGACCCGCCGCAGCGGGTATTTCCATTGTATTTCCACAGTATTTCTGCCCTCTACAAACAGGTACCTACTTCAAATCAATTATCTTCACATGCGTCTTTATCAAATTAGAGCTCGCCTTTGCGACGATTTTTCCGGATTCCTTGCGGATCACCGCCTCCCAATGGTTCAAATTAGCCCCAGAGCGGACCAACTTAGCACTCACCTCGAGTTGCTCCCCAACCTGGGCAGCGGACAAAAAATCCACGGATAGGTTAATGCTCGTCATCAAAAATTCCGATCCCGCCACAAAATTCCCCATCCCGATCACATCGTCCAGCATCAAGGAGGCAATACCTCCATGCAAGATTCGGCCAGGATTACACATGTCTGGACGGACGGTGTAAGAAACTCTCATTTCGTCCTTATCCACAGCCAACAGGACTCCTGCAAGCCAGTTACCTGCTGCAGAAGGCGTTTTGTCAAGCGTTTTTCCTATCTGGGCACGAAAATAATCAAGCGAGGTATTGGGAGAGTTTTCCACTAGGGTTGGGGTTGGTTTAGAACCCGAAAATAGTCGGTCAAGACGGTTTTTAAAACTTCTTTCTCGGAATCATTCGCCCAGAGGGGGTAGTTACTTCCATTGACTTTCCAGTTAAATGTAGCATCTCGCTGCAAGAACGGCCAAAGCTGCTCCGCCAAGGCCTTGTGGGCTGTATTTCCAGACAAATCAAAGGAGATTTTGGTTTCCTTTCCCTGGTCCATTACCTGAATTTCAATTGGGTAATTACCTCCTTCTAATTCAAAAAATAGGTAGGCCTCTTCCTTTTTCGAAGGAAATAGGATTGCAGGAAAAAAGCTTGGCTTCTCAGATTGTATTTGCCTTTTCCCATGTCGAAAAATCTCCATTTCCGCTTCCTGTCGAAGTTCTCGGGTATAATGTATGCTTCGTAGGTTTAGAAAGAAGAGTTTGTCCGCCCTGGCTACTTGAAGGCTTCGGTCTTTTCCTGTATTGTCAGCTCGGTACCCATCAAAAAAGGAGAGCAGCAGCACAACCCCCAAGGCGGAACCCAGGAAAATCTTCAAGACCTTGATCAAGTCGGGCGTAAATAAAGGGGCTTTTGAAGACATAATGACGGGGCTTTGGCTTTAAAAACGCAAAGATCAGGGCATTGTTTGCTTAGCGCACATACGAACCGGCATTCATGTCTATAGAGGTGCCTGTGGCATGATCAGCAAGGCCTGAACAAAGCAAGGTCACCATCGGTGCCAAATCCTCTGGACGGGTGAGCTCGGAGAGTGCAATGTCACCTAAGGCAAATTCTTCCCCATACTGCGCTAAAATCTCGGAGGCCATGTCCGTGCGGGTAAAGCCGGGAGCAATCAAAAACGCCTTGATGCCTATTTTTCCATAATGCCTTGCAATCGAACGCATTAAGCTCACCAAAGCCCCCTTGGATGCCGCATAGGCGAGGTAATCTGTTGTATCACCGCGGAAGGCGGCCCGGGAGGAAATCATTACGATACGCCCATTTTTCTGCGGTTTGGCCTGATCCACAAACTCTTTGCAGAGAATGCCTACGGCAGTGGCATTAACGGCCATGACCTTTTCCCAAACCGCTAACCAATCATCTGTAGAAAGACTATCTGGAGCAGCAGGCGAGATGCCGGCATTGTTCACCAAAGCGGTGATCGGACCATAGTTATCCACAAGTCGCGGAATAAATCCTTTGACCTCCGCTGAGTTGGACAAGTCGCAGGGAGCAAGATAGGCCTTTGTTGGCAGCTCGGCCAAAAGGGACTTGGCTTCGCCCTCGTGCGCATTATAGTGCACAATGACTTCTGCTCCGGAGGCTGAAAGCTGCCGGGCAATGGCACGGCCAATTCCCCTTGAAGCACCCGTAACGAGGATGCGTTGGCCAGAAAGTGAGATATGCATGATCAGTCTCTTGAAATATTATCGATCAAAATTACGTGCCACAACCCCTGTAACATGGGCTAGGTGGTGACTTCCATGCCAAGCATACATGAGTGTCACCTCGGTAAGCGTCTGGCTGCGCTGCTTTTCCGGATGGAAATAGCTGCGTTGGAAGTCCGCTGGAGACATTGCCTGCAGCAGGTGCGTCCACTTACTGTGAATAAGTCGAAGTAGGTCAAGGCCCTGCTCCACAGGGAGTTGCGAGTCTGAAAGTGCAGCCCATGCGCCTTCATTGTACGGCTTGATGGTTGGATGCTCCTCCGTGAGGGCCATTTTGAAACGGCCCAAGGCCTGACCGTGGCTATCAGCACAGTGGTGAACTAGCTGTCGTACCGACCAGCCTCCTGGGCGATATGGGCAATCCAGCTCTGACGGAGTCAGGGGGCTCACTGCCTGAAAAAGAGCGGTTGGAAGGGCTTTGATGTCTGCTATCGCCTGGGAAAGTGCGGCAGCATCCACGGTAGCAGGCAGTGCAAACCTGCCGATGGGGTATTGGAGTGTTTCTAGATTCATAAATTGTGGTTAATGTCCGCCTGCAGCGATGGTAGCCAAATCTACATGTTTTGCGCCACCTGCCAAAAGCACTAATCCACAGGCCGAGAGTGTGGCCCCAGTAGTCATCACATCATCGACCAATAACATGCGCTGATCCAGCACCCTTTCTCCCTTTTTCAAGGCAAATACCTCCGCTACGTTATCGAGGCGCTGAAGTCGCGATTTGTTCGTTTGGGTTTCCGTAAACTTCGTTCGCTCCAACAGGTCCCGGCTAGGTATACCTATCGCATTCGAAAGGCCTTTTGCAAAACGCTCGCTCTGGTTATAGCCTCTGCGGGCTTGTTTAAGCGGATGGAGGGGCACTGGCACTACGGCGTCCCACTGCCCGATATAGCCTGTTTCGCACAGCGTAATGCCGTACAAGCGTCCAAGTTCTTCGGCCAGATCGGGCTTATTTTGGTACTTCAGCAGGTGCAGCAATTGTTGACTTTTTCCTTTTTTGGTAAAATGCAAAAAGGCCATCACGCGGTGCAGTGGCATCAGGCCTCGAAGCTTGTCACTGAGCTCGTTGTCTCTTGCGCGAAGGTGAAAGTTGGCCCTAGGGAGGCTTCCTTGGCAGATTGTACACAGGCAGGGCTCAAAGTCAAACAGGCTTCTCCTGCACAGGGGACAGTTGCGGGGGAAAATAAGGTCTAAAAAATCGTTCCAAAAAAATAAACGCATGGCCAAAATTGGAGATGTACTGCCTAAGGGTAGAATAAGCCGTATATTTATCGGCTGAACGACCAAAAGCATCAAGATAATGAATCTACTAGACGAATTCAATGACTACCGAAGCAAAATGAACGAACGCATCTTGGCGGAAGACAACAAGGTGATCAAGCGTTTTTTCAATTTGGATACCAACACCTACGCGGAAGGGGAGATTGATGTCAAAACCAAGGAAATGATTGGCTTAGCCTGTTCCATGGTGCTGCGTTGCGACGATTGCATAAAATACCATTTGGGCAAATCTTTTGAAGCAGGGGTTGGCCGTAAGGAAGTTTTTGAGGTATTTTCCATTGCGATGGTCATTGGGGGTTCAATTGTCATTCCTCACCTTCGCCGCGCGGTAGAGTACTGGGAAGAATTGGAGAAACAAGGCCAATAAGCATGTTTAAACGAGATCTAGACCTAGAAAAACGATGGGCTAAGCTACTGGATGGGCTGAAAGAGACGATTGGAAAAAAACCTAACGACCTCAACGGCGTTTTATTTTTAATTGGCTTGCAGGAACTCGGACAAGGTACCCGCCCTTTCACAAAAGAGCAGAAACAGGACCTAATGCACATTGCCGTGTGCAAAGTTTTGAGCTACGGGGGCTTTTACGCACTTGATTTTGTAGACCAGGAGGGCTGGCCCCACTGGAAACTGGTCAAGGAGCTCCCTCATTTTGACCTATTGGAACAGGAAAAATTATTGAAACTGCAGGTTTTGGAGTACTTTGAGAAAGAATACCAACTTGAGATTTGAATGAAACTTATTTCTTACAACGTCAACGGCATTCGTGCGGCGCTAAACAAAGGATTTCTAGACTGGCTACGACAGGAATCACCAGATGTTATTGGTTTACAAGAGATTAAAGCCTTAGCAACTGACCTTGACCTGCGCATCTTTGAAGACTTGGGCTACCAAGTGTATTGGTATCCTGCTGTAAAGAAGGGCTACTCTGGGGTGGCTATTTTAAGCAAAATTACCCCAAAAGCTGTTCATTACGGCATGGGTATTTCCGCTTACGACGACGAAGGACGCATAATCCGAGCTGATTATGCCGATTTCTCCTTTATCTCGGCCTATTTTCCTTCGGGAACCACCGGTGGACCGAGACAAGAATTCAAATATGCTTTTCTAGACGATGTTTTTGGTTTCGTACAAGACTTGAAAAATGAGCATAGAGGATTGATTATCAGCGGAGACTACAATATTTGTCATAAGGCAATCGACATTCACAACCCAATTTCCAATAAGAACACCTCGGGCTTTCTACCAGATGAGCGGGCTTGGATGGATAAGTTTACTGACCTGGGCTTTATAGACACCTTTCGGGCATTCAACCCAGGTCCATCACAGTACTCATGGTGGAGCTATCGGGCCGGATCTCGCGAGAAAAACCTAGGCTGGCGAATCGATTACCATATGGCAAGCAAAGAATTGCAAAACAAAGTTAAAAGTGCCTTAATTTTACCAGATGTGATCCATTCAGACCACTGTCCCGTAGTCGTTGAGCTTGTCTAAAAAAAAGAAATTAAATACTCCTCAAAGCGTATTTCCCTGATGAAATCCATAAAAATTTCAATTCCCTCTCTGATCGAGAACATTCAAGTGATCGAAAGCTTCATTGACAATGCCAAGGAAGATTTCGCCATCAACGACGATATGTATGGCAACATCATGATATCGGTGACGGAATGCATCAGCAATGCAATTGTCCACGGCAATAAAAACGATCCCCAGAAGATGGTTCACTTGGAACTGCAGACAACAACCGGGCTATTGCTTTGCGTTGTAGAGGACGAAGGAAGCGGCTTTGACTTCAACAGCCTTCCAGACCCTACTGAGCCCGAAAACATCGAAAACACTGGGGGAAGGGGCATTTTTCTAATGCGCCACCTAAGTGATGAAGTAAAATTTGAACTCGGAGGCAAGAAAACCCTCTTGTCTTTTTACATGGACTAACCATGGCCATCCATTTCTTTTCGGAAGACCTCCCTTTTGTATTACCACAAAAACTCCGTCGCAAGCGCTGGTTAACCCAGCTAGCTACCGGCGAGGGATTCCGTATCAAGGAATTGAACTATATCTTCTGCTCGGACGAATACCTGTTACAAATGAACGTGGACTATTTAAAGCACGACACATTTACAGATATAATTACTTTCGATAATTCAGAAAATTCTGCCGAGATCGAAGGAGATATCTTTATTAGCATTGACAGAGTTAACGAAAACGCTCAAATCCATCAACAAACCGAAGACACCGAGCTCACGCGCGTGCTTTCACATGGCTTGTTGCACTTAATGGGCTACAAGGACAAAACTAAACAAGCCGCTTCCCTGATGCGTAGCAAAGAGGAAAGTGCTATTGAATTGTATAAACTGATTTGACTGTTTCACGTGGAACAGTAAGTGGGACATCCTTCCTAAACTACTACTGTTCCACGTGGAACATAACCATACACACATGTTTCCAGAATACGACGTCATTGTAGTAGGAGCAGGACACGCCGGCTGCGAAGCTGCACATGCGGCAGCCAAAATGGGCTCAACGGTACTCCTTTGTACCATGAACATGAATACCATTGCACAAATGTCATGCAATCCTGCCATGGGAGGCGTGGCCAAAGGCCAAATTGTACGTGAAATAGATGCTTTAGGAGGCCTATCGGGAGTAATCTCCGACAAATCCATGATCCAATTTCGAATGCTCAACCGCTCGAAAGGCCCAGCAATGTGGTCCCCTAGATCGCAAAATGACCGCATGCTTTTCGCTGAAGAATGGCGTCTGGGGCTAGAAAGAACGCCAAATGTAGACTTTTGGCAAGAAATGATTACCGGCCTGCTGATCAAAGATGGTGGTGTTTGTGGTGTACAAACAGGCATTGGAATCGAAATTCGCTCCAAAACAGTCGTGCTCACCAACGGTACTTTCCTAAATGGCATCATCCACATTGGTGAGAAACAATTTGGTGGCGGAAGAACAGGTGAAGGCGCATCCAAAGGAATTACCGAACAACTAATATCCCTGGGCTTAGAAGCAGGACGCATGAAAACAGGCACTCCGCCTCGCGTGGATGGAAGAAGTCTAGACTATTCCAAAATGGAGGAGCAACTAGGCGACGAAAACCCGGAAAAATTTTCTTACCTCGACAGCACACAACCCCTGGAAAAACAACGCAGTTGCTGGATTACCTATACAAACAAAGCGGTTCACGAAACGCTGGAGACAGGATTTGACCGTTCTCCGATGTTTAATGGACGTATTCAAGGATTAGGACCTCGCTATTGCCCTAGCATTGAAGATAAAATCAACCGATTTGCCGAGCGCGAACGACATCAAATTTTTGTTGAACCGGAAGGCTGGAATACCGTAGAGATTTATGTTAATGGCTTTTCCACCTCCTTGCCCGAAGACGTACAATACGCAGCAATGCGGAAAATACCAGGATTTGAACAAGCAAAAATGTTTCGCCCAGGCTATGCCATTGAATATGACTTTTTCCCGCCTACACAACTCAAACTAACGCTCGAGACACTTGCCCTGCGAAACCTCTACTTCGCTGGACAAATAAACGGTACCACGGGCTACGAAGAGGCAGCATGCCAAGGACTCATGGCCGGGATCAATGCCAGCCTTCGCGTGCAAGACCGAGAGCCTTTGGTACTGAAACGATCAGAAGCCTATATCGGCGTATTGATTGATGACCTCATCACGAAAGGGACCGAGGAACCCTACCGCATGTTTACTTCCAGAGCAGAATTTAGACTCTCCTTACGACAAGACAATGCTGACCTCCGCCTCACAGCACTGGGATATGCGCTAGGCCTAGCCGAAGAAGATCGTTACCAGAAAATGCTATCGAAGAAGTCAGAGACAGCCAAACTAGTCAATGAACTCAAGCAGAAAAAATTTACCCCTGAGGAAATCAATCCAGTCTTGACAAAGCTGGAAACAGCCACAATTTCGGAGAAGATATCTGCAGAAAAATTGCTAAAGCGCCCTCAAATAGGTCTTGCGGAGATTGCCCTCCTCTCCACCGATATGGCTAACTATATAGGCAAGTACCTTCCTGACGTACGCGAACAAGCAGAAGTACAGATCAAATACGAAAGTTACTTGGAAAAGGAACAGCTGCTCGTAGACAAACTTTCTACCATGGAAGACTTTAAAATTCCTATAGACTTCAACTATCTAGCAATCAACGCCTTATCTAATGAAGGCAGGCAAAAAATGCACAAAGTTCGGCCGGAAACACTAGGACAAGCCACCCGTATCAGTGGGGTCTCCCCCGCAGATATTTCCATACTCACCGTTTACCTAGGAAGATAATGTCGGAGCGTCTCGTCAAATGTCCCCTCTGCAAAAGCGGAAATATCCTCAATCATCTAGAAGTGAAGGATCATGCCGTAAGCAAGAAACCATTTATCCTTTGCCGCTGCAGCGACTGTCAATTACTCTTTACCAATCCCCGACCGAAAGAGGAAGAGATTGGTCCCTACTACGACTTTCCAGAATACTATTCACACGAAGACAAGATTCAAAACGTCACCCAATGGCTGTACCAGAAAATCCGAAACTATAGCCTCAAGAAAAAAGTAGCCTTGATTGAGTCACTCATTTCCAAAGGAAGCCTAATCGACTACGGCTGCGGAACAGGACAGTTCATTCAACAAGCAGCGCTACACGGATGGCAAGTCAGAGGAATAGAACCAAATGAAAAGGCCAGAGAGCAAGCCAGCAAGAAAACACCAGGACTTGTTCAAGCAAGCCTAGAAGAACTAGAAGGGACAAGTTCCGCTGACGTAATTACGTTGTTTCATGTACTTGAACACATTCACACGCTACGAAAGACAGTAAAAATCCTTTTAACACACTTGAAATCAGGAGGTTACTTTGTGGTCGCCGTACCTAATCATGCTTCGGCAGATGCAATCTACTATGGAGCTGATTGGGCAGGCTGGGATGTCCCACGACACCTGTACCACTTCGATGCTACAGCCATGGATGCATTTCAACAGGAGTTTGACTTAGAAAAAGTCAACATCCTTCCCATGGTCTTTGATTCCTACTACGTAAGCTTACTATCAGAAAAATACCGTCGACCATCAGCCTTTCTCTTGATGACCTACGTAAGAGCATGCTACCAAGGATTCCTTTCCAATAAAAAGGCTTCCAAACCAGGTCAGTATTCAAGCAACATTTTTATCTACAAAAAGAAATGATCCTCCACCGGCTAATTTATTTTACGCTGCTAGGAGGTCTGCTCCTGAGCTCCTGTGCCAAGCAAAGTTCACCAATGGGCGGGCCAAGTGACGAGGACCCACCCAAGCTTTTAAGTTCAAGCCCAACCGATCAAAGCACATCAATCCGTCCTGAAAAGATTGTCTTAACATTTGACGAATACGTAGCATTAGATAACCCAAGCAAAGGGATTGTCATCACCCCAAAAATCCAAAAGGATCTCGTCGAGTTTAGTTCTCTAAAAAACACGGTTACTCTCCTTCTCAAGCAAGACCTAGAGGATAGCACTACTTACGTATTTGACTTTCAAAAATCAGTAGTAGACTTGTCAGAGAAAAACCCAGCAGAAAAACTAAAATTGGTTTTTTCTACAGGACCAACCATCGATAGCCTATACTTATCAGGAACCGTTTACTTTCCCTTTACCGAAGCGACAGAAGACTTCAAGAACGTACTCGTGGGCATTTATCCAGCAATGGACAGCACCGATGTGTTCACTGCACCTCCTTATTATATCGCACAAGCAGATACACTAGGAAACTTTACCCTGAGCAATCTCAAAGCCGGTGAATACAGAGCCTATGCCTGGCGAGACACAAATGGAAATCTCAAAGCGGAGTTTAAAAACGAGGAATACGACTTCTTTCCCGACACACTAGTTCTAGACAAGCAAGAGGATGGTCTAAGTTTCAACCTATCAAAGGCAGATATCAATCCAGTTAGGATCATCCGAACTGCCAATTTTGGAAAAAACTTTGATGTGGTGCTAAACAGAAATGTGATTGAAGCGCGAGTTACAGGAAAAGGAATTGGCGAAGAGATCCTCTATACAGCAGAAGAGAAACGTATCCGCTTTTATCCCAAAACAGCACAGAAAGACAGCATTCCACTTCAACTCCATCTTAAGGATTCGGTGGGATTTACAAAGGATTCCCTAGTCTGGGCCAAATTCCCCACTTCCGAACGTAAACCAGAGAAGTTAGAAGTAACAGCAAATTCCGGAAAAAGCTTTTATGGAAAGCTATCGATGGAACTAACATTCAACAAGCCGATTACTCAAATTCGTCTTGATTCCCTTTACCTAGCTTATGATAGTGCGTCCATTATGCCTATCAAAAGAGAGATGATCTATTTTACAGACTCCACAAAAAGAGACCTATTGCACCTTACCTTAGCTATTCCTGATTCTTTAGACGCAGCGATTTTTACACTCCATGCAAAAGACTCAACATTCCAAGATATAGAAGGAGCTTTTAATGAAAAAATACTCGCTGCAAATTACAGAAAACTCAAAAGAAACGCATTAGCAGACGGCATCAGCGGTAAAATCGAAGGAGCAAACCCTCCATACGTGTTACAGTTATTGAATGGAAAGAAGGAAGTTTCCTATGAACAGCTTATCAAGGAAGGCAGCTCATTTGCATTTAACCTACTAGAAGCCGGGTCTTATACGCTTCGCATCATTGAAGATAAAAATGCTAATGGAAGCTGGGATCCATCAAATTACATAAAACGAAAACAGGCCGAACGGGTCTTCTATTACGTCGGTGAAGATGGTAATCGGGAACTAGTAATTCGCGGTGGTTGGACAGTAGAAGACCTTACAATTACAGCAAATCCTCCAACAGGAAGGAAAAATTTTTCAACAAAACCAGTGGATAACCCATAAAAATTATGTGTACAACACTATATTACTTGTGCTTAAAAAACCAGTTATCCCCAATAAAATCCATTACCACCACCGAGAGAGTTAAGGATGCGAATAAGTAGTCGCTTTTCCACCAACCAAAAGCAAGTTTTCAACACCACCTTTACCCACTCATACCTTCAGCTAGTCTTCCACAGATTAGAAGTCACAAGAAAAAACTACTTCACTATTAATCACTTGCAAACTAAAAACTAGTGGATAACATGTGGATCAAGTAAAGATCGAGCGATCAAACTTGTGATAAACTTTTTACCTAATGCTTTTCCACATTTCCACCGACTTAATAACAGTTATAAGTTTTTTTAATAAATTAAACTAATATAGATATAGAGCTGTGAAAACTGTGGATATCCTACAATTGCTTAGTAAATTTTGATTTGCTAATATTAAGAAATTATTAACCCAAAAACCTGTAGGAAATGCATCTGAACCGACTATTTGACTTAATTCCTTATCAGATTAGTAAGTACAACAAAGAAATTGCCTTTGGAAGAAAGGAGAAGGGTGTTTGGAAAACATATTCTTCTTCCGAGGTAAAGGGAATTGTTGACGAACTGAGTTTAGGGTTTTTAGCACAAGGGCTGCTTGAAGGAGAGAAAGTTGCAATTATATCTGAAAATAGACCGGAATGGAATTTCATTGACTTGGCTTTGCAGCAGATAGGGGCCATTTCTGTACCAATGTATCCGACCATTACGGCGGATGATTATGCGTATATTTTTGATCATGCGGAGGTTAAATTCATTTTTGTAGGTGATGAAACTATCTATGAAAAAGCGCGCAAATCAGGCGAAGGGCGCAAAATTTATTCTTTTGATAGTCTTGAGGGCGTAACCCATTGGACCGAACTTCAAAAAGAAGGAGTTGGAGGCGACCTGGTCCAATTAGAAGCGCATAAGGCAAAAGTGGATCCCCAAGATTTGTTTACTATTATTTATACCTCTGGAACAACAGGGAGGCCAAAGGGCGTGATGTTGACCCATGCCAACGTACTGTCAAATTTGATGTCCGTTTCTACTATCATGTCTCCTCCAGTAGGAACATCTAAGGTATTAAGCTTCCTACCTCTTTGCCATATTTTTGAGCGTACCGCTTCTTTTTGTTTTGTGTATATGGGATACTCGGTATACTATGCTGAAAACATGGATACTATCGGTGATAACCTAAAGGAAGTTCAGCCGCAGGTTTTCAATACCGTTCCACGACTTTTAGAAAAAATCTACGACAAGATTGTTGCCAAAGGATACCAACTAACAGGAGTGAAGAAAAAACTCTTCTTCTGGGCACTAGAACTGGGCTTAAGATATGATCCTGCTGCAGAGATGGGCGCATGGTATGATTTCCAATTGAAGCTCGCTAACAAGATTATCTTCTCCAAGTGGAGAGAAGCTTTGGGAGGCAATGTTATGCAGATTAATTCGGGGGCTTCTGCCTTACAGCCCCGTCTAGCTCGCGTGTTTTGGGCAGCTGGCATCAAAGTCTGTGAAGGATATGGATTGACTGAAACTTCCCCTGTAGTGACAGCTTCTATTGGAACTAAAGAAGAGATTCGTATTGGCTATGTGGGCAAAATTGTCCAAGATGTGGAAGTAAAAATTGCTGAAGATGGAGAAATCTTGGTAAAAGGACCCAATGTCATGTTGGGCTATTATAAAGAGCCCGAAATGACAGCAGAGGTAATCAAAGATGGCTGGTTTCACACGGGCGATATTGGCATTCTTGACGGCCGCTACTTGAAAATTACAGACCGGAAAAAAGAAATGTTCAAAACCTCAGGAGGTAAATACATAGCTCCACAAGCGATGGAAAATAAGTTTAAGGAATCTCCACTTATTGATCAACTGATTGTGGTAGGTGCTGATCGAAACTATGCCGCGGCATTGATAGTACCTAGCTTTGACGGGCTTCGTGAGTACTGCAGTCGAAAAAATATTGCCTACACCACGGATGCGGAAATGATCCATAACGAGGTGGTTCAGGAAGTATATCTCAGCGAAGTGGAGCAGTTCAACCAACTTTTTGGGAAATGGGAACAACTCAAGCGATTTGAATTGTTGGAAACTCCTTGGGGGATTGAAACGGGTGAGTTAACACCCACCATGAAGCTCAAGCGAAAAGTGATCATGGAGAAGTATGCAGACAAGGTAGAGGCTTTGTATACTAAGTAAGTATAATGTACTAAGTACCAAGTACTAAGTAAGATTCGCAGAAAGACTTGAATTCTGCCTGTTTTCATACCACGGCTAGCCACATCAAAATAAAAGCCACATAGACTCATGGATAAACCCGATGTGCCTAAGTGGTTTTTTTAAGGTTCTATTGCAAGCGTTCTGCGAACGTCATTGGTTGAAATCACGTATTTCGCATTTCTAACCTCATATTTCCTACGTTGTACCTCGTACTTTGTTCTTTGTACAATTTTAAAATATAGTATGCATGCATACAAAATTTTTCTAATTTAGTAGCGCGTTATTGCTGGAAGGGAGCTCATGAAAAAGGAAGAAACCGTCGATTACCCAATCAAAAGCGCATGGCATGCCATTTCGAGGATGTACAACCAACAGGCTGCTGAAGAGGGCTTTACTACGGCTATCGGCTTTGTCCTGCTCAACATCAACTCCAAGGAGGGCACACCCGCAACAAAGATTGCTCCGCTCATTGGCTTGGAGACCCGCAGTCTCACACGCATGTTGAAAACGATGGAGGAAAAGGCATTGATTTTCAAGCAAGCAGATCCAGTGGATAAACGTTCTGTTCGTATTTTCTTGACGGAGGAAGGAAAACGCAAAAAAGAAATCTCCGTTGAAAGTGTCAGGAGCTTTAACCTTGAGGTACGCGCTGAGCTCACGGAAGAAGAGCTCACCAGTTTCTTTGGCGTAATCGCCAAGATCCAAAAAGTAATCGATCAACTACAAAGTAAGGAGGGTGCACTCTCCTCAGCTGAAAAATAAGCCACTCAGTCAACGCAACTCTAACAGTCCATACCATGAATAGAACCATTAAAAAAGTAGCCGTCCTAGGTTCGGGGGTGATGGGATCCAGAATTGCCTGCCATTTTGCCAACATTGGCGTGCAGGTACTTTTGCTGGACATCGTACCCTTTGAACTTAACGATGAGGAGCAGAAAAAAGGCCTTACCAAGGAGAATCCGGCCGTGCGTAACAGAATCGTGAATACAGCATTTCAAAATACGCTTAAAGCCAATCCTTCCTCCATTTATGACAAGGCATTTGCTTCGCGCATTACCACGGGTAATTTTGACGATGACCTCCCCAAGATCAAGGAGTATGACTGGGTGATTGAAGTAGTGGTGGAGCGCCTGGACATCAAGCAGCAGCTTTTCGAGAAAGTAGAAAAATACAGAAAGCCAGGTACCCTGATTACCTCGAACACCTCGGGAATTCCGATGCACTTGATGTCTGAAGGCCGTTCTGAAGACTTTCAGACGCACTTTGCTGGCACCCACTTTTTTAATCCTCCGCGTTACCTGCGTCTATTGGAAATTATTCCTGGGCCTAAGACCAACCCTGACATCATCGAGTTTTTGATGGACTATGGAGACCGTCACTTGGGCAAAGAAACCGTCCTTTGTAAGGATACGCCAGCCTTTATCGCCAACCGAATTGGGGTTTATGCCATCATTTCGGGGATGCACGCCATTGAGAAAATGGGATTTGGCGTCTCGGAAGTAGATAAACTTACCGGACCCGTTATTGGTCGAGCCAAATCCGCAACCTTCCGTACGATGGATGTGGTCGGTTTGGACACCACAGTCAATGTGTCTAACAACTTGTACAAGGCCCTTCCGCACGACGAGTCCAGAGATAAGTTCCTCCTACCCAAAATTGTAGAGGTACTCCACACAAACAAGTGGTTTGGTGACAAAACAGGCCAAGGGTATTTTAAAATGACCCGTCATCCTGACGGTAGAAAAGAGCTACAAGAGCTCGACTTGAAGACATTCACCTACAAAGACGTAGAAAAGCCCAAATTCAAGGCGCTTGAGGCAGCCAAAGAAGAGGAAGACCTCAAAAAGCGCTTGAAATTACTGGTCAACTTCCAAGACCGGGCTGGTGAGTTTTACCGTGCTTCTTTTTACGACCTATTTAAGTACTGTTCCAACCGTATTCCTGAAATTTCCGACGAGCTCTACCGCATCGATCAGGCCGTTTGTGCAGGATTTGGCTGGGAACTTGGCCCCTTTGAGACCTGGGATGCTTTGGGTGTCAGAGAAACTGTTCAAAAGATGGAAGCTGCCGGTGAAATTGCTGCCCCTTGGGTACACGAACTCCTAGCTGCAGGCCACGAGAGCTTTTACAAGGTTGAAAACGGTAAGCGGAAATATTACGATATCCCTACACGTTCCTTCAAAGACGTTCCAGGCTTGGAAGAATTTATCCTTTTGGACACGCTCAAAGCAGCAGGTAAGAAGGTTTGGGGCAATGCAGGAGCCACCGTTTATGACCTAGGCGACGAGGTTATCGGCTTGGAGTTCCACACCAAGATGAATTCCATGGGCGCTGAAGTCATCGAGGGCATCAACACGGCCATCGGTATGGCGGAGAAGTCCTACAAGGGATTGGTTATCGGTAATGAAGGGGGAAATTTCTCCGCAGGAGCCAACCTTGCCATGCTCTTCATGTTTGCAGGAGACCAGGAGTTTGACGAAATCAATCTCATGATTGCACAGTTTCAAAACACGATGACGCGGGCACGCTTCTCGTCCGTGCCTGTAGTCGTAGCGCCGCATAACATGGCTTTGGGTGGTGGTTGCGAATTGTCGCTTCATGCCGACCATATCCAGGCGCACGCAGAGCTGTACATGGGCTTGGTAGAGGTGGGTGTAGGCCTTATCCCTGCCGGCGGGGGAACCAAGGAGATGACGCTCCGTTTCTCTAACGGCATCATTGGCGGAGACGTGGAGCTCAACCAGCTTCAGGAGTACTTTATGAACATTGCCACCGCCAAGGTAGCCACCTCCGCAGAAGAAGCACGAGGTCTTGGCTATCTCCGCGCAAAAGACGGCATCTCTCTCAATAGAAAACGACAATTAGCTGATGCGAAGTCCAAGGTTATTTCGCTCTCAGATCTAGGCTATACCCAACCTGTTCCTCAGCGCAACATCAAGGTATTGGGCAAAAGCGCTCTGGCCTATTTTGAAGCAGGGGTAATGGGAATGATCTATGGAGGATATATTTCCGAACATGACGCCAAAATCGCCAAAAAGCTAGCCAATGTGATGGCTGGAGGCGATTTGTCTTCCCCTACAGAGGTTACCGAACAGTACCTGTTGGACTTGGAGCGCGAAGCTTTCCTAAGTTTGACCGGTGAGAAAAAGACGCTGGAAAGAATACATAGTATTTTGTTCAAGGGAAAACCATTGAGGAACTAGAGACAAGATATTAGAGGCAAGAAGCAAGACGGGAAGGCAATATGAAGCTCAAACATAATTTTAAGAATCTTAAAGTTTGGCAAAAAGCAGTTGAACTTGCTGTTCTTGTCTATGAGGTGACTAAGTCTTTCCCCACAGAAGAAAAGTTTGGAATCACCTCTCAAATGAGTAGATCCAGTGTTTCGACTTCTTCCAATATTGCTGAAGGTTCTGCCCGAAATAGTTCAAAAGCATTTTGCAATTGCTTGGAAATAAGTTTGGGAGAGAGTTTTGAATTAGAGACACAACTCATCATTGCTTTTAGGACTGGAATTTTACCAGAAGAAAAGTTCAGTCTATTGTCTCGAGAGATTGCAGAATTACAAAAAATGGTCATTGGTTTTAAAAACACAATTGAAGCAAACCCTTATTAAATCTTTCAAGAATCTTGGCTCTCGTTTCTTGCTTCTTGGCTCTTACTAATTAAGATAGACAACATAAAAATTCAATTAACATGGAAGCATATATAATAAACGGATATAGATCGGCGGTAGGGAAATCCAAAAAAGGGGGATTTCGTTTTTATCGTCCGGACGATTTGGCAGCAGACGTCATCAAACATTTGGTGGCCAATACACCTGGACTTGAGCCCAAACTAGTCGATGACCTCATTGTAGGCAACGCCGTTCCTGAAGCCGAGCAAGGCATGCAAATGGGCCGAATGATTTCGCTCATGGCCCTTGGAATTGATATTCCTGGTTTTGTGATGAACCGCTACTGTGGATCCGGTTTGGAAGCCATCGCTCTTGCTGTGGGCAAAATCAAGGCCGGCATGGCTGACTGTATCATTGCCGGAGGAACGGAATCCATGTCTTTGGTGCCGATGATGGGCTATAAGACGGCGCTCAACTGGAAGATTGCTTCTCAACACCCGTCCTACTACCTCAGCATGGGATTGACTGCCGAGGAACTTGCCAAGGACTACAGCATTACGCGCGAGGAGGCAGATGCCTTTTCTGTGCGTTCTCACGAAAAAGCCCTTGCGGCCATAGCGTCAGGTAAGTTTAAAGACGAAATCGTTCCCGTGGAGGTAGAAGAAACCTACCTGGACGAAAAAGGAAGAAAGAAAACCCGGAAATATGTGGTAGACACGGACGAAGGCCCTCGTTCAGGGACGACTATGGAAGCCCTTGCCGCCCTAAAACCAGCGTTTAGATTGGATGGACAGGTGACTGCAGGAAACTCTTCCCAGACTTCCGATGGAGCAGCCTTTGTAGTGGTCATGTCAGAGCGCTTGATGAAGTCATTAGGGCTTGACCCGATTGCGCGCATGATGTCGTACTCCGTGGCTGGAGTGGATCCGCGCATCATGGGTATTGGACCCAAGGAGGCGGTTCCCAAGGCGCTTAAGCAAGCAGGCTTGAGCATGCAGGACTTGGACCTGATCGAGTTGAATGAAGCCTTTGCTGCGCAAGGTCTTGCTGTGATGAAGTCCTTGGATATCAATCCAGGTATCGTCAACGTCAATGGTGGAGCGGTCGCTTTGGGACACCCGCTGGGATGTACTGGAGCGAAGCTTTCCATACAGCTCTTCAATGAACTCCGTAGACAGGAAAAAAAATACGGACTTGTTACGGCCTGCGTCGGCGGCGGCCAGGGAGTAGCGGGAGTATATGAATTGCTGAAATAGGAAGAGACTATTAGAACCGAGAGCCAAGAGATTAGACTCCTTCTAGAAGCAAGAGACAAGAACCGAGAGATAAGACTAAATTTCTGCTGCTATTCAGTCAGCAGGAACCCTATAAGACTACAATTTGTCTCGGCTCTTGTCTCTCAGCTCTTGCTTCTAATCTCTTGCTTCTCGCCTCTTTTAAGAAATAACATACCATAACATACACAACTTATGTCAACTCAAACCAACAGCATTCAAGGCGGTGAGTTTCTTGTTCGAGAAACCCCAGCGCAGGATATTTTTATCCCTGAAGAATTCAGTGAAGAACAAAAAATGATGGCTCAGGCCTGTCAGGACTTTATCGATACGGAAATCAATCCCAACGTTGAAGCCATTGACAGCATGAAGCACCCAGAGTTGGTGCCAGCACTTTTTAAGAAAGCGGGAGAGCTTGGTCTTCTAGGTATCTCTGTGCCAGAGTCCTATGGAGGGCTAGGCATGAGCTTCAACACGTCTATGTTAATTGCCGACATCATTGGTGGTGCGGGCTCTTTTTCTACGACCTATGGCGCACATACAGGCATTGGCACCCTACCAATCTTGTACTACGGCACCGAGGCGCAGAAGCAAGCTTACCTTCCTAAGTTAGCCACCGGAGAATGGGCCGCCTGCTATTGCCTCACTGAGCCTGATGCGGGTTCGGACGCCAACAGCGGCAAAACCAAGGCTGTGTTGTCTGCCGACGGCAAGCATTATGCGATCACCGGACAAAAAATGTGGATCTCCAATGCTGGCTTTGCGGACCTATTCATTGTGTTTGCCAAGATTGAAAACGATAAGAACTTGACTGCGTTCATTGTTGAAAAAACCTTCGGGGGCATTACGATGAATGAAGAAGAGAAAAAGTTGGGGATCAAGGGTTCCTCGACACGACAAGTATTTTTTAACGATTGCCAAGTACCGGCCGAAAACATGCTTTCTGACCGTGGCAACGGCTTCAAAATCGCTGTGAACATCCTTAATATTGGCCGTGTGAAGTTAGGCGCTGGCATCTTGGGCGGCGCACGAACAGTTACTTCCCAGAGCGTTCGCTATGCTGGCGAAAGAAAGCAGTTTGGCGTATCCATCAACACCTTCGGAGCGATTAAGTCCAAGTTGGCGGAGATGGCTACGCGCATTTACACCACCGAGTCGCTCTGCTACCGTGCTGGTCAGGACATCGAAGACCGCATGGGCGCATTGGCCGCTCAGGGCATGTCGGATTCCGAAGCCAAGTTGAAGGCCATGGAGCAGTTTGCGATTGAGTGTGCGATTGCAAAAGTGCATGGTTCCGAGGTGTTGGACTACATCGTGGATCAAGGAGTGCAGATTTACGGAGGCATGGGCTACTCTGCCGATGCACCGATGGAGCGCGCGTATCGCGATGCGCGTATTTCCCGTATTTATGAGGGAACCAATGAGATCAACCGCATGCTGATGGTGGGCATGGTGCTTAAGCGCGCAATGAAAGGGGAAATTAACTTGTTTGAACCAGCCATGGCGGTAGCTTCTGAGCTAGTTTCTGTTCCTTCCTTTGAGAGCATCGATACTTCCGAGCTTTTCGCGATGGAGAAAGACCTCATCTTTAAATTGAAAAAGGTGTTCCTCATGGTAGGTGGAAAAGCGGCAATGGCGCTACAAGACCGCATTGAGGACGAGCAGGAGATTATGATGAACTTAGCGGACGTGATGATTGAGATTTACGCTGCTGAATCCGCCGTGCTGCGTAGCGAAAAACTCGTTAACCTCAGAGGGGAGTCGGCTTGTGCACCACAAATTGCCATGTCCAGGATTTACTTGTATGAGGCTATTGATAAGGTAGAGGCTGCAGCGAAGGAAGCCATCGTATCGTTCACCAAAGGAGATGAGCAAAAGGTGTTGTTGATGGGATTAAAGAGATTCACCAAGCCTGACTTCATCAATACCAAGGAGCTTAGAAGACAAGTTGCGGACTTTATGATTGCTGAGGGAAAATATCCGTTTTAAAAGTACAAAGTTGGAAATATGATGGAAATACAATAGAAATAATACGAGCAAGCTCGTAGAAATAAGGAGTACAATTCGTATTTCTACCTTATTTCACGAAGCGCAGCGTAGTCTATTTCCATCATATTTCCATTGTGTTTCTTTACCCAATCATTCAACCAAGCCCGTCTAATTTCACCATCATATCCCAAACCGCTATGCCTAGTGTCACGGAAATATTGAGGGAATGTTTGGTGCCCAATTGAGGGATCTCAAGTACCTCATTACAAGCCTTGAGCACGGCCTCTTCCACGCCAAACACTTCGTTTCCGAAGATTAGTGCATGCTTAATGCCTTTTTGGGGATTAAATTGATGCAAGGGAGTGGAGTTTTCAACCTGCTCCAATGCATAGCAGCGAACGCCTTCGGACGTTAGTCGGGTAACGACTTCTAAGGTGCTGGTAGCGTATTCCCATGTTACGGATTCGGTAGCACCTAGGGCCGTTTTTTGTATATCCCGGTGAGGAGGAGTTCCTGTAATGCCGCAGAGGTAGATTTTTTCAATGCGAAAGGCATCTGCAGTACGGAAAGCAGAACCTACATTGTTCAAACTCCGCACGTTGTCAAGCACCAAAATCAGGGGAGATTTTTCAATTTCCTTAAACTCACTGACGGAAATCCGCGCGAGCGCTTCCTGGCTTAATTTCTTCATCTCTTTTATTTCCTTTTGTAATCGGCTATTTTCAGGTCTATTTTCCGTTTCTAAAAGTACGACAATTCTAATTTACGCATGAGCAAATCCAAAGACGGCCAGGAAACCCCATTGATGAAGCAATACAATGCGATCAAGGCCAGGCATCCTGGTGCGTTGCTACTTTTTCGTGTGGGGGACTTCTACGAAACCTTTGGAGAAGATGCGGTTGTTGCCAGCAAAATCTTGGACATCGTGCTCACCAAGCGGGCCAATGGCGCGGCTTCGCATATTGAGTTGGCGGGTTTTCCACATCACTCCCTAGACACCTACCTTCCCAAGCTGGTGCGTGCAGGCAACCGTGTGGCCATCTGCGACCAGCTCGAGGATCCGAAAACCGTGAAGGGGATTGTGAAAAGAGGGGTAACGGAGCTGGTAACCCCCGGGCTTTCCTATAATGACCAGGTGCTGGATACCCGGAGAAATAACTACTTGGCCTCCATCCACTTTGGAAAAGAACGCCTCGGCATCGCATTTTTGGATGTTTCTACTGGCGAGTTTATGTGCGCCGAAGGGAATGCCTCCTACTTAGAAAAGCTCCTCCAAAGCTTTGCGCCTTCTGAGCTGATTTATTCCAAGGCCGCCAAAAAAGCCGCTTCGGAATTATTAAAAAACGACTTCATCACCTTCCACTGTGAAGACTGGGTGTTTCAGGTGGATTTTACCTACGAAAAGTTAAAAACGCACTTCGGCACCAGCAGCCTCAAAGGCTTTGGCATTGAGGAGTTGCCTTATGCTAGCATCGCTGCAGGAGCCATTTTGTACTATTTGGAGGAGACCGAGCACCGTGAAGTACAGCACATTTCCTCCATCTCCCGCATTCCTGAGGAGAAATACGTTTGGCTAGACAAGTTTACAATCCGCAACCTAGAGCTGGTCTTCCCACAACACGAAGGGGGTGTGCCGCTGATTCAAATCCTAGACCAAACGGTGACGCCGATGGGCTCGAGGATGATGAAAAAATGGATGGTGCTGCCGCTCAAGGACAAGCAAGCCATCGAAGAGCGATTGAATGTGGTTGACTTTTTTTACCAAAACGCCTCTTTAATCGAGGAAATGGTAGGTCACTTACGGCAAACTGGAGATCTCGAGCGCTTGATATCCAAAGTAGTGGTTGGCCGAGCCAATCCCCGGGAAATCAACCAAATCAAACGAGCGCTCACGGCGGTGTTGCCCATCAAACAGCTCCTGCGCGCTCAGGCCAATCCCACGCTCAAGCGCCTTTCCGAGCAGCTGCATCCCTGTGAATTGCTCGTCGAAAAAATTACTAAAGAACTTCAAGAGTCCGCGCCGCTTTTGCTACACCAGGGTGGCGTGATCCAAGATGGCGTCGATTCGGTTCTTGACGAATACCGAGGGCTGGCCAATAAAGGCAAAGACTTTCTCGTGCAGATACAGCAGCGGGAAGTCCAACAGACGGGCATTTCCTCCTTAAAAATTTCCTACAACAAAGTCTTTGGCTACTACCTGGAAGTCACCCATTCCCACAAGGACAAGGTGCCCGTGGAATGGATCCGTAAGCAAACCTTGGTGAATGCCGAGCGCTATATCACGCCGGAACTCAAGGAATACGAAGAAAAAATACTCCATGCCGAAGAGCGCATGATAGCGCTCGAGCAAAAATACTTCCAGGACCTCGTCCTAGAGGCAGCGGCTTACGTAGTTCCCATCCAGCAAAATGCCAAGGTGCTAGGCACGCTTGATGTGCTGCTCTCCTTTGCCAAGGTGGCAGCCAGCAACGGTTATTGCCGCCCCAAAATCTCCAACACCGAAACCCTCGAAATCAAGGAAGGCCGACACCCAGTCATAGAAAAGCAGCTGCCCGTTGGGGAAAGTTACGTTCCCAACGATATCTACCTCGACCACGATAGCCAGCAGATATTGATCATCACCGGGCCAAACATGGCCGGAAAGTCGGCGCTCCTGCGGCAGACGGCGTTGATTGTGCTCATGGCGCAAATGGGAAGTTTCGTGCCCGCCTCCTTTGCCCGTGTAGGGATTATCGACAAGGTATTTACGCGAGTGGGCGCCTCCGACAACCTTTCCAAAGGAGAGTCAACCTTCATGGTGGAGATGACCGAGACGGCGAGTATTCTAAACAACCTGTCTAGCCGAAGTTTGGTGCTCATGGACGAGATTGGTCGCGGCACCTCTACCTACGACGGCATTTCCATTGCCTGGTCTATCGTTGAGTACCTGCACCACCATCCCACCTTCAAGGCCAAGACCTTGTTTGCGACGCATTACCACGAGCTCAATCAACTGGCGGCGGATTTTCCGAGGGTAAAAAACTTCAATGTGTCCGTCAAAGAAGTGGGCAAAAAGGTGATTTTCATGCGCACACTCAAGGAGGGCGGTAGTGAGCATAGCTTTGGTATCCACGTGGCCCAAATGGCCGGGATGCCCAATCCAGTCGTCTTGCGTGCCGCAGAGATCATGTCTCATTTGGAGAAGGACAAGGCCGTGAAGGAGAAAAAAGAAAACCTCAAGACAGTGCCCAAATCCAATTTCCAGCTCCAGCTTTTTGAAATGGACCCCAAGCTCGCTGAGGCGAAAAAGCTCTTGGAGGAGCTCGATATCAACACGATTTCTCCCATTGAGGCCTTGTTGAAGCTGCACGAGTTGAAAAAGAAAATGGAGTAAACCTGCATTTAAAAGGAATTGGGCAATGAACTTTATATGGGGTAAAAAAATTCTTGTCGTTTACCTTGTAAAAATATTTTGAGGGTTTACCTTTGCATCCACAATGCGAGAGTAGCTCAGCTGGTAGAGCACGACCTTGCCAAGGTCGGGGTCGCGAGTTCGAATCTCGTCTCCCGCTCAAAAGCCCTTGAAAAAGGGCTTTTTTGTTTCGGTAGGAAAGCAATTTCCGAGAACATCTCTACTCAGGTAGGGCAAGCCGGGATGGTGGAATAGGTAGACACGCAAGACTTAAAATCTTGTGGCCAGCTGGCCGTGCGGGTTCGATTCCCGCTCCTGGTACAAAAGCCCCGTAGAAATACGGGGCTTTTTGCTTTTTAATGGCTAGGCGTAGATCATCTCGTAATATTCCCTCGCCATGCGGTTGCTTTCAAAGTTTACCCGCACATCTGTCATGCCCGCCTGCACGATGTCCCGCCACTTTCGCTTGTTGCTGTAGTATAGAGGTAAAATTTCTTCCGTCAGCAGACGGTAGAGGTGCTCCAAATCATGATCGTCTTGGTCTTCTACACGTAGTCGTGCATAGTCGGCTTGAGGTACCACGAAGCTATTTTCTCCATGACGGGCAAACTCACAGATCCAGCCATCGTCGGTGCTCAGGTTGGCGGAGCCGTTCATGGAAGCTGTCATTCCTGAAGTTCCAGAAGCTTCTCTTGGAACACGTGGGTTGTTTAACCAGATGTCAGAGGCTTGCTTGAGGCGCTTGCTCAAACTGAGCTCATAACCCACGCAGACGGCCACGTTTTTGTAGCGCTTGCTGAGGTGAACGAGCGAGTTGAAAACAGAGATGCCAACGTAGTCCATTGGGTATGGTTTTCCAGCCCAAATGATTTGGATTGGGAGCTGGCGATTGGTGACTAGCGCTTCAAATTTTTCAAGGTCTCTCGCAATCAAATCGGGGCGTTTATAGCCTGCAAAGCGTCTTGCCCAGACAATCGTGAGCACATCGGGATCAAGGATTTTTCCGGTTTGGTCTGCCACCAACTCAAACGCACGCTTCTTTAGGTAGCGCTTGCGATCGTCAAAGCCCGCATTATCTCCCTCTTCCATAAATCGGTAGAGCTGCTTGTCTGCCCAGTACTTGTAGTTTTGAGCATTGGTGATAGACTGAATTGTCGGGATGTCAGCGTAGGCACCCCACATCTGCCGGCTTACTTCTCCGTGTAGCTTGCTCACGCCATTGGCAGCATGTGAAAAGCGCAAGGCAGCAAGGCTATGGTTGAATAGCTGGCCGTCCATGCCAGTGAGTGCTTTGACCTCTTCGATGCTGTGCCCATAGAAGTAACTCATTTTGTCACAGAGATAAAACTCGTGCTTCTCGTTGCCAGCCTCTTCAGGAGTATGTGTGGTGAATACGAGGCGCTTTTGCACTTCCTCTTTTTTCCCAAATTTCTTCATCAAATAAAACGCAGCGCTGACCCCGTGGGCCTCGTTGAGGTGGTAAACCTCAGGGTTGAACCCCAAGATATCAATCAACATCGCCCCACCGATGCCAAGTAGCATCATCTGTGCAATTTTTGCGGCCGTATCGGAGTCGTACAGGCGGTGGGTGATGGTTTGGCTCAGGTAATCGTTTTCTGGAAGGTCGGTACTTAAGAGAAAGAGTGGTGCCGACTGAAAAGTTTCGGGGGCAAGGTAAAAGGCTTTTACCCAGACGGGTTGGCCGTGGACCGGCACAGTAAATTTGATGCCGGTATCTTCTAAAAAGCTGTAGGTCTTCTCGTACCATTCTGCCTTTAGGGTTTGGTCTTGGTTGCGCAGCTGGTCGTAGTAGCCGTACTTCCAGAGTATGCCCACGCCAATAAGGTTTTGCTTCAGCTCATAGGCACTGCGTAAGTGCGAGCCGGAAAGGAAGCCGAGGCCCCCGCTATAGGTTTTCAGTGGCTGGTGGATGGCAAACTCCATGGAGAAATAGGCCACAGATTTGGCATAGGCCGGTGCTGGCGTATAGGGAAGGACGTAATTTTTGAATTGGGTCATGAATAGTGATATAAACGAGTACAGCGAAAATTAAGAGAGCCGTTTGCCGGCTTAGAACTTGACCTTGGCTTCAATCTTTTTCCCAGCACGTTCCACGCGCACGGTAGTGGAGTCGCCTTTTTGGAACACGCTCAAGGCGCGCATATAACCCATCATGTCCTGGATGGTAGAGTCGCCCAGCTGTAAGACGATGTCTCCTTTGAGTAGCCCTGCTGCTTGGGCTGGCTTGCCGTCAGAAACGCCGTCGATGCGCATCCCCTTGCCGTCGTATAAGTAATCTGGTACGACGCCCATGGACACGGTAAAGCGAGGGGTATCACTTGAATCTTTCGTTTTGGTAAAGGCCAACTTGGGCGTCTCGTCAAGACGCGTGATCAAGCGGGAAATATAGCGTACGACCTGTACTAGACCTTCGTAATTTATCTTATCCGCATCGTCGCTAGGCTTGTGGTAGTCTGCATGCTGTCCGGTAAAAAAGTGAAGTACGGGAAGGTCTTGTAGGTAAAAGGAAGTATGGTCTGAGGGTCCAACACCAGAGGCGGAGGGAACCAACTTGAGCTGGTCCGCATTGATCTCAGTCAACAGGGGTTCAAAGCTTGGGCTCGTACCGACGCCATGGATTGCTAGGGATTTTTCTGCGTTCAAACGACCCACCATGTCCATGTTGATCATGTAGTTGATCGTTTTCAGGTCGATGGTTGGGTTTTTGACAAAATAGTTGGAGCCCCAAAGGCCATTTTCTTCACCCGAAAAGGCAATGAAGAGGAGGTTACTTTGCAAAGCTTCGTGTTGGAAGATAGTGGCTAGTGCCAACAGTGACGCTGTACCGGAGGCATTGTCATCTGCTCCATTGTGGATTGCCGAGTCCCCTCGGTGTAGCGATCCTTCTCCGCCCATACCCAGGTGGTCAAAATGGGCTCCAATTACGATGGTTTTGGATGCTTTTTTATCCAAAAAGGCAATTACATTCCGGCCAGTAATGCCGCTTTTGCTGCCAATAACCGCTACTTCGTGGGGATTGCTAGGCTTGGAAACGGTAAATGGTTGAAAAAACCCGTCCGTTCCCATCGGCGTCAATCCCAAGCGTTCAAATTCGCTCGCCAAGTACTCAGCTGCTTTCTGCTCTCCGATTGTACCAATGGCCCTACCACCGAGTGCGTCCGCGGCAAGGTAGGCGATATCTTTTTTGAGGGAGGCAAGGAGAACCTTGTCAGAAGGGGGCCCGTCGCTGGATCCAATCACAAAGACAAGAAGGATCAGTAAAGGAAAGAACAGTAAAAGATACTTTTTCATGGTGCGCGTTGATTTAGTTCAAAGATAATAATTGGTACCTTTGCGGGCATATTGTTTCTTACCAAGATTACTGATGAAGGCATTTCTTTTTCTCGCACTGGTTGTTATGGCAACCGTTTTTCCTACCGCTACTTTTGCGCAAGCGCAAACTGCTCGCTCTGCTTCTGATTCCCTATTGCTTCACCCGGAGGAAATGAAGTACCTCAAAAACATCAAACAGCTCACCTTTGGCGGCAATAACGCAGAGGCCTATTGGTCTTTTGACGACAGCAAACTTGTGTTTCAATCGGACTACGCGAAATGGGGCAATGCTTGCGATCAGATGTTTTCTTTGGACTGGAAAAAGGATGATTTGTCCACCACCGCGCCTGCTCGATTAAGCACGGGACTTGGCCGAACCACCTGTGCTTATTTTTTACCGGGTGACAAAACCATCGTTTATGCCTCTACCCATTTGGTAGATCCCGCTTGCCCTCTTGTACCCGAGCGAAGAGCAGATGGCAAATACGTGTGGCCGATCTACGATAGCTTTGACATTTTTACCGCCGATATGCAGGGAAATATTTTATCCCAGTTGACCAGTAATCCGGGCTACGATGCAGAGGCGACGGTCTCTCCTAAGGGCGACAAAATGGTTTTCACCTCCATGCGAACAGGTGACTTGGAATTGTTCACCATGAATATTGATGGAACCGACGTCAAGCAAATCACCAGTGACTTGGGCTATGATGGCGGAGCCTTTTTCTCACCCGACGGAACCAAACTTGTCTGGAGAGCCTCTCGCCCACAGACACCTGAAGCGATCAAGGAATACCAAGACTTGCTTAAGGAAGGTTTGGTGAAGCCGACTGACATGGAGCTCTATGTGGCCAATGCGGATGGTACCGACATCCGTAAGATCACCAGCTTGGGCAAAGCCAACTGGGCGCCCTTTTTTCACCCCTCTGGCAAGAAGCTGATTTTTGCTAGCAACCACCAAACACAGCGTGGCTATCCCTTTAATTTGTTTATGGTCAACCTAGACGGCACAGGACTTACGCGAATTACCCACGATGGCACCTTCGATGCCTTCCCTGTATTTTCCAACAATGGCAAGTACTTGGTGTTCGCTTCCAACCGCAACAATGGCGGCACGCGCGACACGAACTTATTTGTCGCTGAGTGGATTGAGGATTGATTTGTAGTCCCTAGAGCTCTTCTAGATGAGCTAAGTAATATTCGGCTTGGTCTATTAATTCCTGCTTGTTGCCCATCTTGTCCCAAGTGCGGTAGACCATGCCGATACGGGGATTTTTCTCGAGCAATTCTCGGTTGCGGGCATGAAAATGCCAATACAGACTATTAAAGGGGCATGCCCCCTCTCCGGTTTTCTTTTCTGCTTGATAGGCGCAGGAGCTGCAGTAGTTGCCTTGCTTTTTGATGTAGTTTGCCGAAGACACATAGGGCTTGGTGCCGACGATGCCTCCATCGGCAAACTGGCTCATTCCCCTTGTATTGGTAATTTCTACCCATTCGATGGCATCGATGTAGATTCCAAGGTACCATTGGTCCACCTCGTCGGGATTGATTCCTGCCAGGAGAGCAAAGTTGCCCGTCACCATCAGCCGCTGAATGTGGTGTGCATAGCCCAAGGCTAAAGACTGTCCGATGGACTGGCTGAGGCAAGTCATTTTTGTTTTTCCTGTCCAAAACCAATTCGGAAGGGTTCGCTCGTGTCCAAAGAAGTTAAGTTCGGCAAACTCGGGCATTTTGGCCCAGTAGATTCCGCGCATGTACTCCCGCCAACCGATGATCTGCCGGACAAAGCCCTCTACTTGAGAAATCCCAACCGTATCCTGATTGGCCATCCAATGGGCTTCTACCGCTTGGACTACTTCTAGGGGAGAGAGCATCTTGCTGTTGAGGGAAAAGCTCAATCGTGAGTGAAACAAAAATGGATCCCAGGTGGTCAAGGCATCTTGATAAGCACCAAAGTGTTCCAATAGCTCCTCGCAAAAGTAGGCGAGCACTTCTAGGCTTTCTTGCCGAGACGTGGGCCAAGGAAAATGCTCTGGATCTACGCTGCCGATGGTTTTGACTCCATTTTTTTCCAGCATAGCGCACAGCTCGTGTACCTGCTTGGGATGGGTGTATGCTTTTTTTAGGAGGCGTTTGTCTTTTAAGGAGCTACGGTTGTCTTGATCGTAGTTCCACTGTCCCGTGATGGGCTCTTTTCCATCCATAAGTACCTGGTACTTTTTGCGCATCTCCCGGTAAAAGGTCTCCATGAGGAAGGACTTTTTGCCTTTAAAAAAATCCTGCAGAAATTCTCTGCTTGTCAGGAAGTGTTCCGAATCCACCGCCTGGGTAGGAATCCCGAGGGCGTCACAGGAAGAGCGTAGTAGTTGGTCGAGGCGGTATTCGTCAGGGAGCTGGTATTCAAATCGGCTGAGGCCTTCTTTTTCTATCAAGATAGGAAGCTGAGCGGCTAGGGATTGAAGGTTGTCAGGATCATCAAGGTAAAGATAGATCACCCGATGCCCTTGCTTTCGAAGGTCTTCTGCAAAGTTCCGCATGGACAAGAAGAAGCCAATGACCTTTTGAATGTGGTGGTTGACGTAATCCGTTTCTTGCCGCATCTCCATCATCAGGTAAGTGACGGAGGGGTCAACACGTGTAAACCAGGAATGCTGACTGTTGAGTTGATCCCCAAGGATCAAGCGGAGGGTGTGGGCCATAAAAAAGGAGGATTATAGCTTAAAGTCCTTTTTCAACGGGAATGTTTGGAGAGATAAAAATAAGTTTGTGACGGACCATCACCGATTCTTGCGATTTACAGGTCGTGCAGCTCTTGGTGGCGAACCAAATCGTCAAAGCGCTCCCGCTCTCGAATGAGGAGTGCCTTTCCTTGCCAAACCAGCACTTCGGCAGGACGTAGTCGTGCGTTGTAGTTTGAAGCCATGGTGAAACCGTAAGCACCGGCATTTTGCAGCACTAGGAGATCCCCTTCCTTCACTTCATTGAGAGGTCGCTGGGTCGCAAAAGTGTCTGTTTCGCAGATATAACCCACGACAGTGTAGGTCGATACAGGGCCATTTGGGTTGCTGAGGTTGTACACGCCGTGGTAGGCGTCGTACATCATTGGGCGAATGAGGTGATTCAAGCCCGAGTCAACACCCACAAAGTGAATGGTAGGCGTTTCCTTGACGACGGTAGCCTTGACGACGAGAAAACCGGCTTCGCTGACCAAAAATTTTCCTGGCTCAATCCAGAGCTCAAGTTGGCGGCCATAGTTCGCACAAAACTCTTGAAAGGCTTTGCCAACGACCCGCCCCACCTCTGCTACGTCTGTGGCTGGATCTTCTGGCTTGTAGGCTACCTTAAACCCACCTCCAAAGTCCAAAAACCGAAGGTCCGGGAACTGCATTGCGGCATTAAAAAGGACTTTTCCCCCTTCTAAAAAAACGGCACCGTCCAAGATGTCGGAACCGGTATGGATATGTAGGCCCACCACGGAAATTTCATAGCGGCGCACGAGGTCGAGGACTTCCCCGAGTTGCTCAATAGAGATCCCAAACTTGCTTTCCTTGTGGCCTACGGAGATTTTCAAGTTGCCGCCGGCAAGGATGTGGGGATTGAGGCGGATACATACGGGGACGCTATTTCCGTAGGTTTGGCCAAAGCGTTCCAAAAGGGGTAGGCTGTCCACGTTGATCATGACGCCAATGCCAACGGCTTCCTGAATCTCGGCAAATGCCACCCCGCTGGGCGTGTACATGATCTCAGAGGCAGGAGCACCAGCGAATAGGCCAAGCTTTACCTCCTCGATGGAAACCGCATCCAGCTCTGCCCCTGCTTTTCGAATGAGCCGTAAGATGGAAAGGCTGGAAAGGGCCTTGGTTGCGTACTTAATTTTTAAGGGCACTCCCGCAAAGGCGTCTTGTAATGCTTTTACTTGGGAGAAGATTTTCTCCCCGTCATAGAGGTAAAGCGGTGTTCCAAATTTTTCGGCGATGTCTTCTATGGCAAGGCCTTGAATATGACTTGGCTGCTGCACGAGGGGAGAGATTAGGGGATGAATTGGCAAAAATACCTAAACAATAAAAAAGGAAGGTAAAGAACCTTCCTTTTTTTGGGGTATGTAATTAGAAAACCAACAAATTCATACCCCTAGATTAAGGGCAAAAAAGGAAGAATAAAAGAAAAGATTTTTTTTCATCCGTTAAAACATGTTAACAAGCCCTCCTGCCGGCTGTATCCGCTTATTTTTGTGGCATGTCCAAAAGCAAAATTACCTTAGTCATTGTGTTGATGTCCCTTGCAAGCTTTGGCTTGATGGGCTTTCAATACTATTGGATAAGAAATGCTATCCGCATTAACAAAGAGCGATTCGATCAAAATGCACTGCAAGCTCTTGGGGAAACGGTGAGGGAATTAGAAAAGGGGGAAACCTCCGATGTTCTACTAAGCAAATTGATCAAAGACCCTATTTTGAAGGAGATCATCTTTAAAAAGATCGATCCGATAGAACTGCAAATCAAAACTACCCCTACCTACACCCGCCCTTCCTTGGTGGATACCTTGTTGCGCTCACCAGTTCCTCAGGTCAGTAGTACCTTTCGGAGGATGCTTCTCTCCCGCGGACTAGACATTTCTATTTTATCGGAACTGGAAACTTTTTTTGCCTACATGACACCAGATGTCGCCTCGCGGATGTTTACTCCTGACGAAATGCAGATCCTACTTCAGGAAAAAGAGCGACAACTGGAGTATTTGGATAAGGATCAGAGTTTTACCAGAGAATCTTCACGACCCTACACCGGCATTGTACCTCAGTTCAATACGGAGGTAAATCTCTCAGATGATGCGCTGGACAAAATCCGAAAAACCAACATCAAGATTGACTTGATGAATCAGGCTTTTGAGGAGCTTGCTGAGGGGCAGCAGGCGATAATGGACCGTCTCGACACGGCCGTTGTGCGTCGGTTATTGAAAAGACAGCTGTTGGAAAAAGGAATTTCCGAAAACTTTGAACTCGGCATACAGTCTGGATCCGAAGAGCTCATTGCCCTGGGCAGCCTTTTAGATTCGCAGCGACTGGTCCGGGAAGGCTTGCAGTCCAAGCTTTTTCCCAACGACATCTTGGGCAACGACAATTTTATTTATGTCTACTTTCCGGAGAAGAGCAGCCACGTGTTTCGACAGGTATGGCTACCCATATCCAGTTCCCTTGTGTTCATCCTAGTTATCGTATCCTGTTTTTATTACGCCATCCGTGTGATTTTGCGTCAGAAAGCATTGTCTGATACAAAAAATGACTTTATCAACAACATGACCCACGAGTTTAAAACGCCACTGGCAACGGTCAGTTTGGCGGTGGAGGCCTTGCAAGATCCGGAGCTGAGCAATCAGGAAACCTTCCGAGGCCGTTATTTGGGGATCATCAAAGAGGAAAACAAACGCCTAGTCGGCCAAGTAGAAAAAGTGTTGCAGGCCGCCGCTTTGGATAAAAACGAGTTTAACCTCAAAATTGAAACCTTGCACATGCCTTCTTTGATTCAGGCCTGCATGGATCAAATAGGCCTTCAGGTAGAAAAACGCGGCGGAACGATAGCGCTTCTCATCGAGATGGAAGACCCCTACCTCGAAGGTGACCATTTTCACCTTAGCCATATCTTCAATAACCTGCTGGACAATGCCACTAAATATTCCCCGTCGAACCCCATAATTCGGGTCACCGTAAAAGAACAGGGTGGAGCCGTTTGCATTCTCCTTCAGGATCAAGGCATGGGGATGAGCAGGGAGGCAGTGAAAAAAATATTCGACAAGTTCTACCGCGTTCCGACGGGCAACGTACACGATGTCAAGGGATTTGGCCTCGGCTTGTCCTACGTAAAAACTATGATAGAAGCACATAAAGGAACAATTTCTGTGCAGTCAGAGCTCGGAAAAGGAAGTACTTTCACCATTAACCTACCAAAAAAACAATGAGTAAGGCCAAGCTATTAGTTGTCGAAGACGACCCCAACCTAGGAGACATTCTGCAGGAATACTTACAAATGAAGGGCTACGATACCACCCTTTGTCGGGATGGAGAAGAGGGGTGGAACAAGTTTAAAAAGGACAAGTTTGACCTCTGTCTGCTCGACGTGATGATGCCCAAAAAGGATGGGTTTACGCTTGCCAAGGAGATTAAGAAGGTACAAGAGGAGCAGCCGGTCTTATTTCTCACGGCCAAAAATCAAAAAGAAGACGTTATTGACGGCTTAAAAATTGGTGCAGACGACTACCTCACCAAGCCCTTCAGCATGGAAGAGCTGCTCCTGCGCATCACGGCCATTCTCCGCCGTACACAAAAGGCCACGGAATTGAGCCCGTTGAAGACCTATGTCTTCGGCGATTTTGTATTGCACTACGACGAGCAATGCATCGATGGCCCAGAGGGCAGACACAAGTTGACATCGAAGGAGAACGAGCTAATTCGGCTGCTGGCCTCAGAAACCAATAAGCTGGTCAATAGAAGCCATGCTCTCAAGCAGATTTGGGGTGACGACAGCTATTTCAATGCCCGTTCCATGGACGTTTACTTGAGCAAAATCCGAAAAATCTTAAAAGACGACCCGAAAGTGCAGATTATCACCGTGCACGGGGAAGGATTCAAATTGATTGTGGGGGAGGGGTAGGATACGTTTTGGTAGCAAAAGATCAGAATATGATTTTTTGGCGAGCACAAAAATTGAAGGATTTATTTAAGCCCTTTGCCTAGTTTTAGTTCAAATTACTTGAAAATCTACCCCATGCGTTTGTTCTCATTCAAATTTTTCGGTCTGACTTTAGCGACTTTTCTTTTTTTGGGCGTTGCTAGTTCCCAGGGGCAGGTTCCACGCCTAGCGGTAGAGCAGATGACCACCGCATTTGATACCTACAAAGAAGGGGCAATTACCGATCGAAGATTTACACATGCAGCCTTGCAGCCCTTGATTCAAGGCCATGCGCCAGCATTTCGAGTGAGCCTGTTGGGCAAGTCGGTGCTTGGCAAGTCTATCTCTTCCTTGGACTGGGGCAGCGGCAAGACCAAGGTGATGCTTTGGTCGCAGATGCATGGTAACGAAAGCACGGCTACCATGGCCTTGTTTGATCTATTTAACTTTTTGAGCGGTAAAGATGCCGAGAACGAACCCTTGAGAAGCTTGCTAAGGACTCAGCTTCAGCTCAAGTTTATTCCCATGCTCAATCCCGACGGGGCTGATGCGTTTAAGCGAAGAAATGCGCTAGACATTGACCTCAACCGAGATGCCATTTCCCTCATTTCGCCGGAGGCGGTGATTTTAAAAAAGGCCAGGGATGACTTTGAACCTGAGTTTGGCTTTAACCTGCATGACCAGCAGATTTATTACAACGTACTCAACACCCCCAAGCAGGCGACCATCTCTTTACTCGCCCCTGCCTATAATGAGCAAACAGAAATTAACGCCGTGCGTGGCCGTGCCATGCAAACCATTGCCGGGATGAATGCACTATTGCAGGAACTGATTCCTGGCCAGGTGGGTAAATACGACGATGCTTTTGAGCCGAGAGCCTTTGGGGATAATATTCAAAAGTGGGGAACGAGCACCATCTTGATTGAATCAGGCGGCTTAGTTGGAGATACGGAAAAGCAGGAAGTGCGCAAGCTCAATTTTCTCCTCCTTCTTCATTCGCTGCACAGCATTGCCACCCAAGGCTATACCCAATACAGCACCGCAGACTATTTTGCCATTCCCGACAACGGCTTCCAGCTAATGGACCTGCTTATCAACGAGCTGCAGGTACCGGTTAATGGGACTTTGTACCCAGTAGACCTCGCCATCCGAAGAAGGGAAACCGAGTCTGCGGGAGGATACTTTTTCAGCGGGTCTGTGGAAGACCATGGAGACATGCAGGTCTTTTTTGGCATGGAGACATTAGATGCCTCTGGATTGCAGTACAAGGAAGGAAAAGTATACCCCAAGACGTTTGAAAGCACCAAAGAGCTGACTCTAGAAAAGGCCATGGATTTGTTGCGCCAAGGGTTTTTGGCCATAAAAGTTAAACAAGGGGCTTTGCGTGAAGTACACGGTTTGCCGTTGAATGTATTGAAAAGTGTGGATAAGTTTTCCGGAGGCTGGAAGACGGGTGCTGTGCCCAACTTCTTTTTGAGCCGAGACGGGCGCCTGACCCATGCAGTGGTCAACGGCTATCTTATTCCCTTGGATCGTGTGCCTACACAGGAAATTCGGAACAGAATTTTTTAAGGGTTCGTGCCTCATCTACGTCAATGAAAGAGAAAGAAACCTCGGGTGATCTTCACCCAAATAACCTTCATCGGGGGCGGTACGACCTGATTGGGCTAGCGGAAACGGAGCCTGAACTGAAAGATGTCATCTTCGTAAACGAGCATGGCACGCTTACCCTTGATTTTTCCAAGCCGAGGTCGGTGAAGCTGCTCAACAAGGCGCTGCTGCTTCACCATTATGGCTATGCTTATTGGGATATTCCTGATGGTTTTCTCTGCCCTCCCATTCCTGGTAGGGCGGATTACCTGCATTATTTATCTGATTTGCTGGCGCAAAACAATGGGGGAAAAATCCCCATGGGTCCCAATATTCGGGTACTGGATGTGGGTACGGGCGCTAACTTAATCTACCCGATGCTTGGCATTGCCTTGTTTGGATGGAGCTTTGTAGGGTCAGAAATATACGTGCCGGCACTCGCTGCTGCTGCTAAATTGGTGGAGGCTAACCCAAGTTTGACGGGGAAGGTAACACTCCGTCATCAGGCCGATCCCTCAGTGGTCTTCCAATCCGTACTTCTCCAAGGGGAAGTCGTTGATCTGGTCTGCTGCAATCCCCCTTTTCACGAATCTGCTGCCGCCGCTCAGGCTGGTAGTCAAAGGAAGGAACGCAACCTTCGAGGGACGCGCAGCGCATCTCCTGTGTTGAATTTTGGGGGAAAGGCGGCGGAACTTTGGACTGACGGAGGAGAGCGAGGGTTTGTTTCTCGTATGATTTTGGAAAGTGCTCGATTTTCACAGCAGGTATGCTGGTTTAGCGTGCTCGTGTCCAAATCCGAAAATCTCCAGTTTTTACAGAGTCAGTTGGATCAGGTAGGTGTTCGGGAACAGCAGGTAATTGACATGGCTCAGGGCAACAAAAAAAGCAGGCTATTGGTCTGGACATTTTTGACCGAGAGGCAGCGCGCTGCCTGGAGAACTTACCGCTGGGGGTAAATCCGCTTCGTTTTTTTATTTAAAAAAGGCTTTCGCTGATTTTCTATTGGTTTATATCCACTTGATCTGCGTTATTTTTCCTTTAGATCTGCGTTAGAAAAAGGGGTCACGCAGATTTTCCGCAGAAAAGACCCGCAGATTTCTGGGGGGCTTATATCACCTTGATCTGCGTTATTTTTCTACTTAGATCTGCGTGAAAAAAGGATACGCGAAAAAATTACTTTTTAGCGAGGCGCTCAAATACCGCAATGTATTGGTCAGTGACTCGATCCCATGAGTATTTTTCAGTGAGCCCATGCCGGGCAGTTTTTCGCAGTTCCTCCAAATCCTCCCCGTTGCTTTCGGCTCCTTCTACCACTTGAGTAATCGCTTCGGTATTTTTCTCAAAATACCATCCGTGTTTTCCGTTTTGAAGCATTTCCTGGTTGAAGGGGGTATTTAAGGCTAGAATAGCACAACCATAGCCCAAGGCTTTGAGCATGGCCGGGTTGGTGCCCCCAAACTCGTGCCCATGAAAATAGGCATAGCAATGGGAGTAAAGGGAAGCGAGGGCGTCTGGGTCAGTGACGTAGCCCGTAAATAATACCCTTGGCCCCTGCATATTTTTTACTTGCTGGGCCCATGGATCTGAAAAAGGAGCATCTCCAACAACCACGAGCGTTTTCTTAGTGTCGGACTGTAGAAATCCTGCAATGATCAAGTCGGCATTGTTATCGGGAATTAGCCTGCCTACGATCAGGTAATAGTTCCTCGAAGAAAGTTCCCAGTGCTGGAGTGGCAGATCTGAAACGGCTTCCTTAGGGTTTGCTCCGTAAGCAATCATCACCGAATCCTTTTTAAATAGTTCCAGGTATACGCGCCGCATTTCTTCGGAATCGTTTATGAGCTGATCAAAGGAGTGGGTAGCCATCTTTGAGGCCCACAAAAAGTACCGAGCCCCCCAGCCCTTCCATTTTGGGCGAAGCCATTCTAGTCCATCCACGTTGATTGCTGATGGTTTGCCGAAGAGCTTGGCAATCCATCCAAAGGGGCCATTGCCCGAGTTTACCACAAAGATGACGTCTACATCAGAGAAGCAGGCATGAACCATCGAAAAGAAGGTATGGCTAAGCTGGGTGAGGCTTTTGGATTCTATAGCCGGAGTATAAATGCATTCGATGCCGTTTACCCAGCGAGGACGTGAAGGAAAAAGGCTTCTGTGGTTGTAAACACGCACCTGAACCCCCTTGGCGTGCAAGCGCTCGCCAAGTTCCTTGACTAGTGTATCGTAGCCCCCATACACGTAAGGGTAGCCTTTGGCGCCCATGATGGCCACTTTTAATCTTTTTTCAGGTGCCGCCATAGGTGTGAAATTAATTTTTGTTGAAAAGCAGCAAGGCTAAAGACCTCTTGTACTCGTACTTGCGCTGCGCTGCCCATTTCTTGCCGTACCGATGTCGACGAAAGTAATTTTTCTATTGCCAAAACGCCTGCATTTACATCTCCGATGGGTACCAAAAACCCGGTGTGTCCTTCGGCCACCATTTCTGAGGCGCCCCCAGATTGGGTAGCTACCACAGGCTTGCCTGCAGCCATGGCTTCCAAAATCACTGTTGGAAATGAATCAGGAAGTACCGAAGGCAGGACAAATACGTCTAGTGAGGCCATGATTTTTGGGATATCCTCACGAAAGCCTAAGTAATGCACCTGTCTGTTGAGGGCTTTTTTACTAATTTCTTGCTTCAACTCTTCCAAGAGGTTTTCATAGGACGAAAAAGGGTCTCCTGCGAGTAAAAAGTGGGCTTCCGGAAATTTGGGGACTAGCTTTTCGGCCAATTCTAAAAAGTAAAACTGTCCCTTCCCGGGATTGATTCTCCCTACCATGCCCACGAGGAGGCTGTTTTCAGGGAGCCCCAGCTCTTTTTTCAGGGTAGGAAGGGCATTTATAAATTCCGAATAAGGGAGCCCATTGTGGATAACTTCGAGACGTGCCCGTTTCAAGAGGGGCTGCCAGTGGTCAGAGACTGCCTGTGATACTGCAATGGGATGTGGTGTAGAGCGGTCAAGCAATGCGGCTAGTCCACGAACCAATGGGGCTGGCCCCTTTACGATTTCATGGACATGCCAGAAGTGAGGAACACGATGTTGCATTGCCCATACGGCCCCTACTACCACGGCCAGCGTGTTGGAATAGACGGCTTCAAAAGCATATTTTCGATGTAGCTGGGATAGAAAAAAGTAGGCACTCCAAATTTTCCCCGCTCGATTGAGTAGGCCCCCAAGGCCCATGTATTTTCTTCGTAGGATCCCCAAATTCTGGATGTGGTACGGAACACCCAAGCGCTTCATTGCATCTTCCATGGGGCCTGAGTTGGTGAGCACCACCTGCGGGGCAAAACCTTGTTGTTGAAATACGGATAGCACTTCCAGCAGAATCTTTGCCGAGCCGTAGCCTTCTGAGGAGCTTTGCAGGAACAAGACATTTTTCATCTTAGCCATGCTTGCGAAGGTAAAGGCCACAAATACCGGACTTTCCCATTGCCGTAGCAAGCATTTCCATGGCCAAGGCCAAGGGAAGGAATATTCCAATCAAGAGGAGTAAAGGGATTGTTTTTTTCTTTTTTAAGCGCAAGATGAGATTTTCGCGGTAGCCCAATCGCGAAAGCAGGGCTTGCAACATGCCCAATACACCCAGGTGCACCGAAAATGAGCGTCGTCCTTCAAGGTGGAGGCCCATGGTCTGCAATTGCTTGATCAAGGCCTCTTCCGTCCAATGGCTGAGGTGCTTGGGAATGTCCCAATGCATCCAAGCAGATCCGGCCATGCGCGCCTGCCAGGCATCTGCTCGTGGCACCTCTACGTAGAGGAGGCCTTGGGGAGCCAGGTTGTGGGAGACAAGCTCCCGCAACAGAACCAGGGGCTCAGGGAGGTGTTCCAACACATGGTTTAAGGTGATGAGGTCATAGGGAGGGGTTCCAACAGCACCCTGTTCGTAGTAGGCGACCTGCACAGCTACGCCGTATTTTTCAGTGGCGAAGGCAGCGCGTTCCTCTTCCGTTTCTATTCCGGTGGAGGTCCAACCAAGGGCTTTGGCAACAGCCAAAAATTGTCCTTTGCCAGCACCAAAGTCTAGTAAGGAGGTTGCTGACGGGTGTGTTTTTTTAGCCTGAATCAAGATGGCTCTTCCTTCCGAAAAAATGATTCGTTCAAAGATTGACTTCCGATTGTCAACCACGGCATACACCTCGTCGCGGTACAGGGAGGGGGCATCAATCTCTTCCGAGAGGAAGGTCCAGCTCACGTCACAGGAAGGGCAGCTCAGCCTACTGCCGGTGACTGCCGGCAAAATAGGGGGAGTTTGACAAACCGGACAGGAGAGTTGCCGCATGGCCTTTGGTTAAGCGCTTAAGATGAGCTGGTGGAAGTCATCTATAAATTTTTTAGCCGAAAAGGCCTCCGCACGTTCCTTTCCATGTTGAATCAGGCGGGCGGAAAGGCCATTTTCTTCCTCCAAAAGTATCATTTTTTCGGTCAAGTCGGGTATGCTATCTATTTCAAAAGGCATGCCTGCCCCTCCTGCTACTTCCACCAAGGCGGGCTGATTCGAGTGAATGACGGGCAGGCCAGCGTGCATGGCCTCTAGTATGGGGATGCCAAAACCCTCGTTTTTGGAGGGAAATATGTAGGCAAAACCACCTTCATAGAGCGCCTTGATGGCGCCATCGCTGAGGTAACCGGGCAAAAGTACCCGGTCATGAAGGCCAAGGGACGCAATTAAGTCCTTTACAATCGGAAAGTCATTCATTTGCTGGCTTTGTCCAGGGCCACCAGCGAGTACCAACTTTTTTGGGCTCTTGCTGCGTTTAAGGTATTCGGAATAAGCCAAGACGAGTTGGGGGAGGTTTTTTCTCCGATCAAACGTGCCCACATGTAAAAAATAGTCCTGGTGATCCAGGTCATGTTGGGTCAAAAACTGGGTGTCTGCCGCCCCATGCATCCCTTTTGGTGCCTGGTAGATAACCGAAATTGGCCATCTATTACCCAGGAAGGGCCTCAGGCTCTGTTCTGCATAGTTCGTGGTGGTGATGAGCCGGGTGTTTTCCTTCAAGCCCTTTTTGAGGAGGCGGAGAAAGTAGGTTCGCCACCAGCGGGGGTAATTTTCTGGCATTTGCCAAAAGAAGGCGTCGTGTATTACTGTTAGCCGTTTACAGGGTAAGGAGGCTGCAGGAGAGACAAAGTCTGGACAGAGAAGTACGTCGGGGTTGTATTTTTTGACCAAGTCTGGAAGTTGAAACTCCTTCCACCGAAAGTAGTCCAGGTGGTAAGTCAATCGTTGAATCTTTGATTTTGGGGCGAGATCCTTCTTGCTGGAGGACTGAGCCTCGGGATCATGGGTGAAGATCCACTCTACCTCAGGGTGAGGGTATTTTCGAGCCGCCTTTGCTAGCTCCAGCATATACGTCTTGATGCCTGTGGTGGCGACGTTTAAATACTGAAGATCTAGGAGAACTTTCAAGGCAGTAAAAGTAAAGGCGTTGTCAGGTGTTGAGCCCGTGCAAAGAAGATGGAAGTTTGAAATACAAAACCCTAAGGTAAGAAATTTTGGAACCTTAGAGTGCCTCTGTTTGAGTTGAAGGGTGGTTCAAGGCACTGTATTCGTGTACGCTGTACCCAATCATCCACCAACTTATCCAGGCCACGTAGGTGTACATTTCGGCATTAGCGGTAAACAGAGGAAGAACCATCCCTACCTTGGTTACGGCGCCCACAAAAGCTAGCCGGGCAGTCATGGTGTTGGCCGTTCGGTAAAAAACGCGTAGGCTAAGCACCACGCCTGAAACGAGGCTTAGGACATAAAGCAGCATTCCTAACCAGCCTAGCTGAACCCCATAAATGAGAAATTGATTTTCCCCTCCCACGCGTACCGCATCGCTGACGCTTCCCGCATTGCCACTCATCGCTAAACCAATGCCAAAGGGGTTGGCGGCCATCGACTCTAGCGCCACGAGCCACTCGAGCACGTGACCTACGCTGGAGGAATTCTCAAAAGTGAGCGTATCCAACACAAAGAAATACAGGTCATCCGATGCAAACCAGACGATGTACCCGGTAAAAACAAGAAGCACGGCAAATCCAAGTCCAATCAACTTGTACAAACGAAAGACGAGCGCTACAAAAAAAAGTAAGATGAAAAAAGCGCCAAAAGCAGCCCTGGAGGCAGAAAAAATCAAACTTCCCAAAGAGCAGGCCATGATGACCAAGTACAGCCACTGCTGTTCCTTTTTTGTTGTTAAATACCAAATCAGGCCTGCTGCAAAGCCCATGAGTACCGAGCTGGCCATTTCTAGCGGGTCGGAGAAAAAGCTAGCGAGTCGCTTGGTGACGGCTTGGGTTTCGAAGGTCCAAGTCAACCCAAAGTTACCGCTGGGATCGATGTCGTTGATGACCTGGTTGTAAAGGGCATAGCCGGTCCACTGCTGGAGGTGCGCCTGGAGTAGGTATTGCTCCACGAGGTTGACCAAAAAAGCCAGTATTGCAATGCTGAAAATCACCGAAAATAGGCGATGAAGTTCCAGCTCTCCCAAGCGACTATTTCTTCCTAGAAAATAAATCATGCCCGGGATCAGCATCCCCTTGAAATAAAGGGCCTTGTTGAGGAGCGCAACTTCCCCGATTGGGAGCACCAAGTACAGGAAGGTCAAAAGTAAAAAGCCACCCATCCACCAGTCGGTGGACTGCAAGCGGAAAGGGTAGTCGGCGGGATTTTTTTGATATAACAGCGCCACCAAAACCGCTACGCCCACCACGAGCTCTTTGGATGCTTGGAAGAGTGCTACCACCTCTACGGAGCGTGTGTGGAGGTAGACTAGGCTAAGGCAGGTAATGTAAAAGGGAAGAAAGGCAGCCAGAAAATAGATAAAATGGGTCCATTTTCCCTTTACGATAACCTCCTGCAGGGTCCAAAAAAACCCAACCGCCACGACCAGGGCTAAGCAAATAAAAATGGCCAAGCTCATGATTTGGTGGGGTTAAGGGGGAAGAAAAGGCCATCGCGGACGCCGTCCAGTACCGACCGCAGCTTCTGAAAGCGACCACGAACCAAAAAGTAGGCGGCCCAAAAGGTGAAGCGAAGGAGGTGATAAGGAAAGCCAAGAACAACCTGCTGTTGCCTCAGCAGAAATAGCTGGTTTCTGACATGAAAGTAAAATACAGTGGGGCTGAGCGTTCCTTCGGCATGCTTCTTCTTGGAGGAAGCGCCAGCCTCGTGGTAGACGATGGCGTTTTCGGCAAAGCCAATGCCGAACCCGGCTTTTCGCAGCCTCAAGCTCCATTCTACGTCTTCAAAATAGGCAAAATACTGTTCGCCGAGCAGCCCTGCAGCCGTCAAGGCTTCTTTGGAAAGCAGCATGCAGCAGCCCGTGGCCCAATCTAGTCCGGAGGGGAATGTTCGGAAATTGTCTCGTGGCACGCGATCTCCCAAGGTGATTGCTCTTCCGAGAAGCCCGTTCCATTTGCCCCCGGCACTCCAGATGCGGGTGGGTTCCTGTGCAAACAAAATCAAGGGTTGTGCCACCCCAAGCCCTGGCTGTGCCAGCACGGCTTGAAGCGCTTTCAAAAAGGAGGGCTCAACTAGTGTGTCGTTGTTGAGCAAAAGCACCTGATCCACCCCCTGGGCCAAGGCATAGCGAATGCCTACATTATTTCCCCCAGCAAAGCCTAAGTTTTCTGTATTGGCAATCAGGTGGATGTGTGGAAAAAGTTGTTTGAGCCGCGCTCCTTCTTGCTCGCGGGAAGCGTTATCCACCAAGATTATCTGAAAAGAAGGTTCTTTTACCGCGACAAGTGATTCCAAACAGGCCTTGGTGTAAGCATAGCCATTCCAATTCACCAGGATGATCCCTACCGACAACTCAGGAATAGAAGCCATACAAGAGGTCCTTTTTGTGGCGATACAAGAGAAACAGGCAGATAAAAAACACCATGAGCTCGGTGCTCAAAATGCCATAGCAAAGACCGATGCCCCCATAGGTGTGGGTGAGGAAAGTGGATGCGCAAACCATGTACCCGCAAAACATCCAGCTCGCACGAAAAAGTAGCTCGCGGAGGTTGGAGACGAGGAGAATACTGATATTGGCTACATTGAGGCAAGCCAGAAAGGGTATTGCAGCCAACAGGCGTAGGTAACCTACTGCATCTCCTAGCTGATCTCGGGAAAGCACATGGATGATAAAAGGAGCAGCGAAGTAGGCAGAGGCGCTGATGATTGCGCCCACCACCAAGGTGCCGAGGTAGACTTTTCGGAGAAAAGAGAAAAAGGCAGGGCGGTCAGACTCGTAAAGCTTGGCCGCGTTGGGAAAGATGGCTTGGATGACTAGGGCAGGGAAAAGGCGCAGGATCATGATTACCCGTTCGGCAAGGCTGTAAAGACCGAGGGTTTCGGCTGTTGAAAAAAAACTCAGGATAATTAAGCCACCATTGATGGAAATATGACTGGCAAGGTTGCTGAAAAACAGGAGCAGGTTTTCTTTCAGACTTTTCCAAATGGCGGAAAACTGGGGACTGAAGAAGCGAACGCCAAGCACACCCTGGATGTAGACCATCAGAAATAGGTTAACGCCCAGACCAAATAGGCCAAGCATAAAATTTACCCAAAGGCTTTGCTCTGGGCCCTGGACAAACAACACGATTCCCATCAGAAACAGGAGCTTGGAGAAGATGGTGGCCACAGAGACCAGCTTCATTTTTTCCATCCCCTGAAAAAACCAGAGGGGAAAGGTAGCTTCCGAAAAGAGCAGCAAGACGGATAGCACCAAAATTGTCCGGTACCCGTCAAAGAGCTGGAAGCCATAGGCACCAATCAAAAGTGCCGCGGTGGCTAGCGTCGCTAAGAGCAGTTTGGCAGAGAAGACGTTGGAAACAAGCTGCGATAGGGCGGTCTTGTTGGACTGGTTGAGGGCCACTTCCCGTGGGGCGCTGAGGTTGAAGCCAAAACCCACTAAAATATTGAAGACAATGATGATCGAGAGGGAGAGATTGACCCAGCCAAACTGCTCTGCCCCGATGCTTTGAATGAGCAGGGGCATGGAAATAATCGAAATCAATACAGTTGAGGACTGAATCAGCGCCAGAAAAAGGAAGTTCTGGAGGGATTTGTTCCGGATAAAATTCCCAAAGGGAATCAACAGATTGATTTTTTCAAACATGGAAGCTTGGGGTTAGACTTCCTGTAAGTGTTTCTGGTACAATCGCCGCACATAGAGTACCCCCAGCAGCAAAAGTCCCATCGCTAGGGCTCCGGAGACCATTCCTTTTCCAAGGCGGATTTCCGAACGTGTCAAAGGAAATTTGGGGGCATCAATGATTTGAATGAGTGGGGAGTTGATCCGGTGATTGATTTTGGCTATCTCTAGGTTTTTTACAATTTCCTGAAACACAGCCGCGCTTGACTGTACATCCACCTGCTTCAATCGCCCCGTTACGGTGGCGGTGCTGAGTAGGGGGTTGGCATTGGGAATGCGGTCTTGTTCTGAAGCCAAGGAGCCAATGCTTTGATTTAAAATTGCCCTTACCGAATCGGCTTGAAGCTGAAGGATTCGGAGGTTTTCTCCTGTTTTCTTGGTTTTCGTTTCAAAGTAAAAAGCATTCACTTTGGTCACGAGGGTTTCGTTGAACACCTTGGCAAAGGCCTCGTCTTTGGAGGATACGCTCACTTGGATGATGCTGAGTTTTCGATCGGGCTTTACCACGGAAAGCTGTTTCTCGCGGATAAGCTTAGCGACTTCCTTGACCACCGAGTCTTGGGTGACCGAGGGGCTCATGGCTGCAGCAAAGTCTAACTTGGTAAAATCCACCTCTGCCGCCCATTTTTTATTTAATTCCTCTGTTTGGATAAATCGTTCAACCAAAAAGCTGGCGCTGTCAAATGGGCTAAGTAGTGTTTCCTCGAGCATGCGATCGGAGCGGTAGAGCTCCATGATATTATCTCCCTGAAAAAGGCCATTTGTACCCCCTAGTCCGCCTAGATTTACACCGAGCAGGTTCGCCACGCCGGACATTTGACCAATGCCCCCAATTCCTTCTTCTTCGAGCACAAAGGAGGTTTCGGCATGAAATACAGGGTCTTTTACTTGAGAAACAAGTGCACCCAGCCCTGCGCCAAGAAGACCCGCACCAAGTAGGAGCTTCCACTGGGAAAGAAAAAAGCGCGCCCAGTCCTGAAGGTTGCGAACGACCTCCCGCAGGGTAAATTGGCTAGGAGAAAAATGCGAATGGCTATTCATTAGGGGTTCTGCAGGTTGATTTGAGAAAGTACCAAGGCCAAGGTCGCTAGGCCAGTGGTGACGCCCACGAGCTCTCCCACACGGAAAGGAACTTTAGGACCTTTGCTTGGAACGATTACTTCGGCACCGGGTTCAATAGCGGGGTAACTGCGAATGCCCAGGAAGCCTTTGGTGCGCTTGACGGCACCGTTGGCATAGACCACGTAGGTTTGCTTGCGGTTGGCACGGCGATCAAATCCGCCCGCGCCATTGATATAGTAGGTGAAGCTACGACCCAGCTCGTGACGTAAAGTGGTCGGATAGACTACGTCGCCACGCATTCTGACAGTTTGTAGCAGCTTCGGTACATTGAGCACATCTCCCTCTTCGAGGACCAAGTCTTCTTCCGAACCTGGGTTGGCCAAGATTTTTTCTAAGTTAATTGCAACGGCTTCCGTTTCTTTTATTTTGACAGCGAGTCCAGGCGTTTCAGCGGCAATTTGGTCTAAAGACTCTCGTTTTGCATCGTTGGCAATGGAGTCTTTCTCTTCGACTTTTTCTTTGGGCAGGTCTCTAAAAAGGCGCTTTAGCAGTTCTTCTTGCGCTTCTGCATTGTTGGGGTCGTCTTTAAGAACTAGGCGCAGGGCCTCCAGATTTTTCTGCCTGCGAACCTGCTCGGATTCGGTGTTGAAAAACTCCGTTTTGCGGATAAGGGTTGCTCCTTTGCTGTAGGCAAACTGGTTGACCCCGCCCGCGCGACGGACCAAATCGGAGATGCGCTCTACGCTAGTTTGGATGGCAAAAATACCGGGTGAGTTTACTTGGCCCTCTACGGACACCAAACGCTGCATGGTGAAATTGGCCCGCTTTCTGACTATCACTTGATCAAAAGGCTTCAGGGGAATGGCGTTTGGATTGAAGGAAAGGTCGGGATTGACGGTGGTGGACAGGATATCTGAAAGCGTGCCGGCATCCGAGTCCTCCAGTCTTCTGGCGATTTCTATGTCCTTGAGGTTAGCGGATTCTTGAAGCCCTCCGGCAGTGAGGATAAGCTCCTCGGCGGTCATTCCTTCCGCATAGGCGTAGGTGCCTGGGCGTTTTACTTCACCAAGAATTTGAATATAGCGCTCGTTTTGAACGTCATAAATGCTGGAAATACGGACCACATCTTCGCGCTGAAGTAGCACGTCTGTTTGGCTGCCGTTAAGCACCGCTTGCAGATTTACTTCGAGTACTTCGGCACTCAAATCCTCTTTAGTTCTTAAGATGCTTGCCCGCTGGGTATAGGCATCGCCTTTTAGGCCATCTGCATTTTTGATGAGCTGGGTGAGGGTTAGGCCTTCGGTCAAGGCAAAAGTACCTTGGCGGAACACCGCCCCTTTGATTTGGATTCGGTTGCTGTAGCGGTCGAGCACACGTCCGATGGTAATTTCGTCGCCGCCTTTTAGGGTAAACAAGCCCAGCTGCTGCTGGTATACTTCCGAGATGGAACGTTGATTGCCGGTGATGCGGGATATGGAGATGCGGTCTTTGAAGGCCAAATCGGTGTAGCCGCCTGCGTAGCGGAGGAGGTCTTCTAAGTTGTCCTCAGGGGTTACTTCAAAAATCAAGGGTCGCTTGACCTCGCCATTAATTTTTACGCGAGCAAGGAAGGGGTTGACGAGTAAGACGTCTTGGTCTTGTAGCTGCACGTCCAAATTGGCGGTGCCGTTGATGAGCAGGTCGTAGACGTCAATCTCTGCAATTTTTTTATTGTTGCGGATCAGCTGAATCGCACGAAGGGTGCCTTGGTCTGTCGGGCCACCTGCGGCGTAGAGCGCGTTGAAGACCGTAGAAAAGGCGCTCAGCGTGAAGGTGCCAGGTAGCCGCACTTCGTTTAGAATATGCACCTTGATGGTTTTCACGTTGCCCAGCGTTACCTGCAAAAAGGTGCTCGGATTGGCTCCAGAAAGGCCTGTATAAAAGCCAGCAACCCGATTTTTAATGATCTCTTGCGCTGCCTCGATGGTTTTTCCGGATACGGCAATGGGACCGATATTGTCAAGTAAAATAAAGCCTTCTGGGTTCACCGAAGCTTCGTAGTATTTTTCAGATTGTCCGTAGATATCGACGTAGAGCAAGTCGCCTGGGCCTAGGATGTAGTTTTTTGGGGTAGCTTGGTTTAGGCTGGGCTCAAAGCTTAGCTTCCTGTTTTTTTGGAAAAAGATGGCGCTACCAAAAAGTAGGGAATCTGCTTTCTCCGTTTCTGCCAACTCATCCCCCTCCAATAAACCTTGTGTGATGTCGTTGAGGTCAATTTGTCCACGAGTGGATCTTTTGGACACGTTCGTCGAGCGTGACTTGCTTGAGCCTACGCTGAGATTTTCTATGCGGCTACGAAGCTTTTCCACTTCGCCAGAAGGCATGCCCCTCATTTGGGCCATCATCAAAAAGTCCGTGCTGCTCAGGCCAGCATCCTGTGCGCGCTTGACTAACTCTTCTACTTGGTCATCGCTAAGTTGGTCCACGCGAACTGAGGAGATGTCGGCAGAGGATTGCGCAAATGCGGGGGATTGAACCAGAAACCAGAAGCAAAGAACAACGAAAAAGTAGGTGGTTTTTGAGATAAACTTCATGGTGAAAAGGGAATTCCGTAGGGTGGAGGAAAATCTAATGGTTAAAAATCCGTTTAATTCTTAATTATACCAAATCTATTGGCAGATTTGACAGGAAGGGCGCCTTTGTAGGGGTAGCCTAAAAGGCGCTTTTGGAAAAATTGTTCGCCCATGCTTGCCAATGGCCTGTGTTTTGTTGTTGGGCACACCGTTGCCTTTCTTTGCGTACTTTGTAAAAAATTTGCCATGCCTCGTTTCCTGTTTTTACTTCTATTGTTCGCTTCGCTAAGCTTATATTCTTGCCAGAAATCAGAGACCGCCTGTACCCTGGATCCAGATCGATTGGCCACACAGGTAGATCTGGATATTGTGCGATTAGAGCAATCTTTTTTTGAGGCGCGAAGCAAGGAAGAGATGCTGGACGTGCTGGAAAAATACCCTGAGATAGCTTCTTTGGTATTGGATCAAGAGAGCTATCCCAACTTGGACTCTTTAGCGGAGCAGCTTCTTCTCACGAACGGAGACACGTCCATGCAGGCATTGAATAAGGCCGTAGGCGACGAATTTGCAGATATTTCAGCTATCAAGCAGGAGTTGGAACAAGCTTTTGCCTACCTGCAAAGCTATTATCCGGAGTTCAAGGCGCCCAAGGTTTATACCTACGTGTCTGGTTTTGCCATCGATCTCTTGGTGGAGGAAAATATTCTGGTGATCGGGTTGGATTATTTTTTACCCAGTGATCATGTCTTTCAACCCGATTTGCCACGCTATATCGCTTCGCGTTACAATCGCAAGCACTTGGTGCCCATGATTGTGCTGGCAATTTCTTCCCGATACAATGAGGTTGACCCTACGGACAATACCCTCTTGGCAGAAATGCTCTACTACGGCAAGGCCTACCACTTTGTGAAAGCGATACTACCGTGCACGGAGGATCAGTACATCATCGGCTACACGCCGGAGCAAATCCAGGCTTCCTGGGACAACGAAGACTTAATTTGGGCGCATTTTGTGGAAAACGAGCTCTTGTTTCAAACCAACCCCTTTGAAATTCGAAAATACATCGGGGAAGCGCCAGCAACGGATGCGATTAGCGCCGATGCACCTGGACGCTTGGGCCGTTGGATTGGCTGGAATATCGTGGAGGAGTACCAGACCAATCAGGACTTGTCTTTACCGGAACTAATGCGGGAGGCCGATACTAAAAAAATGTTCAAGGACTCAGGGTATCGCCCACGCGGGGGTAAAGAAAATTAAGGCCTAGAATCTCCTTACCTTCGATTAGCTCTCCTTTGGAGCAGCTTTTTTCTGTAATTTTTCAAAATGCTTGCATAGCGCCGTGATAGAGCATGCGCCACATTTGGGGCTTCTTGCGAGGCAAGTGTAGCGCCCATGCAGGATCAGCCAGTGGTGTGCCACGTGGATATGCTGTTTGGGTATATGCTTGATGAGTTGTTTTTCCACTTCCAGCGGGGAGGTTGCCGTCAAAGGAACTAGGCCAAGCCGTCTCGAAACACGAAACACGTGCGTATCCACCGCCATATTGGGTTGCTGCCAGACTACCGATGTGATCACGTTGGCAGTTTTTCTTCCCACGCCGGGCAGCTTGACGAGTTCCTCCACGGTAGAGGGTACTTCTCCCCCAAAATCGGCAATAAGCATCTTGCCAAGACCAATGAGGTGTTTGGTTTTATTGTTGGGGTAGGAAACGGTTCGGATGTAGGGAAAAAGTTCATCAAAGTCTGTTGCTGCCAAATGCGCTGCCGTTGGAAAGTGCTTGAACAGTTCCCGTGTCACAATATTGACCCGTTTGTCGGTGCATTGGGCGGAGAGCACGACAGCCACAAGGAGTTCAAATGCGTTTTCGTAGGCCAGCTCCGTCTCTGCCACGGGCATGTTTTCAGCAAAATGATTAATGAAGGCTTCGTATCGCTGTTTTTTGAGCATGGTAGAGAGGAAAAATATCGTGGGATGAAGATAGGAAGGGCCAAGGAGATTTCGAAGGAGGAGGCTTGCAATTCCCCTAAAAAAGCGATCGCCTAGGGGAGCTTTTTATAGCCGGATTCGCCACTCTTTAGGGTAATAGTTGTTTATGCGGTTACCCAGGTTTTTGATCCAACCTAAACCTAAACCTTGGTAAGTCAGCAACACCCAGCCCAAGGGAAGCTCCGTAAAGGATTGGTCTTTTTTTCGAAGAAAATCCAGCGCCTCCTCGCGGGAGAGGTCTCGGCTAGGGAAGTTGGCCTTGGGAAGTGTAGATAGCGCCCATTCGTGGCCAGGAATCCAGTCTTTGCCCTGCTTTTTTCCCAGTTCCACTCCTAGATAACGCAAGCTGAGTGTTTGTGCGATTTTTTCAAGCTGCCGAGAAAAGCGCCCATCCATTCGAAAGTAAGAATCCTGAAACAGGTAGTAGGTGCCCGCTCCATCTCCTCCGATTTCTTGCTCGAGGACGGCAGCTTCCTTGTCTCCCACCCGCTTGAGGCTATGGTGTTTAAACTCCTTGCTGCGACCCACTTCTTGGGTTATTGCCGAGTCAGGCCTCTTCAAGACGGTGATAAAAAAGCCTTCCCCTGCAACTCGGTGTGGAAAAAAGCGGTACCCAAAGAAGGTGCCGTCGGCGGTTTCTACGGCGGACTCCACAATGCCCCAACTGGGGTCGAGGGGAATGCGTACGGGTTCAAAGGCAAACTCTTCCGTGAGGAATCGAAGGATGTCTTCGTTTTCTTTCTCGTTGAAGGTGCAGGTGGAGTACAGCAGGTACCCCCCTCCCTTTACCAAAGCGCCGGCTTTGTCTACAATGCGTTTTTGGCGGGAGGAACATAGGGTCACGTGTTCAGGAGACCACTCTTCCCGCGCTTGTGGATCTTTTCGAAACATCCCCTCCCCAGAACAGGGGGCATCTACGAGCACCAAATCAAAAAATCCCTCCAACGGGCTAAAATGCTCGGGGTCGTTGTTCGTGACTACGGTGTTTCCTCTCCCCCATTTGATGATGTTTTCCTTCAGGATTTGCGCGCGTGAAGAGATCACCTCGTTGGCCACAAGTAAGCCCTCGTCGCCCAAGTAGGAGGACAGCAGTGTGCTTTTTCCGCCAGGGGCAGCGGATATGTCAAGGTAAACACCCTTTGGGAGATCAAGTTGGTAAAGGAGGTGCTCTATCATCATAGAAGAAGCTTCCTGCACATAGTAAGCTCCCGCATGGAGCGCAGGGTCTAGCGTAAAGCTTGGGCGTTCGTCCAGAAAAAATCCTTCCTTAGCCCAAGGAATTGGGGTTTTGGGGTAGGGAATGGCGATCGGCTTGGCAGCATTGAGGCGAATAGAGGTTCGCGGAGCTTGGTCAATGCCGGCCTTAAAGGCTTCAAACTCATCGTCCCCGAAGAGCTCGCGCATTTGTGCTTCAAAGGCAGCAGGAAGGGGACTAGTGGCCATAGGTACAAAGATAAGAGAAGCCCCCGCAGTCTGGAGAAAAGCGGAGTTAAAAACAAGGAAGCCCTTTCTTTACCTAGAAAGGGCTCCCGCAAGTAAATGAAATAAAACGACCCTAACTTATATGTCGTCGTCCTCGTCTTCTTCCTCCTCAAAGTCCTCGTCTGTCTCGCCGCCCATGTCAAACATGGAGCTGAAAAGGTCTTTAAATTGCAATCCAGTATCCAGCAATTTTTTGCTTAGCTGGGAGTATTCTGCGAGGCCGTGGAGAGCAAACTCCATGAAAAACTCCTTTTCTTTTTCAGGCAATTCCGACACCAGTTGGGTTACCAGATCTTCAAGTCCGGGTACGGAATGAAGCAAGGTTTTATATTCTTTGTTGGTATGGCTACTCAGAACATCTAGCTCGTTGCCTTCCCCAAACCATTCCAATGGAACAGCGTAAGGATTGCCGGCCTTTTCTTTTTTCTTTTGCTCAGGAGAAGGAAAATAGTTGATGAATTGGCTGCGAATGGCTTTGCCGATCAGGTTGTAGGCCACCAAGCCAGCTCCCTCCTGCTCCCCTTCGTATACCAGCTCCACCTTACCCGTGATAGCGGGAATGACACCGATCAAGTCGGCAATTCTGATAACGGTGCTGGTTTCCTTGTTGCGGTACATTCTTCTTTCTGCTGCAGAAATCAGGTTTTCATAGGCTGAGATGGTGAGTCGCGCAGACACTCCACTTTTCTCGTCCACAAACTCAGAGTGACGCGCTTCCACGGCGATCTGCTCGATCAAGTCCTTCATCAGTTCGGGAACGTGGATGCTGTCAACCGGCTTGCCTTGCAACTTGGCTTCTTGTGTCGTGATTTTTTTGCCTATGCCAATGGACTTGGGGTAATGAGTGATGATCTGACTTTCAATACGGTCTTTCAGCGGCGTCACGATGCTACCTCGGTTGGTGTAGTCTTCGGGGTTAGCGGTGAAGATAAACTGGATGTCCAGCGGTAACCTCAGTTTAAATCCACGGATTTGAATATCTCCTTCTTGTAGGATATTAAAAAGTGCTACCTGGATTCTGGCTTGCAGATCAGGCAGCTCGTTAATCACGAAAATGCAACGGTGCGAGCGGGGTACTAGGCCGTAGTGAATGACACGCTCGTCGTTATAGCTCAGCTTGAGTGTGGCCGCTTTGATAGGATCTACGTCTCCGATAAGGTCCGCCACCGACACGTCGGGCGTAGCCAACTTTTCTGCGTAGCGCTCGTGGCGGGGTAACCAGGAGATGGGGCTATTATCTCCCTTTTCCTCAATGAGCTGGTTGCCAAAGGTAGTGAGTGGAAGCAGGGGGTCCTCGTTGAGCTCGGAACCGAAGAGAACAGGCACGTATTCGTCTAAGAGGTGAGTCATCATCCGCGCGATGCGGGTTTTGGCCTGTCCACGAAGACCAAGCAAGTTGATATTATGGCGGGAGAGGATGGCTCGCTCGATGTCCGGAATGACGGTGTCCTCGTAACCCCAAATGCCTTCAAACACATTTTCTTGCTGCTTTATTTTGACAATTAGGTTGTCACGGAGCTCCTCTTTGATGGACTTGGGTAGGTAGCCTGCCGCCTTTAATTGGCCGAGGGTTTTGATTTGTAGGAGCTGGGCTCCGGTAAGTTGTGCGTACTCCATGCTAAAAGCGTTTGGTTCGGTTTCGTCTGTAATCTTCAAATATTAAGTTGCCCAGACCTTTCAGGCTGCTGTAGTAGGCATTGCCGTTGTTGACTTGGGTAAACTCTTTCACAAACTCTTTCAAGTAGGGATCGGAGGCAATCATGAATGTGGTGACTGGGATCTTCAGTTTGCGGCATTGTGCGGCAAGCTTGAGTGTTTCAGCCAAGATCTTGCTGTCGATGCCAAAGGCATTTTTGTAGTACTTGATACCCACTTTTAAGCAGGTGGGCTTGCCGTCGGTGATCATAAAGATCTGCTTGTTGGGATTTTTGCGGCGACGCAGCAGGTCCATGGCGAGCTCGAGTCCCGCCACCGTATTCGTATGGTAGGGCCCTACTTGAAGGTAAGGCAGATCCTTAATTTCAATTTGCCAAGCGTCGTTACCAAAGACGATGATGTCCAAGGTGTCTTTGGGGTAGCGAGTTTTGATCAATTCCGCGAGCGCCATGGCTACTTTTTTGGCCGGCGTGATCCGGTCCTCTCCGTAGAGGATCATCGAGTGGGAGATGTCAATCATCAGCACCGTGGAGGTTTGCGATCGCTGCTCGTTTTCGATCACCTCTAGGTCATCCTCTGTCAAGAGAAAGTCTCCGGAGAGGCCATGGTTGGCCTGTGCATTTCTGAGGGAGTCGGTAAGGGCGATTTGGTCTAGGTTGTCCCCAAACTCGTAGGATCGGCGGTCAGTACCGCGCTCTTCACCTTGTCCCGAATGGTTGGTTTTGTGCTGCCCTGACTTGCCCCGCTTCAGCTTTCCAAAAATCTCTTCCAAGGCACTCTTGCGTATGGTTTGTTCAGCCTTGCCAGTGAGGTCAAACTTCCCTTCCCGATTTTCCTCGGTCATGTATCCCTTGCTCTTTAAGTCTTCGATAAAATTTCCGATGCCGTACTCTGGCGTGGTCATTTGGTAGCGCTTGTCCAGATTGGTCAGCCAACTGAGCGCCTCTGCCACATCTCCTCCCGTCATGGTGACCAGCTGGAGGAAAATGTTAAGCAGGTTTTCAAAGGTGTTTTTTTCCGGGTCTTGCGGAGGGACGTACTGCGTAAATCGGAAACCGTTCATGGGGGCGTTTTAAGAAACGAAGGACGAAAAGCAGCCTATAGGGAAAGAAGGGAGCTGCTAATATAACAAGCAGAAGGGGGATGGAGTTTAGTAATCCAACCAAATTTGTGAAAATGGCTCCCGAGGGCTACTTAATGCTGTTTTTAGCCTCCTGATTTTTTGGGAGTGTTTCGCGAACCCTTCTATTTTTTGGGTGCTTGGAACGGTCTTCCGGATCTTCTCTTTTTTCAAAAACTAGTCATTTTCTTAAAAAAGCACCTAAATTCCCCTATTTTCGGAGCATTATGACGCCTGCAGACTTCCATGCCCAGCTCCTCAAATCCACCGCCAAGCGCTTGGGATTTGATTTTTGTGGCATCGCCAAAGCGGATTTTTTGGAGCAGGAGGCACCCAAGCTGGAAGCCTGGCTGCAGCGAAACTACCAGGGAAATATGGGCTACTTGGCCAACCATTTTGACAAGCGGCTCGATCCAAGAAAGCTGGTAGAAGGCGCCAAAACGGTAGTTTCTTTGGTTTATAATTATTTCCCCGAGCAGTCACTTTCGCAGGAGCCCGAGGCATACAAAATCGCCAAGTATGCCTATGGAGAGGATTACCATGACGTGATTCGTGCCAAGCTGACGGAGTTTTTGCTTTCCTTACGAGAAGAAGTGGGGGAAATCAGTGGCCGCAGCTTTGTGGACTCTGCACCTATCCTAGAGCGGGCTTGGGCCCAAAAGGCTGGCTTGGGGTGGATTGGAAAAAACAGCCTTTTGCTCAACCGCACCATGGGCAGCTTTTTCTTTCTTGCTGAGTTGGTCATTGACCTCGAAGCCACGCCTGACCTGCCCATGGCTCAGGACTATTGTGGTACCTGCACAGCTTGCGTAGACGCCTGCCCCACGGATGCCATCGTTGCCGCAGGCGTGGTGGATGGCTCCCGATGTATTTCTTACCTGACCATCGAACTCAAAGAGGCGATACCCAACTCTTTTGCAGGGAAAATGGAGAACTGGGTTTTTGGCTGTGATATCTGTCAGGACGTGTGTCCGTGGAACCGTTTTGCAAAGCCCCACCAAGAGCCCGCATTTGCTCCGGGAGCTGTCCAAGACTTTTCAGCACGGGATTGGAAAGAGTTGACTGAAGAAACGTTTAAACGGGTGTTTTCTGGTTCCGCCGTCAAGCGGGCCAAGTATTCTGGAATCAAGCGGAATGTTGATTTTTTATCTCTCAATACGCCTTCAGACTGAGGTCTAGGCTTTTTACGGCGTGCGTAAGTGCCCCCATGGAGATGAAGTCCACCCCACATTCGGCGATAGCAACGAGGTTGAGTTCGGTGATTCCCCCGGAAGCCTCCAAAGGAAATCTGCCTCCTACGAGTTTTACGGCCTCTTTCAAGGTAGGAATGTCCATGTTGTCCAGCATAATGCAATCTATCCCGCCTACGGCCAAAACCTCCTCCACTTCTTTCAGCGTGCGGGTTTCCACCTCGATGGCTAGCGACAGCTTGTTTTCTTGGAGGTAAGCTTGGGTGCGTAGGATTGCTTCTTTTATTCCTCCCGCAAAGTCCACGTGGTTGTCCTTGAGCATCACCCGGTCATAGAGGGCAAAGCGGTGATTCGTCCCACCACCAATATGCACCGCCCATTTTTCTGCGAGCCGAAAATTTGGCGTGGTCTTTCGCGTGTCAAGCAATTTGGCCGACGTGTGGGCTATCAAGGCGCTGAGCCGATGGGTTTTGGTGGCAATGGCACTCATGCGTTGTAGGCAGTTGAGCACCAGACGCTCCGCAGACAAAATGGACGCTGCTGGGCCAGCCACGGAAAGGCCGATGTCACCCACCTCCACTGGATCTCCATCCTTTTTGAAGAATGTCACCGTCAAACGGGGATCCACCGCAGTAAAAATCATGCCGGCAAGTTCCATCCCTGCCAGGATACCGGACTCCTTTATCAGCAGGTTTGCTTTCCCTTGCGTCTCTGCGGGGATGGCTGCCAAGGAGGAGTAATCTCCAGGACCAATGTCTTCTGCGAGGGCGGTACGAATGAAGGTCTGTAGTGCTTCAGGTTGGAGGTAGCTCGGTCTCATGGTGTAAAAATAACCAAATTTTTAGCAGGATAGGAATAAGAAAACTGAGGACGTCAGTGAATCCAAGTACCCTGCACAACATGGAATATAGGAGTGAATAGTTTTTGGAAAAAAGCTAGGCGCTTGGGGATACAGGACAGCCGAAGGTTCGGTTGTTTTTTGATGCGTTCGGCAATAATTCTGCTGTCCAATCGTGTAGGAAAACCTATTTTTTGGATCAATTTTCGACTTTTTGACAGTGACATTGGTAGGATTTTGGTATCTTTGCGGCATGAATAAGAACGTGTTATTGATGATTTTGGATGGTTGGGGCCTAGCCACCAACCCGGCAGTTTCCGCTATTGACAAGGCCAAAACACCCTTTGTCGATCACTTATTCTCCACTTATCCACACGCCAAGCTAGAAGCTTCCGGCTTGGCTGTAGGCCTCCCTGAGGGGCAGATGGGGAACTCAGAAGTGGGCCATATGAATATTGGAGCCGGTCGGGTAGTCTACCAGGATTTGGTAAAAATCAACCTTGCCGTTGCACAGGGAGAGTTGCTCAGCCATCCGGTATTGAGCGCCGCCTTTGCGCGTGCCAAAGCAGCAAAAAAGAAAGTACACTTCATCGGGCTCCTTTCTGACGGAGGCGTGCATGCCCATATCGAGCACCTCAAGGGATTGTGTGATGCGGCAAAACACCACCAAATGGAGGAGGTATTTATTCACGCCTTCACCGATGGTAGAGATACCGATCCCAAAGCTGGGCTGGCCTACCTCAGCGACCTGCAGGCGCACCTCGCACATTCCACCGGTAAAATCGCCTCGGTCATCGGAAGATACTATGCCATGGACCGCGATAACCGATGGGAGCGGGTCAAGCTAGCCTATGACGCCATGGTTCTCGGTCAAGGAGAAAGGTCCAAAGACATCCTTGCCTCCATCAAAAAATCGTATGACAACAACGTAACGGATGAATTTATCCGTCCCATCATTCAAGTAGGTGCGGACGACAAGCCGCTAGCCACCATCCAAGAGGGGGACACGGTGCTTTGCTTCAACTTCCGCACCGATCGAGGAAGAGAGATTACACAGGCCTTGAGCCAGCGAGATTTTGTGGATTTCAACATGAAAAAGCTGTCCCTAGACTACCTCACCTTCACCACCTACGACGAGACGTTTACCGGTGTTTCGGTTCTTTTTGAGAAGGACAAACTCAATAATACCCTGGGTGAGGTCTTGGAAAAGGCAGGAAAAAAACAAATTCGCATCGCCGAAACCGAAAAATACCCCCACGTCACCTTCTTCTTTTCCGGGGGGAGAGAAAAAGAGTTTGAGGGCGAAAGCAGAATCCTCTGCCCCTCTCCAAAAGTGGCAACCTACGATCTGAAGCCCGAGATGAGCGCAGGGGAAATCGCCGTCAAAATCAGCGCAGAGCTGAATAAAAAAAGCGCAGAATTTATCTGCCTCAACTTTGCCAACGCAGACATGGTTGGGCATACGGGGGATTTTGATGCTGCCGTAAAAGCCTGCGAAGCGGTGGATGCCTGTGCCGAAACGGTCGTAAAGGCCGCCTTGGCCAATGAGTATACCGTGCTTGTGATTGCCGACCACGGCAACTCAGACGTGATGATTAATGAAGATGGTTCGCCTAACACGGCCCATACCACCAACTTAGTTCCGATCATTGTTGTGGACAAAGAAAAGTATTCCGTGCGCGATGGGAAGCTAGGTGATTTGGCACCGACCATTCTACACCTGATGGGCATAGCAAGTCCTTCCGAAATGACTGGAGATATCCTGATTACCCCATGAACATAAAAAAAGTATTCGCAAGCCTACTTCTTGTGGTGGCCTCATTTGCCTGTGCTCCGGTAGCAGAACAACCCCTATCTGATGCCCTGCCTTACTTTGATCTAAAATCCTTTTTAAATCTTGAATTGAAGGAGCTCGACGGAGCGAAGGTGATTAAAACGGCTGAAATAAACGGAGAAAAGAAAGTCGAAGAGCTGGTGTTTACCGAGCAAGACTGGAAAGAGGAACTAGACTATTTTTACTCCGCCGACATCAACCTGCCCGCTTTGGCCACCTCCTATTCCACCAAGTCAAGAACTGACTTTTTGATCCACGAACTACTTCCAGAAGCCAAAGGAAAGGTGAAGGAAATCTCGATTCGCTACGTGCAAAACTATCCAGCCTGGGTGTCCTTCAAGATCAAGGAAGAAAATCTTTTCTATTCCACGACCACCCTTGGGGAAGCCTATCTCAACCAATCCACTGGAAAGCTGGATCACTATTCACTAGAGACCACCCAAAAGGTGATGTTTCTCTCCCCTACGCACATTAAAATTTCCGGAGTCATCCAATAAAAAATATTACCCCCAAGACTTGAACGATCTTGGGGGCAGACATTTTTTGACCTCTTTTTTTATCGGTCAAATAATGGAGGGCGCTTGGCCTGCCAATCTGTATTCTCTTGAATCAGGCGACCCACCATGATGAGCTTTTCCTCATCAAATAAATTTGCTAATAGGGTAATGGAAGTCGGGCTGCCGTTGCTCCCGAAGCCATTGGGCAGGCAGAGTGCTGGATGGCCGGTAAGGTTGGTAATTTGAAGCTGCTGCCCTGCAAAGGAAGGGGTAATGATTACGTCGTATCCTTTCATTAGGGTGTGCATCTCCTCGATGAGTAGGCTTCGCTGTCGGCTCATTTGGATGTATTCCACTGCTGGGATGAAGCGCGCGGCACGGAAGACGTTTGGCCAGGCATTTTTATTTTGTGCGACCAGCTGGTCATCCAAGCCCAGGCGCGTGAGATCGTCAAAGGCTGCTGCTCCTTCCACCAACAACATGGACACAAGTGGTGCTGGGTTGACACTTGTTTTCAGTTCAAGTGGATGAAGGACGATGCCTTGCTTTTTCAATACCTCTAGGACCGCACGGTCATTTTCTATATTGCCACGGGTACCTTCAAAAAAAGCGCTGAAATAGCCTATTTTAAGCTTTTTTACGTCGTTTTTCACTGAGTAATTGAATGCTGCCCCGATGGTGGAAGGGTCTTTTTCATCTGTTCCTTGGAGGACAGAAAGTACGATGGCATTGTCCAAAGCGGAGCGAGAGATTGGGCCAATCTTGTCCATGGACCAGCTGAGCGCCATGGCGCCGTGCTTGCTAATTCTTCCAAAGGTAGGCCGTAAGCCAGTGACCCCATTTCGGGTGGAGGGGGAAACGATGGAGCCGAGGGTTTCTGTGCCAATGGCAAAGGGAACAAGCCCCGCACTCACTGCCGAGGCAGAGCCCGCGGAGGAGCCGCTGGCCCCTTGCTTCAGGTTCCAGGGGTTTTTGGTGACACCGCCAAACCATACATCGCCCATGGCAAGGGCGCCCAACGTGAACTTGCCCACCAAGACAGCTCCGGCAGCGTCTAGTTTTTGAACCACCGTGGCGGTTTCGTCAATGACTTGATTTTGGTAGGGTTCTGCTCCCCAAGTGGTGCGGGTTCCGGCTACTGCAAACAAGTCTTTTACACCATAAGGGATGCCGTGGAGGGGCCCTCGGTACTTGCCGGCCGCTAGCTCTTGGTCTAGGATCCGCGCCTGGGTCAAGGCTTCTTGTTCAAGGAGCGTGACCAGGCAGGCCAAGGTGTCGGAGTGGGTTTTGATGCGATTTAGGTAGATTTGGGTCAGGCGTTCAGAGCTTAGCTTCTTCGACTTAATCAAAACAGAGAGCTGGCTTACCGGGAGAAAAGCGATGTCTTGGTCTTTTTCAGGCAAGGCTACCGTTGTGGGTAGTCCCCAGTCGTATGGCTTTTGTTCCTGAGAGGGAACAACTCCTTGAGGGAGGGGGTTGAAAATTAAAGCTGGTGCAACCGAGTTGGCCAAGGGGGTCTTGCGGAGAAGTTCGTAGTTGCCTCTATGCGTGGTCAACGTGCTGATCATGCTGTCCTTTTCTTGTGGGGAAAAAGAGAGGCCAATAAGGTCTGCGGAGGCATCAATAGTTAGCGGGCTGATTTCACCTGTGGTTCGGCCGATACCAAAGCCTAAGGCGGAGAAGATTGCAGCACCTAGGAGTAGAAAAGGCAGACGGCGGAGGTTGTTTTTTCGATTCATTGGATAGTTTTGTGTAATTGCCAAACTTGCGTTTGCTCAAGATCTTCAATTCACCTAGAAAAATCAAGCATTTCATGGATCAACCCCGGCATTCTCCCCAATTCCCCATGCATTTCAGAGGATTACTGCTGCTTGCCGGGATGTATACCATCGCTTGGTCTGCCTTTTACACCTATTTCGGGCCGGTGGTGGTGCAATGGATGTCTATGGGTATTGCCCCTCAAGCGGAGTTACCAACCACTTTTTTTGGAGTGTTTGGGCTAGCGCTCGGGCTGGTGATTTTTTTCTCTGCCTTCTATCCTGTTTCTTGGGTGTGGTTGATTTTGATTGGCATCAGTGGCAAGCTCGTCGCTGCTATCTGGTTTAGTTTGGGATTTGCGCCGGAGATGGGCTGGAATAAGCGCAGCATCTTTCACCTGGTGTTCAACGAGCTACTGTGGTTGATCCCACTGATTCTTATTTTTCTCAGAAGCCTGCAGGTAAGAAACTTCCTCAACAAGACGGAAAGCTAGGCGGATAGGCCTTGCAGTTTAGACTCAAATTGTCACAAAAAGGAGGGAATGTGTTCCTCCTGCATTAAGGTCCCCTAGGGAAAAGTCGTACCTTAGTAGGACCCAAATTCTTTCTATTTTCCAGCCTAACGTCCGGCCTGATGTCTCACGAACACCCACACAAACTTTTCCTTCTCGATGCCATGGCCCTGATTTATCGGGCCCATTTTGCGTTTAGCAAAAACCCACGAATCAACTCCAAAGGATTGAATACTGGAGTGATGTTAGGCTTCACCAACACGCTTTTGGAAGTATTGGAGAAAGAAAAGCCCAGTCATATTGCGGTCGTTTTTGACACCAAAGCCCCTACTTTTCGCCACGTACAGTACGAGCCCTACAAGGCCAACCGACAAGCACAACCGGAGGACATCACAGAGTCCATTCCTTGGGTCAAAGAACTTGTCAAGGCCTTTCGTATCCCTTGCTTGGAGTTGGATGGATTTGAGGCGGATGATTTGATAGGCACCCTTGCCAGAAAAGCAGAAAAAGAACGGTTTACAGTGTACATGATGACCCCCGACAAGGACTATGGACAGCTTGTAGACGAGCACATTTTTCTTTATAAACCTGCCTTCATGGGAAATGGCGTGGATGTGATGGGCCCCAAGCAGATTTGTGAAAAATGGGACATTGCCAACGTTGACCTGGTGCGGGATATCCTCGGGCTTATGGGAGATGCTGTGGATAACATCCCCGGAATTCCGGGAATCGGCGAAAAGACAGCCGTTAAACTGCTGAAAGAGTTTGGCACCTTGGAGGGCATCCTTGCCAACACAGACCAACTCAAGGGAAAGCAAAAAGAGAACCTGGAGAATTTTGCGCAGCAAGGGCTCTTGTCTAAGGAGCTCGCTACGATACACATCGCTGTGCCGGTAGACTTTGACGAGGAGGCGCTTCGCTACGATGGGCTGGACGAAGAAAAGCTACGGGCCTTGTTTTCAGAATTGGAGTTCCGAACACTTGCCAACCGTCTGTTCAAAGATGTGCCGGCCAGAAAAGCGACCATTTCTACGCCTGCTGCTCCTTCACAGATGGACTTGTTTGGCGCTCCTCAAGCGGCCGCTCCCCAGCGAATGGAGGGAGGGTCTGAGGAGGGAGAGGTTCCCGTTGCGGAGCTCCTTCCCTTGGATACCATCCATAGCCATGCCCACCAGTACCATAAAATAAAAGGAAAAGAAGCCATTGAAGAGTTGGTGGGTTACCTGCTGCTGCAAAAGGAAGTTTGCTTTGATACCGAAACCACCAGCCTTGATGCGATGAATGCGGAGTTGGTGGGGCTATCGTTTGCCTACCTGGAGGGAGAGGCCTACTACATCCCGCTGCCTGTGGATCGTGCGGCGGCAAGCGAATTGCTAGAACTGCTTCGTCCTGTACTGGAGCACGAGACTCTGATCAAAATTGGGCAAAATATCAAGTACGATATGCTCGTGCTGAAAAATTACGGCATTGCGCTGAAGGGACCGCTATACGACACGCTACTCGCGCACTACCTCATTGAGCCAGAGGGCAAGCACGGCATGGACTGGATGGCCCAGCAATACCTGCATTACCGCCCAGTGTCTATCACTGAATTGATCGGGAAAAAAGGAAAAGGGCAGGGCAATATGCGGGATGTGGATGAAGATGAGGTGACTGCTTATGCCGCAGAGGATGCAGACATCACCTTAAGGCTCAAAGGAAAGCTAGACCCCATCCTTCAAGCCAATGGCTTGAGAAACTTAAGTGATACCGTTGAAAATCCACTCATCCGCGTGTTGACCGACATGGAGTTTGAAGGGGTGCGCATTGATACGGCGAGCCTCGCCGAGCTATCGGTGATGTTGGAGGAAGAAAGCAAGGTCATCGAAAAGCGGGTGTACGAGTTGGCCGGTGTTCGGTTTAACCTCGCCTCCCCCAAGCAGCTTGGTGAGGTGCTTTTTGAAAAGCTAAAGCTTGATCCCAAGGCAAAAAAGACCAAAACTGGGCAGTATGCCACTGGAGAAGAAATCCTGAGCAAGATGGCCGACGAGCATGAAATTGCGCAGGCAATTCTTGAGCACCGACAAATGATCAAGCTCAAATCCACCTACGTGGATGCGCTGCCGACGATGATTAACCCCCGCACGGGAAGAATTCACACCACTTACAACCAGTTTGTGGCGGCCACTGGACGGCTTTCATCCATCAACCCCAACCTGCAAAACATTCCTATCCGCACGGCCCGCGGGAGAGAAATCCGCAAGGCCTTTGTGCCTCGCGATGCCGATTACGTGCTGCTTTCTGCGGATTACTCGCAGATTGAGTTGCGCTTGATGGCAGCATTTTCGCAGGACGAGTCCATGCTGGAGGCCTTCAAAACAGGCCGTGACATTCATGCCACGACTGCCGCTAAGATTTTCAAAGTGCCCTTGGATGAGGTGACTACAGACATGCGTCGAAAGGCAAAAACAGCTAATTTTGGCATTATTTACGGGATTTCTGCCTTTGGGCTGGCCCAGCGCCTGTCTATTCCACGCAGTGAGGCAAAGGAGATCATCGATGCCTATTTTGCCGAATTTCCCGCAGTAAAGGGCTACATGGACGGGGCCATTGAAAAAGCACGTACGCACGAATATGTGGAAACAATCCTTGGTCGTCGCCGCTACCTTCGGGACATCAATAGCCGCAACATGACCATGCGTGGCTTTGCTGAGCGGAATGCGATTAACGCGCCGCTTCAAGGTTCTGCCGCTGACCTGATCAAGGTAGCCATGATCCACGTGCATGACTGGATGAAAACCCAGAATCTCCGGTCCAAAATGATCCTTCAAGTTCACGATGAACTCGTCTTCGATGCGCATAAGGACGAGGTGGAGCTGCTTAAAAAGAACATTCCTGGGCTTATGTCCAATGCCATCCCGCTGCCTGTTCCGATCGAAGTGGAACTAGGTGTGGGGACGGACTGGCTGCAAGCGCATTAGTAGAGAAACAAGATGCAAGAGCGAAGAGATTAGACAATCCCTGCTGACGTCGGCGGCTAGTTTTCACTTCGACATTCTTCAATCAGCGTTGGGCATTCGACATTATAAAAAGTAGCAAGTATCAAGACGTTTGGAGATGCAAGAGACAAGAAACAAGAGATTAGACCAAATGCTGCTGGGCTTGAAAGTCTGCTAATTGCATGATTTCCTGTTTCCCAACTTCTTCATTCTTTATTCAGCGTTCAATATTCGACATTTGTTTTTAATCCGTATTTCGTACTTCGTATTTCGTATTTCCAATAACATCCCAATTTCCAAAATAACCTCCCTTTGCCTTGGCTAAAGTAAAAACCACCTTTTTCTGTCAAAACTGCGGGGCGCAGAGTCCCAAGTGGACGGGCAAGTGCCCCGCCTGTGGGGAATGGAATACCTACGTGGAAGAAATTATTCAAAAAGAGGAGTCGGGCAAAGGCACTTGGAAACAAGCCGCTGGAGGAAGCAGAAAGGCGAGTACTCCCAAAAAAATTCAGGAGGTCACCTACGAGGAAAAGTCACGCTGGGTAACAGGTGATCCAGAACTGGATCGTGTCCTCGGTGGAGGGATCGTAGCAGGATCACTGGTTTTGATAGGGGGCGAGCCCGGCATCGGAAAGTCTACTTTGATGCTGCAGATTGCCTTGGTGCTTCAGGGGAAAAAGGTGCTTTACGTTTCAGGTGAGGAAAGTGAAGCACAGATAAAAATGCGAGCAGACCGTATGTCTGCTAAAAACCCCGATTGCTACGTCCTGTCGGAAACGAACACGCAACAGATTTTTCAACAGATAGAAGTCCTTCAGCCTGATTTTTTGATCATTGACTCCATTCAGACACTCAGCAGCCAGTACGTAGAGTCAGCAGCAGGCTCGGTGTCGCAGGTGCGTGAGTGCACGGCCGAGCTGATGAAATTTGCCAAGGAGACGGGCACTCCAGTTTTCCTCATTGGCCATATCACCAAGGATGGAACAATCGCTGGACCCAAAGTACTCGAGCACATGGTGGATACTGTATTGCAGTTTGAGGGCGATCGACACCTGACCTACCGCATCTTACGAACCTCCAAAAACCGATTTGGCTCAACCCACGAGCTCGGCATCTATGAAATGCGTGCCGAGGGCCTGCGTTCGGTAGCCAACCCTTCTGAAATCTTGCTCACCCAGCGAGAAGAGGTGCTCAACGGCGTAGCTATCGGTGCGATGCTAGAGGGCAACCGTCCTTTGCTGATTGAAATCCAGTCCCTAGTGAGTCCAGCAACCTACGGCACCCCGCAGCGCAGCAGCACCGGGCACGATGCCAAGCGTCTCAACATGCTTTTGGCGGTATTGGAAAAACGTGGAGGCATGCGACTTGGTCAGCAAGATGTGTTTCTGAATGTGGCAGGCGGCCTGCGCGTGGATGACCCTGGGCTAGACTTGGCGGTCTGCGCCTCGCTGATTTCGAGTTACGAGGACACACCTGTTTCGGAACAGATTTGCTTCGCTGGAGAAGTGGGCTTGGGCGGAGAAATTCGCGCCGTCTCTCGCATTGAGAATCGGATATCGGAGGCAGAAAAGCTGGGCTTTAAAAAAATCATGGTCTCCAAATACGCGGTAAAAGGGTTGGACCTGAGCAAGTTTAACATCAAAATCATCCAGGTAAGTAAGTTGGAGGAGATGTATCAGTTGATTTTTTGAGGGAACATAAAAAAAAACGAATCCAAACCTTCTTTAATCTCAAATCCTTAAAGGATTTAACTGGATTGTCCTTGAGGAAGATTTTATGGGTAAAAACTAGTTTTACTAACCTTTCTTCTATTTTTGGGCTTCCTTCACCCCCTCCTTTATGTCCCCAATAGATCCTATTCAAGACCAAACCCTAGACCCTCAAGATTGGGATGCCATGCGCGTCCTTGGCCATCAGATGATCGATGACCTCATTGACTATTGGGCGGGCATCCGTGAAGAAAAAATCTGGAAACCTATCCCCGAAGAAGTTAAGGTTTTCCTTGACCAGCCGATACCCGAAAAAGGCCAAGCCCCCGAAGAAGTATACCGAGAGTTTAAGGAGAACATTTTTCCCTATAATAAAGGGAATGTCCACCCCCGATTTTTTGCCTGGATCCAAGGTACGGGTACCCCGATGGGGACCTTTGGCGACTTGCTTGCTTCTGGGATGAATCCCAACGCGGCCATCGGCGAACATTCGGCCATGTATGTGGATCGGCAAGTGGTCAACTGGTGCAAGCAGCTGATGAATTTCCCTGCTGAAGCCTCGGGAATTCTCGTTAGCGGAGGTTCCATGGCGAATATCACTGCCTTGACGGTGGCGAGAAATTCTTTTGGAGAAGAAAAAATACGCCAGAAGGGGCTCAAGGCAGCCTCTGGTCAATTGTTGATTTACTGTTCGGTCGAAACCCACTCCTGCATCCAAAAAGCAGCGGAAATAATTGGACTCGGGACGGATGCGGTACGAAAAATAGGGGTAAACGAGCGCTTTGAACTCGATGTCACGCTGCTAAAAGCACAGCTTGAAGAGGACCTTCAGGCTGGATTCCTCCCCTTCTGTTTGGTGGGCACAGCAGGCACTGTCAATACAGGTGCCATCGACCCGATGGATGAGTTGCTAGAGATTTCGAAAGCCTATGGGCTTTGGTTTCACGTGGATGGTGCCTATGGCGCCTTGGCCAAACTTGATCCCATCTATACTCCTGCCTTGAAAGCGATCGAAGAAGCCGACAGTCTGGCATTTGATCTTCACAAATGGCTTTACGTTCCTTATGAAGTGGGCTGTACCTTGATTCGGGACGCTAAAAAGCATCGTGATTCCTTTGCTATCACGCCTAATTACCTCTTGCAAGAAAAACGAGGCCTTTCCGGAGGCTTAGATTCCGTCAACAATTACGGATTTGAGCTTTCTCGAGGCTTTAAAGCCTTGAAAGTATGGATGTCTATCAAAGAGCAGGGCAGGGAGAAATACGCGGCCATGATTGCTCAGAATAACCGCCATGCAGTGTACCTGGCAGCCCTCGTGGAGGAAAACCCGTTCCTGGAACTCACGGCGCCGCTCTCCATGAGCATTACCTGCTTTCGAATGATTCAGCCCGGCTGGGGGGAAGATGCACTTCATGCACTCAACAAGGAAATCCTGCTTCGTTTGCAAGAGGAGGGAATTGCCTCGCCTAGCTCAACGATCTTGAACGGAAAATATACTTTGCGAGTAGCAAATACCAATCAGCGTACCCGCAAGGAAGATATGGACCTGTTGGTGCGGGAGGTGCTTCGTATAGGAATGCAAAAAATTGCGCAAGATTAAGTCCTATTTGTTTCAGTTTACGTTAAGCTATTCCATACAACTTAACTCAACAAACGATGCGAAAAACGCTCTTTTTTACGATAATTTTAGCCGGCCTAGTCCTTGGCTCCATTTCTACACAGGCGCAGGAACTTGGTTTACGATTTGGGCACCTCAACGGCAATAACGTGGCTCTTGATGGTATTTTCTCAACTGGCAAATATAGCCGAGTCCATGCCGATGTAAGTTTTGGGGATCAAGGCCTTGGACTAGATGCACTTTGGAATCCGATTTATGACGACATTCCAGATACTGATCTTAAGTGGTATGCTGGCTTTGGTCCTTCGGTATACTTGGGAGATGATTTTCGCTTCGGTGGTGCCGGAGAGGTTGGGCTAGAATATGCCTTTTCAGAGGTTCCCATCACGCTGGGCCTTGATTTTCGCCCCTACTTATTTTTGGTAGAGGTCACTGAATTTAGAGCAGGGTTTGGATTCAATGCCCGCTGGAGGTTAAACTAACACCGATAAAAAACGAAAAACCCTGCCTTCAAGACAGGGTTTTTCGTTTTTTATTTGATTATCCCTCTTGTTACCTGTTTCGAAAGAAAAAAAGTAGAAGTCCACTTCAATCGGCTGTGGACGGTCGTCTGTTAGCCGTTGACATGCTTAAAATTCAACAATCAATCCGATGGTAGGAAGAATAGATCCCGCAGGATTCAAGATGGATTTGAGTTGGTAGCGGCTTGGGTCTGTAGAATTCACAGTCAGGTTGCCTTGTGCATCTCTGACTGGGACCACGAGTGGGGGCTGTTGAGCCTGAAAGTTGTAGGCGTTCTGGATGTCAAAGTACCAGTTGAGGCTCCAACGGTCAAAGAAGTACTTTTTATCCACCCGAATGTCAAGCTGATGAAATGGCTTTAGGCGGACGCCATTGATTCGTGAAAAGTCTAGGATGGCAGCATTTCGGAGGTCCCAGTTGATACGAAGGCTGGAGGCACTCAAATCAGCAGGAGTATAGGGTGTTCCGCCCAGGAAGCGCCATCTTCCTCCCAGCTCCCAGTTTTTGCCAAAGCGTTTACCTGCCGTAAGGCTGACAATAAAACCATTGTCCCAGGAGGAAGGTATCATGCCCTCCGAGTTGGGGTTGGTAAACTCTGAACGCACCAAGGTTAGCGAAGCGATTCCATAGAAATTAGTGTACAAACGCTGCTGCGCCAAAAACTCTAGTCCATAGGCCCTGCCTGTGGAATTCGAAAGCACGGGCTCGTTGCCGATGGCGCCGAAGTCTGCCCCTAGGTTGGCCAAAGAAATACCGTTCCGGATGGAAGTCGGGTAGTTGCTGTATCGCTTGTAAAATGCTTCTGCAGTAAATCTTCGTGCTTTCTCAGGAAAAAGGTATTCGATTCCCCCAATCAATTGCGCATTTCGAATAAAGCGTACATCGCTGTCCTGATTCACAAAAGCACCTGCCGAATTTTGGTAGCCTAGAATGGTATAGGCCGGCCGTTGGTAGTAAATGCCTGCATTGGCCGTGGCAAAGAGATTGGGCTTGAGTTGGTAGGAAATCGAGAATCGAGGGCTGAGCTGGTTAAAGGGGTTGGATGCAGTCTTGGCAAAGTCAGACCCATCCATTCGTATTCCTCCACTGAGCAGGAGGCGTTCGCCGAGCCAATTTTTGGTTCCAGATACAAAAGCTCCATAGCTGCTGTAGTTGGAGCTAGCCAAGATATCAATGGTGCCTCCAGTCTGAGAGAGAGCGGCACGGTCAAAGTTGTCGATCAAGTATCTGGAATATTCGAGGTTGATTCCGTATTTGAGGCTGTAACCCTTTCCGAAAATGCTGTTTTCTGCGCGAAACTTATTTTCTGACTCCTGTGAGCGGTACCTGAAGAGCAGGTTTTTCTCATCTCCTTCTTGGTTTCCCGCATATTTATAGGATTCGTTGTTGAGCATATTTCGGCTCAGCACAAAGGTCCAAAATCCGTTATCGCGGAAGCGTTTAAGCTTTGCCCCAGTCGTGTAATTCCATTGGGTTTGCACCGGCAGGACATTCAAGATGTAAAGGCGGTTTTCTTTTTCTTCCACTGTCTCTTCTTCAGGAGCATCTTCGTTGAGCACAAATTGGTCTATGGCGCCAATGCCAATAAAGGTTAATTCTGTTTTCTCGTTGATTTTGGTCGTGGTTTTTACCTGAAAATCGTTGAAAGTAGGGAGAAATGGGAGTTTGAGTAAACGAAATAAGCCTTGCAAATAGGATCTTCTTGCCGATAAAATATAGGTTGTTTTAGGGGAAAGAGGACCTTCGTTGGAAATTGTGAGCTCAGATGCACCCACCGTCAGCTGGGTAGCCATCCGATCTCTTCTTCCTTCCTTCAGTTGAAATTCGAAGAAAGAGCTCAGGCCATTCATGCGATTGGCGGGGAAGCCACCTGTGATGAGGTCTACACTTTTAATCAAGTTGACGTTCAAGATTCCTGCAGGCCCTCCGGAGGACCCTTGGGTAGCAAAGTGATTGATGACAGGAACCTCTATTTCGTCAACAAAAAAGCGGTTTTCGTTGGGAGCACCCCCACGAATCAAGATATCGTTTCGAAAGCTTGGTGTGCTGGCCACACCAGGCAGGGATTGAATCACTTTGGATATGTCTCGATTTCCGCCAGGATAGCGCTCGATTTCATTGGTATTGAGCTTTCTGACGGATAGCGGCGTTTCTTCAGATCGGGTAAATTCACTGCTGACCACCACCTCACGTAGCTCAGAAGCATCTTCTACCAGGGTAAAATCCAATTGAACTGCTTTAGCCACGCCTACCTGTATTTCATAGGCAGTAGAAGGCTTGTAACCCACATAGCTGGCCCGCACATTATAAAGTCCAGCAGGGATGTTACCGATTTCGTAGAAGCCGTCTTCGTTGGTGATGGCTCCTAGCTCTGTGTTGAGTAGGAGGACGTTGGCATAGGGAATAGGCTGGTTGTTAACGGGATTGGTGATTTTGCCACGGATCAGCCCTTGCCCCATACTGGCTAGGGAAAGGAGGAAAAGGAATCCAAAAAAGCCGAAAAGTTTCATAGTGACGTGTGAGTTAATGGGTCAAGTACATGACGGGATAGCACGGGTAAGTACTAGTTAGGCTCCCTGTTTTTCTTTTACTCTCCATAGCCTCCACCAAGGGGTGCCAGGAGAATCGTGGTGCTCAAAATGGTAACCGAAAAAGTAGCAACTGACGAATGCCCAGAGGTGGTTTTTGGACTGAGAATGGGAGTGGTGTATGTTGTTGTGCTCGCCCATGTGGGGGAGATAGGTACCAAAGTAGAAGAGCTGAAGTGTGGATAAGCCCGCGGGAAGCATCCAAAATAGGATTAGGTTTTCCGTAGGCAGCACTAGCTTCAGCAGGTTAAATGTGATGGCCATCAGCAGAAACTGCCAGATGGAAAGGTACTGCAGGATAAAGCTTAGGTACCAGCGTAGAAACTGTCCCGAGGCATGGTAGTCGGGGTCTTTGTCGGTGGCCACGTATTTGTGATGTTCGTGGTGTTTGGGAAAAAGCTTCCAGTAGAAGTTGTAGGAAAATAGGATCGCGGCTATCCAGCCAGTGAAGTGGTTTGCTTTTTTATTGGAAGAGACGATGCCGTGCATGGCGTCATGCGCAGTGATGAATAGCCCGGTGTAGAGGTGGGTTTGTACAAGGATGGCGAGGTAGGTCAGGGGGTTTTGCCAAGAAAACTCCCAGGTGAGTAAGAATGCCAAGGTGGCCCCCCAAGCAAGGATTACTCCCCAACCGACCAGTAGGCCTTTCGGATCAATTCGGGACAAAGAGGGGCTAGCAAGCATGAGGGAGTGATCAGAAGGTGAGTATTCGTGCCTTCACCTGCTCCATCAGCCACAAGGGGGTGGAGGTAGCACCACAAATCCCGACGCTGTCGCCCGGGCCAAACCAGACGTCTTCGATTTGGTCGGCATTGGAAACAAAGTGCGTGCGGGAGTTTTTTTCTTTACACACGTTGTAAAGCACCTTGCCGTTGGAAGACTTGGTACCACTCACAAAAATGATCGCATCAAATTTTTCAGCAAACGAACGAAGTTCTTTGTCTCGGTTGGAGACCTGTCGGCAGATGGTGTCGTTGGAGTGTACCGTAATCCCGTTTTCTGCAAGGATTTGGTTTATTTCGTAAAACTTATCGGTACTTTTTGTGGTCTGGCTGTAGAGGGTGATGTTTTTTGGCATGTTGGGAATGTCCAACTCGGAGATGTCCTGAAAGACCACCGCCTTATTATTAGTTTGACCCAGTAGCCCGATTACCTCCGCATGCCCGTGCTTGCCGTAGATGTAGATATTATCCGCTTTGTCAAAGGAATTTTTGATGCGGTTTTGAAGCTTGAGCACCACGGGACAGCTAGCATCAATGAGGGTAAGGTTGTTTTTGATGGAGAGCTCGTAAGTGGATGGTGGCTCCCCGTGCGCACGAATCAGCACTTTTTCGTCTTTCAAGTTATGTAGCTCCTCGTGATCGATGATCTTAAGCCCCTTGCGGCTGAGTCGGCTCACCTCCTCGTCATTGTGAACGATATCGCCCAGGCAGTAGAGGTAGCCCTGCTCGTCAAGGACTTCTTCCGCCATTTCGATGGCATACACTACCCCAAAGCAAAAGCCAGAGTGATCATCTATCTGTACTTGAAGGTCCTTCATGTAGGTATAAACTTTAGGTTGGACGAATTGTTTTTTTGCTCCGCAGGTACTCAAAGATGCTGATATTCATTAAAAACAGGATCATGGAGTAGATCAGGTCTTCAATGGGAACGGTCCAGATTCGAATCCCTAAATTCTCAGCATTGTTATAGATCACTACCGGTTCTTCGGTAAGTCCTCCCGTAAGTATGCCATTGCAAATCATTAGTGGAATGAGGTGTACGAGGTAAGCAAAAATGAAGCGTCCCAAGTACTTGTTTTTGAAGATCAGGTAATGTGTAAGCAGTGTTAATGCGCCCACTAGGAAGTTGACCGAGGTGTACCACTTGTCCAAATGCAATACAGCCAAAATAAGCAGTGCGGGGACGAGTATCCACACCAATGGCTTTGCCAAAGGAAGAAAATGATCCTTTGGAAAAAAGTAGATCAGCACCTCATAGATAAAGATGGAGGAAAAAGGTACGATTAAGAAAAATAACCATTCTTCCAACGGGAGGCCCAAGTAGAAAAAGCCCAACACGTACTTGGAGTTAAACTCCCATACCCCGATCTCAGTAAACCAAACGTCCCAAACGATGAAAAACGCAGCCGTCACGAGTAACGCAGGAAAGAGGTATTTCCAGGACGCGGCATAATGGATGCGATGCTCAAACGATTGGGCTAGCGGATAGGTCAAGGCAAAGGCGAGCACGCCGAGATAGAGGTATTGTTCCATTAGGAGATGCCCAGTTTATTTCCCACATAGCTTCCGAGAAGCAGGCTCAACTTTTGTGCATTGGGGATGCGTACGCGCTCCTGGGTGATGATCTCGGGGGAAAGCTTTTTGATTTTGTCAAACAACTTCTGGTAGTAGAGGTAGGCAACACGAACGCCGAGTTTGGCTACCGCAGGCAAGCCTTCGATGCCGACGAGAGAGTCGTCGAAGTCTTTTTGAATGTCTTCTTCAATGAGCACTTTGGCAGAGGCATCAAAGCGAGTGAAATCTACCCCAGGAAAATACACACGTCCACGCTCTTCGTAATCACTCTTGATGTCGCGTAGGAAGTTTACTTTTTGAAAAGCAGAACCGAGTTTGCAGGCAGGCGTCCGTAGTTGTTCGTATAGGACTGCATCCCCAGCGCAAAATACTTTCAGGCACATCAGCCCCACCACCTCCGCTGAGCCATAGATGTACTCGTGGTAGCGGGAGTCGTTGTAGGTATGGAAGTCCAAATCCATCTCCATGGAGTGGAGAAAGGCCTCGATCAGGTCATGGTCGATGTGGTATTGGTTGACAATCAACTGAAAGGCGTGTAAGACCGGATTGAGGGAGATTTTTTCTTCAATGGCCTCGTAGGTGTCTTTTTTGAAGCGTGCCAGCAGGGCCTGCTTGTCTTTGTCGTGGAAGGTATCCACGATTTCATCTGCATAGCGCACAAAGCCATAGATGGCATAGATGGGCAGATGGAGGCTTTTATCTAGGGTTTTGATGCCTAACGTGAAGCTGGTGCTGTAGCGCTGGGTGATCAGCTTGCTGCATTCTAGGGTGGTGTGGTCAAAAAGGGCAATGGCATCCATGGAAGAAATATACCTTTTTGTTTACAAATTGTTCTCTTTCATCACCTCTTTGGCGACTACATGCCCTGAAATAAGGGAGGGAGGAACTCCTGGTCCCGGCACGGTCAGCTGCCCAGTATAGTAGAGGTTACTCACCTTTTTGCTCTTGAGGCTAGGCTTCAGGATGGCAGTTTGCAGGAGGGTGTTGGCCAGACCATAGGCATTTCCTTTGAAGGCGTGGTAGTCGGACTTAAAATCGCTGTGTGCATATGACCGCTTGTAAACGATGTGGGAGCGGATTTCCTGTCCTGAGAGTCTTTCCAAGCGATCTAGGATGAGATGGAAATACTTCTCACGCATTTCTTCGGTGTCTTCCAAGTCTGGCGCCAGGGGAACGAGCAGAAACAAGTTTTCCATGCCTTCGGGGGCGACCGTAGGGTCAGTAATGGAAGGTACGGAGGCATAAAAAAGCGGCTTTTCGGGCCACCTTGGGTTGGTGTAAATGGCATCCGCATGCGGCCCTAGGGGCTCGTCAAAAAACAGGTTGTGGTGTCTGAGATTTTTGAGGCGTTTGTTGACGCCTAGGTAAAACAGCAAGCTGGAGGGGGCCATCACGCGCTTGTTCCAATAGGCCTCGGAATAATTGCTGTACTTTGGTTCTAGCAGGTGCTTATCTACGTGGTGGTAGTCTGCACCGGCTACGACGATGTCTGCTTGGATGCGTTCTCCAGAGCGAAGCAGTAGACTTTGTGCCTTACCATTGCTAACCTCAATTTTTTCTACTTCTGCTCCGCATCTGATCTGGACGCCTTGCTCTTCGGCCAAGGAGACCATGCCTTTGATGAGCTCATGCATCCCCTTTTTTGGATACCAAGTACCCAGAGCGATGTCGGCATAGTTCATCAGACTGTACAAAGCAGGGATATTGTTGGCGGTTTCTCCGAGGAAAAGCACCGGAAACTCCATCAGGCGGACAATTTTCTCGTGCGAGAAGTAGCTTCTCACGTGCTTAGACATGGACTGAAAGATGTCCATGCGAATCATGTCTAGGAGCAACCGAGGGGAGGTAAACTCAAATAGCGAGCGGCTTGGACGGTGCACTAGGTCGTGGATGCCTACTTCGTATTTGTATTTCGCTTGCGCGAGAAACTTGTCTAAGTTTTTGGCAGCACCAGGTTCGATTGCTTCCAGCATGGCTCGGAAGGCGTCCATGTCTGCGGGGATGTCTAACACGTCTTCCTTGCCATAGATGACGGCGTAGGAAGGGTCTAAACGTATCAGGTCGTAATAGTCCGACGGCTTTTTTCCAAAGTGGGCAAAATAACTTTCGAAAACGTCTGGCATCCAATACCAGCTGGGACCCATATCAAAAACAAACCCCTGGTGCTCGAACTTTCTCGCTCTACCACCAGGGGAATCATTTTTTTCAAGAAGGGTAACTGTGCAATTGCCCTTGGATGCCAAGTGTGTAGCTGCGGAGAGTCCGGCAAATCCGGATCCAATCACTACCACGTGTTTTTTTGACATAATGTTAATTTTTGAACTTGTAGACCATCAGGTCTTCTTTTAAAAGCTTACGGGCAATGTGAATTCTATTTTTAACAGTTCCGATTGGGATTTGTAGCTTTTCAGCAATCTCGTGGTATTTGAATCCTCTGAAATGCATCAGGAAAGGAGTTCGGTAGACGTCGTCCAAGGCCTGAATCGCTTCTTGGATGTCATCCATGGTAAAGTTACCAAACACCCCGTTGTCGATCAACGAATCACTTGAATTGATGTAATGCAAGTTGTCCGTCGTGTCCACAAAAGTACCTCTTCTTACCATTCTTTGGTAGTTGGTGATGAAGGTATTCTTCATGATTGTATAAAGCCAGGCCTTCAAGTTGGTACCTTCTGTGAATTTATCCTTGTTGGTGAAAGCTTTGACCATAGTGTCCTGCAATAGATCGTTGGCATCATCTATATCGCGGGTAAGCTTCATGGCAAAGGGCTTTAAAGAGCTAGAAAGCTTTTCAAGCGAGTAGCTAAATTCTAGAGTGGTCATGGAGTCAGCGTTTTTGTTGAATCAAATCTAACAACGATTAAACAAAGCGCCAAGCCTTTTGTGGAATAAAAAATTAAAAAGAGTAAACAAAAATTTGCAATTCCTGATTTTTCGTTCAAAAAACGCCTATAAAGCCAGCAAAGGCACTTTAATGAAGAGCGCTTTTGTTTAATCTTAATAAGAAATTGTTCAACTATTTTCCTAATGCGCCAGAACAAGCTCTTCCAAGAGGTCTTTGATGTCCCGTATGTAGCTCAGCTTGCGAACGTTTTCTGGAAAGCAGAGGTCTTGGCCGATCACTTGGTAGCCTGTGACCAGAATTTGTGAGGTTGTAAATCGCTCTGAAAGCGCGGAAACGTACTCTCGCACGTATTCGGAGGAAGGAGAGGTGGTGATGATGGTCAGCAGGTAGTCCGGCTGGTGAAATTTAAACACGGATAGCAAGTCATCGCTAGGCGTGCTCTGCCCCAAGTAGATAACTTTGTGACCCTTGGATTTAATTAGGTAGCTGGCAAAAAGCAGGGAAATTTCGTGAAGTTCTCCCTCTGGAAGGAAAAGCAAGAATTTTTTACCGCCACCCTGGGGGATTTGGCCATCAATGGCTACTATCAGTTTCTGACGAATTAAATTGGAAATAAAATGCTCCTGGGCAGGGTTGACCGCCCCTGTCTGCCAAAGCACCCCTATTTTGGACATAAAGGGGTAAATGATCTTGAGCATGGTTTGCTCAAAGCCAAGTTTCAGGATGTTGGTGCTGAGTATTTTGTCGAAGCGGTCCTCATCCATTTCAATCATGCAAATGGTCAAGGCATGAATCTGGTCATCGTGGGTTAGCGTCCGCTCGGTTAGCCTTAGGATTTCTTCCCGAAGTTCATTCGGGGCCATGGAGGCAATCTTGCTAATTTTTACGCCATTTTCATTGAGCAGAGCCACGTTCAAAATCAGCTTCAAGTCATCGTCGTCGTAATACCGAATGTTGGTATCGGTACGCTTTGGCTGCAAAAGACTGTAACGCTGTTCCCAGATTCGTAGCGTATGGGCCTTTATCCCAGACAAGTGTTCAAGATCTTTGATTGAATAGGTGCTCACTTTTCTTTCGTGCTAAAGAATTCTTTGGGGACTACGAACAAACCAAAAGAGACGGCATCGTCTTTTTTATTGGTCTTGTGGTGCGCCTGATGCGCTTTGTAGATTCCTTTCAAAAATGGATGCTTTGGCTTGCCAAACCAAGTTAACCTACGGTGCACCAATACATCGTGCAGGATAAAGTACAATACGCCGTATAGGGTGATGCCTACCCCCATCCAAAAGCGGTAATCAAAAGTATTGACACCTAGAAAGATCAAAAGGACGGCAATACTCCCGAATAAAACAGAAAATAAGTCGTTCCATTCAAAAAAGGACTTGGAGTGTTGGTGATGGGTTTTGTGGATCATCCACAAAGGGCCATGCATCAAATACTTGTGGATAAACCATCCGAAAAATTCCATGGCGGCAAATCCAAGTGCAGTAAAGGCGATAGACAACAGCATAGTAACACTAACTAATGCAGCGTAGGTTTTGTTATGGAATAGAAATTAGCACCTCAAAATAGCAGTTTTACCCGACTACCGTAAAATTTAATAAGGTGAAAAACAAGATCCAGGTAATCAGCAAAAAAGTAGCTAGTGGATTTTGCTTGTCAAAATTGGCTTTTCGCCAGACCAGCTGCACGAGAAACGATACCCCAAACCAGCCCAAATAATTGCTCAAAGGAATAATCTCCCATTTCCAGGCCCAAAATTCTAAAGAAACCGCCACAGGCTCTAGGATATAATCTAGGGCTGTCATGGCTGCTGCACCCAAAAATGCGGCGTACCAGTCGTTGGGGATCTTGTGAAACACCGATCCCGTGAGGTAGCTGAGAATAAACCAGTTGACCCCAATCACTATAGGAACGTCCCATAGCTTCACGCCCAAGGTAGGCCCATACACATAGTCTCCATATAAATAGCCCGTGTGGATACCAATCAACTCTGAACCAAAGCCTATCCAAAAGGCAGCCGCGGCAAAAATGGGGAAGGATTCAGTCCATCCTCGGTGGTATACTAGAATGAGGACCATCGTAGCCAACAAATGAAAGGGAGTCAAGGCTAAAAATAATTCCCGATACTCGGGCAGGCTCAGCCCTATGGCGCCAACAAGGTGTAGGGCCACCAAGATGATTTTACCTAGCAATACGCGTGACACCTTGTTTTTTCTTTCGGAAGGGACGAATTTATGCATAGTTACGGGGCCGAGGCAGGTATTCCATTTGGGATTTCTAACTTTGTCCGATATTCCATTTGGGATTTCTAACTTTGTCCGAAAGGAATTGTTCCCTCAAAAGTAATAAAACCCATCGCTCAGACCATGATTCTCTACAATATTACCTTCAACCTAAGTCCAGACATTGAGGAAGACTTTCTTTCTTGGATGAAAGAAACCCATATTCCAGAGGTACTCGGAACGGGTAACTTTAGTTCACACGCGTTTTACCGCCTGGTTCACCATTCCGAAGATGGTTCGGTCAACTACTGCATTCAGTACTTTACTGAGACCATGGCCAAGATGCTAGACTACGAAAAAACCCATGCTCCAGGCCTGCGTGCAAAAACGCAAGCCCGCTACCAAGATAAGGCCATTGCTTTTCGTACCTTGTTGGAAACGGTCTAAGCCATGTCTAACCCCATCAAACTCATTATCAGCCTCCTACTCCCCCAAGTTGCAGGAGGTTTAGGGGCATTTTTTACGCTGAGCTCCGTGCAAAGCTGGTTTCTCACGCTCAACAAACCTTCCTGGAATCCCCCAAGTTGGCTCTTTGGCCCGGTGTGGACTACGCTGTATGTGCTGATGGGAATTGCCTGCTTTTTGATCTGGAAAAGCAATCACCCACTAAAAAAACAAGCCTTGACCCTGTACTTTATTCAGCTAGGGCTTAATTCCCTGTGGTCACCTGCATTTTTCGGTGCCCAAAATCCCCTATTGGGTCTCGTGGTGATTCTTCCCATGTGGGGCTTCATCCTTGCATGCATTTTGACCTTCCGCAAAATCAACCCTTGGGCAGCAGCCTTGTTAGTCCCTTACCTACTTTGGGTAAGCTTTGCCACAGCGTTAAATGCGAGCATTTGGTCCTTAAACTCATAAAAAAGCCAATCAGCATTACTGATTGGCTTTTTTGGTACTTTTTAGAAAGCCTTATTTAGCAGGCTCCCAAAGGAAATCAATGTTGAAGTTTATGCAATGTGCTATCGACCGTGGTCTGTCAACAGTTGACAAAAACTTCCTGCTACTCCTTTACCGTCGTGGTCACCTTTGGAACCTCTTTCGTCCATTGGCTGACGTCTAACTTTCTTGGGGTAGGAAATAACTCGTCCAAGGTGTTGCCATCGTACACGCGACCATCTTTCACCACGTGAGTGATTGTGTTCGTGTTGCGGATGTTTTCCAAAGGATTTTTATCTAGGATGACCAAATCAGCCAACTTACCCACCTCGATGCTTCCCAATTCTTTGTCCAAGCCCAAGGACTCGGCACCAAGAATGGTTGCCACTTTCAAGGCGTCTAAGGCGCGCATGTCTCCACTCGCGATGGACCAAAGCTCCCAGTGGTAGCCTAGCCCTTGCAGCTGTCCGTGGGAACCTACCCCAGCTAGACCGCCTTGCTTGATGATGGAGTTAACCCCTTGTGCATGCTTTTGGAAGACATGGTCTTCTGGAGCAAACCAGCCACCGAGGCTGCCCACTCTTCTGCGTGCTTTTTCATTAAGCTCGTTATACGGCGTGAAGCGGTTAAGCTTGGTATCGTAAAGCGGACTCTCGGTTGCGTAGTAATAGTTTTCTGCCCAAGGTCCTCCATAGGACACCAATAAGGTAGGCGTATAGGCCATCTTACTCTTGGCGATGGTTTGTGTCACGTCGCTGTACAAAGGAAATACAGGGATTGAGTGCTCGTGGCCAGGATAGCCATCAATCAGTTGGGTCATGTTGAGCTTGTAGTCCAAGCCTCCCTCGGTAGTAGGCATGAGCTTTTGCTCTTTTGCGGCCATGATCACCCACTGACGGTGCTGTCTGTTTCCTACTAGGTACATTTTGATGTACTGGGTATTGTAGTACTTGCTATACTGCTTGAGAACAGACTTCGTTTGTTCCAAAGACTTCAAGTTATACATCCAATAACCTACGCCAGGGCCGGTAGAATATACCCGCGGACCAGGGACCATGCCCGCCTCTACCATGTCTCCATAAGTAAGCACGTCAGAAGTGGCGGTCTGTGGGTCACGGGTGGTGGTCACGCCATAGGCCAAGTTGGCGGCATAGATCCAAACGGAGTTTTTATGCAAGCCCCAAGTAGGCCACATGTGGGCGTGGGTATCGATAAATCCAGGCGTGATGGTTTTGCCAGTGGCATCGATTACGGTTGCTCCTGTTCCATCCAAGGTGCCGGTTTTTCCGATGGCCTTGATGCGGTTGTTCTCGATTAAGATGTCTCCTTGCTCGATGACCTCATCTCCTTTCATGGTGACGATACGTGCATTTTTAAGCAAAATGCTTCCCTTTGGCGTATCCTTGGCAAAGAATACCTGAACCTGATGCTCCATTGGGCTGTAGGTTTCTCTCTTTTTGAGGTCTGCCTTGTGGAGGCTGTCTGCCTTAAACAGTCCTTTATCGGCCTTGAAAAGTGAGTCAATGCGCTTCTTATCTGCTTTGGCTAGGGAGTCGGCCATCTTTACTGCCCCTTCGCCCTTGGCCTTCAAGGTGCTGACGCTGTCTGCGTCCATGCGAATCTTTTCTTTTTTAGCCGTTTTGACGGAGTCTTCTACAAATTCTGCTTTTGACAAGTCATACACCCAGTGACCATTTCCTAGAGACCAGTGCACTTTTTTGCCGTTGGCTTCCCAGTAAGGCCATTCTCCACCGATCTCGGTGAGCTGGCGAGCAGGGAAGCTACTTGCGCTTGGCTCCGATACGTTGATGGTAGGCACCTTACCCGCAGTAGGGATGGTAACTACGTACACGTTGTTGTTGATTTGAGCTAATGCTTGGTTTCCTACAGGAGCCATGTAGATGGTGTTTGCACTGGCAGGCATCATGTTGGGTTCACGGGAATTGGATCCTTCGGGAAGCATGCAGTAGTTGACTGCATCTGCATTGGAAAATGCCTTGCCCATCACGTAGCGCACATCGCTGCCATGCTCGTGTCCAGCATGCTCAGCATCAGCAGCCGAACCAAAAGGCGTGATGCCGGTGATGCGGGCCAAAATTTTCTCATCCGTTCCATCCCACTTCACACTTAGAAGCGCTCCTCCTCCTCCATTGAGGAAGATTCTGCTTGTGTCTTGGGTAAAGTGTGCATTGCCGTAATTGCCTGCATCCATGATTTTGCGGAACGTTCCTCCAGCTGCTGGTATCCATACAAGTTCTCCTTCAGAACCATCTACAGATGGACCTTCTGCCTCAATTAAGGCTCTTTTCGGGCCTTTAAAAACAAGAATTCTGTTTTTTGGACCCCATACAGGGCCGGAATAGTAGGCATATTCGCTCGAAACCTTGCTTACTACACCCTTGTCTCCGAGTGTAGCTTTGTAGAGGCTGCCCCCATTTTTTTCCTCCCAAGTCACAAAGGCCAATTGGGTGCCTTCTGGATTCCAAGTAGGCATGGCTTCTGTAAACTCATTTTTGGTTACTCTTTTTGGAGCCCCGTTGGGGTAATCCATCACATACAATCTGTTGAGCACAGTAAAGGCCAGTTTCTTTCCATCGGGAGAAGGCACGGCATCTCTGATTTGGTTGGCTAGCTTGTGTGTGCTGTCTTTAATTGCATAGTTGAAGTACAGTCTTGGGCCCATGGCCACGTTGACATCAGCTTGGAAAGGGATCTCGGTAGCAGCAGTGCCATCAACGGGCATCTTCCAGATTTTTCCTCCATAGGAAGCGACCACAAACTTACTGTCTGGGGTGAAAGCCATCGCAGGGAGTACACCTTGAGGGGCAATGGACTCTTGCTCGTCCCGTTGCACGGGATAGGCCAACCATTTTTCATCACCTGTTTTTAGGTTGCGGATCACCAAACCAGTTTTATCCTGCCATCTGGTACCATAGACCATCCAGTTGCCATCCTTGCTCAAGGTAGGGGTAAAGGCGGATCCATAGCGGGAAGTGATGCTGGTGATTTTTCCTTTATCAAAATCGTAGTACCCTACTTGGTATTGCGGAAGAAGGGCGTTGTAGTTCCACGCACCGGTTCTCCAAGAGAAGTACACCTTTTTGCCATCTGGACTTACAAAAGGATCGATGGTCTTCATGGTTGCCGGCGCATCGTTTAGCTGTATGCCTCCTCCTCCATCTACGTGGTACATCCACAGTTTGGGAACTCTTCTACCCTTGGAAACGACGATATAGTCTCCGTCTGGGGTCCAATGAGCACCTGGCACATCACCAGTTTTGTCTTTGGTTACCTGAACCGTATCCTTTTTCACTAGATCGATGTACCAAAGGTTGTCGTTGCCGGCACGGTCGGAGGTAAATAGAAGCTTGTTGCCATCCGGAGAATAGCGAGGATGGGTCTCGTAGGCCATTCCTGAGGTGAATGGAGTGGCTTTGCCCCCTTCTAGTGGCATGGTATAAATATCGCCCATGAGGTCAAAGGCGATGGTTTTTCCATCTGGACTGATATCCAAGCTTATCCAGGTGCCTTCGGCAGTGGTGAAACTTACCTCACGCTCAGGCTTGAGGGGAAGGTCTTTGAATTTGGGGTAGCTCTTGAGGGAGTCTTTTTTGGTGCTATCCGACTGAACGGACTCGGTACCTAAGTTGGGGAAAAGAAATTCCGTCGTTTTAGGCATCCAAGCAGCCATGCTTACCGTTGCCCCTAGGGCAAGAAGTAAGGCGGGTTGGAATATTTTTTTCATATGTCTAAGGTTCAAGTAGGTAATCTAAGGCTAAGAATTGAATTTTTAAAATAGATACTTTGGCAAACAGGGCTCTAAATGAAAAATAAGAGTCAAAGCCTGTCAAAAGGAAAATAGAAACGAGAGAAATGGGGACAAAAAAACATCCCTTGGGTTACTTTTTCCAAGGGATGTTTAGGGGATATAAAGTAATTGGATCTACTGTCCTACCAAGAAAATAGCATTGCTTAGGACGAGTTTTCCACTCTCCCAGAAGCCTCTGAAGATCGGATTATCCACAAAGTAGACCACTTGTCCTCTTCCCTGAGACTCCGCGCCAATCACGAGAGATTGACCCATCTGGGATTTGATTTTGTAGCCGATATATCCTGTCCGATAGGCGTCATTGGAAGCAATAATTCCCGCATTAGCTCCTCCGTTGAGGAAGGCAAATCGGCTGGAGTTGTTTTTGAGGGTGTAGAATTTGCCTCCTGTGCCGTAGCCTAGCGGATGCGTTTCGTCCATTTTGATTTCGTAGATGGCACCAGCAGTGCCTCCTGCGATTTCCAAGCGCTCTCCCTCGGTGTACGGCTCCAAGCGCTCTTTCTTGGCTAGTTCCTGACCGGCCATCTCGCCAGCTTTTTTCTCCTCTTCCGTATCAAAGGTTTTCAACTTGAAGCCTTCTTTGTTGGCAAAGAGGTTGACCGAGCCATCGATGGCAATCACTTTTCCTCCGGCTTTAACCCAGTCGGTCAACTTGGTTTGGGCATTGCCAGATAGGGCGGAGCCAAATACGGAAGGTAGGATGATCACATCGTATTTGCTCAAATCAGCATTGCCCATCGATGCAGCATCTAGGCTAGTGAGCGGATACTTCAGGTCTTTTTCGAAGAAGTGCCATACCTCTCCAAAATTGAGAGAAGAAGTTCCAGTACCACCGACAAGGGCCACCTTAGGGGCTTGGATGACGCGTACAGTTGGCGAGCCAAAATCCTTGCCTTGGTCCACATAGCCAGTACCCGTGATGCTTAGTTGAATTCCGAACTGTGCAGCAGCTTCCCGCACGGTTTGGTCAAAGTTAGCTACCCATTCGTTGCCTCCTTTGGTGATCATGAGGGTTCCAGCTGGATAGGATTTACCCTCAACAGTGAAGGGGTATTCAGCATAGCGTACGCGAATTTTTTTAGTAAGTAGTGCTGCAAGGAATGCTGCATCGCGCGTCCCCTGCCATGGAGCCAAGTAGGCCACAGGGGTGCTTCCCGGCGCCAAAGTTATAGGAGCCACTTTTTCATAGTCCCCACTTGGATCTAGTCGGCTGTCCAAAGCAAAGGCCTTTAATCCGTATGCGTAAGGCATGGCCCAGCTGGTGATGTCGTAGGTGATGGAGTCGTGGAGGGCCGGGTTGGGCTCAAACAAGACTTGGGTCAATACGGATTTGGGTTGATAAGCAGAAATGACGATGTCTTTGTCGCTGGTTGCGAACGAAACACCACTTTTTCCACTTTGGTATTCATAGCCCTTGAGACCTGTTTTGGCTGTTCCTTTTCCGTACTGGATTCCGTTTTTGTCAAGTAATTCTAGCAATTTGGCTACCTGGGCGGGGTTACTTTCTTCCTTGATTACAAAGCTTTTGTAGGTGCCCCTAGGGGCGGTGCTATTGCTTTTGAAGTAGCGCTCAAACTCAGTCACCAATCGGGAAGCATGCTCGCTTGTCATTTCTACCGCAGAAAGTGCTGCCGTATAGTGACCGGCAATTCGGCTACTCAAGGTGACCGTATCGCCAATGGCGTTGTAGCCACCGATGCCTGCACGACCTCCGCCGCCTTGCTCAATGGTCATGCCAATGGCTCCATTGTACATGGGGTAGGTATCGCCATAGGAAGGATACAATAGGTCAAAGCGCTCCTTCGTAAAGTAAAAGCGACCCATCTGGTCGAAGTATTTGGCTGTATTTCGGCCAAAAATATCTTGAAACTCATGCTGAAAGGGGGTCAACTGCTCGTGCAGGGGTTCTGCAGCTGGAGCCATGTAAAAAGGATTGTCGATGCCCTGCTCGTGAAAGTCTAGGTGAAGCTGTGGCATCCACTGCTGGTACATTTTGAGTCGCTGCTGAGACTCTACCTGTACTTGCCAAGCCCAGTCGCGGTTGAGGTCAAAAAGGTAGTGGTTGGCACGGCCTCCTGGCCAAGGCTCGTTGTGCTCCATGGACTGCAAGTCAGGCTGCAGCGTGGTATGCATTTTCTGGTTGTACCAGTTGGCATAGCGGTCTCTGCCGTCAGGATTGATGGCAGGATCTAGGATGACCACTTGATTTTTCAACCAAGCTTGTACCTTGGCATTGTTGGGATCGGCCAAGGTGTGGAAGGTAGAAATGGCGGCTTCCATGCCTACGGATTCGTTGCCATGGACGTTGAAGGACATCCAGTTGATTGGAATCTGCGTGGTAGGAGTTCCGGGTAGGAGGCCCGTTCGCTTCAAATTGTCGGTACGAATTTGCTCGAGTCGAGCCATGTTTTCTGGACTCGCTAGGATGGCTAGGATCAGGGGACGCTTTTCGTTGGTTTCCCCGTATTGAATGAGCTTGATGTTGGGATTTTGCGCAGCTACGTACTCAAAATAGTCGACCATGCGGTGGTGTGGGGTAAAGCGATCACCTGGCTTGTAACCAAGAAACTGCTCAGGTGTCTTAAGTTGGGCCAATACGCTTCCGATGGAAAGTAGAGCCAAAATGAGCGAAAAGAGTAATTTTTTCATTTGTGAAGTGGGTTTCGAAGGGAAAGTTAATCGCTTTTTCCATGCTAAGGTCAGCAAAAGACGGAAAAGTGACGAGTGGATGGACGCCGCTTTGAGCTACTTGGGGAAGAAGTTCATAAAAAAAGGCAGGCCTTAGATAGGCCTGCCTTGGAACTGAATTAAGAAAATCCTTAGGCTACTGCTGTGGCAGTCACCTCAATATTTCCGCGAGTTGCCTTGGAGTAAGGACACACTTGATGTGCCGCATCCACCAACTTTTGCGCTTCTTCTAGGGAGGCTGCCATTGGGATTTTTACTTCAATGTCCACGGCAAGTCCAAAGCTGCCAGGACCATAATGGCCAAGGTGCGCTTTTACTTTAATTTCTGAATCTTTCAAGCTGGTGGTTCCTGCCACTGCCGCCAAGGCTCCTCCAAAACAGGCTGCATAACCTGCTGCGAAAAGTTGCTCTGGATTGGTTTTTCCACCCTCTCCACCGATTTCCTTTGGCATTGCTACGTCAAAGTCGAGCATGCCGTCTTCTGTGCGTACGTGTCCTTTTCTTCCGCCGGTGTTTACCGCAATCGCGGTGTAGTCTACAGTAAGTTTTTCCATGATGTGGTTGTTTTCAGTATGAGATTCCCTCGCTAGGAGTAGTTTAGCAAAAGTAGTTGCGAGATAGCTTTCTAACTAATGCAAGCGAGGCAAAGTTTTGGATCTGGGAAAAATACCTCCCCTGACCCATCCTTTCGGTAGGTGAATAGCCTCGCTGGTAGCCGTAGTGTGTGTGGTGCAAGTTTTTGGCAAGGGGTCGCTCGTTTTCCCGTCCTTTTCCCCTACTTTTCCATAGATAAAATCTATCGAAATGACCATTCAACAACTGGAGTATTTAATTGCAGTAGACAAGCACCGCCACTTTGGGCAAGCGGCTGCTGCTTGCTTTGTCAGCCAGCCCACCCTCAGTGCTCAGTTGAGCAAACTGGAAAAGGAGCTAGGATTGATCTTATTTGATCGGAGCAAAATGCCTGTCATTCCCACAGAGCCGGGTATAAAGGTGATTGAACAGGCCAAAAAGGTGGTGACAGATAGCAGGGGTATTTTTGAGTTGGTCGCCCAGTTGAAGGGAGATATTTCAGGAACGATCAAACTGGGAATTCTGCCTACGTTGGCTCCCTACCTGCTGCACTTATTTATCCGTAAGTTTCTGGAGAATTACCCGGGGGTAAAGTTGGTGGTCCAAGAGCTGGTGACAGAGGAAATCCTCAAAAAATTAAAAAATGACGAGCTGGACGTGGGGGTTGTGGCAACTCCCTTGGAGATCCCGGGGATCCTAGAAAAGCCCCTATTTTACGAGAAATTCTATGCCTATTTTTCAAAGGGCCATGAGCTCCTTGCCCAGCAGGAGATTGGTCCGGAGCAGATTAAAAAAGAGGAGCTGTGGGTTTTGCAGCAGGGGCATTGTTTCCGGGATCAGGTGCTCAATTTTTGCGACCAAAGCCTATCCGGTCATCAAAATTTCCATTACGAAAGCGGTTCCTTGGAAGGCCTCCGCAATATGGTCAACCGATACAAGGGACTTACCTTATTGCCCGAACTGGCTACCTGGGAGTTGTCTCCGGAGGAAAAATCCCGCCTTCGCCCCTTTGTAGGCACTTCGCCCACGCGAGAGGTCAGCATCATATTAAACCGGAGCTTTATGAAGCAAAAATTGGTGGAGTTGCTGTTTAAAGCCATCACGGAGGCTGTTCCCTATGCGATGACCTCGAAGGCCAAGGGAAAGGTGGTTCGCTTTACTTGATGCACCTTAGTAGGTAATGCGAGGCGTTGGGGCGGTTAGTGTATGGTCTTCGGCTAGTGCCTACACTCCAAACTGCTGGAGGTGGTGATCCAGATGCTTGTAAAATTGATTGTTCCAGTCCGTAGCTGTCATGGGACCAAAAGAAAGGGAGTCCTTACCCTCAAAATGTGCCGCACCTAAGGCTTGTGTTTGTTGCAAGAAAGCGATGAGTCGTGCCTTTTCTTCGGCAAAATTCTTTCCACTTTTTATGCGAAAGACAGGGGCGGTTGGCAGGTTTTTTTTGTAGGGAACCTCATTGACCACCCCTTTTTTCACAAAGGATTTTAAGAGAAACCGCATCAATGGATTCGGTTTGGGATGGATATCCGTTAGGGCCATCTCGTAGGCCACATTACAATGAGCCAACATTTGGTCTACCGACATCTTCCCCCAAAGCGCGGGGCTAGTTGGCTGAAGTTGATTGATCCGGACGATGAGCTCCGCGGTGACTTGGGGGTCGAAGCAATTTTTCATGGCTGTTTTCTTAATTAATCGAGTAGGATACGCTCTGACTTGGGGTATTTGACTTCGTAGCGAAGGGAGAGTTTTTGTTGCCCTCCTGGAGCTAGCGTAATCTCCCAAGTCACGATGCCCGTGAGCGGATCGAGTGTGCCTCCACTGAGTTCCCCCGTGGTCACGGTAATGTTGGAATTGACAGAGACCGGAATTTGGTCTTTGAGCTGCAGGGTTACGGCTTGGGATTTGTTGTTTTTAAGGCTGATTTCATAGCCACGGCTTTCGGTAATGTTGGATCCGATGCTACGCTTTTTGGAAAGCTGATCCACCTTTTCGCGTTGCATTACGATGGATCGGTCACGACCCATGGAGATCAGAAGGGTATCTTGGAGTGCCGCTGGGTTGAGGATGGATCTTCCCACGAAACCCTCTTCGAAATACAGGTTGCTCTCCCCTTCTAGGAGGTTGTACTGGCTCCAGTCGGAAATTTCAGCCAAGAGGAAGGCGTCCTTATCCAGCTTGGGGATGGCGGTGTAGCGGAATGCTGCCGGGATCTCGTAGGTTTTCAAATCGACTAATGTTCGTTCCCCATTGGTTTTGATGGAATAGGGCTCTGAAACTTGGATTTCCACAGTGGTTTGATTTTCGACGAAGGAGGTCATCAGTGGAGCAGCATCCATTGAGCTGTTAACCGGCTCTACTCCAAATGCCCTTTTTTCCAATTTACTGGAGCTTCCTCTGACGGTTAACTCATATAGCGGTTGGGTATCTGCCTGGAGCGTCACATTTAAGTTGGACCTGCCTTGGATGGGCAGTTCCTCCATGCGCATGCCTATAAAAGAGAAAACCAAGGTTTTTGCGGTGGTGGGCAAGGTAAGTGAATACCGGCCTTCCATATCTGTAGAGGTACCAATCGTGGTCCCTTTGACCAAAACATTGGCGCCAGGAAGAGGTTGCCCCTCCTCATCCAAGACTATTCCGCTAATGGTGCCTGGTGTCTGTGGTAGCGCAAACGTATTGACGGTGGTGTATCTGGCATAGTTGAGTTCCCACTTGTCCAGGATTGGGGCCTGCCCATTTTGGTTGGGATTGGCATTGGAAAAGCGCAGTTTTACATTTTTCCAATCCACGCCCGTATTCTGGAATACTTCTGCTTTGTACTGCAGTTGAAGGGCATCCGTAATGGATTTGACACGCACATCGTATTTGGGATACCAACCCGCATTGGCAACGAGGTAGTTGATTTGGAAAGTTGCTGGACCAGCCACAGGAGATTTGACCCGAATGCGGATCTCGGCGGTGGACTTGTTTTGACTTTCGCGCATCGAGCTGATTTGGTTTTGGAGGCGCTCAAGTTCCTTGTCCCCCTCGCTGATTTTGGATTTGACTTGGAGCTCTTCGGTGGTGATTTTGGTCAATTCTGCATCGAAAAAATCCAAAGCTGCGCGTAGTTCCGCCATGCTTGGCCCTGACTGGGCGCTTCCCAGATCCTTGTTGGCGGAAAGCAAACTCGCCTTGTTGGCCAATACTTGCAGGCGGTTTTGTGCCAGGGTTTGGGATTTTTGAATGCCTTCGATCTGGGCTTCAAGGGCGGATACTTTTTCACCCACTTCTTTTTCACTGAGAAAATCCATGCGCTTGTTCACGGCTTGGATCGTAAAATTGCCTTGGCCTTTAACCTGGACGCTTTTTTCATCAAGAAAGGGTGAGAGTCCCTTGATTACAAGCACGGATTCTCCCGCAGGAAGGGAGCCAGTTGCTGTTTCAAAAAGTTGTGCGCCCGACAAGAAGAGGGTTGCCTCTTTAATTTGACTTGTTAGGACTGTTTCTTTAAGATCTTGCGCGGTACCTTGAAGAACAAAGCCTAAAACGAATAAAGAAAAAAGAAGTCTTTTCATGGAGCTAGTTTGAAAGATGAAACAAACAAATAATCTGTAGAAACCCAAATCCAGGGTCCTCCTTGTCTGAAGACGTAGAAAATCCGCTTGGGGTTTGCCCGTGATTGCTAGTTTTGTAGGGCCAAACCACGCTTGCATGACCTTATTTCAAAGTATACTGATCGCCATAGTCGAAGGACTTACCGAATTTCTTCCCATTTCTTCCACGGGGCACATGATTTTGGCATCCACAGCGATGGGGATTCACGAAGATGAATTTGTGAAAACCTTTGAGGTATTTATTCAGCTGGGCGCCATTTTGGCGATTGCCCTGATGTACATCAAGCGCTTTTTTAAGAGTCTGACGATTTACTACAAATTGATCACTGCCTTTTTGCCTACCGCGCTGGTGGGCCTGCTGGCTTACGATTACATCAAGGAGTACCTGTTCAATCCCGTGGTGGTGTCGGTGTCGCTGATCTTGGGGGGTATCTTCCTGATTTTTATAGACAAGAAAGTAATACAGCAAGAGACTACTGTGACCGAGGTGGAGGATATTTCCTTCAAGAATGCTTTTTTTATTGGCCTTTGTCAGTGTTTGTCCATGGTGCCAGGCACCTCACGTGCAGCAGCAACAATCATTGGCGGGGTATTTAATGGCTTGAATCGAAAGCAGGCGACCGAATTTTCATTTTTGCTAGCGGTCCCTACCATGCTTGCTGCGGGGGGATATGATTTACTAAAAACTGATCTCGCTTTCAGTAGCGAGCAGTTTATGCTATTGGGGGTTGGGTTTGTCGTGGCTTTTGCTTCAGCTTGGGCCGCGGTAAAGTTGTTTTTGACCTACGTATCTACTCATGGATTTACGGCCTTTGGCTGGTATAGAATTGCTCTTGGCCTGTTGTTTTTGATTTTTATGTGGGGTGCTGATTTGTAAATTTTTGTCAACAGACGACAGTCCACTGTCCACGGCAGATCCCTCCCTCAATCGGAATTTGCTGTCGACCGTCGACCATGGACTGTTGACCAATTTTGTCAACTGACCACAGACGACGGTCCACAGTCAACTGCTCACTCAATTGAACTTCAAGCATTATTCTTCCCTTAAAAGGTGACTCAGCTAATCACCTAATCTAGGTTGGTTAATATACTAAAAGAGGCTATCCCGAATGGAACAGCCTCTTTTTTACGTGTATTTTCTGAGTGAATTTGCCCCTATTAGTAACTAGGCCTGAGGTTCATTACAATTTGCCGTCGACCATTGACAATGGACTGTTGACTAAATGTCTACAGTTGGCAATCCACGGTCCACGGCTCACTTATTTGATCTTCAAACCCTATTTTTCTTTGGTAGGTGTTGAAAAGCGGATAAGCAAACAGCCTGAAAATATAAAAGCCCTTTTTCACTTCGAAAAAGGGCTTTTGTGAATGATTTAGTGAGATTATTTTCCCTTTGCTCCGATGGAAACCATGGAACAACGAAACCCAATGTGGTTGGTGGAAGAATCCTGGTGCATGAAGCGTCTCGCTCCTGGGGCTAGCCAGTAGGTCACGTCTCTCCAAGAACCACCTTTGTACACGCGGGTGGAGTCGGTGAGTAAAGCACTTCCGTAATTTTCTTTTTCGTCATAGACCCCATCTTTCCGTAGCGGGTTGAGGTCGTCAGCATCCTGAAAAGATAGGGGACGGTATACGTCATACACCCACTCGTTCATGTTGCCTGCCATGTTGTAGAGGCCAAAATCGTTGGGAGCCATGTCGTACACGTTGGTAGGAAGGATTTCGCCGTCGTTGGTTTGATCTCCTGCGATACCTGCATAATCACCTCTTCCTCGCTTGAAGTTGGCCAAAAAGTCACCTTGCTTAGCCCCTTTTTTTCCTCTGCCGTCGTAAGGATTTCTTACACCACGACCGTCCCAAGGATAGATTCTGCCATACTCTTGATTTTCATCCAGGTACTGGGTTCCGATCATCGCTTTTGCCGCATATTCCCACTCGGCTTCTGTTGGCAATCTGAATTCAGCGATAACTACACCGCGCTCAATCAATTGTGCTCTGGTGATCGTAGAGTCCATTTTCATGTCCTTGACAACTTGCTTCTGCACGTAATCGGTTCTCCACTTTGCATAGGCGGTCGCTTGGCTCCAGGACACACCAGCAACAGGATAAAAATTGAAACCTGGGAATCGGAAGTAGTAGGACTCGTACACGTCGTTGAAGGACATGGCACCGCGCCATACCTTTTCGGCAGGCTCTAGCTTAAGAAGGGAGTCGTTCTTTACCCGCTTTTTCATGTCGAATAAAAACTCCTTGTAGTCGTTATTGGTCATTTCGGTTTCGTCCATCCAAAATGTGGCAATGGATACCGTTCGCTCCAAGTTGTCACGGAAAGCCATCACATCCTCTTCTTGAGAGCCGAGGACGGCACGTCCGCCCTGGATTAAGCGCAAGTTGGGGCCAGGGATTTGTTCTGCTTTTTTGGCAACAAAAAACTGGGTGGAATCTTCTGTATCAAATGAAAAATCTGAACCGGTGGTGGCGCTACGCTTTCCAGGGGAGCCTGCAGTTCTTCTGCCGTAGCTATTGTTTTTCTGGCAAGAGCTCAACACGGTAGCCGTGATAAGGGTGAGGGCGATGGCCCAAGTTCTCCAGGAGGCTGTTTTTAGACGCATAGGTGAAAGGTGTTTGGTCTATTTCTTTAATTCTATTCAAGGCCTTTGTAAATCGCACCAAGGCCGTTTTGGTTTTACTTTTGGATGATAACACCCCGTTTAAGCCTCTCTTTTGAGGTCAAATCAGGGCATTTCGTACAAAAGTACGATAATTTAACTAAGTAAATACTCCCGTTGCACCTATGGGCCGTACCTTTTACTAGGCAGTCTAAGGGCAAAGCGATTCGGCAAATCCCGTGCCTTTGCTACGGAACTTTACCTATGAACTCATTTCGGTAAGCAAAAGCTGTGCCTTTTGTATGGACGCAACGTTCTCGATACTCAGTATCAAACGATTTTTATGTTCTTTTATTTTACATGACTTCGGTCGTGTCTGCACAAATTTCATGATGTTGCCAAAAATGGGCGAGGCGTAGTAGCTGTCTTTGCTGGAAGGGAGCAGGTAGCACTTCATCTGTGAGGCCTTTAGCACGAGTTTTTCGATGCCCAATGCTTCCGCCTTCCAGCGTAGCCGAACAGTTTCCATGAGGTCCTTGACGGCCTGAGGAAGGGGACCAAATCGATCGAGTAGGGTTTTGCCAAATTTTTCCAGCCCCTCCTCATCTTCTAGTGCGTCCAGCTTGGAGTATAGCCCGAGGCGCTCGCTGATATTGCTCACGTAGGCTTCCGGAATGAGTAGCTCCAGGTCGGTTTCAATGGTACAGTCTTGAACCAGCACAGCCACTTTGTCCGCGAGGTCGGATTCAAATAAGGCCGCAAATTCATTTTCTTTCAGTTCCTGCACCGCCTCATCGAGGATTTTGTGGTACATCTCAAATCCCAAGTCGGTGATGAAGCCACTTTGCTCTGCTCCCAGGAGGTTGCCTGCGCCGCGGATATCCAAATCCTTCATGGCCACCTTGAAGCCGTCTCCGAGATCTGAAAACTCTTCCAAGGTTTGTAGGCGCTTTCTTGCTTCGGCGGTAAGTCCAGAGAGTGGGCTGGTAAGTAAGTAACAAAAGGCTTTTTTATTGCTTCTCCCAACCCTGCCACGCATCTGGTGGAGGTCAGAGAGCCCAAACATATGCGCGCGGTTGATCAAAATGGTGTTGGCGTTGGGGATGTCTAGTCCTGACTCAATGATGTTTGTCGACACCAAGACGTCGTATTGGTGGTTGATAAAGCCAACCATTATTTTCTCTAATTTATCCCCATCCATCTGACCGTGGGCACCAATGACGCGGGCATCGGGCACCAATTTTAAGATCAAATTGGCAATGCTATCGATCTCTCCCACCCGATTGTGAACAAAAAACACCTGCCCTCCTCTTCGTAGCTCGTAGGAGATTGCATCGCGGATCACTTCTTCTTCGAAGGTTTGCACCTCCGTGGTCACAGGCTGCCTGTTGGGAGGGGGAGTAGCAATCACGGAAAGGTCGCGCGCTCCCATCAAAGAAAAATGGAGGGTACGTGGGATTGGCGTGGCCGTAAGCGTGAGTACATCCACGTTTACCCGTAGGTTTTTGAGTTGGTCCTTTACTTTCACGCCAAATTTTTGTTCCTCATCAATCACTAGCAGGCCGAGGTCTTTGAAGACCATGTCTTTGTTGACAATCTTGTGGGTGCCGATGAGAATGTCTATTTCCCCAGAGGCTACCTGCTCTTTGATCGCCTTGATGTCTTTTGCTGAGCGAAAGCGGTTGATATAATCCACCTTGACGGGGAAGTTTTCTAGCCGCTCGGTGAACGTTTGGAAATGCTGCATAGCCAAAATGGTGGTTGGCACCAAGATGGCCACCTGCTTTCTGTCGTTGACCGCCTTGAATGCGGCACGAATGGCCACTTCGGTTTTTCCAAAGCCCACATCCCCGCAAACCAGCCTGTCCATGGGATAGATTTTTTCCATGTCGGCCTTTACGTCTGCCGTGGCCGATGCTTGGTCGGGGGTGTCTTCGTAGAGAAAAGAGGACTCTAATTCAATCTGCAGCACCGAATCGCGCGTGAAGCCAAATCCAGGCGCAGACCTTCGTTTGGCATAAAGTTCAATGAGGTCCTTGGCAATGTCTTTGACCTGCTTTTTAACACGCGCTTTTTTGTTGTCCCAGTCAGGGGACCCCAACTTGGACATGGAAGGGGCTTGCCCCTCCTGCCCGGAGTACTTTGAAATCTTGTGTAGGGAGTGAATGTTGACGTACAGGAGGTCGTCGTCCCTAAAGACCAGACGAACGGCCTCTTGCATCTTTCCACTGACATCCACCTTTTCCAGTCCTGCAAACCTTCCCACGCCGTAGTCCACGTGCACCACATAGTCTCCCGGATGCAGGGCCTTGATTTCCTTGAGGGTGAGTGCTTTGGAGGCGGTGGACTTACTTTTGGATTTGTACCGGTGGAAGCGCTCAAACAACTGGTGGTCAGTGTAGCAGACCAGTTTGGCTTGTTTGTCCACAAAGCCCTCACGTAGGCTGAGCAATAGACTTTGCACCTGCAGTGTTGGGTCCAACTCTTGGAAGATGCCTTGCAGGCGGTCGATTTGTTTGCCGTTTTCGGCCGTGATCAGGTTGACAAATCCCCCTTTTTCGTTGTCTGAAAGGTTGGCGACGAGGAGGTCAAAATTCTTATTGAAGGAAGGTTGGGGCTGGCTTTCCCAAACCACCGTATTCGCTGTTTTGAGGTAAAATTGCCTGCCAAATTCGATCACAGAAAATGTTTTCGCAGCGTCGGCAAATTGAGCCCCCCGCTCAAACACCTGATCGGGCTGCATCACCAAGGCAACGGACTTACTTCCCCCGTTGAGCAACGCATAAGCATCCGTAGCTTTCAAAAAACACTCGTCCATCACGTCCAGGGTGAGCTGGTAATCCTTGATCCACAGGGTGGCCTGCTCGGGTAGAAAGCTCAAGAAGGACTGTCGCACCTCTTGCAGGAGGCGTGTTTGCACGTTAGGGATAAGGGAAATCGACTCCACCGCGGCGATGGAGAGCTGCGTTTCGGGGTCAAAGGTGCGTATGCTTTCGATCTCTTTTCCAAAGAGTTCGAGTCGGTAGGGCTGCTCGTTGCTAAACGAAAATACGTCCAAGATTCCTCCACGAATGGCGTATTGGCCAGGCTCGTAAACGAAGTCGGTGCGTTCAAAGTCGTAGGAGGAAAGTATTTCGGATACGAAGGCCATGTCTACCGCTTCACCGACACGCGCCACAAAAGTGTTTTCCACCAGGGAGCGCTTGTTGATGACTTTTTCGTAAAGGGCTTCGGGATAGGTAATGATGATGCGTGGTGCACCTTTATTTTCCAAGAGCTGGTTGAGCATTTCTGCCCGTAGGAGCACGTTGGCATTATCTATCTCCTCGTATTGGTAGGGGCGTTTGAAGCTTCCCGGAAAAATGCGGTGCTCCTCACTGTTAAGCAAGTTTTGTAGGTCTGAGTTTAAATAGGCAGCTTCTTCTTTGTCTGTCGCGATGAGCAAGTGGACTCCGCCTTGTTTTTCAAAATAGGCTGCGAGTAACACCATATCCAAGCTGCCAGAGAGGCCTCTTAGCTGCATTTGGAAGGGTGAAGGAGCGTTTAGCTGGTGAACCAGCGTCTGAAAAATTGGATCAGCTTGGTAAATGGATAGAAAAGAAAGTCTGTCCAATTGGCGTTGGTTTAGGGAAATGTACGTATCAAATCTACCGTTTTTTTGGGCGATTTTCCCTAGGGAAACCCTAATTTGACATTTTTTGAACTAAGAGGCGGCAAAAATGTTTTTTATCCGATGCGCCGAACTGCCCCTCCAAAAACCTGGCTTCAACAGCTAGAAAATCTTCACCCCTACGAAACGCTGCTCTACTTGGCGATGATTGGTAGTGGGATCATTTTCTTGTTTCTTGGTGGAGCCTTCCTCTATTCTGGACGTCAGGTGCTGCAAGGCATGAATCAGCAGGTGCCAGTGGCTTTTCTTTTATCTACTTTCTTGTTGGTGCTTTCTGGGTATACGGCAGTCAAAATGAGACTGCACTACCAGGAGGAAAATATTCCTAAACTTCAAGGGGCGCTACGAGCAACTTTTGTTCTTGGGCTGCTGTTTACGGGCTGTCAGGTGCTGGGATGGATGGAACTAGCCAACACGGGCATCAAGTTCACAGGCGTCCCTAGTGCCTCTTTTCTCTATGTCCTTTCGGGCATACATATAGTACACTTGCTTGGCGCAATGGGTTTTGCGGGCAGCTTGCTGCTGGAGATCCGCGGCATTGAGAAGGATATGGTTCGAAAGTTGGTGTGGACCACCAACCCTTATCAAAAATTACGCATTCGCCTTTTTACCGTTTACTGGCATTTCATGGACGCTGTTTGGCTGATCCTATTTCTCCTCTTTGTGCTTAGCTTCTGATGAAACTTCAGCTCCGAACCGCCGTCGAACAGCCCTATCTTGAGGTCAAGGAGGGGTTTACTGAAACCCTCTTTTCCCGACTTGCGCCCCCTTTTCCACCCGTGAAGTTGCTGCGGTTTGATGGCTGTAAACAAGGAGATGTGGTGGATTTGGAGCTCAATTTTTTGCTGTTTACCCAGCGTTGGACGAGCAAAATCACGGAAGACTTCACCGACGAAAAAGAGTTCTGTTTTGTGGATGAAGGGGTGGTACTGCCCTTTTTTCTGGGAAAATGGACCCATAGACACCGTGTGCTTGCACGTACTTCGGGAAGTATCATTTGCGATGAAATTAGCTACGAGGGCGCCTTTGCCTGGATGACACCCCTCCTATATCCCGTGCTTTGGGGGCAATTTTGGTACCGCAAGCCGATTTACAAGAAGCTCTTTAAAAAGCGGTAGTAGCCAAAAGGTTGTCACAGTTGGGAATCTTGCAGTCCCCATACAAGACCAAGGAATGGCTGCTGATGCTGGATCGAAACTCCCTGCCCATGGCTTCTTTGATTTCGCTCAGGCGGGGGTCAGAAAACTCTCGAATTTTGCGGCACTGGTTGCACACGTGGTGGTCGTGGTGCTTGTAGGTAAGTGCTTGCTCGTAGAGGGCTACCTTGTCTTTAAACTGGTGTTTTACCGCAAGCCCGCTTTCTACGAGAAGGTCTAGGGTATTGTAGATGGTGGCCCTGCTGATGGGGTAGCCCTTGTTTCTCATCTTAAGAAAGAGCCCTTCCACGTCGATGTGCTCGTCCTCAGGAAGCAGGTAGAGCTCGTCAATCACCGAGTTTCGTTCCGGGGTTTTTCTGCTGCCTTGTTTGAGAAGGAAGTTTTCAAATATCTTTTTCGCTTTTTCTATCAAGGCGGGATCGGCCATTTTCTTCGGAGGTTTGACGAGTAAAGGTCAACTATTCTTTACGTTTTGGCAAGCAGGGATGCCGTCCAATCGACATACGCCTAAAGTTAGTTCCCTGAGCGGCTCCTAAAACCTCCATTTAGCCAATTCTTAGGTAGGGAGCTACATCAACTATGTCCCCCGCAACTTCAGTGACTTCAAGGCAGTCTTCCAGCTCAAAAAGCAGCCATGATTTTGCCGTTGGAAAGAAAATTTGGATAACTTTAACGCTGAAGACAACGAACCACCAAAAAATCCGTGTAACTCTTCGATTTAACCCATATCAACAATGAAAAAAATCTTAATTCCAGTAGGCATCCTTCTCGTCCTAGGTATTTTTATCTATATGAAGGCGGTAGGCACGTATAACCAATTTGTACAATTAGAAGAAGGTATCAATGGCGAATGGGCCGAGGTACAAACACAATACCAAAGAAGAATCGATTTGATTCCTAACTTGGTCAGCACTGTGAAAGGATATGCAGAATTTGAGCAGGAAACCCTAACTGGGGTAGTAGAAGCTCGTTCTAAGGCTACATCTGTTCAAATCGACCCGACTAACTTGACGCCAGAAAAGCTTGCCGAGTTTCAACAAGCACAAGACCAGCTCTCTGGTGCCTTGAGCCGCTTGTTGGTGACAGTAGAAAAATATCCTGACCTGAAAGCCAACCAAAACTTCCTGGAGCTACAGGCTCAATTGGAGGGTACAGAAAACAGAATTGCTGTAGCGCGTAGAAATTTTAACGAATCCATAAAAAGTTATAATGCTACCTTGAGAGTGTTCCCGAACAATCTCTTTGCAGGGTGGTATGGATTTGTAGCCAAGGGCTATTTTGAGGCAGCTGCAGGTGCTGACAAAGCCCCTGCTGTTCAATTCTAAACGCATGGCAGCCAACCTATTTTCTTCAGAGCAGAAGGCACAAATTGTTGCCGCGATTAAAAAGGCAGAAACTCAAACTTCTGGGGAGATTCAAGTGCACATCGAAAGCCGTTGCAAGGGCTCTGTTTTGGACCGTTCGGCTAAGGTTTTTGAGACACTGAAGTTGCACCAAACCAAAGACAGAAATGGAGTTTTGGTCTATTTAGCTGCAGAAGATCACAAATTTGCAATTCTTGGAGATGCCGGCATCAATTCAGTGGTGCCTGCAGACTTCTGGGAAAGTACCAAAGACCTTATGGCGAATCTTTTTCGCCAGGGCAAGTTTACCGAAGGCCTTATTGAAGGCATCCACCATGCCGGGGATCAGTTAAAAACTCATTTTCCATACAATCACCGGGAAGACAAAAACGAACTATCTGATGAGGTATCCTTCGGCAATTAAGCCCTTACTCTTCCTAATTTTCTTGTTTCAAACGGTCTGGGTAATGGCCCAGGACTTTCCTCCTGCTCCCAATCCGCCGCGATTGGTCAACGATTTGACTGGAACGCTGAGCGCAGATGAAGTAGCACAGCTTGAAAAAAAGCTCCTTGCCTATTCGGACAGCACCTCCACACAGGTATCTATTGTGCTGATGGGTTCGGTAGGCATCTACGACATCTCAGATTATGCCTTTCAGCTAGGAGAAAAGTGGGGTATTGGAGGCAAAGGAAAGGACAACGGCCTACTCATCTTGGCAGCGATGGAGGACCGTAAGGTATTCATTGCCACTGGGCGTGGGCTAGAAGGTGCCATACCAGATGCCTTGGCCAAGCGGATAGTCAACGACATGATCTTGCCTAACTTTAAGGCACAGGCCTATTACCAGGGACTAGACCAGGCGACAGACATGATTTTTAAACTGGCCTCTGGAGAATACACGGCGGAGGACATGGATTCAGAGGGGAATAATGTTGGCGCGATTATATTTATCCTTTTTTTCATTCTTCTCTTTGTGGTCCTACCTATCATCAAAAATAGGAGGGACAATAACAACCACATGGGAGGTAGAAGAGGAGGAGTTGATTTTTGGACGACCCTACTTTTGGCTAATGCCCTAGGTGGTAGCAGTGGCGGTTCTGGTGGAGGCTCCTCTGGTGGAAGTTCCTTTGGCGGCTTCGGCGGCGGCTCCTTTGGTGGGGGCGGTGCTGGAGGAAGCTGGTAGCCTACTCCATTCCTTGAGAAACTAAGATGGACAAGGCCTCTTGAATGAGGTCTTGTTCAAACCCCTTGCTCATCAGGTACTGGGTCACTAGGTAGCGTCTTTTGAAGGCGTCCTTTTCTTTGGTTTTCTCCCACTTCTTTTCAGCTTGATCCTGCAGGGTAGCAAAGTACTCTTCAGGATCTAGTTCGGCTAGGCCCGCTTGTATGAGGGATGCACTGATCTGACGCAACTTCAGTTCACTGACAATCCGCCCCTTTCCCCATTTTCTGATGCGGAATTTTCCTCGGGCAAAGGAGGTTGCAAAGCGCGCATCATCTAAAAATCCGGAGGCAATCAACTCCTCCAATAGAGTTTCAGTGGCCTTTCCTTGAATCCCTTTTTCAACAAGTTTGCGCCGAACTTCCCAGCTGCAGCGCTCTTGGTAGGAGCAGTAGGTTTCCAATTTGCCCCTGGCCTCGTCTAAGGTCCAATTCTTTTTTGGCGTCTGTTCGCCGTTACTTCTTCCCCAAGTGGACATTTTTGGTAATTTTGAAGCAAATTACCTTTCGCTCAAGTTTTTTCAAACCTATAAAAAGATAATCTGATCATGAGAAAGAAAATTGTTGCCGGCAACTGGAAGATGAACCTCAGCTTTGAAGACGGGCAGAAGCTTACCACCGAAATTGTCAACATGTACCGTGACGAAGCCATACAGGATGTAATCGCGGTGCTCAATCCTCCTTTCCCGCACCTGTATCCCGTCAAAAAGTTGGTGGGAGATACCCACGGAATAGCTATTGGCGCTCAAAATTGCTCCGATAAAGAATCTGGAGCTTTTACCGGAGAGGTTTCTGCCAAGATGCTTGCCTCCTTTGGGGTGGGCTTTGTGATCTTAGGACACTCCGAGCGAAGAGCGTATTTTCAAGAAAGCAATGACCTTCTCGCTGCCAAAGTAAACCAAGCTCTGGCTAATGGCCTCAGCCCCATCTTTTGCTGCGGCGAATCCTTGGACATCCGCAACGCGGGAACGCAGGAGGCGACTGTCACCGCGCAACTCACGGAAAGTTTGTTTCACCTCAGCCCGGAAGAATTTTCCAAGGTGGTGATTGCTTACGAACCGATCTGGGCGATTGGAACCGGCGTAACGGCCTCTTCCGAGCAGGCACAAGAGATGCATGCCGCTCTTCGCGCGCATATCGCTGCCACCTATGGACAGGTGATTGCCCAACAAACCTCCATTTTGTACGGGGGCAGTGCCAATCCAGGAAATGCAAAAGAGCTCTTCGGCAAGCCTGACGTGGACGGCGGCTTGATTGGTGGCGCTTCTCTAAAGTCTCGCGATTTTATTGACATCCTGAAATCCTTCTAAGCAAGCGATACATCTTCTCCTCTTAGGTGAGTTGAACGCAGCATTTTCGATTTATTTTTCAAGCCCCACATGGACTACCTACAAGTCAACCTTACCTGCCTGGAAGAATTCCGGGAGATCCTTATCGCCGAACTAGCAGAAATTGGCTTCGACTCCTTCATGGAAACGGCTACTGGCGTGGAGGCCTTTGTGCAAGAAGATTTGCTTAACCGCGAGGCTTTTGCGCAGCTAATCGACCAGTACCGTCAGCCCGCACAGCTCACTGTGACGGAAAGCATTTTGCCAAAGGTTAACTGGAACGAGGAGTGGGAAAAAAACTACGATCCCATCTTTGTGGACGACTTGGTGTATGTACGCGCTTCCTTCCATGGATCGCAGGCAGGATTTCGTCATGAGATTGTCATCAATCCCAAGATGTCCTTTGGAACAGGGCATCATGCCACCACGCATCAGCTACTTTCCATGCAGGGGAAGATCGATCACCAAGGAAAACGAGTGCTCGATGTGGGCTCGGGTACCGGTATCTTAGCCATCATGGCGCAGCTGCTTGGTGCCAAAGAAGTCGAAGCCTTTGACATTGACGAATGGTGTGTGGACAACGGCAATGAAAATTTTGACCTCAACGGGCTCAGTGCACGAATGGGCTTGGGCACCATCCGCCAAATACAGCCCCAAGGGACCTTTGACATCGTGTTGGCCAACATCAACAAAAATGTCTTGCTTGATGAGATGGCCGTATACGCAGGCCTCCTGCCGGAAGGGGGATTGCTCCTCTTGAGTGGCTTCTACTCCGAAGACACCGCCGACCTGCTCGAAGCTGCCGCACCCTATGGACTGCAGCTGCAGCTGTCCACTACCAAAGACAACTGGGCAGCCCTCTGTCTTCAAAAAAGCTAGTATGAAGGAACTTGGAATCTATTCAGTTCTTTTTGTGGCCGTTTTAGGCCATTGTTTGGCGGCGGCTGTGGCGTATCAGAAAATCCACCGCGACCCAAGCCTGTCTTTTAAGCAAAAAAACGACCAGAAATTGGCCGCCTTGGTCTTTCCTTTCGGGTTTTTCTGGTCTACCCGATCAGGCAAAAAGAGCTGATCTAATCGAGTACTGCGGCAGTATTTTTCGGTGTCGCAAAAAGAAAAGGAGGCCGCCTCCTATCGGAAAATTTGCTTCCCAATTACTTTTGTAAGTTTACCCTATGGACTACGTCTGGAAACAAAAACCCAAAACCTCCCAATCAGCGATTGACAAGCTTGGCAAGGACATCAATGTCAATGCCACCTTGGCCAACATGTTGATCAATCGAGGTGTTGGGAGCTTTGACGAGGCCAAGGATTACTTTCGCCCTAGCCTGAGTCTGCTGCACGATCCCTTTTTAATGCAGGACATGGCAGCGGCGGTAGCGCGCATCGGTACGGCCGTGCAGCAGCAGGAGAAAATCTTGGTATATGGAGATTATGACGTAGACGGCACCACGGCCGTGGCCTTGATGTACGGATTTTTGAAAGGATTTTACCCCTTGGTAGACTTTTACATTCCAGACAGGTACAAGGAGGGTTATGGGATTTCAGATCGGGGTGTTCGTTATGCTGCGGAAAATGGGTTTTCCTTGGTGATTGCCTTGGACTGTGGTATCAAGGCCATGGATAAGGTAGAGTTGGCCTCGGAGCTGGGAGTGGATTTCATCATTTGCGATCACCATACTCCTGGGGACGAGCTCCCAAAGGCAGTGGCCGTACTGGACCCCAAACGAACCGATTGCCACTATCCCTATAAGGAGCTGAGTGGCTGTGGTGTAGGGTTTAAACTAATCCAGGCCTATGCCAAAGCGAATCAGCTGGAGGAATCTAGCCTCTATGCCTACCTCGATTTGGTGGTAGTGAGTATCGCGGCAGACATCGTGCCCATCACGGGAGAAAATAGAATTTTGGCTTATTATGGCCTTGACCGAATTAACAATACCCCAAGACCTGGCTTGAAGGCCTTGATGCTCTTAGCCAAATTGGAGAAGGACATCCAAGTCACAGAGATTGTCTTTAAACTTGGTCCCAGAATCAATGCCTCTGGTCGTTTAGAACACGCCAAAGCCTCGGTGGAGCTGCTCATCGCTCCCAACTTGGACGAGGCCGTTGAGCGGGCCAAGCTAGTGGATGAGGTCAATGCCACAAGGCGCAATTTTGACGAGCACATTACCAAAGAGGCGTTTGAAATGCTAGCTGCTCGCGAGGAAGAGGCACAGTGGAATTCTACGGTCTTGTTTAAGGAAGACTGGCACAAAGGGGTGATTGGCATCGTGGCTAGCCGTTGTATTGAAAAGTACTACAGACCAACCATCATTTTGACCGAGTCCAACAACAAAGCCACGGGCAGTGCCCGCTCCGTGGTGGACTTTGATATCTACGAAGCCATCGCCGAATGTGCAGATCTGTTGGACCAGTTTGGTGGACATAAGTACGCCGCAGGCCTCACCTTAGACGTGAAAAATGTTCCCGCTTTCCAAAAAAAGTTTGAAGAAGTGGTACGCAGTCGCATAAAAGCCATCCACCTAAAGCCGGTCATCGAGGTAGATGATGTCTTGCTCTTGGATCAGATCAACTACAAGTTTTATACTATTTTGAAGCAAATGGCGCCTTTTGGCCCGGGAAATGCCGAGCCGGTGTTTCGCATTCAAAATGTCTATGCCGAGGAGGTTACCGTGCTGAAAGACAAGCACCTCCGCTTTAAAATTCTTCAGGACGGGCAGTTGACCACGCCTGTGTGCTTGGGCTTTGGGATGGCAGACAGGGATAAAGATCCTGATTTGACGACAGTCAACATGCTCCGTGGCAAAATGCGCTTCGATCTGGTGGCTGAAATGAGGGAAAATTTCTTCCGAGACAAAAGTAGTTTGCAACTCTACGTGAAAGACATCAAATTTGACTGATATGATCCTTCGTGCCGAACACCTCGTCAAAATCTACAAAGGCCGCTCCGTGGTCAACGACCTCTCTGTACATGTTGCCCAAGGGGAAATTGTGGGCTTGTTGGGCCCCAATGGAGCCGGAAAAACAACCTCTTTTTACATGACTGTGGGCTTGATCCAGCCCAATTCGGGGAAGATATTTTTGGACGATCAAGAAATCACCAGCTTACCCATGTACAAAAGAGCCAAGCTGGGCATAGGCTATTTGGCCCAGGAAGCTTCCGTGTTTAGGAAGCTATCTGTAGAAGAAAATCTCCTCGCCGTGCTGGAGATGAGTACCCTCAGCAAGGTGCAGCAGAAGGAAAAGGTGGAAAGCTTACTAGAGGAATTTAGCCTTACCCACGTCCGAAAAAACCTGGGCATGGTCCTTTCCGGTGGAGAGCGCCGTCGCACCGAAATCGCCAGAGCGCTCGCAGTCGACCCAAAATTTGTGCTCTTGGATGAGCCATTTGCTGGGGTTGACCCAATAGCAGTGGAAGAAATCCAAACCATCGTGGCCAAGTTAAAAACCAAAAATATTGGGATTCTGATCACCGACCACAACGTCAACGAGACGCTCTCCATCACGGATCGCGCATACTTAATGTTTGAAGGTCGCTTGCTCAAGGCGGGAACTGCCGAAGAGCTGGCTGCTGACGAGCAGGTGCGAAAGGTGTATTTGGGAAGTCAGTTTGAGCTCAAGCGTAAAGTATTCTCTTAAATGGAAGTAATCAACAGTTTCCTGTCCTGGATTTTTAAAAGTAGGCTGGGTCAAATTGAAAAGTTCAAGCAGGATCCATACTCCGTGCAGCAGGAGACATTTTTTGCGCTTTTGGAGGAGGCAAAAAACACGGAATTTGGCAAAACCTACCAGTTTGGCAAGATCAAGACCTATGCGGACTTTGCCGCTAGGGTGCCCATTTTTGACTATGAATCGTTTACTCCCTTCTTGGAAAAGACGATGAAGGGCAAGCAGCAGGTCTTTTGGCCTTCGGCCATCCAATGGTTTGCCAAGTCTTCCGGTACCACGGGAAGCCGCAGCAAATATATTCCCGTTTCAGAAGAGAGTTTGGAGGAGTGTCACTACAAGGGAGGAAAGGACATGGTCTCACTGTATGTCAATAATTTTCCCGACTCCAAACTCTTTACTGGCAAAAGTCTCACTATTGGAGGCACCCTGGAGAAAGACCCTCTATTTCCAGAAGGGATGGCCCGTGCCGGGGACGTATCGGCGCTGATCATGCATAACCTTCCCATTTGGGCGCAATTTATGCGAACCCCTTCCCTCGAAACGGCCCTGATGTCCGACTGGGAAGTCAAAATCGAGCGCATGGCTAAGGAAACCATGGATGAAAACGTGACCTCCATTGCCGGGGTGCCTACCTGGACCATCGTGCTGCTGCAGCGCATCCTCGAACTCAAAAAAGCAGCCCATATCCTGGAAGTGTGGCCCAACTTAGAAGTGTTTTTCCATGGGGCAGTGGCATTTGGCCCGTACCGCAACCTATTCAAGCAACTCATCCCCTCAGATAAAATGAGGTACATGGAAACTTACAATGCCTCGGAGGGATTTTTTGGCATGCAGGACCAGCCCGATTCGGACGAGTTGCTGTTGCTGCTCGACTATGGCATCTTTTACGAGTTTATTCCCAAAGACGAGCTAGAAAAGGAAAATCCCACTGTCATCACCCTGGAGGGAGTGGAAGTTGGCAAAAATTATGCGCTGCTCATCACCACCAACGCAGGCCTTTGGCGCTACAGAATCGGCGACACCGTCAAGTTTACCTCTGCCTTCCCTTACCGCTTTCGAATATCGGGACGAACGAAGCATTTTATCAATGCTTTTGGAGAAGAACTAATTGTCGAAAATGCCGAAGTTGCCATGGCATTTGCCTGCGAGCAGACAGATGCAACCATCGCCAACTTTACTGCGGCACCGCGTTACTTCGCTGATAGCCAATCGAAGGGAGCTCATGAGTGGATTGTAGAGTTTAAAACACCCCCAGTAGATCTGGACTTGTTTGCAAAACTCCTCGACGATAAGTTGCGGGAGGTCAACTCCGATTACGATGCCAAGCGTTACAAGGATCTTGCCCTGCTGCAGCTGGAGCTACACGCTGTGCCTCCAGGATTGTTTGAGGTTTGGTTAAGCAAGAAAGGAAAGCTCGGTGGGCAACACAAGGTGCCCCGACTATCCAATACACGTGAGTACGTGGACGAGATATTGGCCCTGCTTCCTAGCGTTTCCTGAGCGTATAGTTCTGCCGTTGCCCCAAGCGAGTGAGACCCTACACCCCCTCAAGGCTAAAGTTCAGCGTATCACCTACAATTCACTGGTTGCAATTAGCCTAGCGTTGGGCGCCTTGGCCCTTTTTCTAGCTTTACCCACGAACAGGAGGCATCCCCTGTTTAGTGGCAAAATGCGGCTATATGCTGGCCCTCATAAGCCACAATCCTTGGCTTAGGGACCAAGTGCTCCTTGTTAAAAAGGGCAAAAATTACCTAATCCGGCTACCAAAGGACTAGGTTAGGGATACTTGGAGAAAAAAGTAGACAAAAAATAAACTACTTATTCCTCTTGTGGGTTTCCCTAGTTAAGTTCCTCTCTATTGGGGATTGGAGCAAAGTCACCACCACCTACTTCTGCACGGATGTAGTAAAAGTAATAAGGCCTTTACCTCAGGTTTTCTACTTTTCGTACCTTCGAGCGTCAAGTTTTTATGCGTACACCCACCCTTTTCGAGCAAGCTGAGGCTTTCCTAATCCAGTATTATTCCGAGTCCGACCTTCAGGGGTTAGACATTCGGCTAGCGCAGGTTCAGGCGGAAATTTTTCGCCGCGGCACCTACCGGCTAACCGAGGAGGAGTTGACTTTTGGTGCGAGGGTCGCTTGGCGCAATAGCAACCGCTGTTCAGGAAGACTCTTTTGGAAAAGCTTAAAAGTGAGGGACTGCCGGCACCTCTGCACCGCAGAGGAAGTATTTGCAGATGTTCTAGTGCATTTAACAGCGGCGACCAACGGCGGCAAGATTCGCTCTACGTTGACGGTATATCCTACCGCCGAAGAGGGCGATTGCGACATTCGAATTTTAAACAAGCAGTACATTCGCTATGCGGGCTACCCGCTTTCTACTGGGGAAGTACTGGGGGATCCAGAATCCCTGGCCTTTACAGCCTATTGCGAATCGCTGGGTTGGCAAGGACAAAAAACACCTTTTGATGTACTTCCGATCGTGATTCAGCAAGAGGGCCTGCCTGCCCGCTGGTTTGCCCTGCCGGAAGATCAGTTGCTGCGTGTGCCTTTGTCCCATCCCGAGCATCCCTGGCTGAAGGAACTGTCGCTTCAGTGGTATGCGGTACCGGTGATTTCGGACATGCGGATGGAAATTGGTGGGCTGTCTTTTCCATGCTCCCCCTTCAACGGCTGGTACATGCTCACCGAAATCGCTTCCAGAAATTTGGGTGACACGCAGCGATACAACTTGCTACCAGTGGTAGCACAACACCTAAACCTTGACACGCGGCAGCTTAAAACGCTCTGGAAAGACAAAGCAATGCTCGTCCTTCAGGAGGCCGTGCTCCATTCTTTTCACCAGCAGGGAGTCACGCTGGTGGACCACCATACTGCTTCCGAACAGTTTTTGGAGTTTTGTAAGCAAGAAGAAAGCAAAGGGCGCGAAGTGCAGGCAGACTGGGCCTGGATAGTCCCTCCAGCTGCGGGCTCCTCCTTGGGGGTTTTTCACCGAGAATGGGACAACCAGGTCTTGTCGCCAAATTTCCATTACCAAACCATGCCCTGGCAGGAGCAAGCTGCTGTGGAGATGGCAGCTCCTCGTCTAGGCAAGTGCCCCTTTTCGAGCACCTAGCAAAAGGTCTTTTCCCAGCGTGCTAGCGGACTAGGGGTATCCCATGCCCGTAAAAATTCGTACCTTTACTGAATTGTAAATTTCCGTACCTCATGAGCCAAACCCCTGCCCTTCAGGAAGAATGTATTGAAATTTTTGGTGCTAGAGAGCATAACCTTAAAAACATAGACCTCAAGATTCCACGCAACAAGGTGGTGGTAATCACGGGACTCAGCGGAAGCGGAAAAAGCTCGTTGGCTTTTGACACCCTGTACGCGGAAGGTCAGCGCAGGTACATGGAAAGCTTCTCTGCGTATGCCCGCTCTTTTTTGGGAGGTATGGAACGCCCTGATGTGGACAAGATCAATGGACTCTCGCCGGTGATTGCCATTGAGCAAAAGACCACATCTAAAAACCCTCGATCTACCGTGGGGACAGTTACAGAAATTTACGATTTCATGCGTCTACTTTATGCCCGAGCAGGAGATGCCTACTCTTACCATACGGGCAAGCGGATGATTCGTCAGACGGAAGACCAAATCATCGAGCAGTTGTTTACTAATTTTTTAGGAAAGAAACTGTATCTCCTAGCCCCTGTCGTCAAAGGCCGCAAGGGGCATTACCGGGAGTTGTTTGAGCAGGTGCGAAAGCTTGGCTTTTCCAAGGTACGCGTAGACGGGGTTGTCCTCGAGATCGTGCCCAAAATGCAAGTGGACCGCTACAAAATCCACGACATTGAGATTGTCATTGATCGGATAGTGGCCGAGGAGGCCGACCGCTTTCGGATTACGCAGTCCCTCAAGTCAGCCTTGCAGCATGGAAAAGGGGTGCTGATGATTCGGGAAGAAAGTGGGGAAATTCACTACTTCTCCAAGTACCTCATGGATCCTGAGACGGGCCTTTCCTACGAAGAGCCTGCACCAAACAGTTTTTCTTTCAATTCTCCTTATGGTGCCTGCCCAACCTGCAATGGCCTAGGAGTCACCGAGGAGATAACCCGTGAAAGTATCCTTCCAGATCCCAACTTGAGCATTACCCGTGGTGGAATAGCGCCGCTAGGCGAATACCGTGACATTTGGATTTTTAAAAAGATTGAAGCGATCCTGAAGCATTACAAATGCAGCATGAGCACACCAATCAAAGACCTGCCTGAGGCGGTGATTGAGGTGCTCTTGTTTGGGGACAAAATAGAAGTAGCCGTCGACTCGGTTAAGTATCCTGGGACGCAGTGGCAAACCACCTTTGAAGGGATTGTAAATTTCCTTCAAAAATACCAGGAAGGGAGTTCTGACAAGATTCAAGAATGGGTATCGGAGTTTACCATCACCAAAACCTGCCCAGACTGTCAGGGCTACCGATTGAAAAAAGAGGCCCTTCATTTTAAGCTCGACGGCACCCATATCGGTGAGCTGGCGATGATGGACATTCAAGGGCTTGCGGATTGGTTTGTGGGGCTAGAAAGTAGGCTCTCCGACAAGCAGCAGCGCATCGGCGCTGAGGTGCTCAAGGAAATCCGAAAGCGGATCGGCTTTTTGCTGGATATCGGTTTGGACTATCTTTCGTTAAATCGCCCTCTGCGTTCCTTGTCTGGAGGAGAGGCCCAGCGCATTCGCTTGGCTACGCAGATTGGCACCCAGCTGGTAGGCGTCTTATATATTTTGGACGAGCCCAGCATCGGACTCCACCAGCGGGACAATGTCAAGTTAATTCAGGCCTTGAAGCGCCTGCGCGACCTAGGAAACTCGGTCTTGGTGGTGGAGCACGACAAGGACATGATGCTGGAGTCTGATTATATCGTGGATATGGGTCCTGGAGCGGGAAGGCATGGCGGACATGTCGTCGCTGCCGGTACTCCTGCGGAACTACTTCAATCCGATTCTTTGACTGCTCACTACTTGCAAGGAAACCTAGGCTTGGACATTCCGGGCAGCCGTCGATTGGGAAATGGCACCCAGCTCCACCTCCGCGGTGCGCGGGGCAATAACCTAAAAAATGTAGACCTGAATCTGCCTTTAGGAACACTGATTGTGATCACGGGAGTTTCGGGTAGTGGAAAAAGTACGCTAATCCACGAGACACTATACCCCATTCTAAATAAGGAAGTTTACTACGCCAAGAAGGAGCCCATGCCCTACGATAGTATCGAAGGTTTGGCCCATTTGGACAAGGTCATCGAAGTAGACCAAAGTCCTATTGGCAGAACACCTCGCTCCAACCCGGCCACTTATACAGGCATGTTTGCCGATATCCGCACGTTATTTACCGAGCTTCCAGAGGCCAAAATCCGTGGCTACAAGCCAGGACGATTTTCCTTCAACGTGAAAGGCGGACGCTGCGAGGATTGTGAAGGTGCAGGCATGAAGTTGGTGGAAATGGACTTTCTTCCCGACGTGCACATCCCCTGCGAAACCTGCAAGGGTAAGCGCTATAATAGGGAGACCCTAGAAGTACGATTTAAGGGAAAGTCGATCTCCGACGTGCTGGACATGACGGTGGAGCAGGCTGTTGACTTCTTTGCACACTTACCTAAAATCCTCCGTAAGGTCTCCACACTGAGCGAGGTAGGTCTTGGCTATATTACGCTTGGCCAGCATGCCACCACCCTATCGGGAGGGGAGGCGCAGCGGGTGAAGCTGGCGACAGAACTGTCCAAAAAAGATACAGGAAAGACCTTTTATATTCTCGACGAACCTACAACAGGATTGCATTTTCAGGACATAGACCTGCTGATGACCGTGCTGCAAAAGCTAGTTGATAAGGGCAACACGGTATTGGTCATTGAACACAACCTAGATGTAATCAAGGTAGCGGACTACGTCGTTGACATGGGCCCTGAAGGAGGCAACAAAGGAGGTACGGTCGTGGTGGAGGGAAGCCCCGAGAAAGTGGCTGCCCATCCGTTGAGTCATACGGGTAGGTTTTTGAAGGAGGAACTACATCGCTCCAAAAAGGCTTGAAATCAAGCTTCTCGCCCTCTTATCAAAATAGAATGGCTCCAGTGCTCTCCTTTGGTAACTTTGACTAAGGTATGAATAGAAGCAAACTCTATTGGCTATTGCAGGTGCTGGGCTGGGGAAGCTTTGCTTTTGTAAACGTGTTTTTTGCCTCGCTCTCCGAAGGAATCACCCCCATTCAGGTGGGGGCCTTTGTCGCGCTAGCGGGTTACTACCTGATTTCTACGCATGCCTTCAGGCTGCTTGTCAAGTCCTACGGATGGATCAAACTACCTGTTTTCCGGCTGTTGGTACAGGTGCTTCTGGCAGTTTCGGTGCTAGCCGTAGGCAACGTGTTGGCGCAGGTGCTGATCAACTTGGCCTTTGGCACCCTAAACCCAGGGTTTGATTTTCGAGCGCTAGTTATTTCAGTCAACCTATTCGTCAGCTTTCTTTACTACGGATTTTGGGTGTTGCTTTACTTTTTGTTTCACTTTTTGGATACCTACAACACCACGCTTCGCTACGAAGCAAAAATCAACGAGATCAGGCTCAATCACCTCAAAAGCCAACTCAACCCCCATTTCATCTTCAATGCCCTCAACTCGGTTAGGGCCTTGGTGGATGAGGACCCATCAAAAGCCAAAACAGCCATCACGCGCATTTCCAACATGCTACGTTTCTCGTTGATGCTAGACAAAAAGCAGGTCATAGATTTTGCTGAGGAGTTGGCTACCGTAAAAGACTACTTGGCTCTGGAAAGTATCCGATTTGAGGAGCGCCTGCAGGTAGAGTACCAGATCGAAGAAGGAGCTTATGGGTATAAAATACCTCCAATGATGCTGCAGACCATTGTTGAAAACGCGATTAAACACGGTATTTCCAACCTCGTCAAGGGGGGAGTGATTGAAATTAAGTGTCGCGAGGGGCTAGAAGAGGAATTGTACGTGCAGGTTAAAAACAGCGGCACCTACCAGCCCGGCTCTAGCAGGAACCGAAAAGAAGAGGAAGGCCATGGGCTAGACAATACCAAACAACGCCTGGCCCTGCTTTATGGAAACAAGGCGAGTTTCCGTATTTTCAATGCAGGAGGGCAATTTGTGATTACTGAAATAAAAATTCCCAAACAAAGACTTACTTTAGACTAATTAACTCAACCGACATGAGAGCTCTTGTAATCGATGACGAACGTTTGGCCCGAAAGGAGCTGATCAATTTATTAAACCAGTTGGAAACGGTGGAAGTGGTGGGAGAAGCCATCCACGTGGAGGATGCCAAAGAAAAGATTGAGCAGCTGCAGCCGGACGTCATTTTTCTAGACATTCAGATGCCCGAAAAAACGGGTTTTGATCTATTGGAGGAGCTTGATCAGGTGCCTCACGTGATTTTTACCACGGCCTACGACGAGTATGCGTTAAAGGCTTTTCAGGTCAATGCACTCGATTACTTACTGAAGCCCATTGAGCCCAAGCGTCTGGAAGAAGCTGTACTCAAGCTCCAGGGCAGAATGGAAGGTATTGCCAAACGAGAGGAAGCGGAAGGCTTGGGCAACCAAAAGAAGCTCACCCTCGAAGATCAGGTTTTTGTAAAAGATGGGGACCGTTGCTGGTTTGTGCGTCTGTCCAATGTTCGTCTGTTTGAGTCGGATGGCAACTACATCAAGGTGTATTTTGAAAATTTCAAACCCATGATCCACAAGTCCTTAAATGCCTTGGACGAGCGATTAGACGAAAAGTCTTTTTTTAGAGCGAGCCGCAAGCACATCATCAATCTCGGCTGGGTGGAGGGCATAGAGCCATGGTTTAATGGAGGCCTAGTAGTGACCCTCAAAGGGGGAGACCGCATCGAGGTGAGCCGCAGACAGGCGGCCCGGTTTAAAGAAATGATGAGTTTGTAACGCACCAATACTTTCAATAGCACACAATGGCTTTCCGAAAAATCACCACTAAAGCGATTATTTTCGCAGACAAGAAAAAAGCTTGGGACTTATATACCCTGCCTCAGCACATTGTTAACTGGAATTTTGCTTCTGACCAATGGCATTGCCCTCGAGCGAGCAATGATTTGGTAGTTGGAGGAAAATACTTCTCCCGCATGGAGGCCAAATTCGGTGAGATTGGGTTTGACTTTGGAGGCACCTACACCGAGGTGATCCCCGACGAGGGGTTTACCTACAAGTTGTCCGACGAAAGAGAAGTCAAGGTTAGCTTTATCGAGAAAGCAGACCATACCGTGGTACAGGTGATTTTTGATGCCGAATCTGAAAACACACTCAAACTTCAGACCCAAGGATGGCAAACCATTCTCAATCAGTACAAAAAGTATACGGAATCAACAGAATATTCTCCAAGTCCTGAGCAGTGATTTTTAGGTGCTCCCAAGCCGTGTACCCTTAGAGTAAATCGTTTGCCAAATTTGCCAGCTCCGAGCGCTCTCCTTTTTCAAGCTTGATGTGCGCATAAAGCGGATGGTCCTTGACCCGGTCGATGAGGTAAGACAATCCGTTGGACTGGGAATCCAAGTAAGGCGTATCAATCTGAAAGACGTCTCCCGTAAAGATGATTTTGGTATTTTCTCCAGCTCTAGAAATGATTGTTTTGATTTCGTGCGGGGTCAAGTTTTGTGCCTCGTCCACAATAAAGAAAATATTGGAAAGGGACCTTCCTCGAATATAGGCGAGTGGCTGTATCACCAATTTTTCTTGGTTGACCAGCTCGGTGATTTTTTGAAACTCCTTGTCCGTCTCCTTGAACTGATTTTGGATAAACTTCAAGTTGTCCCAAAGCGGCTCCATATAGGGATTCAACTTGGACTTGATGTCTCCTGGCAGGTAGCCGATGTCTTTGTTTGACAGGGGCACGATGGGCCTTGCCAAGAAAATTTGCTTGTATTCACGACGTTGCTCGAGCGCCCCAGCAAGGGCGAGAAGGGTTTTTCCTGTACCTGCCACCCCTTGGATAGAAACCAGTTTGATGTTGGGGTTTAGGATGGCATGTAGCGCAAAAGTTTGCTCTGCATTTCGAGGCTTGATATTATAGGCAAGCTGCTTGTCTACGCGGGCAAGTACATTTTCATCCGAATTGTAATAAGCAAGCACCGATTGTTTTTGACTTTTGAGGATGTAAAAGGCATTGGCCTTTCGCTTTCGGTTGCCCAATATCTCTTTTGCTTCTATCGTTCCTCGCTCGTAGAGGGTATTGATAGCCTGAGCGTCCAGGTCTTCCAGGAGGTACTTGCCTGTGTTTTCAAGTTCGGATATGTTCTTGATTTTGCCGGTCTCGTAGTCTTCGGCATGGATATCCAGGGACTTTGCTTTGAGGCGCAAGTTGATGTCTTTAGACACCAGGATCACGCGTCTATTTTTTTCATGCTGCTTGAGGTAAAGGGCAGCATTTAGGATTCTGTGATCGTTTTTTTCCTCCCCGAAGATCACGTTCGCATTTAGGTTATTATCGGGGTTCATCAGCACTTTGAAGTTGCCCTTACTTTTTCCATTGAGGGGCGTCCATTCGTGGATCATGTGATCCATGGATAATTTGTCTAGGAGTCGGATAAATTCCCGCGCCTCAAAGTTCTTCGTATCGTTGCCTTTTTTGAATTGGTCCAGCTCTTCGAGTACCGTGATCGGTATGACCACGTCGTGCTCGGCAAAGTTCATGATGGAGTTGTGGGTGTAAAGGATCACAGAGGTGTCCAACACAAAGATTTTCCGGTCTTTTTCGGAGGTGGCTTTAGGCATCTGATAGAAAAGTAAGGGTTGAATGCTGCTAAAATGTATAAAAATATCTCCATCCGCAGCCTATTTGAAACAATAAATTTGAGTTAAGAAATCAGTCATCCATCATAGCCTACTGAAAGTCAACTAGATAAATTCGTGGTCTGTGAAAAAACAGCTAAAAAGAGGTCTGTCCCATGCTTGCGAAGGAACAGGGGCCATAAAGGTGGGTTGGCTAGTTGATGCTTAGTCCAGTAGGGCGCGAATGTCTGCGTTATCGAGGCTCTTCATGAAGCTCTCCTCGTTGCTGATCAGCTCACCTGCAAGGGCAAGTTTGCGGTCCTGTAAGGCCATGATTTTTTCCTCCACCGAGCCACGGCTGATGAATTTGTAAATGATCACCTTGTTTTCCTGTCCGATACGGTGTGCTCGGTCGATGGCCTGCGCCTCGACGGCAGGGTTCCACCAGGGGTCAAGCAGAAATACATATTCAGCTTTGGTCAGGTTGAGTCCTACGCCACCCGCTTTCAAGGAGATTAAAAATACCTTGCAGCTCTCGTCTGTTTGGAACTTTTCCACTTGCCCTTGTCGGTCTTTGGTGGCCCCGTCCAAGTAGGCATAGGGGATGTTTTCTCCGTCCAAAAACTCACGAACGATGGAAAGATGACGCACAAATTGGCTAAAGACGAGCACCTTGTGGTTTTCTGAAATTGTCTCTTGCAACATGTAGGTGATGTCCTCCAGCTTTCCTGACTCTCCCGTGTAGTCCTCGCGAACAAGCTTGGGGTGGTTGGCGATCTGCCGCAGCTGTGTGAGGCCACGAAGGAGCGTAAACTGCTGGCTTCCCCGACCAGTGCCTGCAAGCTCCCCAATGATTTTTTCTCTATAATAAGTTTTCACTTCCTCGTACACTTTTTCCTGCTCGGCAGTCATGTCGGAGTACTTCACGTTAATGATTTTTTCGGGAAGGTCCTTGGCCACTTGCGACTTGAGTCTGCGTAGGATGAAGGGCTTGATCATCGCATGGAGGCGTTGGGCTTTTTCCTTGTCGTGCTGCTTTTCGATGGGTTGTAGAAACTGCTTTTTGAAGACCAGCTGGTTGCCTAGGAGCCCTGGGTTGACAAAGTTCATTTGCGACCAGAGGTCCATCGTGCCATTTTCTACCGGCGTACCCGTGAGGATGAGGCGGCGCTTGCTCTTTAGCTTGTTTACGGCGGTGGCAATATTGGAATTCGGATTTTTGATGGCTTGGGACTCATCCAAAATCACGTAGTTGAAGTAAAACTGATTGAGCTGCTCGATGTCCATACGCACGATGCCGTAGGAGGTCAAGACCACGTCGTAGCCACGAAACTTCCAGGGGTCTTTATTGCGCTGGGAACCTGTGTAAACCAAAATTTTGAGTTCAGGAGTAAATTTTTTCGCCTCCAGCTCCCAGTTATAGATCAGGGAGGTGGGCATGACAAGCAGGGAGGCAAAGCCGGGATTTTCCTCTTGTTCGTTTGCTAAGAGAGCAAGGGTTTGCACGGTTTTTCCTAGGCCCATGTCATCAGCTAGGCAGCCGCCAAACTGGTATTCGTTGAGGAAGCGGAGCCAGTTGTAGCCCGCATTTTGGTAGGGACGCAGGGAGCCCTTGAAGGATGCTGGAAGCGTGTAGTCGTCGATGGCGTCAAAATTACGTAGGCGCTCTAGCTTTAGGCTTAGGTTGAGGCGGATCAACTCTCCATTTTGGAGCTCTCGAGCAAAGGCCAGGTGGTGTTTTCTAAGCACCAACTCCTCCGCACTTCGCTCTTCGATGAAGTTGAACAGCTCGGAATAGTTGACAAACCAGGAGGAGGGGATGACGGCAATTTCGCCATTGGGGAGTTCAAATTCGTGCTTCCCTTGAATGAGGAGTTTTCGGAGCTTGGCAAAGGGAACGAGGTAGATTCCAAATTTGATCAGTGCTTTGACGTCAAACCAGTCTATGTTTTCATTGACCTCGATGGTGATATGCGCCTTGCCGATGTGGTAGACCTTTCCGTTGAGCCCGCTTTTCTGGACAATTTTAATGTTGTTCTCTCGGAGGTAGTCCTCGTTATTTCCCAGCCATTCGAATGCTTGGGTTTTGGGGAGGGCTGTTTTTCCATGGATAAACTCTAGCCCCTTCTTTCGGATGGCAGTGAGGTAGCGCTCCTCTAGCTTGGTGGTGCGAACGGTTTTGAAAAAGGTGAAGTTACCGTCTTTCTCCTCGTAGCGGCAAGAGTTACCACTCCCATCTCCAGCATGGAGTAAGGTTCCGAAATCAAACTCCCCGTACTTAAACCGAGGTTCTAGGACAATAATGTCCTCTGTGGTGCTGGGAATTTCCTCTCCAAAGAGGTTTTCGGTGGCAATGCCGCCGGGAAGGCCACTGACCGCCAAGAGTGCCTCGGGCGTACCTTGCTCGGTGTGGATGTCAAATCCTTTAGCGACCACTTCAAACTGGGTAATTAGAGAGGCCACAAACTTCCGGTAATATTCGGGTTCAAACTTGCGCTCAATTAGGATGGCATTTTTGTTGAGAAAGGGTTGCAATTTTTTGCCATCGATCCCTTTTTCAAATTGAAACAGCTGCTGGTCCACAATCAGCCAGGCGGGCTCCTTACATACTAGGTAGCCTCCTTTGTGTTGCCAGTTTAATTTTTGACCTTGAAACTTTACTGTGGTATAATATTGGGTATTGTACTCTCCTTTGTCAAAGTGAAACAATACCGTTGCTCGTTCTGCATGTATAACTATTTCTCTGCCTGTAGGATTTCCATCGGAGGCAGTTTCAAATAGCCGTTTTCCAATTAGGAGGGGGAGAATTTTTGCGCGCTTTAGTTCTAAGTTTTTAAATAATAGTTCTTGAACGGTGGTGTCGGCGGTCTTGGGATCAAAGATTTTGCTTAAGTAATCCTTCGGCTTAAGGTTCCCTTTTTTCATATAGGGTTTTACGACCACATCTTGCTGCATGCTGTCCATGATGCGGATTAGCTCGTAGTCATCTGCATCTAGTCCAGAGTCAAATTCCCGTGCATTGGCAGAACTAATGTTTTGATAAGCATAAGTAAGCCGGCCCTTGTCATCTAATGGGACCACATAAGATTCTAAAAGTAAGCCCAGGTATTCATGGCTAGAAATGGAATAAATAAGCTGAAAAGGCTGATCGGGATCGACAATCATTGGAAAGTATAAAATCTACTATATAGTACTCGATAAATTATTTTAGATACGAGACTAGTCAATGGTCTGTCAACTAGGTACACGAAAAGGAAAAGTACGGAAAAAGTGGCTCAAAATTTACTTATGGGTAGATTTTTTTAGATTAAATGAAAGAGGACCCTTCCAGCAGAAGAGTCCTCTTTGAAAAAATAGCAGGTGGCCTTGGTGTGTCCAAGGCTTGTTTTGAGGTGATTTTCGCCACTTTCTTAGGAAAGGACCTCGTCTTCTCGGGTTGGGGTGGGTTTGGAGCCGGCCTTTGTGTTAGGAAAAATTCGGTTTTGAAATAGTAAAATCAACCCGACGCCAACAAAAATGGAGGAATCAGCGATGTTGAAAATGGGCCAGAGGGCAGTGTATTTTCCACCCCAGAGAGGGACCCATTCTGGAATGTATCCTTCCCAAATATCAAAATAAATCATGTCCACAACTTGCCCATGAAACCAAGGAGTAGGGGCATTGTAAGGGGCATTGTCTAGCCATACTCCGTAAAATACCGAGTCTATTAAGTTGCCAATGGCGCCACCCAAAATCAAGGAAATGCAAAAGGTATAAAGCGGATGGCTCTTTTTTTGAATAAGCGAAAATAAGTAATAGCCGATGCCCACCATGGCTACCAAGCGAAAGGAGGTGAGAATCATTTTTCCATATTCGGAACCCAGCTCCATGCCAAAAGCCATGCCTGGATTGGTGGTGTAGTGGAGCTTAAGCCAGTCGCCAATCACTTGAATTTGACCAGGGGTACCGAAGTCCATTTCGAAGTGAACCCACATCTTGGTGGCCTGATCGAGGGCAATCATGAGCAAGGAGATGCCAAAGTATTTAAGGTAGTTGTTCATTGATTCGTTGTTATGCCTTGTTCAAGCGGATGTTGAGTTCAAAGTCATCCATATCCAGTAGCGTACTTTCTCCAGTCAGCGTACCCGAGGTAAGGGTCAATGCTTGCGTTTCTGCTTGGATATAACCTCCAAAGTTGGCCAAGGCGGCATTTACTAGTTCGTTGCTGTCTGATACGGTCAGGTGAATCTTGTCTTGCACCTCGAGGCCTAGGTCTTTGCGCAGATTTTGGATGCGGTTGACTAGGTCTCGGGCAATACCTTCCTGCTTCAATTCCTCAGTCAAGGTAACGTCAAGTGCCACAGTAACCCCTTGGTCCGAAGCCACCGACCAACCAGGGATGTCCTGAGAACTGATCAATACTTCGGCTAGGAGGAGGTCAACTTCTTCTCCTTCCAGAGAGAGAAGCAAGTGTCCTTCCCGCTCAATTTTAGAGATTTCTAGCTGCCCCCAATTTTGAATTGCAGCTACTACAAGACGCATTTTCTGTCCTAGCTTTTTGCCCAGCAGAGGTAGGTTAGGCTTTACCTGCTTCACCAAGATGCCTGAGGCATCGTCTAAGTATTCGATGGCCTTGATGTTGACTTCGGTCTTGATGAGCTCTTCCACGTGGGCCACCTGTGCCTTAAATTTTTCAGAGAGCACCGGTACCAAGATGCGCTGCAGGGGCTGGCGAACTTTCATTTTTTCTTTTTTCCGCAAGGAGTGAACCAGGGAGGAGATGGTTTGTGCCAAGTCCATGCTGGCCTCCAAGTCAGGATTGATCAAGACGGGGTTGGCAGAGATCCAGTCGGTGAGATGGATGGATTCTTTTCCATTTTCGCTGGCTTCGTGTAGGTTTTTGTACATCCAGTCCGCATAGAAAGGCGCAAAAGAGGCCATTAGCTGGGTTAAAGTAGCCAAGCACTCGTACAAGGTCTCGTAGGCGGCCTGTTTGTCTGCCTGCATGTCGCCTCTCCAGAATCGTTTTCTGGCAAGTCGCACGTACCAGTTGGATAGCTGATCCACGGTAAAATTCATGATGGCCCGCGTCGCCTTGGTGGCATCGTAACCATCCATGGCTTCCTCCACTTCAGCGATGAGTGACTGCAGCTTGGAGATGATCCACTGGTCAAGCTCTGCGCGCTCTTGGGCAGGAATTGCCTTTTCTGGATGGTAGACGAAGGTGTCTAGGTTGGCATACAGGGCAAAGAAGGTGTAGGTATTTTGTAGTGTGCCGAAGAAGCGTCGCTGCACCTCAGTGACTCCATCCAGGTTAAATTTAAGGTTATCCCAGGGGTTGGCGTTGCTCAGGAGGTACCAGCGCAGTGCGTCGGGGCCGTATTCCTTGAGCGTTTTGAAGGGGTCGACGGCATTGCCCAGGCGTTTGGACATCTTGTTGCCATTTTTGTCTAGGACAAGGCCGTTGGCGATTACATTTTTGAAGGAGACGCTGTCAAACAACATCACGGACAAGGCGTGGAGGGTAAAAAACCAGCCACGGGTTTGGTCTACGCCCTCAGCAATATAGTCTGCGGGGAAGTTGGCGGCAAAGATCTCCTTGTTTTCAAAAGGGTAGTGCCACTGTGCGTAGGGCATGGCACCGGAGTCAAACCAGACGTCGATGAGGTCGGTTTCACGGATCATTTTTTGACCCGAGTCGGAGACCAAGATAATCTCGTCCACATACGGACGGTGTAGGTCAAGCTCTTTACCGGCATAGGGAGAGGCTTCCATAAATCCTGCCGCCACTGACTTGTCTATCTCGATGTTGAGTTCGGCGATGGAGCCGATGCACTTCTCCTCGCTGCCGTCGCTGCTTCTCCAGATGGGGAGGGGCGTGCCCCAGAAGCGGGACCGGCTGAGGTTCCAGTCGACCAAGTTTTCCAGCCAGTTGCCAAACCTGCCCGTGCCGGTTGCCTCGGGCTTCCAGTGGATGGTTTTGTTGAGTTCCACCATGCGGTCCTTGTAGGCAGTAGTTTTGATAAACCAGCTTTCTAGGGGATAGTAAAGGATGGGCTTGTCAGTTCTCCAACAGTGGGGGTAGCTGTGCTCGTATTTTTCGACTTTGAAGGCCTTGTTTTCGTTTTTCAGGAGGATCGACAAGATCACATCCGTGTTTTTATAATCCTGAGCAGACTCGTCGTCCTGCGTGTAATTCTTCACATAGAAGTCGTTCGGCCCAAAGGTCTTATGGGCGCTGATGCCGTGCTCCTGCATCTTGGCAACTAGGTAGTCGCCGACGATGGGCAAGAACTTTCCTTGTCGATCCACTACCGGAACCTCGTTGCCGAGCTCGTCTTGGACAAAGATGCCTGGGATTTTTTGTTGCACGAGGGTTCTAAAGTCATCCGCACCAAAGGCCTTGGCCAAGTGCACGATGCCCGTTCCGTCTTCGGTGGTGACGTAATCACCTGCCACCACGGTAAAAGCTGGATGGGGCAGCGTTAATCCTGGGATGGGAAGGAGTTGCTCGTACTCCCAACCGAGCATGGTCTTGCCCTTAAACTCTTCTAGTATTTGGTAGGGGATCAGCTTGTCACCGGGTTGGTAGTCGCTGAGTGCCAGTTCGGCCGCTTTCGGCGAAAAGTAGGCTGATATTCGGGCCTTAGCCAAGATTACGTCTACAGGGGCAAAGGTGTAAGGGTTGAAACTTCTTACTTTGACATAGTCTAGGTTCTCACCGATGGCCAAGGCGGAGTTGGAAGGTAGCGTCCAAGGCGTAGTCGTCCAAGCCAGGATATAAGTATTGGGCTGACCTTTGAGGGCAAACTGCCCCGTGATGGAGGTGTCCTTCACGTCCTTGTAAGTGCCGGGCTGGTTGAGTTCGTGTGAACTCAAGCCCGTACCTGCAGCGGGGGAATAGGGCTGTATCGTATAGCCCTTGTAAAGCAGGCCTTTGTCGTATAGGCGCTTGAGTAGGTGCCAAAGCGACTCAATATAGTTGGAATCAAAGGTAATGTAAGGGTCCTCGAGGTCTACCCAGTAGCCGATTTTTTCGGTCAGTTCATCCCATTCGTCTTTGAAGCGCATGACCGTTTCGCGGCACTTTTTGTTGTACTCGGCCACGGAGATTTTCTTTCCAATATCTTCCTTGGTGATGCCAAGCTCCTTTTCTACTTGCAGTTCAACGGGGAGTCCGTGTGTATCCCATCCTCCTTTTCTTTTGACCTGAAAGCCGCGCAGCGTTTTGTACCGGCAAAAGATGTCCTTCAGCGTTCGTGCCATCACGTGGTGAATCCCCGGCGTCCCGTTGGCGGAAGGAGGACCCTCAAAAAAGGTGAAGGTTTCCGCTCCCTCGCGGTTGGAGATGGACTTTTCGAAAATCTTATTTTCTTTCCAATACTGAAGGACCGACTCCCCGATGTGTGGGTAGTCTACCTGCTTAAATTCTTGGTACGTTTTCACTGCGTCTATTCTGGTGAACTTGATAAAAGGGTTGTTTTTGGGCCTATCTCGGCCAAAAGGGACCGGGTTGAGGGAGACTAAAGAAGTCCTACTTACAGGGCATCTTGCTCAAAACAAGCCACAAAGATAGAAGAAATGGGGTTACCGGAAAGAAAATGAGGGCAGGATTACCGAGGGTAAAAGACTTGATTTTCTCGGGCCTCTGGGATAGAAGCATGGATCTTCTGCAGCTTTTTGGGAATTAAGATTGCCCCTTTTATCCTTTTTCCGGCGCGAAGTGAAACTCATTTTAGGTAGGCGATGAATTGGCTTTATTTTTGATAACCTAAAATTGAACGAGTATTTAATCAGATTTTAGAGAATTTCTTAGGTTTATCCCCACCCTTTAACTCATTAACCAATGACCGAACAACAATTACTCGCCCTAGACGAAGCCATCTTGGCATTGAAAGCAAAACTTACCGGAGACATGTTTGCCGACATGGAAACCCGTGACGAGATCCACAACCTTGAAATGCAGCGCAAAGGCGTAAAACCCCTAGACTCCCATTTTGATTGCGTTGGCTGCGGGAGCTAATCCCTCACTTTTCCGGTGCCCAGCTATTTCATTACCTACAAGCCCTTTGGTGTACTCACGCAATTTAGCGGAGAAGGCCCTACACTCGCGTCTTTGGGAGATTTCCCCAAAGAAGTGTATCCTGTAGGTCGCCTAGACAAGGATAGTGAAGGTCTGCTGCTGCTCACCGACGACAACTCACTCAATCACCACTTGCTCAACCCCAAGTTTGGACACCAACGTAGTTACTATGTGCAGGTGGAGGGTATTCCCAGCCCAGAAGCCTTAGCCCAGCTCCGAGCCGGTGTTTCCATTCAGGTGGATGGGCGTGCCTACACTACCAGACCGGCCTTGGCCAAGCTCCTGGAGGAGGCCCCTACTTTGCCCGATCGCGATCCTCCCATTCGGTACCGAGCTAGCATCCCCGATCGCTGGCTGCAATTGACGCTTATTGAAGGCAAAAATCGGCAGGTGAGAAAAATGACCGCAGCGGTTGGATTTCCCACGCTTCGCTTGGTGCGCTTTTCCATCGAAAAAATTACGCTCGCCGGTATGCAGGTAGGCGAAGTGCAGGAGCTGAACCAGGAGGCCGTGTACCGCGCCTTGGGATTGACAGGCTTTGCCCAGGGACGTTTTGCCGCCAAAAAGAAGCGGTAGTCCTCTAAAAGGTCTTAAAAATTCCTAAAAACTTACCCAACGTTCGGCATTTCGCTCTGGAACAACTAAGATTGGGGATTGGTACAATTTCGATTAATTTAGCCCAACCAATTCGGGCAACACCTAACGACGCGATTCATGCATCAGGAAAAAATAGCTGAAGTCATTCAGGAAGTTAAAAAAGTAGTAGTAGGCCAGGACAAGATGGTCAACAGGCTCTTGATTGGCTTGTTTACCAACGGGCACATTCTTTTGGAAGGGGTGCCGGGACTAGCCAAGACCTTGACGGTCAACACACTTGCCAAGGTATTGCACCTGGGCTTTAGCCGTATCCAGTTTACGCCCGATTTGCTCCCCTCCGACTTGATTGGGACGATGATCTACAACCAGCAAGCGGGTAGCTTTGAGGTGAAAAAAGGGCCGATTTTTTCCAATGTTATCTTGGCAGATGAAGTCAACCGCTCTCCAGCCAAGGTACAGTCGGCGCTTTTGGAGGCGATGCAAGAAAAACAAGTGACCATCGGGGAGACCACCTATGCTTTGGATCGCCCTTTCTTGGTGTTGGCTACGCAAAACCCGGTTGATCAAGAAGGAACCTATCCACTTCCGGAAGCGCAGGTGGATCGATTCATGATGAAGGTACATATAGACTACCCTAGTAAGTCAGACGAGATGGAGGTCATGCGCCGAATGTCCAACATGCAGTATGCCGCAGAAGTGAAGCCTATCCTTTCCAAAGAAGACATTTTTGCTATTCGTGACCAGATCAATGCCGTGAAGATTGCCGAGCCACTGGAGCACTACATCATCGAGCTGGTATTTGCAACGCGTTTTCCAGAAGCTTACGGGCTCAAAGAGGAGGCCAAATACATCCTCTTTGGGGTTTCTCCACGAGCCAGCATCAACTTAAACTTGGCGGCGAAGGCAGTGGCCTTTATGGATGGTCGAGATTATGTACTGCCCGAAGACATCAAAGAAATTGCTGAGGACGTGCTCAATCACCGAATCTTACTCAATTACGAGGCGGAAGCAGACAATGTGAGCACCCGAAGTTTGGTGCGAACGCTGCTTGAAAAAGTGCCAATCAACAAATCGGTAACATTAAAATAACATAAAAGCTTCATTTAAAAGGCTTTTCGGAAGAAAAGCCTTTTTTTGTATCCCGCTTGTTAAATTCAGGTTAACTGAACTATCAATTTTTTAAAGTAAGCATAATTGTAATTTTTCGTCTTAGCCATAATATGGAGTCACTTTTGTGTCGTAATCAACTCGAAAACTTTAATTACAGACAAAAAAATGAAAAATTTTTCGTTCATCCTCACTCTATTAACTGCCTTTACACTGGTATTCTCCAGCTGTACAGAAGAGGAGCCTGACAATGGTGTGACCATTTCTGGTATTCCTGCAACTGCAACAATTGCTGCTGGTGCTAAATTAGGTCCAGTAACTGGTTCTGCTGAAGGTCTTGACGGTCTTGTATCTCTTTCAGTAACGAAAGATGGCGCTGCGCTATCTACAACTACATTGACTGGTACAACCGCAACTTTTCCTTTCGAGTACACAGCAGTTGCTGCTGATGCTGGAAAGAACTTGGTTTTTGTATTTACTGTAACCGACAAAGACGGTGACACAGCAAAAGCTACACACGTATTGACTGTAGGTGCTGAGCCAACTATCATCCGTGTTAGTTCAAACATCACTGCAAATACTACTTGGGTAACTGGAAAAACTTACGTTCTAGGAGCTAGAATTTTCGTAGTTGCTCCAGCTAAATTGACCATCCAAAAAGGTGTTATCATCAAAGGTGAAGCTGGTTCTGGAGCTAACGCTACTGCATTGGTTGTCGCTAGAGGCGCACAAATTGACGCACAGGGTACTGTTACTGAGCCAATCATTTTCACCTCTGTTGCGGACGAAATCGCTCCAGGTCAAATTGATTCTCCAAACATGGATCCAACGGTAGAAGGTCTTTGGGGAGGGTTGATTGTCCTTGGAAAAGCGAAGGCTTCTTTACCTGGTGACGTAGCTGAATTTGCAATCGAAGGAATTCCTGCAACTGATACCAACGGACTTTATGGTGGAACAGTCGATACTGACAACTCTGGTATCATCAAGTATATCTCTATCCGTCACGGAGGTTCTTTGATCGGTGCAAGTAACGAGATCAACGGCCTTACTCTTGGTGGTGTAGGTTCTGGTACTGTAATCGAAAACGTAGAAGTGGTAGCCAACCAGGACGACGGAATCGAATTGTTCGGTGGAACAGTTTCTGTAAAGAACGCTTTGGTATGGAACTCTGGCGATGATGGAGTCGATACCGACCAGGCATGGGCTGGTACTGTTGACAACTTTATTGTCATCTGTGGAATAAATACAGACCACGGTCTTGAGATCGACGGTCCTGAAGGTGCATATAATGCTTCCAATAACGTAAAAAATGGTTCAGTAAAAGGTCACCCAGCTTCTGAATATGGTGACTTTAGAGCTGCAGCAAGAGGTACTTTCGAAAACTTGTACTTCTACAACTTCCCTGCTCCAGCTGATACCTACCTTGGTGTAGCAGCAGCCGGACGTGGTGACTTATCTCTAGCTGACGCTGGTTCAATTGCTAACTTTACCGCTTCTCCACAAATCTTAGTGTTCAAAAAAATGGAGGCTACATTGAAAACGGGTGTGACCCTGCCAATTGCTTTCCGCAATGGCACTGATCTTTTTGCAGCTGAAGCAGCGCTTAAGGCAAATACTGTTGGTGCAGACAAAGCAGCTTTCGTAGGATGGACTTGGGCTGACAAAAGAGGTCAACTAGCTGACTTTAAATAATTAACTAATTTCTTAAGAGGAAAGGTAGGATTCGTAAGAACCCTCCTTTCCTCTTTATTTGTTTTTATGAATTTTATTACCTGCTGTATGAACCAGAAAATGCAAGAATTGCCAACCAAGCCATTTGGGATTCTATTCTTAATTATCGCTTTTCAACTAGTTACAAGTTTTGTATTTGCCCAAAATGGCACCCTTCGTGGAGCCATTTTTGATGAAAAAACAGGTGAGCCTCTCTACGGAGTGTCTGTTCTGGTGAAAGAAACCTCTACTGGAGCAATAACCGACTTTGATGGCAAATTTGAAATTCAGGTTGCCCCTGGCTCCTACACCCTACAAGTTTCCTACATTTCCTTCGGAACAATCAACCTCACGGACGTTATCGTTGAAGCAGACAAGGTGACGGTTTTTCCAGACATCTTGCTAAAGGAAGAGGAATCTGAGCTAGAGACAGTTACGGTCTCTGCCACCGCCATTCGTACCACAGAATCGGCTTTGATGTCTGTGAAGCGAAATGCACCCAACTTGCTTGACGGAATATCTGCGAGCACCTTCCGACAAATTGGTGATGGTGATGCTGCCTCTGCAGTTAAGCGCGTTACCGGTGTCTCTATCGAAGGGGGTAAATACGTCTATGTACGTGGCCTTGGCGATCGCTACACCAAAACAGTTTTGAACGGAGTAGATATTCCTGGATTGGATCCAGATCGAAATACTATTCAAATGGATATTTTTCCAACCAATGTGATTGACAACATTGTTGTATCCAAATCTTTTACAGCTGAGCTACCCGCAGATTTTACTGGAGGAGTAGTAGACATTGAGACCAAAGACTTTCCTGAAGAGAAAACCTTCCGAGTGAGTCTTTCTGGAGGGGTGAATCCTTCCATGCACTTCAACAAAAATTACTTGACTTACCAGGGTGGAAAAACCGACTGGTTAGGTTATGACGACGGCTCCCGTGCCAATCCAACAGGTGGAAGAACCGATATTCCGCAGTATGCAGATGTCATTGGAAATCCAAACGGAACAAAAGGACAGGAATATCAATCTCTCCTTAAATCATTCAATAAGACCTTGGGAGCGACCACACAGCCTTCTTTCATGGATTATGGATTGAGTCTCTCATTTGGTAACCAAGTAGCAAGACCAAAGGCCACCTGGGGATACAATGCAGCACTTACCTACAAAAACGACACGGAGTTTTACCAGGACGCACAGTTCAACTTGTTTGCAAAACCTATCGATGCCAATAAAAATGAGTTGGAAGCACTTCAGGTTCAGTCTGGTAATTATGGCGTAAACAGCGTCCTTCTTGGAGGCTTAGCTGGTATTGCCATGAAAACAAAGAGCTCCAAATTCAAGCTCAACTTCCTTCACCTACAAAATGGAGAGTCCAAATCGGGTATCTTTAACTACGAAAGCTCCAATTTGGGAGCCAATTTTCAGGCCAAGCAGTACAACCTAGAATATAGCCAGCGTGCGCTAACAAGTATCCTACTCTCGGGAAATCACTTTATTAATGGAAATGCTTGGGAAATCAACTGGAAGTTGGCACCTACGCGCTCTTCCATCGAAGATCCAGACATTCGCTTTACTCGATTTAGACTTCCAAACAATTCAATTGGTCCAGAAGTAGGTTTGCCTGCACGTATTTGGAGGAATTTGCAAGAAAACAACTTGGTAGGCAAGTTGGATCTAACCAAAAATATGAGCCTTTGGAACCAAGATGCGAAGTTTAAATTCGGAGGATCTTACACCTTCAAGGAACGTGATTTTGAAATCCAATCGTTCCAATTCGCTACCGGAAACACCGTGTTAAACGGAAATCCCAACACGATTTTGCAGGAAAGCAACCTATTCTCTTCAACCAATAGAAATGGGGTTCGTTTTAACCCAGATTTTATTCCTAACAACCCAAATAGTTTCCAGTCCTCTCTAACTAACATGGGCGGTTATGCTAGTGTAGAAGCCAATCCTTTGCCAAAGGTGAAAGCAATCATGGGTTTACGAGTAGAGAAATACACCCAGTTTTACACGGGTACAAACCAGAATTCAACCATCATTTTCAATGAAGAGAAGGTATTGGATGACCTAGACTTCTTCCCTACGCTCAACCTTGTCATGAACCTTAAGGAAGCACAGAATCTTCGTTTTTCTGTTGCGAGAACAATCGCAAGACCTTCGTTCAAGGAACTTTCTTTTGCTGAAATCATCGATCCGATCTCTGGACGAACCTTTGTAGGGGGTCTTTTTAAAGAAACCACCAATGGAGGTACTGAAGTACTTTGGGATGGTAACTTGGTGTCAACTAACATCAACAATTTTGATGTGCGTTGGGAAATGTTCCAACCTAAAGGTGAAATGTGGTCTTTGGGAGCATTTTACAAGACCTTCGAAAATCCTATCGAAATTGTACAGTTCCTTTCCGATGCTGGAGCCTTTCAGCCAAGAAACGTAGGTAACGGTACTGTATTGGGTGTGGAATTGGAATTCAGAAAGTCTTTGAAGTTCATCAGTCCTAGCCTTGAAAAATTCCAGTGGAACACCAACTTGACGCTTACGCAATCTCAAATCACGATGTCTGCTACCGAAAAGCGGTCTAGACAGCTTACTGCTCGTGAAGGTCAAACGATTGGTACTACCCGAGACATGGCCGGTCAAGCCCCGTACATCATTAATACCGGTATTGCTTACTCTGACTATACTACAGGTTGGGAAGCAGGTGTTTATTACAATGTTCAGGGTCCAACACTCAACATGGTTGGTTTTGGAAACCGTACCGACACCTATGCAGTTCCTTTCAATTCCTTGAACGTGAACATCAACAAAACCTTTGGTGCTGATGAGCGCATTCGTGCAAGCTTTGGCGTTCAAAACTTGTTGAACGATAAGCGTGAATTCATCTTCAGTTCTTACGGGGCACAAGATCAGTTCTTCACCCAGCTAAGTCCTGGTGTTCGAGCTAACTTTAGCTTAGGATTCTCGTTCTAATCCACCACCTTTTGTTTTAAATTAAGCCATCCTTCGGGGTGGCTTTTTTTATGCCAAGACCTAGGGATGGTTATGCTTTTTGCTAAATCATTTACTTTGTCTCGCTATGAAAAAACTCGGTTTTCTTTTTGTTCTGTCGTTGATTGCCTCTTCCCTCTCTTTTGCACAAGAGAAGGCTCCTTCCCTGCTGTTTTGGGATTTGCTCTCTACCCATTGTGGTAAATCCTACGAAGGCAAGTTGGTCTCTCCCGAATCGGATCCACGCTTTGCTGGTAGACTAGTGATGCATGTGAGAAGTTGCGAGGATGTGCGCCTACGCATTCCTTTTTTTGTAGGAGAAGATCTTTCTCGTACCTGGGTATTGACGATGGATGATCAGCAGTTGATTCAGTTGAAGCACGACCACCGGCATGCTGACGGTTCGGAGGATGTAGTCACCCAATACGGTGGTAAAGCGACTAATACCGGCTCGTCTAGCACGCAGTTTTTTCCAGCTGATTCCTTTACTGCGGCAATGCTTCCTGCAGCTGTAGGTAATGTATGGTTTATTACCGTTGACGAAACCTCTTTTACCTACAACCTGAGAAGACTGGGTGCTGCTACACTATTCTCTGTACGATTTGATTTGACTAAACCCATCGATACGCCACCTTCTCCCTGGGGCTGGGTAGATTGATGGCTTAGTCTCTTGCCAAGGTTTTTTTTCTGCTTTGCGTGAAAAAAAAATGGACTCTCGCAAAGCCGCCAAGACGCAAAGAGTTTTTTCTTTGCGCCTCGGTGCCTTTGCGCGGCAAAAAAGATTAATAAACTCACACCAAAGCGCTAAGGGCTTATCTAATTTCTTTGCGCCTTCGCGTCTTTGCGCGCTGATTTTTCTTAACAGTATCGCTCGAGGAGCACATCGACAATGCGCTCGGCGGTCTTGCCGTCCCAGAGGGGGATGCCTTGGTACTGCTTCCATTGTCCGCGTAGGATTTTATCCAGGTAAGGCTTTAGATTTTTGGGATCGGTTCCGACCAATTCGTTGGTGCCTAAGTGGATCGTTTCTGCGCGTTCAGTGTTGTCCCGTAGCGTAAGACAAGGCACATTCAATACGGATGCTTCCTCCGTCACTCCTCCAGAATCGGTAATAATGCCTTTTGCGTGCTGCACGAGGTAGTTAAACTCCAGGTAGCCCAAGGGTCCGATCAAATGAAGATTCGGCGCAGAGATGCCCAGCTGCTCCAAATTTTTGGCGGTTCGGGGGTGTACTGGAAATACCACAGGCAATCCTGCAGTCCCTTTTAGAATAGCCTCCATCAACTCTCGTAAAGATTCTTCTTGGTCCACATTCGCTGGCCGATGCAGTGTCATCACAAAGTATTCGCCTGCTTGTAGCTGATCGAAAGGTATACCCGCTGGCTTTCTGAAATGTGGCATCTGAGCTAGGAGGGTGTCAATCATGGTGTTGCCGACGAAGTGAATCTTGTCTTCAGGCACGCCTGCGCTGCGCAGGTTGGTATTTGCGATTTCTGAGGTCGTAAAAAAGTGGTCTGTGATCGAGTCAGTCACCATGCGGTTGATTTCTTCGGGCATGCTTAGGTCTCCGGAGCGAATGCCAGCTTCCACATGAGCCACGTCTATTTGAAGTTTCTTTGCCGTAATGGAGCAAGCCAATGTGCTCGTCACGTCACCTACGACTAGCACTAGGTCAGGGCGATGGGCTAGTAATTCTTGCTCGAAAGCCACCATAATAGCTGCAGTCTGCTCCGCTTGCGTACCGCCGCCGCCGCCGAGATTGGCATCTGGAGCAGGAATATGTAGCTGCTCAAAAAAGTCTCCCGACATGTTCTTGTCGTAATGCTGCCCAGTGTGCACCAGTCGAAAGGCTACGTCAACTCCCTCTGCCTGTTTTTTTTGTATCGCATGCACAAGAGGAGCGATTTTCATAAAGTTAGGCCGGGCACCGGCCACCAGTGTAAAAAGAGGCATAGCGGAAAGGGATCAGGTAGTAAAAGTAAGGGTTTCTCCCCTATTTTCTGTTTTCAAAAGTTCTTAGCCCGAGCTTTAAGGAAATGGGTTCGGCTACGTGCTTTGTGAGTAGAAATCAACCACCTTTCTGAATGGGTTTCAGGACAATGTCTTCCTTAAATTGGAAGAAGTGCCTTGTTTTTTGTTTCTTTGTCCACTACTATTTTTAATCACCCCTTATTGTATGGGAAAGTTGCTGCCGAGTCTTCGCCTTTTTGCTTTTTTTCTGCTTTTGGGAACGATCTCCTGCGTAGAATCTGTAGAAAATCAAGTTCAAGTTTACGATAACAATTTTTCAAAATTGGACCTAGCCAACTTTGAAAACGGGAGATTACTAATTTGGAGAAACGATACCATAGCCGGTTGGTATAATAATGAGGAGGTTGCTGTGACGCTCTATGACTTGCCCAAACACAATTACTTAAAACTATCTGTAGAGCTGCTGATACACGATAGCTGGGATGGTAACCGGGACGATGGGGTATCTGGGCCGGACTTTTGGTTTATGGGAATAGATAGCGTAGACGTGGTTCGTACCACTTTTTCAAACAGTCCTTGTGAGTCTCTTTACTGTTTGTACCAGTCTTTTCCCAATGATTTTTTTAGACAAAACTATCCTAAGGCAGGAGCTATTGAAACCAATATGCCGGGATTGTGTCTTTTTGGAAGGACAAATAATTACACATCTCGGTACCGCGTAGAGAAGTTAATTGAGCATACGAAAACCGACTCCATTCGATTCCATATGCGGGATGAACTGAAGCAGACCAATAGTTCCTGGCCCCTTTGTGATGAGTCTTGGTCGATTGCTAAAGTTTCTATTTTATCCATCCAAACCAACTCTTGATGCGCCTTCGTCAACTACTCGTGGTACTTGGTTTTTTAGGGATGCTTGCACTTCCGCAGCTTGGCTTTGGACAGAGCATCGCAGTTGGCGCTCCTTCCTTGGAAGACTATTTGCGTAGATTACAGTTGACAGGTAAGATTGATTCTGCTTCTTCATTTATGATTCGGCCGCTAATTCCTACTGCTGCTTTTGGTCTAGCACATGGATTTGACTTTGATGGGAACTTGGTGGATTTGGATTCTTCTAGTTACCACCAGCGCCTTGGCAAGAAGGGCAAATTTTTATTGCTTCCAGCCCTGTATAAAAGTCAGTACACGTCAAACTATCCCTTTGCCACCAACGATGGCGCCATGATTCCAAATCGTGGTTTGCAACAAGTATTTAGCTTGGGTGCTTTTGTGGAGTGGTGGAAATTCAGTTTGCAGGTGCAGCCAGAACTGGTATTGGCTCAAAACAAGGAATTTAAAGGGTTCCCTATTGAACAGCAGGCGACGATCCTTTTTTACTACGAGTACCTCAACCGCATTGACTTGCCGGAGCGCTTTGGTGAGCGTTCTTACCAAAAGTTGGTGCCAGGACAATCCAGCTTTCGCCTGAATTTGGATGCTGTTTCTTTGGGTATATCCACTGAAAACCTCTGGTGGGGACCAGGAAGACGAAATTCCTTACTTCTAGGTAATTCTGCTCCAGGGTTTTTGCATTACACGATGAATACGCGACGCCCGATCAAGTCTGCGATCGGTTCATTTGAAGGGCAAGTGATGACGGGAAGGTTAGAGGCCTCAAATTTTCTTCCCCCACATGCCGATTACACAGTTCAGCAAAGCTATGCCTATTTTCCAAAAAAGGCGGATGGGGCTCGTCAGCTTTCTGGACTGATCTTTACCTACCAGCCCAAGTGGGTGCCAGGCTTGTTTTTTGGTTACGGATCGACCAACAACGTATACCGCTCCGAAGTATCCGATTTAGAGGATGTGCTGCCCGTATTTAATGGAAGGAAGAAAAATCAACAGGTGCAGGATACCATTCAATCCAAGCGACAGCAATTTAGTGCTGGCTTCTTCCGATGGATCGATCCCAAAGGGAATTTTGAGTTTTATGGCGAATTTGGAACGCGAGATAACGACCGGCCTTTTATAGATTTTATCACTACCCCAGAGTCAGGAAGGGCTTTTACATTCGGCTTTTCTCACTTGATGGACTTGAAAAAGGAAAATCGATTTTTGGAACTGAGCTCCGAGATGACCTTTTCCGGACAAACCATCCGGGAAGATATCCGACAACTCAAAACGTGGTATATCCATGACCATGTGCGGCATGGCTACACGCATCGGGGCCAAATGCTAGGCTTAGGGAATGGGCCAGCAAGTAATCAAATTTTTGCCGGTGTCGCCTGGATTGAGGGTATGAAAAAAATAGGGATTGAACTTGAGCGTATCGAATACAACAACGATTTTTACTATTACCGCTACGAGGAGGTGAAGGATTTCCGGAATAAATACGTGGATCTGGTCTTCTCGCTTGCCCCAGAATGGAAATTCGGGAATTTGCTAGTTTCTGGTAAATTTCAATACGTCAATACGCTGAATTACAAGTGGTACCTGGAAAATAAGCCCGAAAAATGGTTTATCCCCGGCTATGACCGCACCAATTTTGTTGGGCAACTTGCAGTTACCTACCTGTTTCGCTAATTCTTAACCGTTTTATTCATGATTGCAATACAAGATAAGGTCGTCGCGGTTTCCTACACCTTGAAGGTTGACGATGGGGAAACAGGCATGCGCTGGTACGAGACGGTGACTGAGCAAGAGCCTTTTTACTTTCTTTTTGGGCATCACAACCTGCTTCCAGTTTTGGAGCAGGCTCTAGCCGGTAAATCTGCAGGGGACACTTTTTCTGTCTTTATTGACTTTGAAAATGGGTATGGGGACTACGACGATGCGAAGCGAGTGATTATTCCCAAGGCCAATTTTAAAGAGGAAGGCAAAAAAAATAGAGACCTACTTCGGGTAGGTAAAGTGATTCCGATGCAGGACGATAAAGGGAATCAACTCCGTGGGGAAGTGCTCAAAGTTGACTACATGGGGGTGCACTTGGACTTCAACTCTCCGTTGGCGGGCTTGGACCTGCAGTTTGACGGAAAAATTGAGCTGATACGAGAAGCCTTACCAGTAGAATTGGAACATGGTCATGCGCACGGGCCCGATGGACACCAGCATCACTAAGCTTTCCTAATTTTTAAATGGCTCGATTTATTTCCGGATATTATAGCCGTAGCTATGGTAGGCTAGGTTTATGCTGAGGTCTTTTAATCCTTCTATTCGTTCCGTAGGATATAGCGTCAAGGCCTTGGTAAGAAGGTCAATGGCGATCTTATATTCTTGTTTGTTGAACTGCACAATTGCCTCGTTGTAGTGCTGCAAGCCTGCTAGTTCGGTGAGGGTAACTTTTCTAAAGGTTGAATTTTCAGCAGCATCGATTTTAGCACCAGCCAAACCTTCATTGACGTTTCTTGGTGTCGGTATTCCTTGGTCAAGGTAGTTAGAGAGGTAGGTATTGACGGCTGTAGCGGAGGTGATCATCCCGCCCACAGGAAGTGTGCTTTCTAAGATTAGGGTTTTTCCGCCAAGGTACACTTGAATAAACACGTGGTAATCTGTTTCAATGACATCAAAGGCATAGCCATAGCGGTCAAGCAACAGCCCAAGAGCAGCAGACCCACTCACGCAGTCATACGAGCCCTTATCCAACATAGCGCTGAAGGTTGAGTGTTGGCTGTAATTTTTTAACAGGCGCTGGTGTGTCTTTTGAAAAATGACACGGAGTAGAGCAAGGGAATCCTTGTTTTTGGCTGCTTTTGCATCCAGTTCCTCCAGAAGTTCCTCCCAGGTAGCGGGGGAATTTAGGTGTTCGGATTGTTCTAAAAAAAGGGAAAAGGAAGCCTTTTCTGATTCGGAAAAGTTAGAAATAGACGCTTCAACCGCATTTTCTTGGCAAATGCCAAGAGAGATGAGGGGTAGATAAAAGAGGAAGAAGGAAAGTAGTGTCTTCATAGTTCATCAAGTTAATGTTAACTAATTGTTATAAAATTAACAATTTAGTAACATTAAACAAACAAAATACCAAAAAATTAACATTGAGGTAATAGTTGACGGCCAACAGTCCACGGTCCACCGCTCACCGAATTGGACCTCAAACCTTTTTTTCTCGGGTTAGTGGTGAAAAAGCGTATAATCAGGAAATTTAAAAACCTTACTCGTGGTGGTATGGTTCGTTTCGTTGAATGGTCATGGCGCGGTAAAGTTGCTCTACGACGAAGGGGCGTATCATCTGGTGGGAAAAAGTCATTTTGGAAAGGGAAATCTTTCCATTTGCACGGGTATACACTTCCTCAGAAAATCCATAGGGGCCCCCAATCACCAGTACCAGCTGCCGAAGGCCGGAATTCATCTTCTTTTGTAAAAAGTCTGAAAATTCTAGGGAAGTATAGCTTTTTCCGCGCTCGTCCAGCAGGAGGAGATCATCAGTAGGAAGGAGCTTCTTGAGAATAAGTTCTCCTTCTTTTTCCTTTTGAACTGTCTCGGAAAGTGATTTGCTGTGCTTCAGGTCTGGGATTACCTCCAGCTCAAAGCGAATGTAATGACCCAAGCGAGTGGTGTACTCGTCGATCAATTCTTGGATGGCTTTATTATCCGTCTTTCCTAGTGCTAAAAGTTTGATCTGCATGGGCCTTTGCGGGTGTATGGAGGGGTCAGGTAGTAAAAATAAAAAAGGCTGGCTCTCCTGGCCAGCCTTAGCTTAGTTGATTAGCTCTTTTCGCTTTAAAATGGTTTCTAGGAATTTCTTATCGTTTTCTGAATTGAAGATGCGGAAGGGCAGGTGAATAAACTGCGCTTTGGACAAGTAAAGCACAAAGGCGTCTTTCGTGATGACGACGCGCTTGATCATGTTCCACTGAACTGGCATGCCTTCTTTCGTATTTATTTTCATCAGGATTTGGCGACTATCAATTTCGTAAGCCATCTTTTGGAAGATGGGCTTATTTTGTTCCATTTGGGTAACGCCAGTAAACTGTATAGCCCAAAACAGTACGTATAACGCATAGGCAATCAATGCTCCAACAATCCACCAGATAGAAGCAATCCAAAAATAGCCACAGCAGATAGCCAAGGCAATCAAAATCACCCACCACTGCTCTTTGAGGATGGATACGAGGCCCATTTTGATGTAAGTGGTGGTAGGTAGTTGGTATTTTTTGGTTTTGATGATCATGTTTTCAAACGTTACAGCCGCAAATATCCACCTATCCCGTTGATTAAGCAAATGGAAGGAATGCATAATATGATTAACTCAGCGAAAGTCCTCAGATCACGGTCCATAGTCCACAGCTCATGGAATTGAACCTCAAACCTTACCTTCCTGTGGATACGGCAAAAAGGGTAGCTATTCCTTTGGCCAAGATCTGCGCGTCTTTTCCTTTTAGATCTGCGTAAAAAAAGAGGTGCTTAGCGAAAGTCCACAGATGAGGTCCACGGCTCATGGAATTAAACTTTTCTGGCAATAAAGAAGACAAGCAAAAAGCATAATCTCTTGAACTCTGGCGATGGCCTTGATTTTTTAGTCGATTGCCGTAACTTCTCAAAAATTTTCTAGATGAGTCCTTCCCTCCTTCAGCTACTACTTTGTGGGCTAGCCTACGTCTTGCTGAGTTACCTTATCGGTCGCTGGTGCAAGCCGGTGAGCGCTGGACTTCAGGATGGAGGGGATGGAAGAATAGAAGAAGAGACGCCACCGCTACTTGATTTGCCTCCTGGGGTCAGTTGGCCGACAGAGAATGACGCTAGGCTACTGCCTTCTGAGCTTGTGGCTCCTTAATGACATTTTTCGCAAATGCCCTGCACGAGTAAGTTCATCTCTTTTTTCACAAAGCCTTTTGGAAGAGGGATTGCAGGTAGGAAGATATCTTCCAAGCAGATGGTTTCTTCACATTTTTCGCATTTGAAATGGACATGCTCGTGATTGTGCGCATGTGCTTCCTCACCGTGGGTACAAAAAGCATACTTTGTAGCCCCACTATCATCCAGCACTTTGTGGATAAGGTCCTTTTCTAAAAAAGTTTTCAGTGTCCTGTAAATAGTGACCCGGTCAAATTGCTGGTTGAGGGTTTCCTCCAAGTCCGCATGGGATAGTGCGATGTTTTTTTCCAAAAACTCCTTGATGATTTCCAGTCGGCAGTCGGTGATGCGAAGCTTGTGGCTGTGTAAGATGTGGAGCGGTGTGAGCATAGCGGGAAATGACGTAAACAAAGTAAGTAAAAAAATGGAGGGCAAAAAAAGGGGGCCAATTTGGCCCCCTTTTAAAAGTTACGCTTACTCTCCGGAGGATTCCTTCAAGATTTTGTTGATTCGCTCTGCGGCATCTTCCAAGTGAAGCTTACTCATGCGGTCGCTTGTTCTGCCGATAGCCGATTTGATCTGGCTCTGCAGCGTTTTCAGTTCTCCACGCGCCATCGGACGGATGTCAGATTGAGAAGCGTTGATCTGTGGACCAGCAAAACCTCTAAACTGTGCAGGAAGAGGAGCAACGGAACCAGTCAATAGCAACTCCAGGCGCTCGATGTGCGCACGTTGCAAGGCTCTGCGGTGTACATCGATTGTTTTACCAGCCGCCAATTCTGTCCAGATGCCTTTTCTTAGGTCATCGAATAGTTCGGTCATTTTGTAGGCAGTTGCACCGTTGAGGGCTTCGTTTTCAATCACTCTTCCTAGTCTACCCCACTCCAATATTCCGTTGAGGGTACCTACTTGGATGCCTCGGATGCGCTCTAGTGCACCGAAGTCTTCTGTTCTGGCAATGATTGTTTCGTCCATCAACCAAGTTGGGGTGGTGAATAGCTGCTGGTTGACAAATGCAACCGCCGCCTTTTGCATTTCTTTGGTCTGGTGCGTGTACACTGCCTCCCCTTGACCAGAAGAGCGGTATACCTCAGTTACGCCACCCACATGGTTGCGTACGTGGCCCATGTAGCGGTTAAACTGCCCAATTACCTGACCATACATTTCTTCTAGGTCGTCGTAATTTTTGGAGGGCTTATCTTTTTCAGTGGTCCATTCTTTTAAATTAGGGAGGATGCGCTTTAGGTTTTTAATACCGTACTCGGATGCAGTGACAGAGTTGTCACCCAAATCTTCCGACTGGGTCGTAGGGTCGTAATTGTTTCCCTGACGTCCGTAGCGGTACACAGGATCACCTTTTTTGTCAAGGATCCACTGGTTCAAGGTAGCAACTTCCTCTTCTGGGCTGTTGGCTTCCAGGATAGGCTTGTATCCCCACATGATTGCATACTTGTCGTAGGGCCCTACGTCTGGCATCAAGCTCACGCCTTTGTCTTCAGGCTGGGCGATGTAGTTGAATCGAGCGTAGTCCATGATGGATGGAGCCGTTCCAAATTCCTTAGTAAAGGCGGCATCACGTAGTTTTTCTACTGGGTAAGCAACAGAAGAAGCAAAGTTGTGTGGTAAACCCAAGGTGTGACCTACTTCGTGGGCAGATACAAAGCGGATCAACCGACCCATTACCTCGTCGTCAAATTTGACGGACCTTGCCTCTGGGTTGATGGCTGCAGTTTGGATAAAGAACCAGTTTCTTAGCAAGTTCATCACGTTGTGGTACCATCCGATATGAGACTCCAAGATTTCTCCAGAGCGAGGATCGGAAATGTGGGGTCCATAGGCATTTGGAATTTCCGAAGCGAAGTAGCGGATCACCGAAAAACGGGCATCCTCAGTGCTCCAAGTAGGATCTTCGGCAGCGGTAGGCGCTTCTTTGGCAAGAATCGCATTTTTAAAGCCTGCGGCTTCAAATCCTTTCTGCCAATCTTCAATGCCTTGCTTTAAGTAAGGAACCCACTGCTTAGGCGTTGCGGGATCGATGTAGTACACAATTGGTTTGACAGGCTCCACCAATTCTCCACGGGCAAATTTCTCGCGGTCCTCCGGCTTCACTTCCAAACGCCAACGGTCCAAAAACCTTCTTGACGCGGAACGCTGCGCATCTGCGCCATAATCGACGTAGGATCTATCTATCCAGCCCACACGTTGGTCGGCAAGACGCTGTTGCATTGGGACTTTTGGAAGTAGAATCATGGAAGTATTCATTTCCAAGGTGATCAAACCAGTGACACTGTTTGAAGGGGGCTCCGCAGCGGCATAGGTGAGCACATAGCGAGCCTCCACATTGATTGGGTAGCTATGAATGTGCTGAATGTAGGAGCGCTCGTTGTCAAGACGGGTGACGCGGTACTGTGTTCTCCTACCGCGATCAAGGCCAAGGGCCTGGTTGTCTTTTATAAAGAGGTCCGTTGCATCAATCACCGTACCTGTGGAATCCGTTCTTATAGATTTGATAGGAAATTTTTGAAGGATCGGCTCTAAGTTGGAGGCCCTTACTGCTGTGGCAATAGGTAAGGAATCTGCAGCATAATTGTCCAAGGAAACAACCTTGAGCAAGATGTCTTCTAGATTTTTTTCCCAACGGACCATCATGCTGGTCGTCTCTTCTCCTCCGTAGCCAATGCCGTCGGCTGTCTTGGCAATACGCACGACCATAAGCATGTCTCTGCCTAGTAGTGAATCGGGTATCTCGTAAAAATACTTTTCTTCTACTTGGTGTACTTTAAAGAGGCCAGCTTTGGTTATTGCCTTGTTGGTAATGACTTCTTTATAAGGTTTTGGGCCAGTGGCAGGAGCACCTGGAGCACCAGGTCTTGCCGGTGCGGGTGCAGCAGGAGGGGGGGGCTCAGCACCTTTTTTCTTTTTTCTCTGTGCGAAGGAGTCTTCTGCCTGAAATAGTGCGGCCAAAAGGCCTAGCACAAAGGCAGTTTTCCTTAACAAGGTTAGGAAGGGTGTATTCATAGTTTGTTTATAATTTTTCGAAAATATACTAACTTCCAAAGAAGATGATAGGCCGGTAATTAAAACTTATTTTTTTACAGGAGGTTGCATGGTTAATTTAAAGGTGGTGACTGCAAATAAAAAAGAAATACTCATTGTAGGTGGAGGGCTAGCTGGCTTGGTGGCTGCTTTGCTTTTAATTAAAGAAGACCATAAAGTCACTCTAATAGAAAAGAAAGTATACCCTTTTCATCGGGTTTGCGGGGAGTACATGTCCAATGAGGTGCTTGATTTTTTAAAGCGCAATGCGCTTTATCCCGATTTTTTGGAGTTACCGCGCATTTCCGAGTTTGAGTTTTCAGATACGCAAGGGGCCTCTGTTCGCCTTCCCCTAGATTTGGGGGGTTTTGGCATTAGCCGTTATGTGCTAGATGACTGGCTATACCGCCAGGCGCTGGAGCGCGGGGTCACTGTCCTCACCGGCACGCAGGTGACCGATCTGCAGTTTGATGCGCAAGAAGACCGCTTTTCCGTGACGCTTTCCGATTTCCAGGTGCTGAAGTCATCGTATGTATTGGGCGCCTTTGGCAAACGTAGCAAGCTGGATAAGGTGCTCAACAGGCCTTTCATTTCGCAGCGCAGTCCCTATATTGGGGTCAAGTACCACGTCAAAGCGGAGGGTTCCCGTAAGACCGTGGCCCTACATAATTTTCAGGGAGGCTACTGCGGCTTTAATGCCATCGAAGCAGACACCTTCAACTTATGCTATCTCGGAAGCAGGGAACAGCTGCGGCAGTACGGTTCAATTGCCGACATGGAGCAGCAGGTCCTTTGGAAAAACCCAGTCTTGAAGCGTCTTTTCCAGGAAAGCGAGTTTCTTTGGGACAAGCCTGAGGTTATCAATGAAATCAATTTTGAGCGCAAGTTGCCCGTTGAAAATCACCTTTTAATGCTCGGAGATTCGGCGGGGCTGATTACACCGCTTTGTGGCAACGGCATGGCGATGGCCATCCATTCGGCCAAACTGGTCACGGAAGCCTTGCGGCAGGGCAATATTCGCTTGGAAGTAGAGCAGTACTATGCGAGGCATTGGAACGCACAGTTTTACCAGCGTTTGGGCATAGGAAGGGCTATACAAGGGCTTTTTGGTTCAGGCAGAGGATCGAGGGTTGCTAGAAATCTAATTCAGCATGTCCCTCCAGTAGCCCGTTTACTCCTCAAAAATACGCACGGTCAGCCCTTTTAGGATTAGCCAAATACCTGCAGTATCTGCGTATTTTCCAGAAAGTAGTAGATGAAAAAGGCGTTGAGTGCCCCTCCTGAAAGCAGGTTCATGCCCATGGCCCAGCTATAGGTGGCATATTTTTCGGGTTGACGGAGTATCATGGCTACCCAAATTAGAAAAAATAGTGCGATGGGCGCCATTGCGCTCAGGTAATAGCCTACAATGGGGCCCTGGTTGCGATCCAAGAAATACCAAATGAATGCTGCTACGGTCAAGGCAAAGAAGGCAGCCGAAAAGGCAAAGGTGCCCTTGATACCCAAAACTAGGCTTAAGGTTCGGTCTCCTCTGCGGGCATCCTCGCGGTGTTGGTATACTTGCGTTAGCGGGTAGTTGCCCCAAAGCATTAAGCTGGTAAGTAGGCCAGGAAGGAGGACGTGGGGCTTGAGCAGCACCGACCAGCCCAAGTCACTTAAGCCGGCATAGGCCATGGCAAAGGTGAAGTAGCCTTGGAAGAGGCCGGCAATCACCCAGCTTAGCCAAGGGTATTTTTTTAGGCGGATGGAAGGATGGCTATACGCCATACTGATTAAGCCGTAGACGCCGAGCATGCTGGCATAGGACCAGTTGATTCCGGCGGCCAGGGCCAAGGCGATAAAAAAGAAGACTAAAGACCAGCCATAGAGGTCTTTGGTGACCTTAGGTGGATGTTTGAGGCCGCCAATGCTTTCTTCATCTTTGTCAAAATAGCTGTTGTACCCGTTGCTGCTGGGGTAAAGAAACAGGTGAAGGCTCAAAAACACTAGCAGCATGCGGACTTCGTTATGGTTTGGGGTAAGGGCCAACGCGAAGAGAAAAACAGGCATCAAAAAAAATGAAAAGGGGATGCGAAGGTGCAGCAGTGTGGAGCGTGAGAGCATGGATAAGTTGGTCTAGAGGGCTACAGTCCCTGTTCGTGGGAAAGCAGCTGTGCAACGGCTAAATTAGAACTATTTTCGTAACTTGAATCCATGAATTCCAGTATCGTCAGCATCGGCCTTGCCAATCCGGGAGCGCCAATTCCACAAGCTGAAATTTCCCGTTTTATGCAGATGGCACACCTGCTAGACGCAGTGGAAAGCAGAAAGCTAAATTTTTTATACCGGAAGTCCGGGATCGATTTTCGCCACAGCGTCCTACAGGACTTTGAAAAGGCAGAGGTAGCGGACTTTACCTTTTTTCCGACTAATGAAGCCCTTGATCCCTTTCCAGGCACCGCAGCGCGCATGGAGGTGTTTCAAGAGCAGGCTCCCGGCCTGGCTATTGCGGCCACGCGCGTAGCCCTAGCCAAGGCAGGCATTGAGGCGACGTCGATCACACATCTGGTACTCGTGTCGTGTACTGGTATGGTAGCGCCTGGCGTGGAGCTGGAGCTGATGAAGGAGCTGGGAATGGACAGTTCCGTAGAGCGCTACTGCATCCACTTCATGGGGTGTTACGCGGCCTTCACCGGACTGAGGCTTGCCGACAAGCTGGTGAAAGCCTCCCCCGACGCCAGGGTGCTCGTAGTTTCGGTGGAACTGTGCACGCTTCATTTTCAAAAGGAATACACCGAGGACAACCTCCTCGCCAACTCACTTTTCGGCGATGGGGCGGCGGCGGCTCTGGTGATGCAGTCTGAAAAAGGGCTTATAATCAAAAATTACCTCAGCCAAGTGCTCTGGGAAGGAGAAAATGACATGGCCTGGAAAATTGGTGATTTCGGCTTTGAAATGCGCCTCAGCCAGTACATTCCTACACTGTTGGATCAGGGCATTCGGAGGTTACGGGAGGTGTTTGAAGCGAAGTTTAACTTCTCTCAAGTGCAGCACGTGGCCATCCATCCCGGAGGGAAGCAGATTTTACTTAAGGTGCAGGAGGCATTTGAACTTGCCCCAGAAGTCAACACACACGCGCTGGAGGTGCTGCGTACCTGTGGCAATATGTCATCGGCCACTATTTTATTTGTCCTTGAGCGCATGCTACAAGATCCCAGCATCCAAGGAGATGTGCTTGCCTTGGGCTTTGGCCCCGGCTTGACCCTAGAAACTACCCACTACGAAAAGCGATGAGCCTATTTTCACAACGTTCCCGAGAAAAAGAGATCATGGACGACCTGGATTTCTCAGGTCCTGTGTTGGAGCAAACCCTCCGGGAATTGAAGACCATCAACCGCTGGTTGGGTGGCAACGAAGTCACCAACCAGGGTTTGAATGCCGTGGTGTCCCGCTTTCCTCAATCGGCCTACAGCCTGGTTGACCTGGGTTGTGGAGGTGGAGACATGCTTGCCGTGATGTCTGCTTGGGCACAGAAAAAGGGGGTGAACCTGCAGCTCACGGGCACAGATGCAAACGTGCATACCATTGACCTCGCCAAGGAGCGGCAGGCTAACCTAAAGGGAATCCGCTGGCAAGTAGCCAACGTTTTTGATCCGGGCTTTTTGGACGAGCAAGTGGATATTGCTACCTGCACCTTGTTTACGCACCATTTTACGGACGAGGAGCTCGTGCAGCTTTTTCAAGGCTTGAAGCAAAAGGTACGTCTTGCCATTGTGATCAATGACCTACACCGACACCCACTTGCCTACTACTCCATCAAATGGTTGACCGGCTGGTTTAGCAAGTCTCCCATGGTAAAAAACGATGCGGCCTTGTCTGTGTTACGGAGTTTTAGACGAAACGATTGGGAGTCGATTTTTCAGCAGGCGGGGTTGACCGAATACAGTATTCGCTGGCGATGGGCCTTTCGCTGGCAGATCTGTGTGTATGTCTGAGGCTTTACTTTTTAGGACTCGAATCCTCCAACTGACTGGGGTTGATATCTTTTTTTGACTTAGGCGTTCGTGCACAGCCAAGGTTATGGGTAAGTGAGAGCCCTTCTGGCAAAACCCCAAACGATTCGCTTAGATCCCATTCTACGGGCTCGGGTGGAGTTTGTTTGGGTGATTTGGGTTTCATTGGCTCAGTTCAAAAATTCAGGGCAGCCTCAATTCAATGCTTGTGTGTACTAAAGTTACAAAAACTGAGGTAGAAAGAAATCCTAGGGATCTACTTCTCGCAATTCTTATCTTTGTTTATGGTTCAATTTGATTTTTCTCCTGAGCAGCTGGAACTCAAGCAAAAGAATAGTAAGCGAAGCATAGCCCTACAAAGCATCTTCCGTCTTTTTTCGTTTTTTGCTTTGGCAATCTCCCTAATCTTGACCTTCGCGGAGAATACATGGTGGGCGCTTCCTAGCTTAATTTGTATTCTTCTTTTTGTCCGCCTGATCAAACGATTTAACCACCTAAAGGATCAAGAACGCATTTATCTTGCCGTAAAAGAGCTTGAAAGCCGAAAGCATGCACGTCAGGAACGCAAGCTGGGCAACTTGGATGCAGGAACTGAATTTGCCGACAAGGGACACCCCTTTGCAGGGGATCTGGATTTATTTGGTCCCCATTCCCTTTTTCAACTTCTCAATCATAGCACCTCAATTGGAGGTAAGCAGCAACTGGCCGCGCTGATGAAGTCGGCAGTGAATTCCAAAGCTGCTCAGCGCCGCCGGGAAGCGGTAGCGGAACTTCAAGGGATGCCTGAGTTTCTCAGAGCAATGGAGGCGATTGGCATAGCCTTTCCCCAAGGGAAAGTGGGTCCATGGAAGGGGTGGCTGGAGAAACAGGAAATTCCTAACCCAATACACTGGCTCTTGGCCATTTTGGGGCCTTTGGGTGGTGTTCTCGTCCTATTCCTCACTACGCAAGGGATTATTCCGCAAGCAATTCTGGGGGGTTGGTTTTTGCTAGGAGTCTTGCTGCTATCGCTGGTATTTGCTTCCCTCAAACGTGCAGGAGAAGCAATCCCTGTTGCGTCCCATCTCAATTCCTTACGCCTACGGGCAGCACAGATTGAAGCCACTTCTTTCAAGGGGGATCTCCTCCAAGAGGAGCAGGCCCGACTTCAGGCAGGGAGCAGCCCGGCCTCCAAGCAGCTGCAAGAGTTGGATAGGCTAGGCCTTTGGGTACAAAACCGACTCAACCTACTCTACCTCCCCATCAACCTCCTGTTTTGGACGGATTTCATTTTATTTATTTGGCTTGCCACCTGGAAGAAACGTGTGAGCAGCACCCTCCACCAGCTACCAGAAACCCTCGAAAGTTGGGAGGTGTGGGTTTCCCTAGGAAGCTTTGAAGTGGAGGTTGGTCATGATGGTATTCCAGCATGGATGGATGCCCCCATCCTTGATGCCGACAATGTTTTCCACCCTCTCCTGCTCCCCACCAAGGCCGTTGCCAATTCGATTGCTTTGAATGCAGACCGCAAGCTCGTGCTGCTCACCGGATCCAATATGAGTGGCAAGACGACCTTCATGCGCACGCTTGGGATCAATGCAGTTTTGATCAACTTGGGGCTACGGCCCTTTGCGGATCGCATGACTTTAGGGTCCCTGCAGCTATATACGAGCATGCGAAATACCGACAACCTCGGGGAAAGTGTGAGTTCTTTTTATGCCGAACTTTTTCGCATTCGTACCCTTTTGCAGCGTCTGGAACAGGGAGAAGCCATCTTTTTTCTCCTAGATGAAATTTTGAAAGGCACCAATACCCAAGACCGAATTTCCGGTTCGGAAGCTTTGGTTGCGCAGCTTCTACCTTCCCAAGGACTGGGGGTAATTAGCACCCACGACATTGAATTGGCTGCGTTGGGGGAAAAAGAAGCGCGCGTACAGAATTATTCTTTTCACTCTGAAATCCTGGATCAGGAGATCCTTTTTGATTACCGCTTGAAGGAAGGGGCTTGCCCGAGCTTCAATGCCCACAAGCTAATGGAGCTGATGGGAATCAAGTTTGTCTCCAAGGAATAGTCCGAGTTGCATCGCACGTAAGGACTATCTTTTACCCGCTGCGCCTTCTCGTGCAGGATTGTGCGGCTTTCTCTAAGAGGCTGCTCCGATTTCGGGTTTAATCTGTTAATTTTGACCCATCTATGGAGCCCACCCATTCTCATCCCATTTTAGGCGTACTCGGAGGAGGTCAGCTTGGCCGCATGCTGATTCAGTCCGCCATCAGTTACAATCAGGACATTCATATTCTCGATCCCGATCCCAATGCGCCGTGCAAGGATCTTGCTCAAAAATTCGTGGTTGGGTCTTTAAAAGATTTTGATGACGTCTACGCCTTCGGCAAAGACTGCGATGTCATCACCGTGGAGATTGAAGCAGTCAATACCGAAGCGCTGCAAAAGCTCGCTGATGAGGGAAAAAAAGTTTATCCACAGCCCCATTTGCTTGCCTTGATTCAAGACAAGCGCACCCAGAAGCAGTTTTACCTTGAAAATGGCATTCCTACAGCCGACTTTATCCTCACCGAAAACAAGGCCGATGTCCTCGAGAATGCTTCCTTTTTACCCGCAGTCAACAAGCTGGGCAAGGAAGGCTACGATGGACGTGGGGTGCAGGTACTGCATACGGCCGCTGATTTGGATCTTGCTTTTGATGCCCCAGGGCTATTGGAAAAGCTGATTGACTTTGACAAAGAAATTGCCGTTACCGTAGCTCGCAATGCGCGAGGAGAGGTCATCGCCTATCCGGCGGTAGAATGCGCTTTTCATCCTACGGCCAACCTGGTTGAGTTTCTTTTTGCGCCAGCGGCCATTTCTCCAGCAATAGAACAAAAGGCGCAAGCCATCGCCAAGGACCTTATCCTAAAGTTGGACTTGGTAGGCATCCTAGCCGTCGAACTTTTTGTGACCCGCACCGGCGAAGTGCTCGTGAATGAAATCGCCCCCCGTCCACACAATAGTGGGCACCATACCATCGAAGCCAATTTTACTTCCCAGTTTGAGCAGCACCTCCGTGCCGTGATGAATTGGCCCTTGGGTAATCCCGGCTTACGCTGCCCAGCTGCCATGATCAACTTGCTGGGTGAACCAGGCCACGAAGGAACAGCAGTGGTGGAGGGATTGGCTGAGGCCCTATCCGAGTCGGGCGTTTACCTGCATCTCTATGGAAAAAAATACACCAAACCTTTCCGGAAGATGGGTCATGTGACCCTTTTGGGCGAGGATATTCAGGAAGTAAAAGCCAAAGCCAACCGAATCAAAGAACTCATCAAAATCAAATCGCAGCTATGAATCCACAGGTAGGAATAATCATGGGAAGTCAATCGGATCTTCCTGTCATGGCCGAAGCGGCCCAGTTTCTGGAAGACATGGGCATTGCCTTTGAACTCACCGTGGTGAGTGCACACCGTACTCCCAAGCGGATGATTGACTACGCAGAATCTGCTCGTGAGCGCGGCATCAAAGTAATTGTAGCAGGCGCTGGCGGAGCGGCTCATTTGCCAGGGATGGTGGCTTCGCTGACTAGCCTCCCGGTGATTGGCGTACCCGTGCACAGCTCCAACTCGATTGATGGCTGGGATAGCATCCTTTCGATTTTACAGATGCCAAGTGGAATTCCTGTGGCTACGGTAGCCCTTAACGGAGGTAAAAATGCGGGAATCCTCGCTGCCTCTATCCTGGGGGCTTACGATGCCGAGGTAGGACAAAAGATAGATGCCTTTAAAAAAGGTCTTCGGGAGAAGGTGGAGGAATCTGCTGTTAAACTTGAAAAACTAGGTTGGAAAGAGGCCTTGAAGAAATAAAATTGGCCAACAGACGACAGTCCACGGTCCACTGCTCACTTAATTGAACCTCAAGCCTTATTTTGTTTAGTTATTGGTAAAAAAGCGGTAATCCTCATTAATTGCTATCCCAATCAAATGAACTGGAATAAGCCTGTCAAATTTAAAATTGGAGACGTAGACTGGGAAATGCCTTTGTCTACTCTAGTGCTTCTACTGGCCCTCACTCTGGTGCTAATGGCTGGCGGAGCATGGCTAGGCTACCAGTTCGGTTCAGGTAAGTAATCCGTTTTTAAAAACATAAAAGAGGCTGTCCCGAAAGGAGACAGCCTCTTTTTTTACTTATATTTT